>Ga0308159_1000112_pt1 | contig 310951 bp, 264 predicted proteins | sample PhyCR1_FD_201040 | JGI IMG/M metagenome (GOLD analysis project Ga0308159, IMG submission 201040) | Phyllosphere microbial communities from UC Gill Tract Community Farm, Albany, California, United States - DLSLC.R1 | ecosystem: Host-associated > Plants > Phyllosphere > Unclassified | place... | reverse complement strand
GGCTGGCGAGCTGACCAAGACCTACACGGCCGCGGCGCAGGGCGACGACGTGTTCAAGGACGAGGGCAAGCTGGAGATCGGCATCGCCAAGGCTGAAGTGCCGAACGCCAAGTTCGAGAACCTGGTGCTGGGCGCGCCTGCCTCGGTCAACATCACCGACACCATCAGCAAGGTCACCGCCGTGCTGGCTGTGGATAACACCACTGTGGCTGAAGGCGGCAAGATCACCTACACCGTGACCTTGGTCAGCGAAGACAACAACCTGCCAGTGACTGGCCATGGTGGCGTGACCGTCACCCTGACCGGCGGCACGCAAGTGTTCATCGCGGCGGGTTCTGCCAGCGGCACTGTCAGCATCAATGCGCCGGACGACGTGTACGTCGGTGGCCAGCCTGCAATCACCAAGGCCATCACGGACATCACCGTCGCCGGTGACAAGCAGTTCGAAAACCTGGTGGCCAGCAAGGCGGCAGTCACGACCACCGTGACCGACGAGCCGGCTGGGCAGGGCGACCTGGTACAGGTCAACATCGTTGCAGACCAAGTGTCGGTCAATGAAGCCACGGCCCCGACCTTCACCCTGAGCCTGAACCGTGCGCTGGACAAGGACCTGACCGTCACCCTGAGCAACAACGCCACCGTTGTGTTCAAGGCTGGCGAGCTGACCAAGACCTACACGGCCGCGGCGCAGGGCGACGACGTGTTCAAGGACGAGGGCAAGCTGGAGATCGGCATCGCCAAGGCTGAAGTGCCGAACGCCAAGTTCGAAAACCTGGTGCTGGGCGCGCCTGCCTCGGTCAACATCACCGACACCATCAGCAAGGTCACCGCCGTGCTGGCTGTGGATAACACCACTGTGGCTGAAGGTGGCAAGATCACCTACACCGTGACCTTGGTCAGCGAAGACAACAACCTGCCAGTGACTGGCCATGGTGGCGTGACCGTCACCCTGACCGGCGGCACCCAGGTGTTCATCGCTGCCGGTTCTGCCAGCGGCACCGTCACCATCAATGCGCCGGACGACGTGTACGTCGGTGGCCAGCCTGCGATCACCAAGGCCATTACGGACATCACCGTGGCCGGTGACAAGCAGTTCGAAAACCTGGTGGCGAGCAAGACCACCGTCACCACGGCGGTGACCGATGAGCCGGCCGGCCAGGGTGACCTGGTACTGGTCAACATCGTGGCCAACCAAACCTCGGTCAATGAAGCCACGCCGCCTCTGTTCACCCTGACCTTGAACCGCGTGTTGGACAAGGACCTCACCGTCACCCTGAGCAACAACGCCACCGTTGTGTTCAAGGCCGGGGAGACCAGCAAGTCCTATGTCGCGCCAGCTCAGGGCGATGACGTGTTCAAGGACGAGGGCAAGCTGGAGATCGGCATCGCCAAGGCCGAAGTGCCGAACGCCAAGTTCGAGAACCTGGTGCTGGGCGCGCCTGCCTCGGTCAACATCACCGACACCATCAGCAAGGTGACTGCTGTGCTGGCTGTGGATAACACCACCGTCGTCGAGGGTGGCAAGATCACCTACACCGTGACGCTGGTCAGTGAAGACACCAGCCTGCCTGTGACAGGCCACGGCGGTGTGACCGTGACCCTGACCGGTGGCACGCAAGTGTTCATCGCGGCGGGTTCTGCCAGCGGGACGGTCAGCATCAATGCGCCGGACGACGTGTACGTCGGTGGGCAGCCTGCGATCACCAAGGCGATCACCGACATCAGCGTTGCTGGTGACAAGCAGTTCGAAAGCCTGGTGGGCAGCAAGACTGCCGTAACCACTACCGTGACCGACGAGCCGAGTGGCCAGGGTGACGTGACCACCGTAGGCATCAGTGGCACCACTTCGCTGACCGAAGGCGAGACGGCGCATTACACCCTGACGTTGAGCAATCCATCCCAGTCCGAAGTGACCGTCACCCTCAGCTACTCGGGCACGGCCAAGAACGGTGAGGACTTCACGGGTGTCACTACCGTGAAGATTCCGGCCAACAGCTCCGGCGTGACCTTCGATGTGCCGACGATCGACGACAAATTGGTCGAAGGCACCGAGAACTTCACGGTCAAGATTGAAAGCGCCACCGGTGGCAACTTCGAGAACTTGCAGGTAAACGGCAGCAAAGGCAGCGTCACCACCGCCATCCTCGACAACGACAACCTGCCGGTTTCCCCAGGCGGTGCCGTGTATGGCGTGGAAGACACCGACTACGTATTCGCCTGGGGGGACTTCAAGGTCACCGACCCGGATGGCAACACCGGTCTGGCCGTGACCATCACCTCGCTGCCGGCTGCAGGCAGCCTCAAGTACTTCAACGGCAGCAGCTGGACCAACGTTACCGTCGGCCAGGTGATCAGCCAGGCCGATATCGCCGCCAGCAAGCTGAAGTTCGTGCCGCTGCTAAACCAGTCTGGCGCTGACGGCTACGGTGGCACCGGCGTGGGCAACCAACAGGCCGACTACGCGCAGTTCAAGTACAAGCCCAACGACGGGACCAACCTGGGCACCGAGACGACCATGAAGGTCGATATCAGCCCGGTGGCCGACATGCCGACCCTGGCCATCGGCAGTGCCGATGTGGTGTCCAAAGGCCTGACCAAGGAAGTGTGGACCACCCTGAAGGACCTGGGCACCAACGGCAATGGCATCACCGGTGATGCACTCAAGACGGTCTTTGCCAACTCCGGCAGCGCCACCTCCAGCGGCACTACCACCAACGTCCAGTCCGACGGCAGCGTGAATGGGGGCAGCGGTTCGAAGACCTCCGGCCTGATCTACCTGGAAGCAGGCAAGACCTACACCTTCAGTGGTACTGCCGACGACAGCTTCCTGGTCAATATCGGTGGCAAGACCGTGGTCACGGCCACGTGGGGTGGCGGCGGCCAGGTGACGGGGTCGTTCACGCCTACGGCGACCGGCTACTACCCGATCGAGGTTTACCACGCCAACCAGTCCGGCCCGGGCAGTTATGACCTGAATATTCAGGTGGGCTCTGGCGGCGTGACGGATCTGAGCAGCGCGAACATTCGCATGTACCAGAACGTGACCGAGATGGCCAACGCTGGCCTGACCGTGTCCGACGCGCACACGGTCAATGGTCAAACCTACTACGATGGCTACAAGCTCAACGAAGGCCCAGAGAACGGTACGGTGAAACTGGTCGGTATTTCGACCGCCCTGACCGATACCGATGGTTCCGAGACGCTGAACGTCACACTGGGCGGCTTACCAAAAGGAACGGTGTTAACTGACAACGCAGGACATACAGCTACAGTCGCCGATGGGCCGATCAATGTAACAGGGTGGAAACTCAGTGGCTTGACCCTTACCCCACCTGCCTACTTCAAGGGCTCGTTTGACATCACGGTCACTTCAACGGCTACTGAAAGTCTGGGTGACTCCGCTAGTACCGTTGGCCGTATTCCGGTTACGGTTTATGGCGGCGTTTACAAAGCCAGTGTTGGTACATCGGGCAGCGACGTACTGAATGGCAGCGAAGGTCATGACATCATCGTGGCGGATGTATCTGGCCTGAACGTGGTGGCCGGAAAAAACTACAACATTGCATTCATTGTCGACAGCTCCGGCAGTATGACAGACGAATCGATTGCCGCAGCGAAGACACAGCTGGAATCTGTATTCAAGACACTCAAAGCGAGTTTGGGGGCCGACACGTCGGGAACGGTTAACCTCTTCCTGGTAGATTTCGATACTCAGGTCAACCAAAATATAGCCGTCAATCTATCGGACGCGAATGCTCTGAGCCAACTTCAAAGTGTTCTGAGCTCCATGCAGGGCGGCGACTACGGCGGCGGCACCAATTATGAAGATGCGTTTAAAACTACAGCTAACTTCTTCAAGAGCAAGATGGCGCTGGGCAATACGAACGCTGAGAATCTTACGTACTTCATTACCGATGGTAAGCCGACCTATTACCAGCGTGGCGAGCAGACTGATGCCCGACTGTGGACGAACGGCAAAATGCTGGACGAGGTTGTTAATGTTAACAACTACAAGGTTGGTGCCACGTTCAGTGAGTGGGCTGACTCGACTCACAGGGTGGACATAAACAGCGCTGGACAGGTAAAAGTTACAACTTATGGCTACAATTTCTGGGGTTCGTTTGTTGCCATGTCCACGAGCACTATCGGGACAATCCATGCCCAAGGTGATGGCACCTACGAGCTGTCCAGTTTGGGCGGCACTGGCAAGAATTCATCCTCGAATTGGAGCGATTCGGCTACAAATACAACTGATAGTTTCATGTTGCTTGGTGGCAGTTCGACCGTGCCGGGACTGAGTAAGGTTCAGGCTATTGGTTTGAATTCTGACGTCAGCCTCGCTGATCTCAAACCGTACGATACGGCGGGCAAACCGCAGACCAATATAGATCCGTCCAAACTGGCAAGCGCGATTCTTGGACATACTGAGGCGACGTTGCCTGGTGCCGATACGGTCGACGGTGGAAATGGCAACGACATCATCTTTGGTGACTTGATTACCTTGAACGGTGTTGTCAGCGAGGGCTATCAGGCCTTGCAAACGTATGTCGCCCAGAAAACAGGGGTTGATGCCAGTGCTGTCACCACTAGTAATGTTCACCAATACATCGCTGAGCACTACACCGAGTTCGATATTTCAGGGCCTAACGACGGCAACGACATCCTGTCGGGCGGCAACGGCAACGACATCCTGTTCGGTCAGGGCGGCAACGACATCCTCGATGGCGGCAAAGGCAATGACATCCTGTTGGGTGGTTCGGGCAACGACACCCTCATCGGCGGCCCGGGTAACGACATCCTGATCGGCGGCAGCGGTGCCGATACCTTCGTCTGGAAGGCCGGTGATTATGGCAATGACGTCATCAAGGACTTCAACCGCTCCGAAGGTGACCGCATCGACCTCAAGGACCTGTTGCAAGGCGAGAAAGGCAGCACCATCGACAACTACCTCAAGCTGTCGACGGTGGAGGGCACCACGACGTTGCAGGTCAGCAGCGAAGGCAAGCTCAACACCGATGGCGGGCTGGCCAATGCTGACGTCACCATCAAGCTGGAAGGCGTGAACTGGTCCAACCAGACGATCAATTCGTTGATCAGCGGTGCCGACCCGACCATCATCATCCACAACAAAGACAGCTGACGGTCCACGACCGGGGCAACCGTAACAGGTTGTCCCGGTGTGCCTTGACCTGGCGCAACTGCCTGGGCAGGCCTTCCGCCACGCACTCCCACAGCGCATACTTTCGCGCCGCACCTACGCGTGCGGCGCTTTTTGCCTATGCTGCTGTCTATCCTGAAGGAATCCATGTGACGAGGGACATCGCCATGTTCTACGTGCAACGCGACGCCGCTGGCCAGTTACAGCGAGTGGAAGCTGCTGCGTTCGACGAATTTACCGAAATGCTTCCGGCCGACCATGCCGACATTCAGGAATGGTTTGCCGGTGACGTCGTGGAAAACAGCCTCAATCAGCTCAAGCAAAGCGATCTCGACATGATCCGGGTGCTTGAAGACTTGATCGATGTCCTGACCGCCAAAGGCGTGTTCAAGATCACTGACCTGCCACCGGGCGCCCAGACCAAACTCCTGAACCGTTCGACAGCGCGCAAAGCACTGAGCAGCCTCAATAACCTGATAGAGGAAGAAGAAGAGGGTGGCCTGATCTGACGCCGAACTCAGGCACCGACCGAACTATGGTTATGCTTTAAAGGTATTTAAAATATAGTTCTTATGACCTTATAGTTCACTCCACTGCGTACCCGTCGACCAATCGATGCGCCGCACGACTCGAACCCACACGGGAGTCCCCCGTGCGTTTCCGATCGTCGCGCGTCATGAAGTCGCGCACTGCGTGGGAGTGAAACATGCCAGCCGCCTTGAACGCCCTGTTGCTCATCGATAGCGCGCCGTCACAACATTTTGATGTCCACCCGTTCGCCGGCGCCGTCGGCGCCGAAATCGTCGGCCTCGACCTTTCCAGGCCGCTCAATGCCCAAGACTTCGCGCGGATTCACCGTGCCCACCTCGATCATCATGTGCTGGTTTTTCGCGATCAGCGCATCACGCCTGAGCACCAGATCGCCTTCAGCCGCCGTTTTGGCGAACTGCAGATTCATGTGCTCAAGCAGTTCCTGCTTGAGGGGCATCCTGAAATCCTGATTGTTTCCAACATCATCGAGAACGGCCAAAACATCGGCCTGGGCGATGCTGGCAAATTCTGGCACTCGGACCTTTCCTATAAGGCACTGCCCAGCTTGGGCTCGATGCTACACGCCCAGGAACTCCCTGACGAAGGCGGGGACACGTTGTTCGCCGACATGCACAAGGCCTGGGACGCAGTACCCGCTGCGCTGCGCACGCTGGTAGCCGGACGCAATGCCGCTCATTCCTACACCGCCCGCTATGCCGAAACCCGATTCGAAGGTAATTGGCGCCCTGCACTGACAGCCGAGCAACTGGCCCAGGTGCAGGAAGTGGTCCACCCCGTCGTGCGCACCCACCCTGAGACCGGGCGTCAGGCCTTGTTCGTCAGTGAAGGTTTCACCACCCGCATCGTCGGCCTGCCGGAAGACGAAAGCCGGGATGTCCTGCAGCAGCTGTATGCCTTGAGCGTGCAGGATGACAACGTCTATCGCCATCAATGGGAACCCCACGACCTGGTGTTCTGGGACAACCGCTCCCTGATCCACCTGGCTGCCGGTTGCCCTGCGCACCTGCGGCGCAAGCTCTACCGCACCACCATCCAGGGCGATGCCCCGTTCTGACGAAAAGGATTCCATCATGCGCAAATCCATCAGCCGCCTGGCGGCAAGCATCGGGCTGGGCGCAAGCCTCATCATTGGCAGCCTGACGGCCCCCGCCGCCGCCCAGGCAGAAGGCAAGATCCGCATCGCCGAACAGTTCGGGATCGTCTACCTGCTGCTCAATGTGGTGCGTGATCAGCACCTGATCGAAAAGCATGGCAAAGCGCAGGGCATCGACATCGACGTCGAGTGGGCACAGCTTTCCGGTGGCTCGGCCATCAACGACGCGTTGCTATCCGGCTCCGTGGATATCGCAGGCGCTGGCGTAGGTCCGCTGCTCACCGTCTGGGATCGCACCCGAGGGCGACAGAACGTCAAGGCTGTGGCTTCGCTGGGCAACTTCCCGTATTACCTGGTCAGTAGCAATCCGGCTGTGAAGACCATTGCGGATCTGTCCGAAAAGGACCGAATCGCAGTGCCGGCAGTGGGGGTGTCGGTGCAGTCGCGCCTGCTGCAATACGCTGCGGCGCAGCAATGGGGAGATCAGCAGTACAACCGGCTGGACAAGTACACCCTGGCTGTTCCTCATCCCGATGCTACGGCCGCCTTGCTGGCAGGCGGTACCGAACTCAACGGGCATTTCTCCAACCCGCCGTTCCAGGACCAGGCACTGGCCAACAAGAACGTGCACATCGTGCTCGACAGCTACGACCTGCTCGGACCGAATTCGCCCACGCTGCTATTCGCCACCGAAAAATTCCGCAAGGACAACCCCAAGACGTACAAAGCCTTCGTCGATGCCATTGCCGAAGCGGCCACATTCGCCCAGAACGACAAGGCGGCAGCCGCCGATACCTACATCCGGGTGACCAACGCCAAGATCGACCGCGCAAGCCTCATCAAGCTGATCGACAACCCTCGGTACGAATTTACCGTCACGCCAAAGAACACCTACAAGCTCGCCGAATTCCTCTACAGGGTCGGCGCGATCAAGCATAAGCCAGCGTCATGGAAGGATTATTTCTTCCAGGATGAACGCCCGTTGCAAGGGAGCTGAGTCATGACTGCGCCATTGCCAGGCCACACGGTCAGCACCTTGATCCACCCCGCAGCACCGCCGTTGCTGAACGTGCAGGGCCTCACCCTCGAGTACCGCACCCGGCGACGGGTGGTGCGCGCGACCCATCAGGTCAGTTTCGAGGTGGATCAGGCAGATCGCTTCGTCCTACTGGGGCCTTCGGGTTGCGGCAAGTCAACCTTGCTCAAGGCCGTGGCTGGCTTCATCGAACCCTGTGAAGGGCAGATCCTGCTTCAGGGGCAGCCCGTCAGCGGCCCGGGGCCGGACCGAATCGTGGTGTTCCAGGAGTTCGACCAGTTGCCACCTTGGAAGACGGTGAAGCACAACGTCATGTTTCCGCTGTTGGTATCGGGCCAATTGAAGCGGGCCGAGGCCGAAGACCGGGCGCTTCACTTCCTGGAAAAAGTCGGCCTTGCAGCTTTCGCCGATGCCTACCCGCATACGCTGTCGGGCGGTATGAAGGCACGCGTGGCGATCGCCAGGGCCTTGGCCACGCAGCCGAAGATATTGCTGATGGACGAACCCTTTGCCGCACTCGATGCACTTACCCGGCGCAAGATGCAGGAAGAATTGCTGCTGCTCTGGGAGGAAGTGCGCTTCACCCTGCTGTTCGTCACCCACTCTATCGAGGAGGCCTTGGTCGTGGGCAACCGCATCTTGCTGCTCTCACCTCACCCCGGCCGGGTACGCGCCGAGGTGCACAGCCACCAATATGACTTGGGCAGCCTGGGTGGCAGCGATTTCCAGGCCAGTGCCCGGCACATACACCGCTTGTTGTTCGATGAAGCTGCTGGCCCCGCGCAGGTCGACGATATTGGTTTCAATGACATCCGCATTGCCTACTGATCAGGAGTTTGAGCCATGACCACAACCTCTGTGCGCCAGGAATACGAGGTGCAGCTAGAGCCCTTGCTCAGTGTGCCTGTGGAACGCGACCTGTCGTTGACTCAGCGCCTCTGGCAGCACGGCTGGCTGCGCAAGGCCGTCATCCTGGTGGTCATCGCCGTGGTCTGGGAAGCCGTCGCCCGTTACCAGAACAACGACCTGCTGCTACCGACCTTCCTCCAGACCGCTGCCGCGTTTTGGGAAGGCCTGGTCAGTGGAGAGTTGCCGGCCAAGGTCGGCGTGTCGCTGGTGATCCTGCTCAAGGGCTACCTGCTGGGCATCATCCTGGCTTTTGGTCTCACTAGCTTGGCTGTCTCGACCCAGCTTGGGCGCGACTTGCTTGGCACTTTGACCTCCATGTTCAACCCCCTGCCTGCCATCGCCCTGTTGCCATTGGCATTGCTGTGGTTCGGGCTAGGCGAAAACAGCTTGATCTTCGTCCTGGTGCATTCGGTACTCTGGGCCCTGGCGCTCAATACCTATGCAGGATTCCAGGGCGTTTCCGACACCCTGCGCATGGCCGGGCGCAACTACGGCCTCAAAGGGCTACGGCTGGTGATGCACATCCTGGTGCCGGCGGCGTTGCCCTCGATTCTGTCCGGGCTCAAGATCGGCTGGGCGTTCGCCTGGCGCACGTTGATCGCCGCGGAACTGGTCTTTGGCGCCAGCAGCGGCAAAGGTGGCCTGGGTTGGTACATCTTTCAGAACCGCAACGAACTCTATACCGACAAGGTGTTCGCAGGCCTTGCGGTGGTCATCCTGATCGGGCTGCTGGTTGAGGGGATTGTCTTCAGCACGCTGGAGCGCCTGACGGTCAAGCGTTGGGGCATGCAGCGCTGAACAGGCAGGCGCGGACGCCGGCCATTGGCCAAGGCCAGTGAGCGCTCCCCTGATCATGGCGTTTGATACTGGGCTGCGGCGTTGCTGAGAATCTTGCCGATCTCTTCGCGCAACTGCGCAGGCTGCTCGACCACCAGCTCATCCCCACGGCTCAATAGCCACCAGCGCAACGAGCTCCCATCGCTCACCGTGGCCCGCAGCCGATGCCCTTGGTCATGGGCGGTCAACTGCATGTCGCTGCTCAGTGGGGCCTCCCTGAGCTGGCGCGCCAGTGGATCGCTGATGCGTGCCACCAATTCGATGCCTTCGCCCGGTGGCGCTTGCAGCGCCTCTCCTTTGAGGTGTGCCAGCAGATCGGTGGTGCCGCGTAGCTCGTTCACCACGCCGGCCGCCCAGTGCCACCCGTAGGGGATGCTCTTGTCATTGCGCTCCAGCGGAAAGATCAGCGACAGGTCATTGAGGTCGCGCTCCACGGTGCGCTTGCTGACGGTAAAGCCCAGGTCTCGTAGCCGACAAGCCAGTTCGGAACTGGTGAGCCCTGGAGAACGGCCCGGTAGCTGGCGCAGCAGCGCCCACTGACGGCTGAGGGTGGCGCGAGTGGTGGCGAACGGCAAAAGGTAACGTCCTTGTCTAGGCTTGCCGCTCTAGGATGGCGGCACGCGAGGGGCATGGCAATTGGCCACGGACCGCTCAGATCAAGTAAGTGACGGTTGGTTGCCTGCCACCGAATCGTTCGCGACAGGTTTTGACGTCCTGTTGCGCAGAATCACGCCTCATCACAGCCGAAGGTTGAGGTTGTGCATCGTTCAATGAGGATGAACATGTCTGCTGTCGGCAATATCCATTCGCTGCTCGCCCGCCTGCTTCCGGCACAGGTGATCGTTCCTCCCGCCGTTGCCCGACGCCAGCGGCTGTTTGCAGGTGTCGGCATGCCCAGTCAACGGACGATGCTGGTCAGCCGTCTGGACGAAGCCAGTGACCTGCAAGCGGTCTACCAGGATCTGCGCCTGCAAGCCCTGCAAGGGAACGTCGCGGCGCTGAACGACCTTGGTTGGATCTGGCTCAATGGCAAGTACTGGCGTGCTGATACCGTGCTGGCCGGGCACCTGCTGCGCATGGCGGCGTTGCAGGGCAATGCCGTGGCCTGGTTCAACCTGGGGCAGCAGCACTACTTCGGCAAAGGTGTCGACCGTTCCTACACCCAGGCCGCCGAATGCTACCGCCAGGCGTTCGAGCGGGGCATGTCGCATGCGGCCGCTGCGCTGGGAGACTTGTACGAAGAAGAAGTGTGTGATGCCCGGATTCAATGGCAAGTCGATCCACAGCTTGCCTACCGATGGTTCCTGCAAGGTGCCGAGCAGGGTGAGGCACGCTGTCGCTTTGAGGTTGGCTACCGGCTGATTCACGGTCTGCATGTGCAACCGGAGCTCAAGCCGGCGTTGTACTGGCTCGAACTGGCGGCCGCTGCGGGTGTGGTGCAGGCAGCGGAAGAACTGGCCGTGCACTTCAGTCGACGCGATCAGGAGCGGTATCAGCAATGGCGCGACCGCGCCGTGCAGATGGGCAGTACCTTGGCCCTGACCATGAAGCTGGAAGACCAGGTTCAGCCCTGAAGCGTTGGTGCAGTTAGCTGCGAGCTTTGCACTGTAAACAAGATTTCATGCAGGCGCTTCGTCGCCCCCTGTTGACGGAAGGGGGAGCACCCGGCGTATATTGATAGTTAGCAAACTATGAATATATGTGGTTTTCATGTCTCTTGATCTTCTGCGTCTACAGGTCAGCAGCGGCCTGGTCGTTGCCGCTCGCCACTGGCGCCGCATCTGTCACGTGGCGCTGACCGGCTACGGCATCTCCGAAGCCTGTGCCGCGCCACTGCTGATGATCGTGCGCCTGGGCGATGGCGTGCACCAGGTGGCCGTCGCCCAGGCGGCTGGGCTGGAAAGCCCGTCCCTGGTGCGCTTGCTCGACCAGCTGTGCAAGGCCGGGTTGGTGTTGCGTAGCGAGGATCCACTGGACAGGCGCGCCAAGGCCCTGAGCCTCACAGTTGAAGGGCGCGCGCTGGCCGAGGCCATCGAGGCGGAGCTGGTAAGGGTGCGGGGTGATGTGCTGAGTCGTCTCGATCCAGAGGACCTGCAGGCCACCCTGCGTGTACTGCGCGCATTCGAAGCAGCCGGGCTGGGCAGCACGGGCGGGGTCGCATGAACGGCTTCTTCAGCTCGGTACCTCCGGCTCGCGATTGGTTCTACGGCGTGCGCACCTTCGCCGCCTCGATGATCGCGCTGTATATCGCCCTGCTCATGCAGTTGCCGCGTCCGTACTGGGCCATGGCGACCGTCTACATCGTTTCCAGCCCCTTCCTGGGGCCTACCAGCTCCAAAGCGTTGTACCGCGCCCTGGGTACCTTGCTGGGTGCCGCTGGGGCAGTGCTGTTGGTGCCGCCCCTGGTGCAGTCGCCGCTGCTGCTGAGCATCGCCGTGGCCCTGTGGACGGGGACGTTGCTGTTCCTTTCTCTGAACGTGCGTACGGCCAACAACTACGTGTTCATGCTGGCCGGGTATACCTTGCCGATGATCGCCCTGGCAGTGGTCGACAACCCGTTGGCCGTGTTCGACGTGGCTTCCTCGCGGGCTCAGGAAATTTGCCTGGGGATCGTCTGCGCAGCCGTGGTCGGGGCCATTTTCTGGCCGCGGCGGCTGGCGCCCGTGGTAGTGGGGGCAACCGGTAACTGGTTCAACGAGGCCATTCGCTATAGCGACAGCTATCTGGTCCGGCAGCAGAGCACGGTCGATGTCGGTGGTATGCGCGGGGCGATGGTGGCGACCTTCAACTCACTGGAGTTGATGATCGGCCAGCTCGGCCATGAAGGGACCGGCCCTCATACCTTGAAAAACGCCCGTGAGCTGCGTGGGCGCATGATTCACCTACTGCCGGTCATTGATGCGCTGGACGACGCATTGACGGCCTTGCAAGGGCGCGCTGCGCAGCAATTCGAACAGATCCTGCCTGTGCTCGATGCAGCCCGTGAATGGCTCAAGGGCACGGCAGAAAGCCCTTCTGTCCAGCAGTGGGCAGCCTTGCACCAAAGGATCGACGAGCTGCGGCCGGATGCGGCTGCACTGGACCAGCGTGCCGAGCTGTTGCTGTCCAACGCGCTCTACCGGCTCACCGAATGGGTAGATCTGTGGCAGGACTGCTGTACCTTGCAGCATGCCCTGCGCACCGATGACGCCACACCCTGGCGCGCCGTTTACCGCCACTGGCGCCTGGCGCGCTTGCGGCCATTCTTCGACCGGGGCCTGATGCTCTACTCGGTCACCTCCACCGTCCTGGCCATCATCGTTGCCTGCGGCCTGTGGATCGGCCTGGGCTGGAATGACGGCGCCAGTGCGGTGATCCTGGCGGCTGTGTCATGCAGCTTCTTCGCCGCGATGGACGACCCGGCCCCACAGATCTACCGCTTCTTCTTCTGGACCCTGCTGTCGGTCATTTTCTCGAGCCTGTACCTGTTCCTCGTGCTGCCCAACCTGCATGACTTCCCGATGCTGGTACTGGCCTTCGCCGTGCCTTTCATCTGCATCGGCACGCTGACGGTACAGCCGCGCTTCTACCTGGGGACACTGTTGACCATCGTCAACACCTCGACCTTCATCAGCATCCAGGGTGCCTACGACGCCGATTTCTTCACCTTCCTCAATTCCAACCTCGCCGGCCCGGTTGGCCTGCTCTTCGCGTTCATCTGGACCTTGGTCATGCGCCCCTTTGGTGTGGAGCTGGCTGCCAAGCGCATGACTCGTTTCGCCTGGCGCGACATCGTCGAGGTGACCGAATACGCGACCTTGGCCGAGCATCGCAAGGTGGGTGTAAAAATGCTCGATCGCTTGATGCAGCATTTGCCGCGTCTGTCGCAAACCGGCCAGGACAGCAGCGTGGCGCTACGGGACTTGCGTGTGGGGCTGAACCTGCTCGACTTGCTGGCATACATGCCGCGTGCCGGTCAGGTCGCCCGTGAGCGACTGGCCTTGATGATCGCTGAAGTGGGTGCCCATTACGCGGCCTGCCTGCGCGCCGGTGAGCGGCTGCACGCGCCACCTGCACTCTTGCGCAACATGGAAAGGGCCCGACTGGCGCTCAGTCTCGATGAACCCTGCGAACGCCTCGACGCCCGCCCGCATTTGTTGCATGCACTGGCTGGTCTGCGCCTGGCACTGCTGCCGGGTGTCGAGGTCATGCTCGAGCCTGCGGAACAACTGCAACTGCCGTCTGGCCTGGATGGAGCGCCCCTGTGATCGGTGAACTGGATATCAGTGGGGTATTCCTGCCCACGCTGCTGGTAATGATGATTGGAACCTACCTGCTGTTTCTGGGTGTCCACGCCGTACTGGTGCGTGTGCACTTCTATCGCCTGGTCTGGCACCGGGCATTGTTCAACGTTGCCCTCTACGCCGTGCTGCTCGGTGCGGTGGACCATTTCTGTCGAAGCCTGATGCTGCCATGAAAAAACCTTTGCTGACCCTGGGCCGTGTGGTCCTTACCCTGTTGGTAGTGACATTTGCCGCCGTACTCGTCTGGCAGATGGTTGTGTACTACCTGTTCGCACCCTGGACGCGCGATGGCCACATTCGCGCCGATGTGATCCAGATCGCCCCGGACGTGTCCGGGTTGATCCAGAAGGTCGAGGTGCGCGACAACCAGACCGTCAAGCGCGGCGATGTGCTGTTCACCATCGACCAGGACCGTTTCAGCCTGGCGCTGCGTCAGGCCAAGGCCACGCTCGGCGAGCGCCAGGAAACCTTGGCCCAGGCCTCGCGGGAGGTGAACCGTAATCGCAAGTTGGGCAACCTGGTCGCGGCCGAACAGCTCGAAGAAAGCCAGTCGCGCCAAGCGCGCGCCCGCTCGGCGGTCAGCGAGGCGCAGGTGGCTGTCGACAGTGCCCAGTTGAACCTTGATCGCTCGGTGGTGCGCAGCCCCGTGGACGGTTACCTCAACGATCGCGCGCCGCGCAACCATGAGTTCGTAACCGCGGGGCGACCGGTGCTGTCGGTGGTCGACAGTGCCTCTTATCACGTCGATGGCTACTTCGAGGAAACCAAGCTGGGGGGCATTCACATCGGGGACGTGGTGGATATTCGTGTGATGGGCGACAACACCCGCCTGCGCGGGCATGTGGAAAGCTTTGCAGCCGGCATCGAGGACCGCGACCGCAGCAGCGGCACCAACCTGCTGCCCAACGTCAACCCTGCCTTCAGCTGGGTGCGGCTGGCCCAGCGGATTCCGGTGCGGATCGCCTTTGACGAAGTCCCGCAGGACTTCCGCATGATTGCCGGGCGAACCGCCACTGTCTCGATCGTCGAGGGCCAGCACCCATGAAACGGCTGATGCTCGCAGGGCTATGCCTGTCGCTTGGCGCGTGCATGACGGTCGGGCCAGACTACGAGCTGCCCAAAGAGGCGGCAATACAGCGCACTGACCTCAACGGCCCCCTGCGCCAGGATGCCGACAGCGTAGTGTCGGCACCGGTGCCGGAGGATTGGTGGCAGCTGTATCACGACCCGCGGTTGAACGCGCTGGTGCGCCAGGCCTTGAGTGCCAATACCGAACTGCGCGTTGCGGCAGCGAACATCGCCAAGGCCCGCGCGCAGGTCGACATCGCTGAGTCTCAAGGGGGCTTCGACGGTGGAGTGAAGCTAGGCGCCCAGCGCCTGCAGGAGTCTGGCGAGGCTTTCTTGCAGCCCGAAAAGGTGCCTGTGGCCAACATCGGCGAGGCGATCATCAGCGCGTCATACCAGTTCGACCTGTGGGGCACCTTCAAGCGCGGCACAGAGGCCGCCAAAGCCAGTGCCGATGCAGTCCAAGCCGCAGCGGACACGGCGCGGATCACGCTGGTGGCAGATGTGGTCAAGGCCTATACCCAGGTATGCTCGGCCAACGAGGAATACCACATTGCCCGTGAGTCGCTCGATTTACAGGCGCAAAGCGTCAAGCTCAGCCAGCGCCTGCGCGATGCGGGGCGTGGCGATGAAACCCAGGTGACGCGGTCGCAAACCCAGTTCAAGTCGTTGGGCGCCGAGCTGCCGCGATTCAAGGCCGAACGTGAGACAGGCCTGTATACCCTGGCCGCATTGCTGGCGGTCCCCGTGCAGAAGTTGCCAGCAGGCGTTGCCGATTGTGCCGAACTGCCGCAGCTGACTCAGCTAGTGCCAGTGGGCGATGGCGCCGCGTTGCTCAAACGTCGCCCCGATGTGCGTCAGGCAGAGCGACAACTGGCTGCTGCTACCGCCAATATCGGTGTGGCGACCGGCGCGCTTTATCCACAGATCAGCATCGGCGCGCAGGTCGGGACCATCGGCATCCTGGACAATTTGGGCGAGCCTTCGACCAACCGTTGGGGCTTCGGCCCGCAGGTCAGCTGGAGTATCCCCACCAATGGCACGCGGGCCCGCATTCGCATGGCCGAAGCGTCCACCCAGGCAGCCTTGGCGAATTTCGATGGCGTAGTGCTCAATGCCATACGCGAAACCCAGACGCGGCTGGCCCAATACAGCGCTTTGCTGGACCGCCGCGATGCACTGGCCGAGGCCGAGAAGTCAGCTCGGGAGGCGGCCGACCAGACGCACCGGTATTATCAGGCTGGGCGGGAGTCGTTCCTGGCGGACTTGCAGGCGACGCGGACCTATACCGACATGCGTGCGCAGTTGGCGGCTGCGAACAGCCAGGTTGCAATGGGGCAGGTTGGCGTGTTCCTGGCGCTTGGAGGCGGTTGGAAGCGACCCGTCGAGCACTGATGGGAAAATAGGGTCTGTGTAAAAAGTCTTGAGAACAGGGTCAGGTGAGGCGAGCGCAGCCCAGGTGGCGGGCTTATGGCTTGTAAATGAGCCTTCCAAGGCCACTGCAAGGCAGGGGCTGCAGCACAGCCCCACGCACTCACAAGGTCAGGCCGGCTGGGGCGCCCTCAGAATATTCTGCAGCAACTGAACACTTTCGACCGCATCGTGACCCAGGCTGGTCAGGTAGCCACCGTCGGGTTGATCGGTCAGGCCTTTTTCGTGCAGCCGCTGCGCGGCGGCGATGAGGGTCGGGGATGCGGTGTTGTGAATCTTGATGCCTTCCTGGCTGCTGTCGAGGTTGAACAGTGCGAGGACTTCCAGTTCAGCGATCAGTTCGGGTGAAAAGGACATGGCGACTCCTGACTTCCAGACGAGGATAGCGGCACCGCGGGGGGTGCCTGAATCTGGAGTGTAGCCGTGTTATTCGTCCTCGCCTTGATCCATCTCAGGAGGCAGTTCAGGCAGCGCGCGCAGGGCGTTTTCATACCACTGGCTATCGAAGGCTCGATCCTGCGCCAGCATGTTGTCGATCTCGAAGGCCAATACGTGGGCCATCAGGTTGAGGATATCCTCGCGCTCATACCCGACCAGTGTCAGCTTGTTGAACGTAGCCTTCGCCGCAGCCGGCTCGCCGCTTTCGATCTGGTTTTCGATGGCCTGCGTCAGCGTGGCTTCGGCAAACGCTTCATCGTCATTGTCGATATCGGTTGGCTCGCTCATGGGATTACTCCTGTGGTGGGCGCTACAGTTTGCCACGTCCGTGGTGGCAATGCCTGGTCATCGACCGGGTGCATGACGCTGGTCAGCCGACGGCGAACGGGCTATAACAGCCCTGCCATCCCCATACGGCCCGGAGGCTGTCGAACCATGCTCAAGCTCCACGGATTCCCTGTCAGCAACTACTACAACATGGTCAAGTTGGCCTTGTTGGAAAAGGGCGTGCCTTTCGAAGAAGTCCTGTTCTTCAGCGGTCAGACGCCTCAGGTGCTGGAAGTCAGCCCACGTGGCAAGGTGCCGGTACTGCAGACCGAGCACGGCTTTCTCAGCGAAACCACGGTGATCCTCGACTACATCGAGCAGACCCAAGGCGGCAAGGCGCTGCTTCCCGCTGACCCCTACGCGCAGGCGAAAGTGCGTGAACTGGTCAAGGAGATCGAGCTGTACATCGAGCTTCCTGCGCGCACCTGCTATGCCGAAGCATTCTTCGGTATGCCCGTGGAACCATTGGTCAAGGAAAAGGCACGCACCGAGCTTCTGGCAGGTTTCGCCACGCTCAAGCGCAACGGGCGTTTCGCGCCTTACGTGGCAGGCGAGCAATTGACCCTGGCCGACCTGATGTTCTGCTTCTCGGTCGACCTGGCATGCGCCGTAGGCAAGAAAGTGCTCAACATCGACTTCCTTGAAGATTTCCCTCAGGCCAAGGCACTGCTCGAGCAGATGGGGCAGAACCCCCACATGGCAAAAATCGTGGCAGACAAGGAAGCGGCAATGCCGTCATTCCTTGAAATGATGCGCAACAAGCGCTGAAACAGCGGGCGAGTCCGGCCAGATGGGGGCTTGTTTCAAAGCCCCCTTCAACCTCAGTATTTTGCCCATGCGACGAGGGAGGGTTAGCTCTCAACCCGTCACTCAGCGCCGTTAGCGCGCAGCCAGCAACGCCTTGCCGCGAGCCACCGCTGCGCGTACCTGTGCCGGTGCCGTACCACCGATGTGATCACGGGCATTTACCGAGCCTTCCAGCGTAAGAACGGCGAATACGTCCTGTTCGATCTGGTCACTGAACTGACGCAGCTCTTCCAGGCTCATCTCTGCCAGGTCCTTGCCGCTATCGACCCCGTACTTCACCGCGTGGCCCACGATTTCGTGGCAGTCACGGAACGGCAGGCCACGGCGCACCAGGTAGTCGGCCAGGTCCGTTGCGGTCGAGAACCCGCGCAAGGCGGCCTCGCGCATGATGGCATGCTTGGGTTTGATGGCCGGGATCATGTCGGCGAAGGCACGCAGCGAATCGCGCAGCGTGTCTGCGGCATCGAACAGCGGTTCCTTGTCTTCCTGGTTGTCCTTGTTGTAGGCCAGCGGCTGGCCTTTCATCAGGGTCAGCAGTCCGGTCAGCGCACCGAAGACGCGCCCGCTCTTGCCACGCACCAGCTCTGGCACGTCCGGGTTCTTTTTCTGCGGCATGATCGAGCTGCCGGTGCAGAATCGATCGGGCAGGTCGATGAACTGGAACTGTGCACTGGTCCACAGCACCAGTTCTTCGGAGAAGCGCGAGAGGTGCATCATCGCCACACTGGCGGCGGCGCAGAATTCAATGGCGAAGTCACGGTCCGACACGCCGTCCAGGGAGTTGCCTGCCACGGCTTCGAAGCCCAGCAGCTTGCAGGTCAGCTCACGGTCGATCGGGTAGGTGGTGCCGGCCAGCGCAGCGCTGCCCAATGGCATGCGGTTGGTGCGCTTGCGGCAGTCGACCAGGCGTTCATGATCGCGGCTGAGCATTTCGAACCAGGCCAGCAGGTGGTGGCCGAAGGTGACGGGCTGGGCCGTCTGCAGGTGTGTGAAGCCAGGCATGATGGTTTCGGCTTCGCGTTCGGCCTGTTCCAGCAGCCCTTTTTGCAGGCGGGTGATTTCGGCCAGAATCAGGTCGATTTCGTCGCGCAGCCACAGGCGAATGTCGGTTGCGACCTGGTCGTTGCGGCTACGGCCGGTGTGCAATTTCTTGCCGGTGATACCAATGCGGTCGGTCAGACGCGCTTCGATGTTCATGTGCACGTCCTCCAGGTCGACGCGCCAGTCGAAGGCACCAGCCTCGATTTCGCCCTGGATGGTCTTGAGCCCATCGATGATGGTGTCACGCTCGGCATCGCTGAGCACACCGACTTGCGCCAGCATGGTGGCATGAGCGATGGAGCCCATGATGTCGTGGCGGTACAGGCGCTTGTCGAAATCGACCGAGGCCGTGAAACGGGCGACGAAGGCGTCTACGGGTTCACTGAAGCGGCCGCCCCAGGACTGATTGGTCTTGTCAGTGCTCATGGTTTCACTCATTGCAGGCGTGAACGAAAAATTGCCGCGATGATAACAGGGTTGGGCCCAGTGCCGCAGGGCGCCTGCAGAGTGTGAGGGTGGAAAAGGCGTAGCGCGATGTAGGCCACGGAGATTTCACCGATTGAACGGCAGTGTTCCATGGACCGTCTACAGTTTGACAGAGGCGGGCAGCTAATCTGCCAGCCACAGTGAATCTTTGGCTATCGCACCGGTCTAGAGCGTGACACGCAGCGTCGCTTCACACAGCTGTCTACGCTTTTAACCGTGCGAGACTCACTCAGGAATCCAGCGCAATTATGAATGTCCTGATCGTTGATGACGAACCCCAAGGCCGCGAGCGCCTAAGCCGAATGTTCGGTGAACTCGAGGGTTATACCGTGCTGGAGCCAAGTGCCACCAATGGTGAAGAGGCCCTTGCGCTGATCGAAAGCTTGAAACCCGACATTGTCCTGTTGGATATCGGCATGCCTGGCCTCGATGGTCTGCAGGTCGCCGCCCGACTGTGCGAGCGTGAGGCGCCGCCTGCGCTCGTGTTCTGTACCGGTGATGACGAGTACGGGGAAGATGCCTTCAAGGAAACCCCCCTCAGCTATGTGACCAAGCCTGTGCACGGGCAGGCGCTTCGTGAGGCTCTGCGCAAGGCCGACCGGCCAAACCGCAGCCAGCTGGCCGCGCTCACTCGTCCAGGCCACGAGGGCGGTGGTCCCCGCAGCCACATCAGTGCCAGAACCCGCAAGGGCATCGAGCTGATCCCTATCGCTCAGATCATCTACTTCATCGCCGATCACAAGTACGTGACCCTGCGCCATGAAACGGGCGAAGTGCTGCTCGACGAGCCGCTCAAGGCACTCGAGGATGAATTTGGCGACCGTTTTGTGCGTATCCACCGCAATGCGCTGGTTGCGCGGGAGCGGATCGAACGCCTGCAACGTACACCTCTGGGGCATTTCCAACTGTACCTTCGAGGGCTCGACGGCGATGCCCTGACGGTGAGCCGGCGTCATGTCGCTGGCGTGCGCAAGATGATGCAGACCCTTTGAGCGCTTGACGCTGTGGACGTGCCAGCGCTCATGGCAGTCGCACAGGGGCGCACCGCCGGGCCTGTCATCGGCAGCTTTGGCCCAGGCTGTTGATCCGTATCTGCTAGTGCCGCCGATGATGCTGCTATCATCGGCGGCATTTCTCTGGTTCGGGGCGTTACATGTCCACTCGCGAAATCCGTATTGCCACTCGTAAAAGTGCCCTGGCCTTGTGGCAGGCCGAATACGTCAAGGCGCGCCTGGAACAGGCCCACCCTGGCCTGAAAGTTTCCCTGGTGCCCATGGTCAGCCGGGGCGACAAGCTGCTCGATGCGCCTTTGGCCAAGATCGGCGGCAAAGGGCTGTTCGTCAAGGAACTGGAAACCGCTCTGCTCGAGCACGAAGCCGACATCGCCGTGCACTCGATGAAAGACGTCCCCATGGACTTTCCCGAGGGCCTTGGCCTGTATTGCATCTGCGAGCGTGAAGACCCGCGCGATGCGTTCGTTTCCAACCGGTTCGACAGCCTTCAGTCGTTGCCTGCCGGCAGCATCGTCGGAACTTCCAGCCTGCGTCGACAGACCCAACTGCTGGCCCGCCGTCCCGACCTGCAAATCCGCTTTCTGCGCGGTAACGTCAATACACGCCTGGCCAAGCTCGACGCGGGTGACTACGACGCCATCATCCTGGCGGCAGCCGGGCTCATCCGGTTGGGCTTCGAAGCGCGAATCACCGACAGCATCAGCGTCGACGACAGCCTTCCTGCCGGGGGGCAAGGCGCCGTCGGCATCGAATGCCGCAGCGCCGATGCAGATATCCACGCGCTCCTCGCGCCCTTGCATCATCTCGATACGGCCGATCGCGTGGTAGCCGAACGCGCTTTGAACAAACGCCTGAACGGCGGTTGTCAGGTACCGATCGCCTGTTATGCAGTGCTTGAACAAGACCAGCTGTGGCTTCGGGGCCTGGTAGGGCATCCAGATGGCGGTACGCTGTTGGTCGCCCAGGCTCGGGCGCCTCGCCTGCAAGCTGAAGCACTCGGTGTGCAGGTGGCCGAAGATCTGCTCAATCAGGGTGCTGAGGCCATTCTCAAGGAAGTCTACGGCGAGGCAGGGCATTCGTGAGCCCTTGGCGCCTGCTGTTGACCCGACCCGCTGAGGAGTGTGCAGCGCTTGCCCACACACTGGGCCAAGCTGGCATAGCCAGCAGCTGCATGCCTTTGCTTGCGATCGAACCTGTCATGCTGCAGCCGCCGCAATTGGCGTTGCTCAAGGGACTGTCTACTTACCAAGGGTTCATCGTGGTCAGTAAACCGGCTGCCAGGTTATTGCTCGCGGCAGCGGCGCAGCGGCAACTGCCCGTACCGATGCAGGGTTGGTTCACGGTAGGCGCGGCTACGGCTGCGGTGCTGCAGGATGCACAGCTTGATGTCAGCTTCCCCGCATGCGGGGACGACAGTGAAGCCTTGCTCGAATTGCCTGCGCTCCAACAGGTTCTGGCGAATGCAGGGCCGCGCATCTTGATCGTGCGAGGTGTCGGAGGTCGCGAACTGCTGGCAGAGCGTCTTGCTCAGCTAGGTGCTACCGTCGATTATCTGGAACTGTATCGCCGCGACCTGCCGTCGTACCCTGCGGGCTACCTGTTGCATCGCATCGAAGCGGAACGCCTTAATGGCCTGGTGGTCAGCAGTGGACAGGGTTTCGAACACTTGCAGCAACAGGCTGGTAGCCAATGGCCGCAGCTGGCACGCTTGCCGGTGTTCGTACCAAGCCCGCGGGTCGCTGAACAGGCCCGGGCCGCAGGTGCCCAACACGTTGTGGATTGCCGTGGCGCCAGCGCTGCGGCCTTGCTGGCAGCCGTGCAGCGCAGCGCTGCACCTGCCGACCCAGGCGCCAAGCTCTAGGCGGCGCCCCCCCATGCAAAGGATGGATACGTGAGCGAGACTGTCTTGTCCAACAAGGATCATACGTCGGCCCAGGCGCCGACGGAGCCTGTCACCCCAGTGCCCGCCAAGCGCTCCGGCAATGGCTTAGCCGCGCTGGCCCTGTTGTTGGGCGCTGCCGGCATCGCTGTAGGCGGCTGGGGCGCCTGGCAAGTGCACCAACTGCAAGGCAGCGAGTTCGACCAGGGCCAGCACCTGGAGGCGCTGAACCAGCGAGCCGAGGCGCTTCAGCAGCGTGAACAGAAAATCAGCGCACAGTTGGCCGGTCTGCCGGCAGCCAGTGAGCTTGAAGACCGTCGTCGTCTGGTCGCGCAGCTCCAAGGCGATCAGCAACGTCTGAGTCAGCGGCTTGAGGCCGTACTGGGTGAAAGCCGCAAGGAATGGCGCCTGGCCGAAGCCGAGCACTTGTTGCGCCTGGCGACCTTGAGGCTGTCGGCTTTGCAGGACATCACCAGTGCCAAGGCGCTGGTCGAAGGGGCCGACGAGATTTTGCGCGAGCAAAGCGACCCTGGCGCCTTCGCCGCGCGCGAGCAACTGGCCCGCAGCCTCGCCACGCTCAACAATACCCAGCAGCCTGACCGCACCGGTCTGTTCCTGAAGTTGGCGGCCCAGCGTGAGCTCGTCCAGCAACTGAGCGCCCAGTCCCCGGAATTCGACAATGACGCCAATGCCATGGGTGCGCTGACCAGTGACGGCGATGGCGCCAGTCGCCTGTCCAAATGGTGGTCGGAAATATCCAAGTATTTCCAGATTGAATTCAATGCCGACGAGAACGTGAAACCGTTGCTCGCGGGTCAGCAGCTCAATCAGCTGCGCCTGGCGTTGAGTCTTACGCTGGAACAGGCGCAATGGGCAGCGCTCAACGGCGATGCGAAGGTCTATGCCCAGGCATTGGATGATGCACGCAGCGTACTGCTGGCCAACTTCAACGCCGACAATCCGCAGAGCAAAGCCATGCTCGACAGCCTGAACGCACTGGCCGAGCAACCCGTTTCGGTCGTAACCCCTGACCTCAGTGAAAGCCTTGCCTCCGTTCAGGCCTATATCCAGCGCCGGCATCTGCCTGGCGAGGACAAGGGAGACAAGCCATGAAGCGTGTCTACCTGTTGGCGGTACTGGCCATTGTGGTGGCGGCGGCCCTCGGCGTGGCCGTGGCCAAGCACAGCGGCTACGTGATGATTTCCTATGGCAGCTTCCGTTATCAGTCGGGGCTTTGGGCCGCGCTGTTGGGGCTGCTGGCCGTCATCCTGGTGCTGTTGGTGTTGCGTTTTCTGGTCGGCCTGCTCCTGGCGTCCGGCGGGGCGGTCAACCCTTGGTCCCGGCGCAACCGCAGCCGGCGCAACCGCGTTGCGATCGAACAGGGCCAACTGGATCTGGCAGAAGGGCGCTGGGCCAGCGCCCAGCGTCATTTGCACAGGGCTGCAGAAGCCGAACGCCAACCGCTGATGTATTACCTTGGCGCCGCCAAGGCCGCCAACGAGCAGGGCCGTGTCGAGGAAAGCGACGGTCTGTTGGAGCGTGCGCTGGAGCGGCAACCTCAGGCAGAGCTTGCGGTGGCCTTGACCCATGCCCAACTGCAAATGGACCGTGGCGACAACGACGGGGCGCTGGAGACGTTGCTGGCCATGCAGGAGCGCCATCCACAGAACACTCAGGTACTGCGTTTGTTGCAACGCTTGCAGCTTGAGCGCGGCGACTGGTCTGCGCTCATTCGCCTGATGCCGGACCTGCGCAAGAACAAGGTATTGCCCGCCACCGAGCTCGCCACGCTCGAACGTCGTGCCTGGGGGCAAAACCTGAGCCTGGCACAGACCCGGGGTGAGGATGCGCAAACGGCCCGCCAAGCCCTGGAGCGTGCCTGGCAGCAATTGACCTCCGCCCAGCGTCAGGAGCCGCAGCTGGTCCTGGCCTATGCCGAGCAACTACGCCAGCTCGGCGCTCAGGGCGAGGCCGAGCAGGTATTGCGCACGGCGCTCAAGCGCAGCTACGAAAGCCACCTTGCTCGGCTGTACGGTCTGGTGCGCGGTGAAGACCCTGCCCAGCAGCTGCAGACCGCCGAAGCCTGGCTCAAGGACCATCCTCAGGATGCCAGCCTGCTGCTGACGCTGGGTCGGCTCAGCTTGCAGAATCGGCTGTGGGGCAAGGCCCGTGACTATCTGGAAAGCAGCTTGCGCATGGAGCGCAACCCCGAGGCCTGCGCTGAGCTGGCACGTCTGCTCGCAGGCCTTGGCGAAACGGAGCGCAGCAACCAACTCTTCCAGGAAGGGCTGGGTTTGCTCGATGAGCGACTGCTGGCGCTGCCGTTGCCGGAGACGGTTCGCGCTTGACCTGACCTTGGCCCGCGCAAAGCCGCGGGCTTCAAGGGGAGGTAATCTTTCGGCTCGGGCCAGAGAAATCCTGACGTATTTTCTTAAGGCGCGTCTTACACAGCAGTTGGATATTTCTTAGGTAACGCTGGGAATTGTCTCGACTGTTGTGCCTTGAAACAAAGGATGTGATTCCTCTACCGTTTCAAGCCACGACTACCGATACCGGGACCCTCACTGCCCATGCTGCCGGCCCGCCTGCGTACTTTCTTCTTCCCAACCTGCCTGGTGGCATTCACTGCCCTGGTCACTGCATTCAAGCTGCAAGATGCGCTCGGGCTTTTGCCGTGCCTACTGTGTGTGACACAACGGGCGCTGCTGGCAGGGTATGTACTGGTGTGTCTAAGCGCAGTGCTGCATGGGCCGGCACTCGAAGGCCAACGCCGCTATGCCCAGCTAGCGCTTGGCTTTGCACTGGGTGGCGCTGCAGTAGCCGCAAGGCATGTCTGGCTGCAGGGGGTTGCGGCCGATGACCTGGTCTGCCCCGTCGCCATCGACCACAACGCTGGGCAGTACTGGAACGAGCTTGCCCGGCAACTATTTTCCGGTGCCCCTGATTGCAATGCGCTGACCTGGAGCTTCATGGACTTGACGTTACCCGAATGGAGCCTGATGGCCTTTGTGCTCCTGGCTGCGTTTGCGCTCGGTCATCTACTTGCAGATCGCCTGCATGCCCTGCTCACCCATGACCTCAAACAACGCTGAGCCGCAGCACGACCAATGGCGGTAACACGGTGCATTAAACACTTGTACGAAGTTATTACCCTGCGTACCTTGAAGGGCAGCTTGCGTGGGAATAATCTCCGAGCACGCCTACCGAAAATCCAAGGTTTGATGCTGTTCTGCTAATTCAATCTCGTGCCTTAGCAGCGCTACGCGAGGAGCAGCGGCATCTACCCACAGGGGAAGAGATCGCCATGCTCGATAGTTGTCAGAATGCACAGGAACGCTGGGGCGGGGTCAACGCGCTGATCGACCGTTGGCTGAGCGAGCGCGAGCAACTGGTTCATGCCTATCGTTCGTTGCGTGATGCCAAACCGGCCTTTGCAGACAAAGACACCAACGGCGACTTCTGTGCGCTGCTGGTGGACTATGTCTCGGCGTGGCATTTCGAAATCTGTGAACAACTGGTCAGCGAGGCCAAGGCATTTGGAGACACCCGAGCCCTTGATCTTGCAGGCGAGATCAGCCCACGCATTGATGACATTACCCAGATTGCACTGGCGTTCAACGATCACTGCGTCAAGGCTGAATGCAGGGACACCGAACGCTTCGCCGAGAAGCTTGGCAAGCTTGGCAGCTTGTTGCATGAGCGCTTCGAGCTTGAAGACTGCCTGATCGAAGTGCTGCACAACGCGCACAAGGAAGAAGGCCTGGCGCCCGTCTGAGGGTCATTCAGTCCTTGGTTTGCAACAATTGGATTTCAAAAACCAGCGGCGTGTAGGGTGCAATCAGATCACCCGCGCCGTCGGCGCCGTAGGCCAGTGCAGACGGAATCACCAGTCGCCATTTTGCACCCGCATGCATTTGCGGCAGCGCCATCTGCCAGCCCTCGATAACCGAGTCGAGGCTGAACCACTGCGGCTCACGGCTTTGGTCGAACACTTCTCCACTGGGCAACCGTCCCACGTAATTGACCAGCACCTTGGCGCCCGCCTTGGGCTGCGGTCCATTGCCTGCTTGTAGCTCGCTGTACAGCACACCTTGCATCAACTCATGAACGCCAGCACGGGCCCGCTCATTGGCCATGAAACGTATCTCTGCGGCTTCAGGCGCCTGGGGCGCAGCGTCTTGCTGCGGTTGGTGCTGTTCGAGCAGCGCCTGCATGCGGGCCTGGCTCAACTTCAAGGGCTGTTCCTGGTAAGACTGGCGCAAGCCTTCGACGAGCGCATCGAGCTGTAGCCCTGGCATTTCCTGTCGCAGCCGTTCACCCAGACTGGCACCCAGGCTGTAGGCAAGGTCCTGATCATCGGTGTCGGCCACGGCCAACATCGGCAGTAGGCAAAAACCTAGAACAATGGATCGAAGCATGACCAATTCCTACGGCGGTGGGGGGCGAAGTATGCCAGTGTTCACGACGGTACGGGCTCGCGGCGTGCCGGACCACACGGTGCATTGATCAACGACAGGTCAGCGCTGGCGAAGCGTAGTTAATTGCCGTGCTTGCGGTGCGAGATGTGCTCAGACGTTGATATGCAACAGTGTATGGATATTGCGGTCAAGATGCCCTAGCGGCCTGCGCAGCGGAAGCATAGTATGAGTCGCACTCTCATCAGTCAGGAGGTAAGTCATGTCGGCCAAGAAAAAGCCAGTCAGCACGCCGTTACACCTGCTTCAGCAACTTTCGGGTAGCTTGCTTGAACATTTGGAAGAGGCCTGCTCGCAAGCGCTGGCTGATGCAGAGAAGCTGTTGGCCAAGTTGGAAAAGCAGCGCGGCAAGGCCCAGGAAAAACTGCATAACGGTCGCTTGAAGTTGCAAGACGCAGCAACGGCGGGCAAAGCCAAGTCGCAGAACAAGGCCAAAAAGGCCGTTGCCGAGCTCGAAGAGCTGCTCGACTCGCTCAAGGACCGCCAGACCCAGACCCGCGGCTACATCCAGCAATTAAAGCGCGATGCTCAGGACAGCCTGAAACTGGCCCAAGGCGTTGGCAAGGTGCGTGAAGCCGCCACCAAGGCCCTCGACCAACGTGCAGCCCAGGCTGCCGCCCCAGCTGCTACCAAGCCTGCTACCAAGACCACAGCCGCCAAATCGCCTACCCCAGCCACTGGCAAGGCCAAACCGGCTGCGCGCACCGCAGCTACCAAGCCTGCAGCCAAGGCCGCTGACGCAAAATCCGTGGCAGCCAAACCTGTTGCCAGATCGGCCTCTAAGCCTACCGCAGCCAAGGCTGCCACAAAGCCGGCCGCAGCCAAGTCCCCTGCGAAAGCGACAGCGGCCAAGGCTTCAGCGGCTGAATCTTCTGCATCCAGCACCCAGGCTGCCAAGGCGACGTCAGCCAAGCCTGCAGCCAAGGCAGCGAGTGCAAAAGCCGCAAGCAAGCCCGCACCTGCGAAACCCTCTACCCGTGGCACCGCCACCCGAACGGCCACTCGCACTGCCAGCAGCCGATCCACAAGTGCCAAGCCGGCGACGGCTGCCGACGACAAAGCCCCAGCGTCCGGCAACTCGGTGAACCCTGCCACACCTGTATCCGACGTAGGAGCTGCTCAGTCGTCGTCCACCGACGCCTGATGCGCCAGCGCCGCCGCGCGCAACTGCTCAAGTGCGCGGTGATCTCGCAGCTGGCTCGGTGCAAGCCAAGCCAGCCAGTCGCCAGTATGTCCCGGTCTGCCGGCGGGCCACTGTGCTGCACAGGCTTGCAAGCGTTCCAACAGCGCTTTTTCAGCTGAAAGCTCCAGTCTTTTGAGTTGCTCTCGCAGCTCAGCCAACGGTGGGTCGCCTTTCGCTGATTCTCGCCATTGTTCGCGCAGGCTTCGCAAGGGTGAGACCACATCCCGTTGCCAGGGCCCTGCACAGCCCTGCAAGGCCTCGACGCGCTGTTGCTGCACCTCGATTGACCTGGCCTGCAGCCAGGTGGCGCACAAGAGCAGGCACACGTCGCCCCCTTGCCGTTGCAGGTCGAGGCAAGCCGCTTCCACACCGGGCCTGGCGTACAGGCTCAAGGCGTGATCCCACAAGTCGCATTGCATGGTTCCACTCGCGCTATGGGCCGAGGAAGCTGGTAGACTCCGCGACCATCATGATCAGACTATCCAACCTCACTTTACAGCGTGGTCCGCAGCGCTTGCTAGATGGCGCCGAGATGACCCTGCACACCGGTCACAAGGCCGGCCTCATCGGTGCCAACGGTGCCGGCAAATCCAGCTTGTTCGCTTTGCTGCGCGGTGAGTTGTCGCCCGATGGCGGTGATTGCCACCTGCCGGCAGACTGGCGGATCGCGCACATGCGCCAGGAGGTCGATACCCTCGACCGGGTGGCCGTGGACTATGTGCTCGACGGCGATGTGCGATTGCGCAGGGTGCAGGCTGCGTTGGCAGAGGCCGAGCAGGCCCATGACGGTACGGCACTGGCCCGGCTGCACAGTGAGTTGGACAGTGCGGACGGTTATACCGCCGATGCGCGAGCGCGCAAGCTGCTGGCGGGGCTAGGCTTTACCAACGAGCAGATGGACCGCCGCGTCGGCGACTTCTCCGGTGGATGGCGGATGCGCCTGAACCTGGCCCAGGCATTGATGTGCCCCTCCGATCTGTTATTGCTCGACGAACCGACCAACCACTTGGACCTGGACGCCATCCTCTGGCTGGAAGACTGGCTCAAGGGCTACCCGGGCACGCTGTTGCTGATCTCCCACGACAGGGATTTTCTCGATGCCGTGGTCGATCACGTGCTGCATGTCGAACAGCGCAAGCTGAACCTGTACAAGGGCGGCTACAGTGCATTCGAACGCACCCGTGCCGAACGCCTGGCCCAACAGCAGCAAGCATACGAGAAGCAGCAGGCGCAGCGTGCGCACATGGAAAAATACATTGCGCGCTTCAAGGCCCAGGCCACCAAGGCGCGTCAGGCACAGAGCCGCATAAAGGCCCTGGAGCGCATGGAGGAGCTGTCGGCCGCTCACGTGGATTCGCCGTTCGATTTCGTGTTCCGCGAGTCGCAGAAAATCTCCAGCCCCTTGTTGAGCCTGTCCGAAGGGCGGTTGGGTTACGGCGACAAGGCCATTCTCGAGAAGGTCAAGCTGCAGCTGGTGCCGGGTGCACGCATCGGCCTGCTAGGCCCCAACGGCGCCGGCAAGTCCACCTTGATCAAGAACCTTGCCGGTGAGCTTGAGCCATTGTCCGGGCGCCTGGTGCGGGGTGAAAACCTCGCCGTCGGCTATTTTGCCCAGCATCAGCTCGACTCGTTGGACGACAAGGCCAGCCCCTTGCTGCACCTGCAGCGCATTGCCCCAACCGAGCGCGAGCAGACGCTGCGCGACTTCCTCGGTGGTTTCGATTTTCATGGCGATCGCGTAGACGAGCCGGTCGTGAACTTCTCGGGTGGCGAAAAGGCACGGCTTGCGCTGTCGCTTATCGCCTGGGAGCGGCCAAACCTGCTGCTGCTCGACGAACCCACCAACCACCTGGACCTGGAAATGCGCCTGGCCCTGACCATGGCATTGCAGGAGTTTGCAGGTGCAGTGGTGGTGGTGTCCCACGACCGGCATCTGCTCAAAAGCACAACCGATGACTTCTTGCTGGTCGCCGACGGTAAGGTCGAGCCCTTCGACGGGGACCTCGATGACTATAGCCGCTGGCTCGTGGAATATCGCCAGCGCAACGCGCCGGTCAGTAGCGCGGTAACCAACCCCGACAAGACCGACAAGAAGGCCATGCGCCAGGCTGCGGCAGCATTGCGCCAACAACTGGCGCCGCACAAGAAGACCGCTGACAAGCTTGAAGCTGAACTCAACCAGGTGCATGCGCAGTTGGCCGAGATCGAGACTGCGTTGGGTGATGGTGGTCTTTACGAAGCCGCCCGCAAGGACGAGCTGCGTGAATTGCTGGCCCGGCAAACCGCGCTCAAGCAGCGTGAAGGCGACCTCGAAGACGCTTGGATGCAGGCACTGGAAACGCTCGAAACCATGCAGGCCGAACTCGAAGCGCTCAGCTGACGCGCTTTTTGCGAGCGCTGCTACCGACCCTTCGCAAGCAGCGCTGCAAAATCGCTGAAATTGCGCTGGTCATTTTTTCATCGGCACCTTAGCTTAATGCTTTGAAACATGTGCATGAGCGAGGTGTGGGATGTCGATGGAAGTGTGGTTGGGCTTTTTTGCCGCCTGCTGGGTTATCAGCCTGTCTCCGGGTGCGGGCGCTATCGCCTCGATGTCTAGTGGGCTGCAATATGGGTTCTGGCGCGGCTACTGGAATGCGCTGGGCTTGCAGATCGGCCTGGTGATGCAGATCGCCATCATTGCGGCAGGCGTCGGGGCCATCCTGGCTGCTTCGGCCACCGCATTCCATGTGATCAAATGGTTCGGCGTCGCCTACCTGGTGTACCTGGCCTATAAGCAATGGCGCGCCCTGCCCATGGACATGAGCGATGAATCCGGTATACGACCCATCGGCAAACCGCTGAGCCTGGTGTTCCGGGGTTTTCTTGTGAACGTCAGCAACCCCAAGGCCCTGGTGTTCATGCTGGCGGTGCTGCCGCAGTTCATCAATCCTCATGCGCCTTTGTTACCACAGTACATCGCCATCGCCGCTACCATGGTTGCCGTCGATCTGCTGGTGATGGCGGGTTATACGGGGCTTGCAGCACGCGTGCTGAGGGTGCTGCGCACACCCAAGCAGCAAAAGCGCCTCAACCGTACCTTTGCCGGGCTGTTCATCGGTGCGGCCACGTTCCTGGCCACCTTGCGCCGCGCGCCGCTGTAAATCCAGGGCAGAGGTGGCTGCGCCTTCTGGCTCAGAGCTTTCTGCTCAAGGCATTACGGTGATTTATCGAGTCTTCTGCTGTGGCGCGCTGTCTATTCCCCAGGCAGGATGATTGCGGTCGTCCTGCCTGGGGCGCTGATGCCCACCCTTGAGCGCAAGCTCTCAAACAGGACTGGCGCTTACACCAAAGCGCATGCCGGCACTGCGGAGGAATCATGGACAAACCGACTCACCACTTTTCCGAATTGTTCAAGCAGCTTGGACTGGACGACGACCCGGTCGAGATCGAGCGCTTCATCACCACCCATTCGCCACTCGATGATGATGTGAAATTGGTCGATGCACCGTTCTGGAGTGAGGGCCAGCGTGCCTTTCTCAAGGAAAGCTACGCCGCCGATGCCGACTGGGTTCCCATGGCCGACCAGTTGAACGAAGCGCTGCATCCGGCCAAGAAATAAGTTACCTGCAGCGTGAAGCGTGAGGGGCCGTGAGCCGTTCCGGTCAACGCGTCGATACTGCCATTCAAGGTATAGACAGTTCCGGAGCCGGCTGACGGCCAGTCTTACCTGTAGCGCATGCAGGTGGCCGAGCCCTGAAATGCCTCACTCGCCGCGGATGTACTGCTCGAGCTGCAAGATCAACCCTGCCTGCTCCGCAATGGTCTCCTTGACCAGGTCGCCAATCGACAACAGCCCCAACAGCTCACCGTTGCTCATTACCGGTAGATGGCGCAAATGTCGATTGGTCATCAGGTTCATGCAGTATTCAAGGTTGTGCTTCGGCTCCACGGTGACCACCGGTGCGCTCATGATGTCGCGCACCGGCGTGGCGGCCGACGAGCGTCCCTTGAGCACCAGCTTGCGCGCATAATCGCGCTCACTGACGATACCTACCACCTCGTTGCCTTCAACGACAGGCAACGCGCCGATGTTCATCTCGGCCAACAATCTGAGGGCGTCGAGCACTGAGTCGTCCGGACCGATGGTGTACACGGTCTGGTGTTCGGACTTGCTCTTGAGGATTTGTTCGACGTTTTTCATGGTGGCCTCTGCAGGTGGAGGAAAACACTGGCGACGGTCCTGCAAGCATCGACCACCCGGCGCCATCCGGCAATGCAGGAAACGGCATCGAGGTGATTGAAAAACGTCATGAGCATGCAGGGGGCGTTTGCCTCAACCCCCTCGGGTGATCAGTCGTCGGTGACAATCCTCCGGGCTCAACTGCTGGCCTGTACGGGATCGAACGGTGATCGTCTCAAGGGGCTGGTCTGTCATGTTGTCCAGCATGATCGAGTGGCATTCACCTGAACCGTACAAAAAACGCTCTCCCCACTGGCGCATGCTGATGACGATGGGGAAGGCGGCCCGGCCCATTTCGGTCAGCACATACTCCTTGTAAGCACTCCCATCGGAAGCAGGCCGGACCTCGAACACGCCCAATTCGACCATTGCCTTGAGCTTTACGGTGAGGATGTTCTTGGCGACACCAAGGCGCTTCTGAAAATCACTGAACCGCCGTACGTCGTCGAACGCTTCGCGGATGATCATCAATACCCATCGGTCCCCAATCGCTTCTAGGGTGCGCGCCACTGGGCATTCACTGCGCGCTAACTGTTCCTGTTTGGCCATGTTTGTCCATGAGCAGATGATGAAAAGCGCTAACCATATGAGAAAACGTTCATGGTCAGTAGTTGCATTTAAAAACCTGATTTGTTAAAAATCGCTACAAGTGGTTTCCTTTTGAAACCTATTCCAAGGATGGAAGTGCATGCCGTACAGGCCAGATAGCCCGGTCAAGCGGGCGGCGACAGCCGAAGCGTCTGCCAACCGTGACGACACGGCGCGCTGCGACACACCGCGTAGTACCACACTCAGCCCTTCCCAAACCTTCCTCTTTGCCATTACCTGCGCAATGGCCGTGGCGAATGTGTACTTCGCCCAGCCGCTGCTCGAGTCCATGGCCAGCAGTTTGGCGGTGCCTGCCAGCACCATCGGGATCGTCGTCACGGCCACCCAGGCAGGTTATGCGGTCGGTTTGCTGTTCATTGTGCCGCTGGGCGACTTGGTCAACCGGAAGAAGCTCATTCTCTGCCAAATGCTCCTCAGCGCCTTGGCCCTCTGCGCCGTAGGGCTGGCGCAGGCCTGGGTCGTGCTGCTCGGTGCCATGGTCCTGGTGGGGTTGATGGCCGTACTGGTGCAGGTGGTGGTGGCCTACGCTGCGGCACTGGCAAGCCCCGAGCAACGTGGCCAGACCGTGGGGACTGTGACCAGCGGCGTGGTCCTGGGGATTCTGCTTGCACGTTTCGTGTCTGGCGCGATGGCCGATCTGGCCGGGTGGCGCAGCGTGTATTTCGTGTCGGCCGCGCTGATGGCGGGGATGGCCTTCGTGTTGTGGCGCACGCTGCCCGCCTCTCCCCGCGCTGCGGTCAGCGGCGGCTACTTTGCCCTGCTGCGTTCGGTGCTGCAGCTGTTTCTGCGCGAACGTACCCTGCGCGTGCGCGGAGTCTTTGCGTTGCTCATCTTCGCAGCCTTCAGCGTGCTCTGGACATCCATGGTCCTGCCGCTCAGTGAACCAGATCTTGCGCTTTCGCATACCCAAATCGGGCTCTTTGGCCTTGCCGGGGTAGCAGGGGCTCTCGCAGCGGCGAGGGCCGGGCGACTGGCAGACCGTGGCCTGGCCAATCGCACCACAGGCATTGCGCTGGTCTTGCTGACCCTTTCCTGGCTTCCGACGGCGTTCGTCCATAGCTCGCTGCTGGCAATGGTCCTGGGCGTGGTGATGCTCGACTTCGCCGTGCAGGCCGTGCACGTCACCAACCAAAGCCTGATCTTCGCTGCACGACCGGATGCGCAAAGCAGGCTCGTTGGCGCCTACATGTGCTTCTACTCGCTGGGCAGCGGGCTCGGCGCCATCGCGGCGACCTACACCTACGCCCAGGCGGGTTGGGTAGCCGTGTGCCTGCTGGGCGCATCAATCAGTGCCGTCGCCTTGATCTACTGGCTGTGGTTGAACTTCAACGACCGATAAGTACTTGCGATTCAACAGCTGCGCTCATTGTTTCGACACAGCAACGTGATGCCGTGCGCGCGACACAGCAACTTCATCTTAGGCGAGGCACGTATGGCGCTGCACAAACTGACCGTTTCTTCCCACGGCGTCGACTTTGAACTGCCCTCCAACTCACCCCTTACGGACATCGAATGGGAGGCCGGTGGCAAGAATGTCATCCCGCTCGGCTGCCGCGTCGGGGCGTGCGGGGCGTGCCTGATCAAAGTCAAGCAAGGGCTGGACGCGTTGAATCCACGCAACGATGAGGAAACAGCATTCATAGAACTGTTGGGCTATAGCGGGGCGGACTACCGTCTGGCCTGCCAGTGCCTGATCAGAGGTGAATTGGCCATTGAAGTCATTGGCTAGGCAGTGCGTTGTTCACGTCGACTCATGATGAGTGGCGTCTTGTATCAGAACCCAAGAAGAGGCTCGAATATGCTGAACCGTGTAAAGAATGTGGGCTATGGCGATCGCACTCCGTTCCTCAATGCTGCTGCATCGGTCAACCTGCGTGGGGAAATCGACAGCATCATCGATGAACAGGTCGATCAGTGGTACAAGACGGTGCCGCAAGCCGCGCACCTGGAAGGCAAGGATGTCAACAGCGCCTACTACAAGCGTCACCTGATCGAGACGGCGTGGCGTATCCGCCTGCTGCGCGTTGCCGAGGCCAAGGCCTTGGTCGAGGTGGCGAAAGTCAGCCCGGAAGCTGCGCAGATCTGGGCCCACTACGAACAGGAAGAAATGCTGCATGACGACTTGTTCATCCAGGATCTCCAGCGTGTAGGCGTCAGCCGCGAAGAGTTCCTTGCCACCGAACCCTACCTGTCCACCAAGCTGCTGGCAGGCTTCTTCTCCTACCTGCTCGACCATGAAGGCCCCCTGGGCGTCATCGCCTACTCGTACCTGGTCGAATACGTCAACGTCAAGCTCGAGCCGCGCAAGCTCGAAGCGCTCAAGGGTTCGGTCGGCGAATCCAAGATCGTGGGTCAGATCTCCCACTCCCACACCGACATCAACGATGACCATCCAGGCGAGGTATGGGCGGCATTGCGCTTCTTGATCAAAGGTGAGCAGGACATCGCTGCGCTCAAGCGCTACCTGGCCGAGCATCAGAAAGTGTTGGCCATGTACTTCAACGAGTTGTACCTGGACACGCTGGCCAGCCCGCAAGCCAAGGTAGCCTAAGCCATGGTGCAGGCAATGAAGACGACGCGACCTGGTGTGCTGATCCTGAGCCATTGCGGCTTTTCATTTCTGGAAGACTTGAAGTTAGAGCTGCATCGTCGACAGCTTCGCTGCTTCGTGCTTTCTTCATTGCCGCTTCCTGAACATGTACCGGCTCGTTTGCAGCAAATCGAGTCTTGGGCAGACCGGCTCTATGTCGGCGACGCTCACCAATTACGCAGCGATGAGGTTACCCAAACCCTCCAGCGTCTGCATGAAGCAGGCGAACAGGTCACCTGCTGCATCAGCGTGTGGGAGGGGTACCGGCACCTGATGGCGCAGGCCAACCTGTCGCTTGGCACCTACGACATTGGCCCTGAGCAAGCGCTTGCTCTGCGCAACAAGCTCGGGGTGCGTAACCAACTGGCGGCAGCCGGGCTTTCACAGGTCCAGGCGCATGCTCTGTCGGCATCGGTCCTGCAGGCATTGCAGATGGATGGCCGGCCTTACTTCATCAAGCCGATCCATGGCATCGCTTCCTATGCCGCCTTCCCAATGCGTCCGGACACCCGTTGGGCCACGTTGGAAGCCTTGAGAGAGGCTTCGGCAAGCGACACCGTGTATGCCTCGGCCTTCAATGAGGGGCTTGAGTTCATGGCCGAGGATTACATCCCCGGTAAAGAATTCAGCTTCGAGACCCTACTGCTCGATGGCCAGGTCCACGTGGTGGCCATTCATGAAAAATACGAAGTCACCGAGACAGCCGAAACGGTGCTGGAAGACAGCTGCACCACACCGCCAGCCAGCCTCGATAAAGCGCAGATCGCAGCCGGCCTGGCATGGCTGAGTGAAGTGCTTGGCTGCCTGGCGCTGAAATGGGGTTGCTACCACATCGAAGCCAGGTTCACCGGCGAGCACTGGGACCTGATCGAAGTCAATCCACGGGTGGGCGGCAGCCTGATTTCCCATAGCGTTGAGGCGGTCGCTGACGGGCACAGCATGCTCTCGCTGTGGCTGGACCTGCTGTTCGCAAGCCAGGACGATGCGCCTCTGCGCGAGGCCTTCGCACAGCGTCTGGACAGGCTTGGCTGGCACGCCGAGGGCACCACCGAGCAGACGACGGCCACGTTCTTTCGCGTCTATTTCGCCAAACCCGGCACCCTGCGTAGCGTCGAGCTGGCTGAGACCCCACTGGCGCCCAGCGTGACGCACATCCTGCTCAAGGCAGGCGATGTGATTCCTGCCCATGCCCGTGAAGTGTTCCTCGGCCAGTTGCTGTGGACATTCCCGCACACCGAACACCCCGCTGAACTCAAGCGCCTGTCTCGTAGCAGCGCAGACGCGCTCGATATCCAGTACGAGACCGAAGGCTTCTGACGTCCGCCAGGCACCGGAGACAATTGACATGTCCTTGCAAAGACCCGTTTTGCTGGTTGTGGATTACAACTTGAGCCGTATCGGCGACGTTCAACACATGCGCAACCATGCCCGTGAGCGCTGGAATGCCGAAACCTGGTTGGTGCGCATCGCTCCCCAGGCGCACGATCTGCGCATCAGCGATCGGCTTATCGACGCAGACCCGTTGGCGCCGGACTTCATCCAGCGCGTGCTTGAGCAATTAGGCGACGAGGCCGCGCGTGTCAGTGCTGGCATCGTGTTTTCCGACAATGCCGTGGCCAGTGGCGCTGCGCTGCTTGAGCGCCTTGGTTTGCCCGTTGACGACGCCCGCCTGGCACTGGGGGCGTTCGACAAGCTGGCCTATCGGATAAGCGAGCAGCGCATCGGGCCGCTGCTTACACAGCTCGGCGTGATGGTGCCGGATTTCGAACGCATCAGGTGCCTTGAAGACGTACAGAACTTCGCCCGGCGTCAGGCTCACGGCTTCGTCATCAAACCCACGACCGAGGGCAATAACCGGGGCGTCGTCCTGGTCGCCCCGGGTACAGACTGCGACCAGGCGTTTGCCGAAGTAGAGCCGTACCTAGCGAGCGGCGTGCTAGCCGAAGCCTTGATACCCTTTGACCGTGAATACTCCTACGACGGGCTGGGCGAGTTGTGGTTCATCACCGAGAAAGTGAGTGCCACCGGGCGCTACCCGGTAGAAGTGGCGCAGATCCTGCCGGCCCGGCTCGATCATCAGGAGCGCATGGCCATCCGTGTGGTGGGCGAGCAGGTCAACCGATTGGTCGGCCAGCGCATCGGGCCGTTCCACAACGAGATCAAGCTCAGCGAGAAAGACTGCAACACGGCCGTGGTCGAACCCAATCGGCGCCCTGCAGGCATGAAAATCTGGACGCTGGCTCAAGCTGTCCACGGGCTTGACTTGTATGCAGCCTGGATCGACTCGGTATTTTCGGCAGCCATACCCAAGGAGCTGCCAGAGCCTAGCTGTAGCGCGGCCACCCTCATGTTCGGCGTGCCTCAGGACATGACCGTCGATGTGGCCCGACTAGGCGACGTTCATGCCCTGGTGGTGGAAACCATTGCCTGCGCAGCACAGCAGCTGGGCATTGCACAGGACGCTGTCGTCTTGCTCGAATGCGCTTGGGTGACCAGTGCGCGCCGTCTCGTCCATGCCACGCCCCGGGATAATGGCGATTTCGTGGCGCAGGCCTGCGTGACGCTGCACGATGCCCAGGCCGATATCCGTGATCTGGTCAGCGCGCTGCGCGAACAGTGGCTGGAGGTCATGGCGCGCAGCCTGGCTGCCGAACCCCTGCTCAAAGCCGCTGGCTGAGCGACGCCATCCACGCTTCGAGAACAATAATATGAAGATTCTGATCCTCCACCGTGTGCCTTACCCCCGAATCGAATACCGCCGTGGCATCGATCATGCGCTGCACGAAGTCACCTATTTCGGCAAGCAAGCTGCAATCGACACGCTGCCTGCCGATTTGCAGTGCAAGCGGGTGGTACGAGCGGGTACCGCCAGCGCTAGTGAGGAAGCATTGGCATGGCTGTCTGGTAGCCCCCAGCGCTTTGATCGCATTATTTCAATGTCCGAATACGAACTGCTCGATGCTGCACGCTTGAGAGAAGCATTGGGCGTTGAAGGGGCGTCATTACAGACCGTGACCCTGGCGCGCAACAAGCTGCTGATGAAGCAAGCGGTGCAGGCCAACGGCTTGCGCATACCGCAGTTCATGTCGCTGGCCTGTTACCTGGACGCGCAAGGCCAGGTGCCTTGGGCAGGCAAAACGGTCTTGAAACCCCACAGCGGCGCTTCGAGCGCGGACGTCAGCGTACATTTACCGTCTCAGGCCCACGCCGAAATCCGGCGCAAAATCCATGAACAGTCGTTGCACATCGATGATTTTCAGGTCGAGGAGTACGTTGCAGGCCCTATCCGCCATTTCGACGGTTTGGTGCTCGACGGTCGAATCGTCACGATGCAGGCCAGTGAATACGTAGGCACCTGCCTGGACTACATGGAGCGGGGTGCGCCGCTGGGTTCCTGGCATGTGGACAGCTGCGCATCCATGCGGGAGTGGGTGGGGCAGGCGCTGAACGCGGTGCGGATCACCCACGGCGCCTTCCACCTGGAAGCCATCATGGACGCCGACGGGCCGGTCTTCCTCGAAGTGGGTAACCGGGTCGGCGGGGCTGACGTGGTGGCGACGTATGAGATGGCCACGGGGATTCATTTGCCTTCGCTGGAACTGCGCATCTATGTCGACGGCGAACTGGACCTTTCGACGCTGAGCTGCCGGCAGGCGGACCTGGGCTACGGATGGTTCGTGTTCCCTGGGCACACTCACCCGCAGCGCACGTTCCTTGGGCTCGAGGGCGCAGGTGAACTGCGCAACAGCCATTGTATCGTGCAGTGGAACGAGCTCGAACCGGGTGCACCATTGCCTGGGCACGTGACCTACTCGGCATTCGAAGCGCCGCTGGCGGGCATCGTCAAGACCGCCGAGCCCGAGCGTACCCGCGACTGGATGGTTGATCTGTTCTCGCGGGTATCACTGGCCCGGCACCTGACATCCGTTGCTTAACTTCTTCTTCAAGGCAGCCTGCCAATGAAACCACAGCATGTAGTGCTGGCCGTTCTGATCACGGCCATCTGGGGCATCAATTTCTCTGTCATCAAACTGGGGCTGGCCACTGTCGACCCACTGATCCTCGCCGGGATTCGTTTCAGCCTGTGTGCGCTGCCGGCGATTTTCTTCATCCGCAAACCCGATGTGGCCTGGCGCTACATCATTGGCTACGGCCTGGTGTTCGGCATCGGCTTATGGGGTGTGGTCAACCTCGGGATCAAGGCTGGGCTGTCTGCCGGCATTGCCTCGCTGGTGCTGCAGTTCAGTGCATTCTTCACCATCCTGCTGGGCGGGTTGGTCTTCAAAGAAGCACTGACGCGCTTTCAGGTGCTGGGCATGCTGGTGGCCTTAGCGGGGCTGCTGTGCATCATCACGATCAGCGACGGCTCGGTGACATTGCCTGGTGTGTTGCTGGTACTCCTGGGCGCTGGCGCATGGAGCGTGGCCAACGTCATCAACAAGAAGGCAAAGACCAAGGACGTGTTCGCGTTCCTGGTGTGGTCCAGCGCTTTTGCACCGATCCCGTTGTTCGTGCTCGACTACGCGGTCAATGGCAGTGCCGGCTACACCGCGCTGGTCCATCAGGTGGACAGCACGGCGATTCTGTCGATTCTGTTCCAGGTTTATCCGAACACCTTGTTTGCCTATTGGATCTGGAATTCGCTGCTCAAGACGTACCCGGTATCGACCGTCGCACCGCTTTCGCTGCTGGTGCCGATTTTCGGCATGCTCGGCTCGGTACTGGTGTTCAACGAGAGCGTGCCCACCAGCAAGGTACTGGCCGTTGTCCTGATCGTGCTGGGTCTGGCTGTCGGCCTGTATGGGCAGCGCATCTTCAATGCTTTGTCCGCGCGCACTGCGCGGACCTCACTGTGAATCGATAGGAAGTCGAAATGAGTTTGGGAAGACGTGGATTCATGGGGGGCGCTGTGGGCGCCACCCTGGTTGGCGGCGGCATGATCGCCAGCCTGTCCAGCGCAGGCGCCGTTGCGGCGCCCGAGCCAGAAACCCCGGCATTCGATCCTGCCGACTGGGCATCGGTACGGGCGCAGTTTCAGCTGTCGCCACGGTATGTGCATATCTCCAACTTCTTTCTGGCATCCAACCCCAAGCCGGTGCGCGATGCCATGGCGCGGCACCGGGAGGCCTTCGACCAGAACCCCTATACCTACCTCGAAGACCACATGTTCGCCAAACCCGAAGACATGGTCTGGCGCAAGGTCTGCGAAACCGCGGCCGCCTATACGGGCGGGCGCGCAGAGGACATTGCCCTGACCACCAGCACGACCCAGGGCCTGGCAATGATCTACAACGGCATCAAGCTCAATCCCGATCAGGAAATTCTCACCACCCACCATGAGTGGTACACCCATGACGAAGCGATGCGCCTGGCTGTGGTCAAGTGGGGTGGCAGCATCAGGCGCATCGATCTCTACCAAGGGCCGCAGGACGTCAGCGTCGATGCCATCGTGTCGCGTATCGAAGCCGCCATTCGCCCTTCGACCCGCATTCTGGCAATGACTTGGGTCCATTCAGGCACCGGCGTACGGTTGCCGGTCAAGGAGATCGGCGACCTGGTGGCCCGGCTCAACAAAGGCCGTGACGAGGCGCAGAGAATCCTGTACGTGATTGACGGGGTGCATGGTTTCGGCTGCTCCGAGGCGCAGGTCGCCAGCCTGGGATGCGATTTCTTCAGTGCCGGCACACACAAGTGGATCCTCGGCCCGCACGGAACCGGTCTGGTGTGGGGGCGCCAAGGGCAATGGCGCCACGTCATGCCGACCATTCCCACCATCATGGCGGCCGAGCCTGCCAATGCCTGGCGCCAGGAACGTGCGCCGCAGGGCGATACGCAAGCGGCATGGGTAAGCCCCGGAGGGTTCCTGGCGTTCGAGAATCAGTGGGCGATGATCGAGGCGTTCCGATTCATCGAGCAAATTGGCCGCAAGCGCATTGCCGAGCGCGTTGCCGAACTCAATGGCCAACTCAAGGAAGGGCTGGCCAAACTGCCCAATGTTTCATTACTCACGCCCCAAGACGCGCAGTTTTCGGCGGGTATCGTATGCTGCGACGTTAAGGGTCAGGCGCCCAAGGACGTGGTGGCGAAGTTGAAAGCGCAGAACATCATTGCCAGCGCAACACCTTACCGCCATACCTCGGTTCGCTTCTCTGCCGGGATCACCAACACGCCCCAGGACATTGAAAAGACCCTGCAGGTGATGCACAGCCTGACATGATTCAGGGCTGTGCAGGGATCACCGGGCGCGCTAGCCCGGCCTGCCAGGCCGGGTAGCGATGCCAAAGGCAGAGGCGGATCTCAGAGCTTCGGCATCTGCCCGATCCGCGCCACCATTTCGCTGACCACCTGCAGGTCCAGCATGAACTGGTCCACGGTCTTGAACTCGTTGTCGTTATGCCCGGTATACTTCACACCGGGCATGGCCAGACCAAACTGCACGCCGTTGGGCAGGTCATGCACTGAGGTGGCTCCGGCGGACGTACCGAACGCGTGCTTCATGCCCAGGTTTTCGCTGGCCACAGCCAGCAGGGCCTTGACCCACTCGCCTTCTGGGTTGCGGTACATCGGCTCGTCCAGGCTGTAGTCGTAGGCGGGCGTGATATGGCTTTGCTGCGACCACTTACCGAGCTTGTCGGCGATTTCATCCTTGATCGTCGCGACCGCCTTGCCCTTGGGGATGCGCAGGTTGATCGCCAGCTTCAAGCCTTTGTCATCCACACCGACGAAGGTTGGCGAGGCGGTAAGCGGCCCCATGAATGCATCGTCATAGGCGATGCCCAGCTTCTTGCCCAGGTAGTCCAGGCCCCAGTTGTCCGCCGCATAGTGGGCAGCATCGGTGAACTGGTTCCGCTTCAACGGCACCGTCTTGCCCACGCCATTGATGAAGTCCAGCATGCGCGCGACAGGGTTCACGCCCGATTCGGGCTCCGAGGAGTGAGCTGACACACCGGTCACGGTGAGCACCACTTGCTTGCCGTCGGGTTTGGCGGCAATGCTGAAGTCGCCACCGTTTTGCTTCACGTACTCGGCACCGGCCGTGTTCAACCGCTGCGCCAGTGCGCTGGCGTCGTCGGTGAGCAAGGTCGCTACCGAGGTGGACGGGATCTGATTGGTAGCAAGCCCACCGGTAAGGTTGACGATTTCGGCACCCTGGCCGCTGGCCGCACGCTTGGCAAAATTCGCCATCACGGTGCCGTAGCCTTTTTCCGCGATGACCACCGGATAGCCGCCATCCAGGGCTAGGTTGTAGTCAGGCGTAGGGTTGCGCTCGAAGTAGTACGGGATGGCATCGCCGCTGGTTTCTTCGGTGGTGTCGATCAGCAGTTTGAATTGCCGCGCCAGGGGCAGGTTTTCATCCTTGGCGACCTTCAGGGCATACAGCGCTACGACGATGCCATTCTTGTCGTCCTCGGTACCACGGCCGTACATGCGATCACCGACCAGGGTGACCTTGAACGGGTCCAGGCGCGTGCCGTCGGCCAGCTTCCAGTTTTCCGGTGTGACAGGGACCACGTCGGCATGGGCATGGATACCGACCACTTCCTTGCCGCTTCCCAGGGAGATTTCGTAGACACGGTTGTCGACGTTGCGAAAAGCCAGGCCAAACCCGTCGGCCAGTGCCTTGATCTTGTCGGCGATCTTCAGGAACTCGGGGTTTTCATGCTGAGGCGTGCCCTCGACGGTGACCGTGGGAATGGCCACCAGTTCGCGCAGGGTTTGGGTGGCAGCCTTGCCGTACTTGATGCGGGTGTAGAGCCCGAGCAGGCGATTGATCTCGTCCTGCTGCTCGGCGCCCAGCGGCTTACCGGCCAGGTAGGTGTCCAAGGTGGTGCCCAGGTCATCGGCCTGGGCCAGTTCGCTGCCTTTGAGCTTGCCGAGAAACTGCTTGAAGTCATGCGGATCGCTGCCGTCGAACGCCTTGACGATCGCCGCAGACTGCTGCTGGGTGAGGTTGGCCTGGGCAGGCAACGCGAACAAGCCGATGCTGGCTGCCAGCAGGGAAACAGAGGTGAGCTTTTTCAGATGCATGAGTGTACGCATTCCTTCGCCAATCATTGATGAGGCCCCGTCGTGCGGGAAGGCCCTCACGCTAACACCAATGACCTGTGGTACGGCAGTACCAGGCGTGTGACATGGCGCACAAACGAAAAAGCCCCAGGCGTTGGCCTGGGGCTTTTCATGTATGGCGCACTCGGCGGGATTCGAACCCACGACCCCTGCCTTCGGAGGGCAGTACTCTATCCAGCTGAGCTACGAGTGCAACGCGCACGCATGATACCTATCTCGTTCGTCTGCGTCCATCGCCTTGATCTGTAGCCCTTTTTACCAGTTGCCATGTTCGCCTCCATGGCGGTTCTGCCTGGGGCTACTCTTTCGGTTCGTGCTCGCCTTGGGTAGCCAGGGCCCATCACGCCCTACCAGCGAGCCGATTTCAGATAAGGTGTTCAACCGCTCGTTCTTTTTTTCGAACAGCCTATTGTCCAACACCCCAGCAGACGCTTAGCATTCGTTTGAGATTTCAAACGCTCGGAGCCCTGCGCTGGGCGCTTTCAACAATCAACAATTCGGGAAGCCGACATGCAGCTCAAAGACGCTCAGTTGTTCCGCCAGCAAGCCTTCATCAACGGTGAATGGCTGGATGCGGACAGCGGCCAGACTATCAATGTGACCAACCCTGCCACGGGCGAAGTCATTGGTACCGTGCCGAAGATGGGTACTGCGGAAACCCGCCGCGCCATCGAGGCAGCCGACAAGGCCCTGCCGGCCTGGCGTGCCCTGACCGCCAAGGAGCGCTCGACCAAGCTGCGTCGCTGGTTCGAACTGATGATCGAAAACCAGGACGACCTCGCTCGCCTGATGACCACCGAACAAGGCAAGCCGCTGGCCGAAGCCAAGGGCGAAATCGCCTATGCCGCCTCCTTCATCGAGTGGTTTGCCGAAGAAGCCAAGCGCGTCTATGGCGACACCATCCCAGGCCACCAGCCTGACAAGCGTCTGATCGTCATCAAGCAGCCGATTGGCGTCACCGCGGCCATCACCCCGTGGAACTTCCCAGCGGCCATGATCACCCGTAAAGCCGGGCCGGCCCTGGCCGCTGGCTGCACCATGGTGCTCAAGCCTGCCTCGCAAACCCCGTACTCCGCCCTGGCGCTGGTCGAACTGGCCAACCGTGCCGGTATTCCGGCAGGCGTGCTGAGCGTGGTTACCGGCAGCGCAGGCGAAGTCGGTGGCGAACTGACCGGCAACGCCCTGGTGCGCAAACTCTCCTTCACAGGCTCTACCGAAATCGGTCGCCAGCTGATGCAGGAATGCGCCAAGGACATCAAGAAAGTATCCCTGGAGCTGGGTGGTAACGCCCCGTTCATCGTGTTCGACGACGCCGACCTGGACAAGGCAGTCGAAGGCGCGATCATCTCCAAGTACCGTAACAACGGCCAGACCTGCGTCTGCGCCAACCGCATCTACGTGCAAGACGGCGTCTATGACGCGTTCGCGCAGAAGCTGGCCGCCGCTGTGGCCAAGCTCAAGATCGGTAACGGCCTCGAAGACGGCACCACCACTGGCCCACTGATCGACGGCAAGGCCGTGGCCAAGGTGCAGGAGCACATCGAAGACGCGGTGAGCAAAGGCGCCAAGGTCCTGTCCGGCGGCAAGCTGATCGAAGGCAACTTCTTCGAGCCGACCATTCTGGTCGACGTGCCCAAGACCGCTGCCGTTGCCAAGGAAGAAACCTTCGGCCCGTTGGCGCCGCTGTTCCGCTTCAAAGACGAAGCCGAAGTCATCGCCATGTCCAACGACACCGAGTTCGGCCTGGCGTCCTACTTCTACGCCCGCGACATGAGCCGTGTGTTCCGTGTCGCCGAAGCGCTGGAATACGGCATGGTAGGCATCAACACCGGCCTGATTTCCAACGAAGTGGCGCCATTTGGCGGTATCAAGGCTTCTGGCCTGGGCCGCGAAGGCTCCAAGTACGGTATCGAGGATTACCTCGAAATCAAATACCTGTGCATCAGCGTCTGATCGCACGGTAAAGGCTTTACCTCTGCCAGCGGGGCGCGAGAGCGACGTCCCGCTGGCCTTTTTTACATTGCAGCACCTGGTGGCCAGGGCGTTCGCGGCAGTCGATCAACGAATACTGACTGCGGGCAACCCCAGCTACCCCCGAATAAAAGCGCCATGTTCAACGGCGCAATGAGGGCATTATGAGCAAGACCAACGAATCCTTGATGCAACGCCGTGTCGCCGCTGTCCCACGTGGCGTCGGCCAGATCCACCCGATTTTCGTTGAATCGGCCAAGAACTCCACCGTCATCGACGTCGAAGGCCGCGAACTGATCGACTTCGCTGGTGGTATCGCCGTGCTGAACACCGGCCACCTGCACCCAAAAGTGGTTGCAGCGGTGCAAGAGCAGCTCACCAAGGTCAGCCACACCTGCTTCCAGGTACTGGCGTATGAGCCCTACGTAGAGCTGTGCGAAAAGATCAACAAGCTGGTGCCAGGTGACTTCGACAAGAAGACCCTGCTGGTATCCACTGGCTCCGAAGCGGTCGAGAACGCCGTCAAGATCGCCCGTGCTGCAACCGGCCGCGCCGGCGTGATCGCCTTCACCGGCGGCTACCACGGCCGTACCATGATGACCCTGGGCCTGACTGGTAAAGTCGTGCCGTACTCTGCAGGCATGGGCCTGATGCCAGGTGGTGTCTTCCGTGCACTGTTCCCGAGCGAGCTGCACGGTGTCAGCGTCGACGATGCCATCGCTTCGGTCGAGCGCATCTTCAAGAACGACGCCGAGCCACGTGACATCGCCGCCATCATCCTCGAGCCCGTACAAGGCGAAGGCGGCTTCCTGCCAGCGCCAAAAGAGCTGATGAAGCGTCTGCGTGCCCTGTGTGACCAGCACGGTATCCTGCTGATCGCCGACGAAGTGCAGACCGGTGCAGGTCGTACTGGCACCTTCTTCGCCATGGAGCAGATGGGCGTTGCGCCTGACCTGACGACCTTCGCCAAGTCCATCGCCGGCGGCTTCCCGCTGGCCGGTGTGTGCGGCAAGGCCGAATACATGGACGCCATTGCACCGGGCGGTCTGGGCGGCACCTATGCCGGTTCGCCAATCGCCTGTGCTGCGGCCCTGGCCGTCATCGATGTCTTCGAAGAAGAGAACCTGCTGGACCGCAGCAAGGCCGTGGGCGAGCGCCTGACCGCCGGTCTGCGTGAGATCCAGCAGAAGCACCCGATCATCGGTGACGTGCGTGGCCTGGGTTCGATGATTGCCGTCGAAGTTTTCGAGAAAGGCACTCATACCCCTAACGCTGCAGCTGTCGCCCAAGTCGTTGCCAAGGCGCGCGACAAGGGTCTGATCCTGCTGTCCTGCGGTACCTACGGCAACGTCCTGCGTATTCTGGTGCCGCTGACCGCCGAAGACGCTCTGTTGGACAAGGGCCTGGCCATCATCGAAGAGTGCTTCGCTGAACTCGCTTGATGTAGCTGGCTTAAAAAAAACCCGCTTCGGCGGGTTTTTTCATGTCAGCAATTTACCGACGGTGGGCGCCGATGCTCATCCCTGAACGATCTGGTTCTTGCCCTGGCGCTTCGCTTGATACATGGCTGCGTCGGCACGGGCATACAAGCTGTTCAGGGTGTCGTCGTCCTCCATCAAACCCGTCAGGCCCTGGCTCACCGTCACGCTGTAGGTCTGGCCCTCCTGGCCGAAACTCAGCCGCTGCACCTCCCGCTGCAACCGTTCGGCGATCTGTTCTGCCACTTTGGCCGTGCAGCCTGGGAATACTGCGGCAAATTCTTCGCCCCCGATGCGGCCGAACAGATCACCTCGACGCAGTACCGTCCTGCCGCTGTGGGCAATGCGCTGCAGCACTTGGTCACCTTCCTGGTGGCCGTAGCTGTCATTGATGTTCTTGAAATCGTCGATGTCCAGAAGCAGGAAAGTCAGCGGTGTACCGTCCTCCCGTGCCTTGTCGAAGGCCTGCTTGGCACATTCGAAGAAGTGGCGGCGGTTACTGCTCTGGGTCAGGACATCGGTGGTGGCCAGACGCTGAAGCTCGCCTTCGAGGCGTTTCTTGTCGGTGATGTCTTCGGCGATGCCGACGATGGTCACCCGATCGCTACCTGGCTGCTGGCTGACGTAGCACTTGTCGCTCAGCCAGCGCAGCTCGCCATCGCCGTTGAGGATGCGGTATTCGCGGTGTTCCACGGAGCCTGTGGACAGTACCTGGGCCAGGCTCTGTTCGGCAAATTCAAGATCATCCGGATAGATGCTGTCGCGCCATACGTTGAAATCGGCCATGACCCGGCTGACAGGGCGACCAAAGATGCGCTCGAACGCAGGGCTTACGTACAGCACTTGCCGCGTTTCCCAATCGAAGGCCCACAGTACGGCGTTGACACTTTCAAGCAACGAACTGAATAGCTGCTCACGTTCGCTGAGTCGGGCGACTTCGCCTTGGGCATGCATCAGTGCCAGCAGGGTTTGGGCAGCGTCGGGGGGAGGAGTACCGGTCAGAATCTTGGGATTGTTCTTGGCCATGTGCACAGCGCGCGCTCGACGGGTAAAGGTGCGGCCACCTTCCGGCCGATGTGGGCAGTTCGAGTCGAAACAGAGGGTTGAAGTTCCTGAGCTTACGCCCCAGAACGGGGCGTATCGATCAACGGAGGTCAGGCAGCGGTCGGGCGCAGGGAATAGGTTTTCAACTGCGAAGCGAAGTCGCGCAGGGCGTGGATGCCACTGGTCTCGGCCTCGTGTACCCAATCCTTCATGGCGGCAAGCATGTCGTGGCCATTGGCGCTGGTCCGCGCCCAGATCTGCTGCAGGGCCAGGCGCTTCTCGTAAATGGTCTTCAATGCCTGGCTGTGCGCCAGCATGGACTCGATACGGACATGGTGGCGATCCTCCAGCAAGCTGGTTTCACGGGACAGCAGGCGTTTGGCGCGGCGGAAGTGGTGGCTGACCGAGGTATCGACGCGGTCCAGCTCCTGTTTGACCAGCGGGCCGATCACAAGCTTGCGGTACTGGGCCATGATCTGGAAGCGGTTGTTCAGGATGGCCATGGCGGTGTCCATGTCCAGGTTGGCCTTGCCGGCAACACGGTGGGCGATGGGGGCCACGCGCTGGACCTTGGCCAGGCGCAGCAGGCAGAACAGGCGAATCCACGCCCAGCCCATGTCGAATTCCCAGCGCCTGACCGAAAGCTTGGCCGAGTTGGGGTAGGTGTGATGATTGTTGTGCAGCTCTTCGCCCCCAATGACGATGCCCCAAGGCACCAGGTTGGTCGCCGCGTCGCGGCATTCGAAATTGCGATAGCCCACGGCGTGGCCCAGGCCATTGACCACCCCGGCTGCCCAAAAGGGAATCCACATCATCTGCACGGCCCAGATCGTGATGCCGGCGGTGCCGAACAGCAGCAGGTCGATAAGCGCCATCAGCACGATACCGCCCAGCTTGTAGCGGGAGTAGAGGTTGCGTTCGACCCAGTCGTCCGGGCAGTTCTTGCCGTAGATGCGCAAGGTCTCGGGGTTGCGCGCCTCTTCGCGATAGAGCTCGGCCCCTTTGCGCAGCACCGTACTCAAGCCCTTGTAGACTGGGCTGTGCGGGTCCTCCGGGGTTTCGCACTTGGCGTGGTGCTTGCGATGGACAGCGGTCCATTCACGGGTGTTCTGCGCCGTGGTGAGCCACAGCCAGAAGCGGAAGAAATGCTTGAGCCCGGTGTTGAGCTCCAGCGCACGATGCGCGGAATAGCGATGCAGGTAGACCGTGACGCTGACAATGGTCACATGGGTCATCAACAAAGTGATGCCGACCAGTTGCCAGGCCGACAAGTCGAGCAGGCCGTTGTACCACATAGGTAGAGATACCCTCGAGATTCAGGGGAAAGGTGCGATTATCCCTGGGTCGGGAAATAAAACCAGTCAAAGCTGACCACGCCATGTTTCAGCCGGGCGTCGGTGCCCGGCATACCTTGACGCGCGGCCTTTGCGAAGCGCTAACCGCACGTCGGGCAGCAGAAGCTTTATAATCCCCCAACATTTTTCATGGGCAATTGCACCCGACATGTCTGTTTCCGTTCGCGACGCCTTGCGCATGGCAGCGCTTTATGTGGTGCTCTCGATCCTCTGGCTGGTGCTGGCCGAGGTGGTGCTGCAGAGCATGACTGATGACTCCCTGGCCCTGACCGTGGGGCGTCAGATCAACATCGTGGTCTGGGTGTTGCTCAGTGCCTTGCTGATCTATGTGTCGCGCGTGCGGCTGTTGAACTTCATCGGCGCCGGTGCGCGCCTGCGCGGGGAGGACCGTGAGCGCCTGCGCATGGCCGCTGCGGTGTTCGACTGCACCCTGGAAGGCGTCCTTGTGACCGACCGGCAGGGGGTGATCGTGCACGTCAACCGCGCGTTCATGCGCATCACCGGCTATCAGCAGGATGAGGTCATTGGCCAGCGCCCCAGCAAATTCAAGTCGGGGCGTCATGGCGCCGCGTTCTACCAGCAAATCTACGCGGCCTTGACCGAGACGGGGGAGTGGAGCGGCGAGATCTGGAACCGCCGTAAAAGCGGTGAAATCTATCCTCAATGGCAAACCATCCGCGCCATTTGCGATGACGAAGGCGAACTGAGCCATTACGTGGCGGTATTCAGTGACATCAGTGCCATCAAGCATTCGGAGCAGGAGCTGGCCTATCTGGCCCACCATGATCCCCTGACCGACCTGCCCAATCGCCTGTTGTTCACCGACCGGGTCCAGCAGGCGTTGGCAGCGGCCCAGGCCAAGAAGCGCGGTTGTGCGCTGCTGCTTCTGGACCTCGATCATTTCCAAAGCATCAACGACGGGCTCGGCCATACGATTGGCGATCAGCTGCTCAAGCTGGTGGGCGTGCGCCTGGGTGAAGTCGTGAGCAGCGGGGTTACCCTGGCGCGCCTGGGCGGCGACGAGTTCGGCGTCCTGGCCGAGCACTGCCAGGATCTGGGGCAGGCGGCAAAACTGGCCCAGCGCATCATCGAACGCATGCGCGAGCCCTTCCTCTTCGAGGGTCATCGCCTGTTCATCAGTGTCAGCGCAGGCATCAGCCTGTTCCCAAGCGACGCCCTGAGTGCCGAGCAGTTGCTACGCAATGCCGATTCGGCGCTGTACAAGGCCAAGACCAACGGCCGCGCCTGTTATGCCCTGTACACCGAAGAGCTGACCGCGCACGCCCAGTTGCGTGTGGAAACGGCGGGAGAACTGCGCCGCGCCCTCGAGCAGGACGAGCTGCGCGTGTTCTACCAGCCCGTGCATGACCTGGCCTCGGGCAGTCAGGTGGGGGTCGAGGCACTGGTCCGCTGGCAGCATCCCCAGCGGGGCCTGGTGCCCCCCGGTGAGTTCATCCCGATTGCCGAACGCACCGGGCTGATTGCCGAAATCGATGCCTGGGTGCTACGCCAGGCGTGCCTGCAGATGGTGCGCTGGCAGCGAGAAGGCCGCCTCCTGGCATTCGTGGCCGTGAACATCTCGAGCCGGCTGTTTGGCCAGCATGAGCTGTACCGGCAGGTGGCCGATGTGCTGCACGAAACAGGCCTGGCGCCAGCGCTGCTTGAACTGGAGGTGACGGAAAGTGCGGTGATGGAAGATCCGGAAGTGGCCCTGGAGCAGCTTCACCGTCTGCGCGAGCTGGGTGTGACCTTGGCCATCGATGATTTCGGCACCGGCTATTCCTCGCTGTTACGCCTCAAGCGCATGCCCGTGCAAAAGCTCAAGATCGACCAGGGCTTCGTGGCCGGGCTGCCGTGCGATGAAGATGATGTCGCGATCGTGCGGGTAATCATCGCCCTGGCCCGCAGCATGGGCATGCAAGTGCATGCCGAAGGCATCGAGCAGCAGGAGCAGGCCAGCTTCCTGCTGCAGGAGCAGTGCCAGCTGGGGCAGGGCTATTGGTTCGGCCGGCCGGTCGCCGCAGAACACCTGCGCTGGGAATAAGGCCAGGGGCTGGCTTGGCGCCAGCCCGCACCCTGCGCTCATCGCTTGTTCAACCCTCGGGCCAGCCGGTCGCCACCCAGCTGGATCAGTGCCACCAGGGCCACTAGCATGGCGATCACCGTTAGCATGATCTGGCTGTCGAAGCGCTGGTACCCATAGCGGTAGGCGATGTCACCCAACCCTCCGGCACCGATGGCGCCTGCCATGGCGGATGAATTGATCAGCGTCACCAAGGTGATGGTGAAGCCGCCGACGATGCCCGGCAGGGCTTCTGGCAGCAGCACGTGCCAGACGATGTGCCAGCGTCGGCATCCCATGGCTTGGGCCGCCTCCACCAGGCCATGGTCGACCTCACGCAGGCTGACTTCGGCGATGCGAGCGAAAAAGGGCGTAGCTGCGATGGTAAGGGGCACGATGGCCGCCCAGACCCCATAGGTAGTGCCGACCACCCACCGCGTGAAGGGGATCAGGGCAACCATCAGGATCAGAAACGGCACCGAGCGGAACAGGTTGACGAAGGCGGCCAGCACCCTGTTGAGCAGCGGTGCTGCATAGATGCCGCCCCTGTCGCTGGTCACCAGCATGACGGCCATCGGTACGCCCACCAGCAAGGCGATCAGCGAAGAAACGCCGACCATCAACAGCGTGTCGAGCAAACCCTCCAGTAGACGATCAACCCACATGGCCCAGCACCTCCACGTCTTCGGCCCAGCGCCGAGTGCGCTCCAGGAGGCGGCTGGCGTCATGGGGCGAGTGCTGCACCGAAACGATCAGTTGCGCCAGTGTACGCGCGCCGATGGACTGCACACCCCCTTGCAGCAGCCGCACACGTCCGCCCAACTCGGCGAACAACGCCGTCAGATCGGGCTCGCCGAACGCTGTCAGCTTCAGCACGATAGCGCTGTCGGGGCTCGATGGGGCAGCCTTGATGTCCGCGGTCAGGGCTTCTGGCAACGTGGGTTGCAGCGGCGCCAGCAACGTGCGCGTAGTAGCGTGCCGCGCCGCGCCGAACACCTGCCAGACCTCTCCCTGCTCGACCAATTGGCCACGCTCCAGTACCGCAACCCGGTGGCAGGTGTCGCGCACCACGGCCATTTCATGGGTGATCAGCACGATGGTCAGGCCCAGGCGTTGGTTGATGTCGCGTAGCAGCCCCAGAATCGAGGCGGTCGTCTCGGGGTCCAGCGCCGAGGTCGCTTCGTCGCACAGCAGGATGCTTGGGTCGTGCACCAGGGCGCGGGCAATGCCCACGCGCTGCTTCTGGCCGCCGGACAGCTGCGCAGGATAGACGTCGTGCTTGTCCTCGAGGCCAACCAGTTGCAGCAGCTCGCGTACCTTGCGCTGGCGCTGCGCCTTGGCAACGCCGGCCACTTTCAGGGGCAGTTCGACGTTCTGCCACACGGTCTTGGCTGACATCAGGTTGAAGTGCTGGAAAATCATGCCGATGTTTCGGCGCAACGCCACCAGTGCCTCCTCGTCGTAGCGGGCAATGTCCGCCTGGTCGATCAGCACCCGGCCCTGCGTAGGCTGCTCCAACCGGTTGATGACGCGCAACAGCGAGGACTTACCCGCCCCGCTGCGGCCGATGATGCCGAAGATTTCACCGCGCCGGATGTTCAGGTCGATGCCTTGCAACGCCGGCTGGCTCTGACCTGGATACGTCTTGCCCAACCCGATGAACCGCACATGGGCTTGGCTGACGTCGGGGCGCAGGTCCACGTGTTCAGCCTGACGCGGTGGGGCAGGGGATTCGAGTGCTCGTGCAGTGGACTGGCTCATCGCTGTCACTCCCAACCGGCCTGGTAGAGCGTGCCATGAGCCTTGTCCAAGGCCGCGCGCACGGCCGGCGAGTGCTGGTAGATGTCGACGAACTTGGCCAGGCGAAGGTCATTCCTGCTCTGTGGGCGAATGACGAACTGAATCACGTATTCCTTGTTCTCCAGACCATCGAAAAGCAGGGCCGAGGTGGCGTCAAAACTGTTGGCCAGCCGAATGTAGGCGGGGTAGCCCTGCACCAGGTCCGCGTCGTCATACGCCCGTACCAACTGGACCGCTTCGACCTGAATGATCTTGAGCTTCTTCGGGTTGGCCGTGATGTCCTGTTCTGTGGCCTTGTAGCCCACGCCAGGTTTTAGCGTGATCAAGCCGGCCTTGGCCAGCAGTTGCAGGCCTCGCCCGCTGTTGATCGGGTCGTTGGCGATTGCGACGCTCGCCCCTTCGGGCAGGTCGGCGAAGCTTTTGTAGCGCTTGGAATACAGGCCCACGTTGTTGATGATGCCTGGGGCGTAGGGCACCAGATCGAAACCGGCAGCAGCCTTGGCGTTTTCCAGAAAGGGAATGTGCTGGAAGTAGTTCACGTCGATGTCGCCACTGTTGAGGCTGACATTGGGCGCTATCCAGTCGCTGAATTCGATGAGCTTCACCTCGAGCCCCTGCTTGTGCGCCTCTTCGACGGCGGCTTCCAGCGGGATGGCGAAGGCTGACGTGGTGCCGATCTTCAGCGGCTGATCGGCCAGGGCTGCGCTCGAGAAGCCCAAGGCAATAACGACGGCCGCAACGGGACGAATTAGTTTTTCAAGCATGGTGCAGGGCTCCGGTGAAAGCGGGGGCAGGCGCAAAGCGGTAGGCCGAGCCAGGATGGTCGGCTGGCAGGTAGGGATGGTCGGTTGCGAACAGCTTTTCGCGCAGCGTGCCGCCGGCGTAGGCGGTTTTGTAGCGGCCGCGCGCCTGTAGCTGCGGAATCACCAGGTCGATGAAGTCCTCGAAGCTTTCCGGTGTAACGGTGCGGGTCAGGTTGAAGCCGTCCAGGCCGGTTTCATCGGCCCACGCAATCAGCTCATCAGCCACTTGCGCGGGGTCGCCGATCAAGGTGACGTAGCGGCCACCCAAGGCGTGCTGTTGCAGCAGGCGACGTCGGGTCCAGGCGTTGTCCTGAAGTTGGCGAGTGGCCGACTGGATGGCGTTGCCTTGGCTAAAGGCAATCGGCTCGTCCAGATCGAAGGCCGCAAAGTCGATGCCGGTGGAGGCGGCGAAATGCGCGACGCCGGCTTCGGGGCTGGCATGGCGCAGGTATTCAGCGTGCTTGGCCAGGGCTTGTTGCTCGGTGGGCGCCACGATCACCGTGATGCCCATGAAGACCTTGACTGCCATTGGGTCGCGACCCGCAGCTCTGGCAGCGGCGCGCACCTTGTCCACCTGGGCGCGGGTTGAAGCCTTGTCCTGGCCGCTGATGAACACACACTCGGCATGGTTGCCCGCAAACGTCAGCCCGCGCGGTGAGCTGCCAGCCTGAAACAGTACCGGTGTCCGTTGTGGCGACGGTTCGCACAGGTGGTAGCCCTCTACATCGTAGAACTCCCCGTGGTGGCGAACCTTGCGCACTTTGTCGGGGCGCGCATAGATGCGCTGGCCGCGATCAGCCAGCACGGCATCATCGGCCCAGCTTCCCTCAAGCAGCTGGTACAGCACCTTGAGGTATTCATCGGCCTGGTCGTAGCGACGGTCATGCTCGGGCTGCTGGGTCAGGCCCATGGCGCGCGCAGCGCTGTCCAGATAACCGGTGACGATGTTCCAGCCGACTCGCCCATTGCTCAGGTGATCCAGGGTCGAGAGGCGGCGAGCGAAGAGATAAGGCGCTTCATACGTAAGGTTGGCCGTGAGGCCGAAACCGAGGTTGCGGGTAACGGCGGCCATGGCGGACACCAGCAGCAGAGGGTCGTTGACCGGCAACTGGATGGATTCCTTCAACGGCACCTCCAGCGACTGGCCGTAGACATCGTAGGTGCCGACGATGTCGGCAATGAACAATCCGTCGAACAGGCCCCGCTCCAGCAGGCGCGCCAGGTCGGTCCAGTATTCGAGGGTCGTGTACTGGGTCGACGTATCGCGCGGGTGCGTCCACAGGCCATGGTTGATATGCCCCACGCAGTTCATGTTGAAGGCATTGAGCAGGATCTGCCGGGCCATCAGAGGGTCCCCCGGCGCGGTGGGTTTTGCTCGTTGAGGTAGTAGTTGCCGATGGCGTGGTACTTCCAGCGCACTGGGTCGTGCAGCGTGTGCACCCGGGCATTGCGCCAGTGGCGGTCGAGGTTGTGTTCGGCCAGCGTGGCCTGACTGCCACCGAGCTCGAACAGCGTGGTGCCGGCGGACAGGGCGATTTCGGTGCTTATGGCCCGTGCCTCTGCCACGGCAATGGACGCTGCGGCTACGGTTTCGGCCGTGCTGTCGTCACGCGCGCTGTCTAGGTAATGGCCTGCGCGTTCGAGCAAGGCTTCGGCAGCGTGCAGGCGGATGGCGAGTTGGCCGAAGTGCTTGACGGTCAGCGGATCGTCGCTCGCCTGCTCGACGCCTGAATCCACCCATGGCCGGCTGCGGGTCCGCACGAAATGCAAGGCGTCCTCATAGGCTGCACGGGCGATGCCGGTATCGATGGCCGCATGAAGAATTTGCGCCAGCGGGCCTACCGGGGTAGGGCGCTCGAACACGCTCTGAAACGGTACGACGTCCTGTGCGCTTACAGGCACGTTATCGAACACCACCGAGCCGCTGCCGGTGGTGCGCTGGCCGAAGCCACTCCAGTCGTCGATCACTTGCAGGCCGGGGCTGTCGGCAGGCACGAATGCCAGGTGCTGGACGCCTTGGTCATCGACCACCGAGGTGGGTATGCGCTGGGCGTATAGCGCACCCGTGGCGTAGAACTTGCGGCCATTGATGCGAAAGCCTTCGCCTTCGCTGCTCAGCCGGGTGGTGCGGTCATTGGCTGTTTTGGTGCCCAGTTCTGCCAGGGCATTGCCAAACCGCCGACCTGCCAGCACCTCGGCGTACAGACGCTGCTGCTGCTCGGGCGTACCGTTTACTCGTAGCACTTCCAAGGCATAGAAATGGTTTTGCGGAATCTGCCCGAGCGAGCCGTCGGCCTGCGCGATGATGGCGATGACCTTGGCCAGGGTGACGTTGGATACGCCCGCCCCGCCGTAGGCCTTGGGGACGCTGATACCCCACAGGCCCGAGCGTGTGAACAGCGCCAGCTCAGGGTGTGGCAGACGCCGTTCACGGTCGCGCGCCGCGCTGTCGGGGCGTAGCTGTCGGGCGATGTCCAAGGCAACGGCCAGGGCTTCGCCGTCGCTGGTAATGATGCGTGTGGTCATGGTGTGTCTCCGGTGCCCCGGGCCGCGCAGCGGCCCAGGAGGCTACCAATCAGATCCAGGAATGCCGCTCGGGCAGGGTGCCGTTGAGGTGGTACGCGCCAACCGCGTGGTATTTCCAGCGCACCGGGTCGTGCAGCGTGTGCACGCGGGCGTTGCGCCAGTGGCGGTCGAGGTTGAACTCGGCCAGGGTGGCGCGGCTGCCGGCGAGTTCGAACAGTTTCTCGCTGGCCTGCAGGGCAATCTCGGTGGTCAGTACCTTGGCCTCGGCCACCGCAATCGACGCGCGGGCGGCCGACTCGGCATCCACCGTGCCTGCGTTGACCTCGTCCAGCACCTGCCCGGCCCGGCGCAGCAGCGCCTCGGCGGCATGCAGTTCAAGCTTCAGGCGGCCGATGTCTGCAATGACATAGAGGTCGTCGCTGGCGCGGTCTACCTGGGCTTCGATCCAGGGGCGCGACTTTGTGCGCACGAAAGCAATGGCGTCATCGATGGCGGCCTCGGCAATGCCTGCGTCAATGGCCGCCTGGATGAGCTGCGAGGCGGCGCCCTGGGTATTGGGTACCTCGCGCTGGCGCCAGTTGTCGATGACCAGATCTGCTTCTACCGGAACGTCATCGAGCAGTACCGTGCCGCTGGCCGTGGTGCGCTGACCGAAACCCGACCAATCGTCGACGATGCGTAGCCCGGGTGTGCCGCGGCGTACGAAGGCCAAGCGCTGGCGACCTTCCTCATCCAGCGCCTTGACTGCCACCCAGTGGGCGAACAACGCGCCGGTGGAATAGAACTTCTCACCACTGATGCGATAGCCGTCCCCTGCGCGGTTGATGCGTGCCTTGAGGGTAAGGGTGTCCTTGGTTCCGCGCTCCGGGCCCGCATTACCGATGCGCCAGCCGTCCAACACGCTGCGAAACAGCACGGCCTGTTGCGACGGCGTGGCTGTCAGGCGCAGCAGTTGCAGCATGCCGAACTGGTTCTGCGGGATCTGCCCCAGTGCAGGGTCGGCAGCACTGATCAGGCGGAACACTTCGGCCACGGTTTCAAACGACACCTCGGGGCCGCCGTAGGCCTTGGGAACGCTGATGCTTCCCAGGCCACTGCGGGTGAACAGTTCGATCTCGGCCCAGGGCAGTTCGCGTTGCTGATCCCGACGGGCAGCGTGTTCGCGCGCGACAGCGGCGACTTCACGCGCAGCCTGCAGCGCTTGGGCATCGCTGCGCAGGACCTTGGTTGGCAGCACAGGCGGTGCGCTGTCGAGCACGCTGCGGGGGGGAATAAGGGCTTGGCTGGACATCAGTGCCGCTCCTTGGCTGCACGCAATGCCCTGGCGTTATGCACTGGGGTGATGGTGATCCTGACCATTGCTGACCTCACATGTGGGTTATGCCGCTACAGCTGATCGCGACAGACGTATGCTGGTCCGGTGGTCCGGTATATATACCGTAAAGGTTTATAAAATATTTATGAACTAACGGTTTGGAATATATATAGAAGCGTGTCGCCTGCCACCAGACGACATGGATTCAGGCGTGAGCTCAGTGACGGCTGTGCTTTTACAATGCGGGCTGGCTTTGCCGGCTTACTCAGAAGCAGCCGTGCCCAGAAACTTGCGCAGAAACTGCCGCGTGCGCTCCTGTTGCGGGGCCGCGAACAAGGCCTTGGCCTCACCTTGCTCCACGATCACACCCTTGTCGAAGAAGATGACCCGGTTGGCCACGTCGCGAGCGAAGCTCATTTCATGGGTGACGATGATCATGGTGCGTTTTTCTTCCGCCAGGCTGCGAATGGTCGCCAGTACCTCGCCTACCAGCTCCGGGTCCAACGCCGAGGTGGGTTCATCGAACAGAATCACCTCCGGTTCCATGGCCAAGGCACGGGCAATGGCCACCCGCTGCTGCTGGCCCCCGGACAGGCGACGCGGGTAGGCGTCTTCCTTGCCTGCCAGGCCCACCTTGGCCAATAGACGCCGGCCAAGGTCCACCGCTTGGTCGCGCGGTGTTTTCTTGACGATCACCGGCCCTTCGATGACGTTCTCCAAGGCCGTGCGGTGGGGAAACAGGTTGAAGTTCTGGAACACGAAGCCTGCCTGTTGGCGCAGGCGACGTATCGCGCTGTGTTGCGGGCCGAGGGGGCGGTTGGCATCGATGCTGATGGCGCCGATCTTGATCTGCCCGGCATCGGGCGTTTCCAGCAGGTTCAAGCACCGCAGGAAGGTGGTCTTGCCCGACCCGCTAGGGCCGATGATCGCCACCACTTCACCTGGCTGCACCGTCACATCGATGCCATCGAGCACGGTCAGGCCCTTGAAGCGTTTGGTCAGGCCTTTGACTTCGATCATGCTCAGTGCTCCTGGTCGTGTTGGTTGACCCGCGCTTCCATGCGGTTCTGGAAGTAGGCCAGGATACTGCACAGCACCCAGTAGACCACGGCCACTGCCACGTACATGGTGAACACCTCGAAGGTACGTGCCGTGATCAACTGGGCCTGACGGAACAGCTCCGGCACCTGGATGGTGGCGGCCAGCGCAGTGTCCTTGACCAGCGAGATGAAGCTGTTGCCCAACGGCGGCAACGCCGTGCGCAGCGCCTGGGGCAGGATCGCCCGGCGCATGGCCTGCACGCGGGTCATGCCGATGCTGGCTGCTGCTTCCCACTGCCCACGGTCGATGGAAGAGATCGCGGCGCGCAGGATCTCGCAGATGTAGGCGGCCATGTTCAATGACAGCCCGATCAGCGAGGCGGGGATCGGGTCGAGCTCGATACCGATCTGGGGCATGCCGAAGTAGATGACGAACAGCTGCACCAGTAGGGGCGTGCCACGGAAGAACGATACGTATATCCGTGCCAGCCAGTTGAGCGGCAGCACTTTGGACAAACGCATCAACGCCAGGGCAAAGCCCAGCACCAATCCGAAGAACATGCCCCCTACGCTGAGCAGCACGGTGTAACCCGCACCCTTGAGCAGAAAGGGTGCGGAGTCGGCGACCAGTTGCAGGCTTTCAGCGATCATCGGGTGACGTCAGCACCGAAGTACTTTTCGGACAGCTTGGTCAGCGTCCCGTCCGCCTTGAGCGTGTCGATGGCCTTGTTGATGGCGTCCAGCAGTTCAGGTTCGCCCTTGCGCATGGCAACCCCGCTCTCCAGTCGCGAGAACGCATCGCCCACCAGTTGCGTGTCCTTGGCTTTCTGCGCGTATTCAAGTGCAGCCAGGCGATCGATCAGGATGGCATCGATGCGGCCGTTGCGCAGGTCGGCAAACTTGCTGGGGTCGTCTTCATAGGTACGCACTTCGGCCTTGGGCACATCCTGTTTGACCCATTGCTCGTAGTTGGTACCCAGGCCTACACCGACTTTCTTGCCTGCCAGGTCCTGAGCGCCCTTGATGCCGAGCTGGTCAGCCTTCTTCTTCAGCACCAGCGCCTGGATACCCGACACGGTATAGGGTTCGGAGAAATCGTATTTCTTCTTGCGCTCCTCGGAAATCGTGACCTGGTTGACGACGATGTCCAGCCGCTTGGATTCCAGCGCAGCCAGGATACCGTCCCATTTGGTCGGCTGGATCTTGGCCTTTACGCCGAGCTCCTTGGCCAGCAATTCGGACAGCTCCACTTCGAAGCCGGTCAGCTTGCCGTTTTCATCCTGGAAGCTGAAGGGTGGGTATGTGCCTTCAAGGCCGACGTTGATCACGCCTTTTTCCTGGATGGTCTTCAACTCTTCGCCGGCAAAGGCCTGGCCAAGCAGGCCTGTGCCCAGCAGCAGGGCCAGGCTGGCATTGAGTAGCGGTTTGGCGAACTTCGACATGTCTGAGCCCCGAGCGTGTTGTGAATGAAGTGATGGCGACTATAGGGTTGGATGCGCAGCGCAGGAAATAGTCAAAAATTATCGCACTTTGCCTATTTATGCGTTTGGAAATTGTCCATTGATCTTGAGGGTAGGCGAGGCTGGCATGGCTGTCATTGCCCTGGCGGTCCAATCCAGTGTCAGGAAAGAGGGTGAGGCCTGTTCCAGGGCGCTTGCCTGCAAAATGACGGCATCGACAATAGAACAGATAGCCTAGAAGGCAGGAGAACACACCGTGAGCGAACAACCCGCCTCCGGGCACTGGCAACTGCAGGGAATCGTGGCCGGCTTGCGCGGTGCCCGTGAGCAATGGCGCACCCGCAATGGCCGCAGCAGCGGCGAGCAAGGTGGCCGGGAGCTGCCCTCGCGCGAAGCGGTGCGACAGATCCTTGAACAGCTCTGCGGCGCGCTGTTTCCCATGCGCCTGGGGCCAGTGGACCTGCGCGAGGAGAGCGAGGATTTTTATGTCGGCCACACCCTGGACGCCGCGCTCAATGCGTTGTTGGTGCAGGCGCGCCTGGAACTGCGCTACGCCGCTCGGCAAGGCAAGGAGGACCTGGCGGGTGTCGATGCCCATGCCCTGAAGCTGATCCAGGGCTTTGCCGCAGCGCTGCCGGGCATGCGTGTACTGCTCGATACCGACGTGCTGGCGGCCTATCATGGCGACCCGGCGGCACGCAGTGTCGATGAGGTGTTGCTGTGCTATCCCGGCATCCTGGCGATCATCCATCACCGCCTGGCCCATCACCTGTACACGGCCGGGCTGCCACTGTTGGCACGAATCAGTTCTGAGCTGGCCCACTCGGCAACGGGTATCGATATCCATCCTGGGGCCCAGATCGGCCCAAGCTTCTTCATCGACCACGGTACCGGCGTGGTGATCGGCGAAACCGCGATCATCGGCGAGCGCGTGCGGATTTATCAGGCGGTGACCCTTGGCGCCAAGCGCTTCCCGAGCGATGAGTCCGGCACGTTGCACAAGGGCTTGGCCCGTCACCCGATCGTCGAAGATGACGTGGTGATCTATGCCGGCGCTACCGTACTGGGGCGTATCACTATCGGGCAGGGTTCCACCATCGGTGGCAACGTCTGGTTGACGCGCAGTGTGCCGCCGCACAGCAACATTACCCAGGCCAACCTGCAGCTCGATTGTCAGGACAAACAGTGATCCTGGACGGTGCCTTGGGTAGGCACCAGACCGTCACATGCCCCTTTGCAGCCAGGGGTCGACAGGGCAAGTAAGGCTGCCCAAACAGTACTTCCAGGGCATTACCAATCGGCGCTCCAATTAGCAATGAGGCTCAAACCATGTTTAACTTGAACGCTTGTTCAATTAAAAAAACGCTGGTCCGCTGCCGGTGTTCATCAGGAGGATTCCTTTGCTGAACCCGTTAATTATGCGTCTTTCGTCCTTTGACGAGGTGCCCACGCCATGAGTGCACCGACCCCTTCGCTTGCCCCTGGCAAGATCCGCATGAACCCCCCGGTGTTCTATTTTGCGGCAAGTTTCATCCTCATCTTTGGCCTTGTGGTCATCATCAACCCGGAGAGTGCAGGCCAGTGGTTGCTGGCGGCGCAGAACTGGGCTGCCAACACGGTAGGCTGGTACTACATGCTGGCGATGACGCTGTATCTGGTCTTCGTGGTGGTCACCGCCGTATCCGGCTACGGCAAGATCAAGCTCGGTGCCGACCACGACGAACCCGAATTCAGCTACCTGTCATGGGCGGGCATGCTGTTCGCTGCGGGGATCAGCATCACGCTGTTCTTCTTCTGCGTCTCGGAACCGCTTACCCACATGCTGCAACCGCCCCAGGGTGAGGGGGGGACGGCTGAGGCGGGGCGGCAGGCGATGCAGATCCTGTTCCTGCATTGGGGCCTGCACGGTTGGGGCGTCTTTGCCTTCGTCGGCATGGCGCTGGCTTATTTCGCCTACCGGCACAACCTGCCGCTGGCCTTGCGCTCTGCGCTCTACCCGCTAATCGGCAAGCGCATCAACGGGCCTATCGGCTATGCGGTCGACGGCTTCGGCATCATCGCCACGGTATTCGGCCTGGGGGCCGACATGGGCTTTGGCGTGCTGCACCTCAACGCCGGCCTGGATTACCTGTTCGGCATCAGCCACAGCCAGTGGGTGCAGGTGGTGCTGATCACGCTGATGATGGGCGCGGCGGTAGCCGTGGCAGTAGCCGGTGTGGAAAAAGGCGTACGGGTGATGAGCGACATCAACCTGTTCCTGGCCTGTTCGCTTTTGCTCTTCGTGTTGTTCGCAGGCCCCACCCAGCACCTGTTCAATACCCTTATCCAGAACCTGGGTGACTATTTGGGTGCCTTGCCCCGCAAGAGCTTCGATGTCTATGCCTATGGCGACAACCGTGAGTGGCTGGGCGGCTGGACAGTGTTCTACTGGGCCTGGTGGATCGCGTGGGCGCCGTTCGTGGGCTTGTTCATCGCGCGCATCTCCCGTGGGCGGACCATTCGCGAGTTCGTCTTCGGTGTGCTGCTGATTCCGCTTGGCTTCACCCTGGCGTGGATGTCGATCTTCGGCAACAGCGCACTGGACCAGGTCATCAATCACGGCATGACCGCGCTGGGCCAGGCCGCGTTGGACAACCCGTCCATGAGCCTGTACCTGCTGCTGGAGACCTACCCGTGGAGCAAGGCGGTGATTGCCATGACGGTGTTCGTCAGCTTCGTGTTCTTCGTGACGTCGGCAGACTCCGGTACCGTGGTGCTGTCCACGCTGTCGGCGACCGGCGGCGATGCAGACGAGGACGGCCCGAACTGGCTGCGCATCTTCTGGGGCGCCATGACGGCACTGGTGACCAGTGCCTTGCTGTTCGCCGGCAGCATCGACTCGCTGAAGTCAGCGGTGGTGCTCACCTCGTTGCCCTTCTCGCTGATCCTGTTGTGCATGATGTGGGGGCTGCACAAGGCCTTCTACCTGGAGTCGCAGCGCCAGATCGCGCAGATGCATTCGCTGGCTCCCTTCGCCCAGTCACGCCGAGGCCGTGGGGGTTGGCGCCAGCGCTTGAGCCAGGCGGTGCATTTCCCTTCGCGGGACGAGGTGTACCGGTTCATGGACGATGTGGTGCGCCCGGCCATTGCCGATGTGCGTGAGGTGTTCGAGCAGAAAGGGCTGGTGCTGATCACCCAGGACGACCCGAGCCATGACAACGTCAGCTTGAAAGTCGGCCATGGCGATGAACAGCCGTTCATCTACCAGGTGCAGATGCGCGGTTACTTCACGCCCTCGTTCGCCCGTGGTGGCCTGGGTGCCCATGAGTTGAAGAACCGTCGCTATTACCGGGCGGAGGTCTACCTCAGCGAAGGCAGCCAGAATTACGACCTGGTGGGCTACAGCAAGGAACAGATCATCAACGACATCCTCGACCAGTACGAACGGCACATGCAGTTCCTGCATTTGGTGCGCTGATCGACCCGTCCTGGAAGGGCGAGCCTCATGGCTCGGCCTTCCAGGATCGCCCCGCCTCTCTCCGACTAAGCGCCTTCCGGCTAATAGGGCGCATCGCCCAGAATGGTTGCCCTGTGCATCACCCGCCGGTTCGGCCGGTAGTCGTCCACTGCGTAATGCTGGGTGACGCGGTTGTCCCAGAACGCTACGTCGTTTTCCTGCCAGCGCCAGCGGATCGTGAACTCTGGCCGGGTGGCATGAGCGAAAAGAAGCTTCAGCAGTGCCTCACTTTCCGATTCGCTCAATTCATTGATGCGTGTGGTGAACCCCTCGTTGACGAACAGTGCCTGGCGCCCGCTGGCTGGATGCGTGCGTACCACCGGATGAGATAAGGGTAGGTTTTCACGCCGGGTCTGCTCCCAGCGCGCCAGATCCTGCGGAGTTGTGCCAAAGCGCTCCAACGGGAATGACTTGGTGAAGTCGTGGGTCGCCGTCAGCCCGACCAGCATCGCCTGCAGCGGCGCTGACAATCCCTCGAAAGCTGCAATGCCACTGGCCCACAGGGTATCGCCGCCATAGGCCGGCAAGTGCTTGGCACTGAGCACTGCGCCCAGGGCCGGTGTCGGCAGAAAGGTCACGTCGGTGTGCCAAACGGCGTTGTCACGGACGTCAGTGACCGCAGTATCGAGCACCAGCACCTGGGGCGTATCGGGTACGTTGGGGTAGATGGGGTGGATGTGCAGGTCGCCAAAGCGGGCGGCAAAACGCGCCTGCTGGGCGGGGGCGATGGGCTGGTCGCGGAAGAACAGCACCTGATGGCGAAGCAACGCGTGTTCTATGGCGTCGCGCACCTCGTCGCTGATGTCGCGGGCAAGGTCCACGCCGCCGATCTGTGCGCCCAGCGCCGGGCTGAGTGGGGTAATGGTCAGGCTCATGTCGGTCTCTTCAGGCAGGCGCCCTTGCGGGCGCACGAGCGGTAGGGTTCAGTGGCTTTGTCCGTGCCAGGGCACCAGTCGGCGTTGCAGCGCGCGTAGGCTCATCTCCAGCGCGAACGCGATCAGCGCGATCAGCAGGATGCCCAGCACCACCACATCGGTGACCAGAAATTGCGCGGCCGACTGCACCATGAAGCCAAGGCCGCTGGTGGCGGCGATCAGTTCGGCCGCTACCAGCGTCGACCAACCGACACCCAGGCCAATCCGGATGCCCGTCAGAATGTCGGGCAGCGCACTGGGCAGGATCACGTGACGAATCAGCTGGGCCTTGGTCGCGCCCAGCGATTGCGCGGCTCGCAGCCTGGCCGGGTCGGTGGTGCGCACGCCCGTGGCAGTGGCGATGGCGATGGGCGCGAAGATCGCCAGGTAAATCAGCAGCACCTTCGACAGCTCGCCGATCCCGCACCAGATGACGATCAGCGGCAAGTAGGCGAGCGGGGGGATAGGCCGGTAGAACTCGATCAACGGGTCGAAGATGCCCCGTGCCACGCGGCTATAACCAATGGCGATACCTATCGGGATGGCCGTGAACACCGCGGCCAGCAATGCCGTGCCGATACGGCCGAGACTGGCGCCAAGGTGCTGCCACAGGCTGGCATCCATGTAGCCCTGGGTGAGCAAGACCCAGGCTTTGGCCGTGATGTCAGCAGGCGAGGGCAGAAACAGGGGCTCGACCCACCCGGCGGCCGTGACCAACCACCACGTCAACACCAGGCTCGCCAGGGTCAATGCGCTGATCCAACGGGTTGGCAGCAAGCGAGCCCCGCAGGCGGCAGGTGCTGATTGAACAGTGGGCTCACTGGCCGCTGGTATATCAAAGCTGCTCATGCGCGCTCCTGGGATTGACGGTGGGAAAAGACCCGCGCCAGCACATGCTCGCGCGCTTCGATGAAGCGCGGGTCGGACTTGATCGCCCGCGCCGGCTCGCCGTTGGCGTAACGCTGGCCGAAGTCCAATTGAAGCCGCTCGACGATGCGCCCTGGGCTGGGTGCGAGCAGCACCAGCTCAGTGGCGAGAAACACGGCCTCCTCTATGTCATGGGTGATCAGGAACACAGGTTTGTCGGCGCGCTGCCAGATATCCAGCAGCAGCGTCTGCATGTGCTCGCGGGTGAACGCATCCAGGGCACCGAACGGTTCATCCATCAGCAGTACGCCAGGGTCGGCGGCCAATGCACGGGCCAGGCCCACGCGCTGCTTCTGGCCGCCTGAAAGCTGCCATATGCGCCGCTCGGCAAACTCTGCAAGGTCGACCAGGGCGAGCATCTCGCGGGCTCTGGCTTCACGTGCCGCGCGTGGCACGCCGGCCAGTTCCAGGCCGAAGGCGACATTGCCCAGCACGTTCTGCCAGGGCAGTAGGGCATCATCCTGAAAGACCACGCCACGCTCGGCCCCTGGCCCCTGCACGGGCACGCCGTCGAGCGTGATGCGTCCCGCGCTGGGGCTGACGAATCCTGCGATCAGGTTCAGCAACGAGGTCTTCCCGCTGCCCGAGGGCCCAAGCGCCACCAGCAACTGCCGCGGCCCTACGCTCAGGGTGATGTCGGCCAGCACCGGGCTCGCGGCACCAGGGTACTGTGCGCTGATGCGCTCCAGTTCGAGCAAGGCCATGTCAGGCTCCTGTCATTGTCTGCAAATTCAGTGGGGGAGGTACTGGGCACTGACGTAGGGGCTGTAGTCCGGCAGTACGGCCTCGACCTTGCCTTGCTGCTTGAGGAACGTGGCCGTGTCGGTCAGGGCCTGGGTAGTGGGCGCACCCAGGGCGCGGGCCTGGTCTGCGGCCAGCGGGTAGACGTTGCCTTGCAGCAACACCGGGATGTCCGAAGGCTTGGCGCCGGACAGCTTGGCCAACTTGGCGACGTTGTCCTGGTTCGCCAGCCAGGCTTGTGGGTCCTTTCGGTAGTCGGCATACGCCTGCAGGGTGACCTGCGCGAAGGCCCTGACCACGTCGGGATGCTTGGATGCGAAGTCCTTGCGCACGATCCAGGCGTCGAAGGTGGGGGCCCCCGCCTTGCCCAGCTCGCCCGAGGTGATCAGCACCTTGCCGGTTTCCTTCGCAACGCCCAGCGCAGGGTCCCAGACATAGGTGGCGTCGATGTCGCCACGTTTCCATGCCGCGATGATCGCGGGCGGAGCCAGGTTCAGAATCTGCACCTTGGCAGGATCGATGTTCCAGTGCTTGAGTGCTGCCAGCAGGCTGTAGTGCCCGGTTGACACGAAGGGAACAGCGACTTTTTTGCCCACAAGATCCTGGGGTGTCTTGATTTCATCGCGCACCACCAGCGCTTCGCCGGCCCCGATCTGCGTGGCGATCAGGAACGTCTCGATCGGCAGCTTGCGCGTTGCGGCGGCTGCCAATGGGCTGGAGCCCAGATAACCAATCTGCACATCCCCACTGGCAACGGCGGTGATCACATCGGCACCATTGTCGAACTTGCGCCAGTCGATACTGGCTTTGGTCGCCGTCTCGTAGTCGTCATCGACCTGCGACACCTTGGCAGGATCGACCGTCGTCTGATACGCCACTGTCAAGTCTGACGCCTGGGCCATCCAGCTGGCGCCAGCAAGGGCTAAGGTACTGAGAATTCGCAGGGGGCGGTGCGGGTTCATGGTGAGCTCTCATCGGGTAAAGGATGCATGAGCTAAGGCTAATTGATCTAAAAAACTAAAAATAAATAACTTTTAAGAATTAGCTTAGCGCGTGTTTGGCACCCTTGATCGATGCTTGACCACGCGCAATGGCAAAATCAGCCGACGCTGCTAGGCTCAGCGTCCCTATAGATCCAATTGGAATGAGGTTATGAGCAAACGATTGCAAATAGCCGGGGGTTATGAGAAACCCACTTGCTACAACAAAATGCAGTAATGGTTCCTTACATATTCCTTAAAAGTCTTACCGATTCATAAAACAGTCATTTTGGATTTATAGGATTGTCATTATCCTGTAGCGCAGGTTGGCGCCTTAGACCAAAGTCGCGAAACGTTTAGAAATGATTGACTAAAGGGTCACGCTTTGGGACTAAATCGCCCATCCACGGTGAGCGGGGCAACAGACCCGGCCGCCTGAGATACACAAAAATTAGAACGTAGAGGAGCAAAGCATGTACAAGTCCAGCCTGGCCATGGCCGTGGCACTGGGTGTTCTCGCCCAACAAGCAGGTGCTGCCGGTTTCGTGGAGGACAGCAAGCTGTCGGTCAGCTCGCGCACCATGTACTTCAATGGCGACAACCGTGACGGCGGCGCCGACAACCGTGAATCGGGCCAGGGCTTCAAACTGGATTACCTGTCCGGTTTCACCCAGGGCACCGTTGGTTTCGGTGTAGACGCCCAGGCTCTGTGGGGCATCCACCTCGATGGCGGCCGTGGCAAACACCCTGACAACAGCAGCTTCTTCCCAAGCGACTCCGACGGCTCCGCCGTCAGCCAGTGGGCTCGCCTGGGTGCCAACGCCAAGGCCAAGTTCTCCAAGACTGAAGTCCACTACGGCAGCGCCCTGGCGCCCAACCTGCCGATCCTGGTCTCCAACGATGGCCGTCTGCTGCCGCAGACCTTCGAAGGTGGCACCCTCCAGTCGAAGGAAATCGACAACCTGACCATCAACGCCGGTCAGCTGACCCACGCCATGGGTCGCGCCTCGAGCAACCGTACCGGCCTGTCGGTCAACGGCGCCTTCCGTGACAGCAACAAGTTCCGCTATGGCGGCCTGGACTACAAGCTCACCCCAGACCTGACCCTGCAGTACTACTACTCGAACCTGGAAGACTTCTACAAGCAGCACTTCCTGGGCGCTACCCACGTCTTCAAGATCGCTGACGACCAGTCGTTCAAGACTGACCTGCGCTACTTCAACAGCAGCAGCGACGGCCGTAACGGTGACTCGGGCTACACCTTCAACAACAACGGCGGCTTTGCCAAGACGCCTGGCGAGGTCGACAACAAGACCTGGTCGGCAATGTTCACCTACACCCTGGGCGGTCACTCGCTCATGCTCGGTCACCAGCGCGTCAACGACGACGGTGGTTTCGTCTGGTTGAACCAGGGTAGCGTGCGCAAGGACGGTTCGCGTTCCTCGCTCGAAGGCGCCGGCGGCGCCAGCTTCTACCTGTTCACCGACAGCATGATCAACCAGTTCGCCAAGGCCGGTGAGAACACCACATTCGGTCAATACGCCTACGATTTCGCACGCCTCGGCGTACCGGGCCTGAAGGCTTCGGTTTCCTACCTCAAGGGTGAAGACGGCAAGAACGCCAGCGGCAATGGCCACTTCAGCGAGTGGGAACGTGACGCCCGGATCGACTACGTCATCCAGGAAGGCACGTTCAAAGGCCTGGGTGCGAGCCTGCGCCACGGTGTATACCGCGGCACCGGTGAAAGCTCGTTGGCCGATCAGGACCAGACTCGTTTCATCGTGAACTACACTTACAATTTCCTGTAAGCCGTAGCCACATTAAAGAGCCTCGCCTGATGCGAGGCTTTTTTGTGACCAAAATTTGTTATGCGTAAAAAGCATTAATAAAGCTTTATTTATTCTTTTTAAGGTTGAAGAAATTCAGGCACATTCATTCCACAGGCACCCCAGTACAGGAGCTGCATCCCATGAGCCTCAAACTCGGCGATATCGCCCCGGATTTCGAACAGGATTCCAGCGAAGGCAAGATCCGTTTTCACCAATGGCTGGGCGACAGCTGGGGCGTGCTGTTCTCGCACCCTGCCGACTTCACCCCGGTGTGCACCACCGAATTGGGGCTCACGGCCAAGCTCAAGGATGAATTTGCCAAGCGCGGAGTCAAGGCCATTGCACTGTCGGTCGACCCGGTCGACTCGCATCACCGCTGGATCGACGACATCAACGAAACCCAGCAGACCGTGGTCAACTTCCCGATCCTCGCCGACGCCGACCGCAAGGTGTCCGATCTGTACGACCTGATCCACCCAAATGCCAGCGATACCCTCACCGTACGCTCGCTGTTCATCATCGACCCGAACAAGAAAGTTCGCCTGACGATTACCTACCCCGCCAGTACCGGGCGAAACTTCAACGAGATCCTGCGGGTCATCGACTCGCTGCAATTGACCGATTCGCACAAGGTCGCCACGCCAGGCAACTGGCAAGACGGCGACGACGTGGTGATCGTTTCTTCGCTCAAGGACGAAGAAGAGATCCGGCAACGCTTTCCAAAAGGCTACAAGGCGGTCAAACCCTATCTGCGTCTGACGCCTCAACCGAACCGAGCGTGAATACTGTGTTGCATAGCGCTTAGCCAAGCAGGGATTTTCGGGCCGTTTAGACGGCCCTTTTTTTTGACCAAAAAACTGACCAGTAAATACCTAAATCGAATAAATAAAGAATTAAATATGATTTATAGATATATAAAGATGCTGATAATGTCGTCCTACCGTAACCCAAGGAAGCGCAGCAATGCTGGTCGTATCAATCGGTGGTAGCCCAAGTCCTCGCTCACGCTCAGGCGTGTTGCTCGAACGTTCGCGGCAGTGGCTCGAGCACCGTGGCGTTGAAGTCGTCACCCTGCAGGTGCGCGACTTTCCTGCCGAAGACTTGCTGCATGCCCGCTTCGACAGCCCGCACGTGCAGCACTTCCAACAGTTGGTGGCCCAGGCCGATGGCCTGATCGTTGCCACGCCGGTGTACAAAGCGTCGTTCGCCGGCGCGCTGAAAACCCTGCTTGACCTGCTGCCCGAGCGCGCATTGGCCAACCGGGTAGTACTGCCCATCGCAACGGGCGGCAGCATTGCCCACATGCTGGCCGTGGATTACGCCCTCAAGCCCGTGCTGTCGGCTCTCAAGGCCCAGGAGACCCTGCAAGGGATCTTTGCCGACGACAGCCAGATCGCCTATGCCGAAGGCAATAAGCCTGCCCAGCTGGCGCCTGCCCTCGAAGAGCGGCTGCACGACTCGCTGGAAACCTTCCACCTGGCCCTGGCCAGGCGCCCGCGCCCGGTAGCACCCGGTGTGCTCAATGATCGCCTGATCAGTGCTCGCTGGAGCATCTGATCCGGCAAACCCGCTGTATCACCTTACTCGCCCGTCAACGAGGCAAGCAGGTGCAACCCGAACCCCATCGCACAGGAGAGCGCCATGCGCACAATCTTCTTGCGTCGTGGTCTGGTCGCCCTGTTTGCGGCGGCTGTGTCCCTCGGCGCCATCACCCAGGCACAGGCTGAAACCCTGCGCATCGGTTATCAGAAATACGGCACTCTGGTGCTGCTCAAGGCCAAGGGCACGCTGGAAAAGCGCCTGGCCGAGCAGGGCGTGCAGGTGCAGTGGACCGAGTTCCCCGGCGGCCCTCAGCTGCTCGAAGGGCTGAACGTCGGTTCTGTCGACTTCGGCGTGACCGGCGAAACGCCTCCGGTATTCGCACAGGCCGCCGGGGCCGATTTGCTGTACGTGGCCTACGAGCCTCCCGCACCTCACAGTGAGGCCATCCTGGTGCCCAAGGACTCGCCGATCCAGTCGGTGCAGGCACTCAAGGGCAAGAAGGTCGCCCTCAACAAGGGCTCCAATGTCCATTACCTGCTCGTACGGGCACTCGAAGACGCAGGCCTGAAGTACACCGATATTCAACCGGTCTACCTGCCCCCGGCCGATGCGCGCGCAGCGTTCGAGCGTGGCAGTGTCGATGCTTGGGTGATCTGGGATCCGTACCAGGCCGCCGCCGAGCAGCAGTTGCAGGCCCGCACCCTGCGTGACGGCCAGGGCCTGGTGGACAACCATCAGTTCTACCTGGCCACGCGCAGTTATGCGAATCAGCACCCGGCCGTCATCAATACCGTCATCGAACAGGTACGTGCGGTCGGTGAGTGGTCGCAGGCCAACCCGCAGGAAGTCACTGACCAGGTCGCTCCGCTGCTTGGGCTCACGCCGGACATCACCCTGACGTCCGTCAAGCGCCAAGGCTACGGCGCAGCGCCCTTGACGCCTGACGTAGTGGCGGCCCAGCAGAAAATCGCAGACACCTTCCAGACGCTCAAGCTCATACCCAAGCCGCTGCGCATCAAGGACGTGATCTGGACACCCCCGGCCAAGGTTGCCAGTGCGCCTTGATTGATCTGCCCGTGCCGGGCCTCCCCCGGCTCAGCTATCCCTTAGGAGACAACTCCAATGAGCCTCAACATCTTCTGGTTCCTCCCCACGCACGGTGATGGCAAATACCTGGGCACCGCGCAAGGCGCCCGGGCGGTCGACCATGGCTATCTGCAGCAGATTGCCCAGGCGGCCGACCGCCTGGGGTTCGGCGGCGTGCTGATACCCACCGGGCGCTCCTGCGAGGATTCCTGGCTGGTGGCCGCCTCCCTGGTTCCTGTTACCGAACGGCTGAAGTTCCTGGTAGCCCTGCGCCCTGGGATCATCTCGCCGACAGTCGCCGCGCGGCAGGCCGCCACGCTCGATCGCCTGTCCAATGGCCGGGCGCTGTTCAACCTGGTAACCGGTGGTGATCCGGATGAGTTGGCCGGTGACGGCCTGCACCTCAATCATCAGGAGCGCTACGAAGCGTCTGTCGAGTTCACCCGCATCTGGCGCAAGGTGCTTGAAGGCGAAGAAGTCGACTACGACGGCAAACACATCCAGGTCAAAGGCGCGAAGCTGCTGTACCCACCCATCCAGCAGCCTCGTCCACCGTTGTATTTCGGTGGTTCGTCCGAAGCCGCCCAAGACCTGGCTGCAGAGCAGGTCGAGCTGTACCTGACCTGGGGCGAACCGCCCAGCGCGGTGGCTGAAAAGATCGCCCAGGTGCGCGATAAGGCCGCTGCTCAAGGGCGCGAGGTGCGGTTTGGCATTCGTCTTCATGTGATCGTGCGCGAGACCAATGCGCAAGCGTGGGAAGCGGCTGAAAAACTGATATCCCATCTGGACGACGACACCATCGCTCGCGCCCAGGCATCGCTTGCCCGTTTCGACTCGGTAGGGCAGCAGCGCATGGCCGCGCTGCACAATGGCAGCCGCGACAAGCTCGAAGTCAGCCCCAACCTGTGGGCTGGGGTAGGCCTGGTTCGCGGAGGTGCAGGCACTGCGCTGGTGGGCGATGGCCCGACCGTCGCCGCACGGGTCAAGGAGTATGCCGCCCTTGGCATCGACACTTTCATCTTCTCCGGTTACCCGCATCTGGAAGAGTCATACCGGGTGGCCGAACTGTTGTTCCCGCACCTGGACGTACAACGGCCTCAGCCTGCCACCGGCGGCGGCTACGTGAGCCCGTTCGGCGAGATGGTTGCCAACGACATCCTGCCCAAGTCCGTGGCCCAGCGATGAGGGGTACTGTATGAGTCGCAAAGCCTCGAATACCGTGACAGAGCGCTTGGCGCCCTGGGCGCTGCCGGTACTGCTGCTGGCCGCGTGGCAACTGGCGGTCAGCGCGGGCTGGCTGTCAACCCGCATTCTGCCAGCGCCCAGCGCCGTACTGTCAGCCGGCGTCGACCTGGTACGCAGTGGAGAGATCTGGACGCACCTGGCCATCAGCGGCTGGCGTGCCGGGCTGGGCTTCGTGATCGGTGGCAGCATTGGCCTGGTGCTGGGCTTCATCACCGGGCTGTCCAACTGGGGCGAGCGCCTGCTCGACAGTTCGGTACAGATGATCCGTAACGTGCCGCACCTGGCCCTGATCCCGCTGGTGATCTTGTGGTTCGGCATCGACGAGTCGGCGAAGATCTTTCTGGTCGCGCTGGGCACGCTCTTCCCCATCTACCTGAATACCTACCACGGGATCCGCAATGTCGACCCGGCCCTGGTGGAAATGGCGCGCAGCTACGGGCTTTCGGGGTTCAGCCTGTTTCGCCAGGTGATCCTGCCCGGTGCCTTGCCTTCGATACTGGTGGGCGTGCGCTTCGCACTGGGCTTCATGTGGCTGACCTTGATCGTCGCCGAAACCATTTCGGCCAACGCCGGCATTGGCTACCTGGCGATGAACGCCCGGGAGTTCCTGCAGACCGATGTGGTGGTGCTGGCCATCGTGCTGTACGCCGTGCTCGGCAAGCTCGCCGACCTGGCTGCCCGTGGCCTGGAACGTGTGTGGCTGCGTTGGCATCCGGCTTATCAAGTTGCCAGGAAGGAGGGCGCATGACCGTGCTCAAGGACAATCCGCCACACCTGCTGCGTGGCATTCCATTGGCCGCCAAGGGCCTGCGTAAAACCTTCGGCTCGCGCGAGGTGCTAAAAGGCATCGACCTGCATGTCCCGGCCGGCCAGTTCGTCGCCATCGTCGGCCGTAGCGGTTGCGGCAAAAGTACCTTGCTGCGCCTGCTGGCTGGGCTCGACCAACCAACGGCAGGGCAACTGCTGGCAGGTGCTGCACCGCTGGACGAGGCACGGGAAGAAACCCGCCTGATGTTCCAGGACTCGCGGCTGCTGCCGTGGAAAAAGGTCATCGACAATGTGGGGCTCGGCCTGTCCGGCGATTGGCGTGCCAGGGCGCTGGATGCGCTGGAGGCAGTGGGCCTGGCCGACCGCGCCAACGAATGGCCCGCAGCCCTCTCGGGCGGCCAGAAGCAGCGCGTTGCGCTTGCCCGCGCACTGATCCACCAACCGCGTCTGCTGCTGCTGGACGAACCGCTAGGTGCGCTGGATGCACTGACGCGCATCGAAATGCAGCAACTGATCGAGCGCCTGTGGGGCCAGCATGGTTTCACCGTGCTGCTGGTGACCCATGACGTCAGCGAAGCGGTTGCGGTGGCAGATCGGGTGATCCTGATCGAGGACGGCGAAGTCGGGCTCGACCTGACGGTCGACCTGCCACGGCCACGACCGCGCGGTTCGCACCGCCTGGCCGCGCTTGAAAGCCAAGTGCTCAACCGAGTCCTTTCTGCGCCGGGCACTGCGCCCGAGCCGGAGCCTGTTGCCCCCCTGCCCACGCAGTTGCGTTGGGCGCACTGAACCCCCAGAAGCCATCGAAAAGGAAACACTCCAATGACCATCAAAGCCATCAACGTCCGTAATCAGTTCAAAGGCACCGTCAAGGAAATCCTCGAAGGCCCGGTGCTGTCGGAAATCGACGTCCAGACCGCCTCGGGTATCGTCACATCGGTCATCACGACCCGCTCCGTACGTGAACTGGAACTGCAAGTGGGCAGCGAGGTGATTGCCTTCGTGAAGTCCACCGAGGTATCCATCGCCAAGCTGTGATCGAGCACGGGGCCGCCTTGCGGCCCCTCAGTGCGAACGCTTGACCAGAAAAGGTGGCAGGTACAAGCCCAGGTAGGCTTCGAATACCCGCTTGCCTTCTTCGGCCATGCGCGGGGTGATGGTCTCGTGCAATTGCATCGACCGGGCATACACCCGATCGCTCAATTCCATGGCCAAGGCGAACACATCCACATCCGCAGGCATCACCGGCAAGTGAAAGTGCTGGTCGAACAACCTGTGCATCAGGGCGCCGAGCTCCATGTCGTGCTGCCGGTCAGCCTGCATGACCTCGCTGAGGCCATGCTGCGCCAGGATCAACTGCCGCGCAGCGGCATCCTCGTTGTAGATATCCAGCATGCGTTGCTCGATCAACCGCGACAGCTCATGCCAGCGGGTGAGCATGCTGCTGTCGATCGGCGCGCCAAGCGCCTCGCGGAAAACCCTGTGTACATCGGCAGTCAGCGCTTCGAGCAGCGCAGGCACGCTGGCGAAGAAGTGGTAGACCGATGACGGCGGGATTTGCGCGCGCTCGGCCACGCTGTAGATCGACAGGCCAGCCACCCCGCCCTCGGCCAGGAGCTCGCGGGCAGCTGCCAGGATCGCTTCGATCCGGGCCTGGCTGCTGGCGCGTGGCTTGCGCGCTGGGATGCCGCGGGTCATCAGTTGCTGATTGCCAGGATACTGGCCTGGTAGGCGCCCACGAAGGTATCGAACTCGCCCACTTCTTCCTGTTCCAGCTGCGACTGTTTGGCCAGGGACTCGCGCGCCAGCGTTTCGAAGGCCTGCTGCTGGTCGGGGCTCAGGGGCTGCTCGCGCAGTGTCTGGGCGTGGAGACGGCTTTGTCGCAGCGAGAACGCGATGAAGCTCTCATCATGCTCGGTCATGCGCGCCAACACCTGGGCCGATGGGGTCAGCTCGGGGTCGTCGACCTTTGCCTGCTGGGCTTGCAGGGCCTTGGCGTGCTCATCCCCGCCCTGGGCCTGGTCGAGCAGGTCGGCCAATTGAGCGATCTGAGCAATCAGCTCGCTGGCCCAGTCCTTGAGCGGCACAGGCTGCCCATCACGCTGCAACTTCAGGCCTGGACGCCGGCCTTCTTTGACCACGCTCAGGAAATTGCTGGTGCACTGGCTGCATTCGTTGTTGTTGAGCTGTGGGCTGTCGTCCAGCGCGCAGAACAGCAAAAACGCATCGAGAAAGCGTGCTTCGGTGAGGTCGATGCCCACTGGCAGGAGCGGGTTGATGTCCAGGCAGCGCACCTCCACGTACTGCACGCCGCGCGAGGTGAGCGCCTGGATTGGACGTTCGCCGGAGTAGGTCACCCGCTTGGGACGGATGTTGGAGTAGTACTCGTTCTCGATTTGCAGAATGTTGGTGTTCAGCTGTACCCACTCGCCATCGACATGGGTACCGACCTCCACATAAGGTGGGTACGGCGTGCCTACCGCCTTGCGCAGGCTGTCGGTGTAGCTGGACAGGTTGTTGTAGCAGGGCGTCAGGCCCGCCTGGGCATTGCTCTGGTAGCCCAGGTCGCTCATGCGCAGGCTGGTGGCGTAGGGCAGGTAGAGGGTGTCGCCATCGAGCTCTTCGAGCTGGTGGGCGCGACCCCGCAGAAAGCCCTTGTCCAAGGCGGGCGAAGCGCCGAACAGGTACATGAGCAGCCAGCTGTAGCGACGGAAATTGCGGATCAGGGCGATGTACGCGGCCGACTGGTAATCCCGTTCGTTTTCAGTGCTGCCTTCGGCTTCGCGCAGCAATGGCCACAGGGCCTCGGGCAGCGAGAAGTTGTAATGGATGCCGGCAATGCACTGCATGGTGCGGCCGTAGCGCAGGGCCAGGCCCTTGCGATAGACATGCTTGAGCTTGCCGATGTTGGAAGTGCCGTACTCGGCGATGGGAATGTCTTCTTCAGCCGGCAGCGAACACGGCATCGACGGGCTCCAGAGGTACTCGTCGCTCAACTTGGTGTAGACGAACCTGTGGATCTGCTCGAGGTTTTCCAGTACCGCAGCGGCGTCAGGCAGCGCCGGGGTGATGAATTCAAGCAATGATTCGGAGTAATCGGTAGTGATCTGTTCGTTGGTCAGCGCCGCGCCCAGTGCTTCGGGGTGCGGTGTCTGGGCCAGACGGCCACTGTCTGTCACGCGCAGGCATTCGCGCTCAATGCCGTGCAGACACTGCTTGAGCAAGGGGAGATTGGCGCCGAGCAAGCTCAGGCGGCGGTTGAGGAGTGTGCTCAAGATGTATTCCTTCACGCGTCAGTCGCCCCAATATGGGGGTAGAGATGACGGTCTACAAGGGTAGGGGGAAGGGAACGGGCGTTGTCGCCTGGTTTACCGCGGCCCCAGCAGTGCGCGCGCACTGCCGAAGTTACCGCAGATAGTGCTTTGTGAGCTAGAGCGCGACGAAGGTTCCTTGCGCCTTGGCAACCAGCTTGTCGTCCTGGACTACGTCAGCGTCGACCACCAGCGTGCGCCTGCCTGCATGCAGCACCCGAGCGGTGCACAGCACCTCGCCATCACTGACGGCGCGCAGGTAGTTGATCTTGCATTCGAGGGTGACGCTCTGCTGGTCGAAGCCGTGGCTGGACGAGCAGGCCAGCCCCATGGTGATGTCCACCAGGCTGAAGATCGCCCCGCCATGAAGCTTCTGGCCACGGTTGCGCAGGTGCGGCGCCACCGCCAGGCTCACCTCGGCAACGCCCGCTTCCAGGCGTTGCAGGCTGCAGCCCAGCAATTGGCTGAAGGCGCTTTGCACGTACTCGGGTGCCACGTCCATCACTTCTTCTTCAACTGCTTGGCGTTGGCGAACAGGGCAGCCATGGCGTTGTTGGCCGGCGCTGCAGTGGCGGTCTCGCGCTGACGGGGCGCTGGCTGCTGACGGCCACCCCCCTGGCCACGTCCGCCACCCCGGTTGCCTTCGACCTTCTCGCCCGGCGTATCGCTCATGCGCATGGACAGGCCGACACGCTTGCGCGGGATGTCCACTTCCATGACCTTGACCTTGACCACATCGCCGGCCTTGACCGCTTCGCGTGGGTCTTTGACGAACTTTTCCGACAGCGCCGAGATATGCACCAGCCCATCCTGGTGCACGCCGATGTCCACGAAGGCGCCGAAATTGGTGACGTTGGTCACTACGCCTTCCAGGATCATCCCAGGCTCCAGGTCCTTGAGGTCCTCGACCCCGTCCTGGAAGGTGGCCGTCTTGAACTCCGGACGCGGGTCGCGGCCAGGCTTGTCCAGTTCCTGCAGGATGTCGGTCACCGTGGGCAGGCCGAAGGTTTCGTCGGTGAATTTCTTTGGGTCCAGGCGCTTGAGGAAGCTACTGTCCCCGATCAGCGAGCGGATGTCCCGGTCGGTGTTGGCGGCGATGCGCTGCACCAGCGGGTAGGCCTCGGGGTGAACGGCAGACGCGTCCAGCGGGTTGTCGCCGTTCATCACGCGCAGGAAGCCTGCGGCCTGCTCGAAGGTTTTTTCACCCAGCCGGCTGACTTTCTTCAAGGCTGCACGGGTGGCGAACGGGCCGTTGGCATCGCGATGGGCGACGATGTTCTGTGCCAGGGTCGTGTTCAACCCCGAAATACGCGTGAGCAGGGCGACCGACGCGGTGTTCACGTCCACGCCAACGGCGTTCACGCAGTCCTCGACGACGGCGTCGAGGCCGCGTGCCAGCTTCACTTGCGACACGTCGTGCTGGTACTGGCCCACGCCGATGGACTTGGGATCGATCTTGACCAGCTCGGCCAGTGGATCCTGCAGACGACGGGCAATCGAGACCGCGCCACGGATCGACACATCCAGATCGGGGAATTCCCGGGCCGCCAGCTCCGATGCCGAGTACACCGAGGCGCCGGCTTCGGAGACCATGACCTTGGTGATCTTCAGGGCAGGGTATTGCTTGACCAGGTCAGCCACCAGCTTGTCGCTCTCGCGGCTGGCGGTGCCATTGCCGATGGCGATCAGCTCGACCGAATGCTTGGCGCACAGCGCAGCCATTACCGAGAGCGTGCGGTCCCATTCGTTCCTGGGGGCATGGGGATACACGGTGGTGTAGTCGAGCAGCTTGCCGGTGGCATCGACCACGGCGATCTTGCAGCCCGTGCGCAGGCCAGGGTCGAAGCCCAGCGTGGCGCGCGGGCCAGCGGGCGCTGCCAGCAGCAGGTCATGCAGGTTGTGGGCGAATACGTTGATCGCCTCACCCTCGGCATTGTCGCGCAGTTCACCGAACAGGTCGGTCTCCAGGTGGGTGTAGAGCTTGACCTTCCAGGTCCAGCGCACCACTTCACCCAGCCATTTGTCGGCCGCGCGGCCACGGTTCTCGATGCCGACGTGCTCGCCGATCATCAGTTCGCACGGGTGCAGGGTACCCGGCAGCTCTTCGCCCACTTTCAGCGAAGCGCTGAGTACACCTTCGTTGCGCCCGCGGAAGATCGCCAGCGCGCGGTGCGACGGCGCGCTGCGCAGCAGTTCGTCATGGGCGAAGTAGTCGCGGAACTTGGCACCTTCTTCTTCCTTGCCGAGCACCACGCGTGCGCTGAGCACCGCTTCCTGCTTCAGGAAACTGCGCAGTTTGTCGAGCAGGGCTGCATCTTCGGCGAAACGCTCCATGAGGATGTACTTGGCCCCCTCCAGCGCAGCCTTGACGTCTGCCACGCCCTTGTCGGCGCTGACAAAGCGCGCCGCTTCGCTTTCCGGGACCAGGGACGGGTCGGCGAACAGGCTGTCGGCCAGCTCGCCCAGACCGGCTTCCAGGGCGATCTGGCCCTTGGTGCGGCGCTTTTGCTTATAGGGCAGGTAGAGGTCTTCGAGGCGCGTCTTGGTGTCGGCCAGCTTGATCTCGCGCGCCAGTTCCGGCGTCAGCTTGCCTTGCTCCTCGATGCTGGCAAGGATGCTGATGCGACGCTCGTCGAGTTCGCGTAAGTAGCGCAGGCGCTCTTCCAAATGGCGCAGCTGGGTGTCGTCCAGGCTACCGGTCACCTCTTTACGGTAACGGGCGATGAAAGGCACGGTAGAGCCTTCGTCCAACAGGCCCACGGCCGCCTCGACCTGTTGTGGGCGTACGCCCAGTTCCTCGGCGATACGGCTGTTGATGCTGTCCATGTAAACCACCTGACGTTCTTGAATACGGAGTCGCCGGTGGGCCTTTCGCCCGACGGCGCTGGATGAAAGCGGCGCATTATACCCATCGCAAACAGCTTGCGGTGATGGCCTGGCGCCAGTTGGAAGTGGCGTCCCGGGAAAAATCTGCTAACAATGCTCACGGCACGCGTTGTAGCGGCTACGCCATAATGCGCAGCGATACCAGAGGAGTAATTCATGACCGGCACGCCAACTACCGCTGAAGGTGAAAAAATTCTGATCGTCGATGACGATCCAGGGCTCAGCAGCCTGCTTGAACGTTTCTTCACCAGCAAGGGTTATCGTGCCCGCGCGGTCCCCAACACCGAGCAGATGGACCGCCTGCTCCAGCGTGAAGTGTTCAACCTGGTGGTGCTCGACCTGATGCTACCGGGCGAAGACGGCTTGTCCGCCTGCAAGCGCCTGCGCCAGCACAACAACCAGATTCCCATCATCATGCTCACGGCCAAGGGTGACGAGCTCAGCCGCATCAAGGGCCTGGAACTGGGCGCCGACGACTACCTCGGCAAGCCATTCAACCCCGACGAGCTGATGGCCCGGGTCAAGGCCGTGCTGCGCCGTCAGGCGCCTCCGGTACCCGGTGCGCCGGGCAGCGAGGACGAGTCGGTCACCTTCGGCGACTACGAGCTGTCCCTGGCCACCCGCGAACTCAAGCGTGGCAACGAAGTGCACATGCTCACCACGGGTGAATTCGCTGTGCTCAAGGCCCTGGTGATGCATGCCCGCGAACCGTTGACCCGCGACAAACTCATGAACCTGGCACGCGGGCGTGAATGGGATGCGCTGGAGCGCTCCATCGACGTACAGATCTCGCGCCTGCGCCGCATGATCGAACCAGACCCGTCCAAACCGCGCTACATCCAGACGGTATGGGGTGTGGGCTATGTGTTCGTACCGGACGGAAACGCCGGCAAATGACGCTGCTGCCTAGATGAAGACGCCGCTGTGGTTTCCGCAGAGTTTCTTCGCGCGCACCTTGTGGCTGGTGCTGATCGTCGTTCTGTTCTCCAAGGCGTTGACCCTGGTCTATCTGCTGATGAACGAGGACGTCTTGGTCGATCGCCAGTACAGCCACGGCGTGGCATTGACCTTGCGCGCCTATTGGGCGGCCGACGAAGAAAACCGTGACCAGATCGCCGAAGCGGCAGGCCTGATCCGGGTGACCGGTGCAGGCGTACCCGAGGGCGAGCAACACTGGCCCTATAGCGAGATTTACCAACGGCAGATGCAGGCCGAGCTTGGCGAGGACACCGAGGTACGGCTGCGTATCCATGCGCCGCCTGCCTTGTGGGTCAACGCGCCCAGCCTGGGCCCGGGCTGGTTGAAGGTGCCGTTGTACCCCCACCCGTTGCGCGGGCAGAAAATCTGGAACGTGCTGGGCTGGTTCCTGGCCATCGGCTTGCTGTCCACCGCATCGGCCTGGATATTCGTGCGTCAATTGAACCAGCCGCTCAAACGCCTGGTGTTCGCCGCGCGCCAGCTTGGCCAGGGGCGCAGTGTGCGCCTGCCGGTCAGCGACACGCCCAGCGAAATGACCGAGGTGTACAAAGCCTTCAACCAGATGGCCGAAGACGTCGAGCAAGCCGGGCGCGAGCGCGAGTTGATGCTTGCCGGCGTGTCCCACGACTTGCGCACCCCGCTGACCCGGCTGCGGCTTTCACTGTCCCTGCTCGGCAGCGACAGTGAGCTGAGCGACGACATGGTGCGCGACATCGAAGACATGGACGCCATTCTCGACCAGTTCCTGGCGTTCATTCGCGACGGGCGTGACGAACCCCTCGAAGAAGTCGATCTTGCAGCGTTGGTGCGTGAAGTGGTTGCACCCTACAACCAGCCCGAGGAGCGTGTTCGGCTGTGCCTGGAGCCCATACCGCCGTTTCCAGTGCGCCGGGTATCGCTCAAGCGCATGCTGGGCAACCTGATTGGCAACGCCCTGCACCATGCGGGCAAGGGCGTCGAGGTTGCAGCCTATGTCTCGGGGGATGAAAGCGCCCCGTACGTGGTACTGAGCGTGCTTGATCGGGGGGCAGGGATCGACGAATCCGAGCTCGAGACCATCTTCAACCCGTTCATTCGGGGTGACCGTGCGCGAGGCGGCAAAGGCACCGGGCTGGGCCTGGCCATCGTCAAGCGAATTGCCGCCCAGCATGGCGGAAACGTCGAACTGCGCAATCGTTCCGGAGGCGGTATCGAAGCGCGGGTACGGTTACCCTTGGGGTTGCTGTTGCCGCGCAACGCTGTCTGACCGCAAGCTTGGCCTGGCGTGCTTCCAAGGGGCGATCAGCCACCGAGAAAGCAGGCGGGCCTGGCAGGCGGCCAGCGGGGTGATCAGCCCTTGCCCTTGGTCCGGGTCTGGTTGGGCCCGCCGTTCTTCTCCAGGTGTTCGAAGATCATGCCGGCGACGTCCTTGCCGGTAGTCACCTCGATGCCCTCCAGCCCCGGTGACGAGTTCACCTCCATCACCAGTGGGCCGTGGTTGGAGCGCAGAATGTCGACCCCGGCCACGCTCAAGCCCATCACCTTGGCTGCACGGATGGCCGTCATGCGCTCTTCCGGGGTGATCTTGATCAGGCTGGCAACACCACCACGGTGCAGGTTGGAGCGGAACTCGCCCGGTTTGGCCTGGCGCTTCATCGAGGCGATCACCTTGTCACCCACCACAAAGCATCGGATATCGGCACCACCGGCTTCCTTGATGTACTCCTGCACCATGATGTTCTGCTTGAGCCCCATGAAGGCTTCGATCACCGATTCGGCCGCCTTGGTGGTTTCGCACAGCACCACGCCAATGCCTTGGGTGCCTTCGAGGACCTTGATCACCAGCGGGGCGCCGTGGACCATCTGGATCAGGTCCGGAATATCATCGGGCGAATGGGCAAAGCCGGTGACCGGCAGGCCAATGCCACGGCGTGACAGCAATTGCAGCGAGCGCAGCTTGTCGCGCGAGCGTGCGATGGCGACCGATTCGTTGAGCGGGTACACCCCCATCATTTCGAACTGGCGCAGCACAGCGCAGCCATAGAAAGTGACAGAGGCACCAATGCGCGGGATGACTGCATCGAACCCTTCCAGTGGCTTGCCGCGGTAGTGAATCTGCGGCTTGTGGCTGGCGATGTTCATGTAGGCCCGCAGGGTATCGATCACCACCATCTCGTGACCACGCTGGGTACCGGCTTCGACCAGGCGGCGGGTGGAATACAGACGCGGATTACGCGAAAGCACAGCGATCTTCATGCAGCACCTGTCAAGGTAGTGTGGGTGGCCGGAAAGGCAGGTTTGTCTTGTACGTACTTCAGGCCCGGATTGACGACCAACTGGCCGTGAATCAGGGCCTTGGAACCCAGCAACAGGCGGTAACGCATGCTCTTGCGGCAAGCCAGGGTAAATTCGACTGCCCATACCCTGTCACCCAGCGCGAGCGTGGTGCGAATGACATAACGGGTTTGGGCGTGGCCATTGGAGCTTCGGATGGTTTTCATGCTCACCAGCGGCGCCTCGCAGCGGCGGTGACGCAGTTGCACGATCGAACCCAGGTGCGCAGTGAATCGGACCCACGGCTGGCCATTGCGTTCGAAAGGTTCTATCTCGGTGGCATGCAGGCTGGAGGTGCTGGCGCCGGTGTCGATCTTGGCGCGTAGCCCTGCCACGCCCAGCTCGGGCAAGGCTACCCATTCCCGCAGGCCAATTACAGTCAGATGATCAAATGTCTTCACGAAACGCACCCAGCGGATGAGAGAGTGAACTGTAAGCATGGCGGGGAATTTTTGCATCCGATGCTTACGGTAGTACAGTTCCCCCAATCACGGAATTCGAGGTATCGGGATGGCACAGAAAGTCGAAGATGACGACAAGGTTCGCCTGGACAAGTGGTTGTGGGCAGCGCGTTTCTACAAGACGCGTGCGCTGGCCAAGGCGGCCATCGAAAGTGGCAAGGTGCATTGCCGTGGTGAGCGATGCAAACCGGGCAAGGAGCCGCGGGTGGGCGATGAATTCGTCCTGCGTACAGGCTTCGACGAGCGCACGGTGGTGGTAAAAGCGCTGTCGGCGGTGCGCCGCGGTGCGCCTGAAGCGCAGGCTTTGTATGAAGAAACCGAAGAAAGCGTGCGCCGGCGCGAGCAGGCTGCGGCGCTGCGCAAGGCCGGTGCCACCGGTGTCACCACCGATGGGCGGCCGACCAAGAAGCAGCGCCGCCAGATACATCAGTTGCACGGAAGCTTCGAGTAGCTGTGGCCGCATGGCGGCCCAGGCCTCAGCGCAACACGGCCATTCGGCCGACCAGCGGCAACCTGCCCAACAACCTGAACAGCGGAGCGGTCCAGCGCACCAGCGCAGCACTGCTTCTGGCCGCCAGGGGCGTATACAGGCTCCAGCCCAGTGCCAGCACCGCCATCAACAGGCCGCCGATGTAGTCATCCTGGCCCCAGTGTGCGCCAGCGACCAGGCGTGGCAGCATGAACACCACAGCCAGCCCCCAGATCACCAGGTACTGCCCGACGCGGCGGCTGAAGACGCTCATGAACAACGCCCAGATGAGCAATACCGAGGCATGATCGCCCGGGAAGCTCTTGCTGGAGCGGTCCTTCAGCTCCCAGGTTGCCTCCAGGTGTGGGTAGTAGTCGCTCAGGTGAACGGCGCCATCGAGCATCATCGACGGGCTGTTGTGTTGCCAGCCGGCCGCGTCGACCCACTTGGAAAACAGTGCCCGAATCACCACTAAGAGCAGTAGCGTGACCAGAAAGCCGAAAAATGCCTGGCGAACCTGGGCAGCCTTGAACACCCAGTCGCCGCGGATCAGCGTGGCCAGCAGGATCAGGCCGACGACGATGTCGAACGGGCGCAGGCTGCCGACGGTCCAGATGTAGCGCCAGGCAGTGTTTTCAGCCAGCGGTGCATTGAGGCTGTGGAACAGCCATTCGTCGAATGCCAGGCACAGCATCTGGCCAACAGGCCATAACCAGAAACACAGTAGTGCGATGGGCAGTAGCGTACAGGCTACCAATGGCCCCCAGGACCACCTCGCTTGGAACAGTGGTCGATTGTCCATAAGATACCTCGATCTCCTAACGGGAATGAGCGCCCGAAACGCTCGACGACGGGATTGCAAATCCCGGCAATTATCTTGTCATTATTTTCAGATAGCCAGACAACCATGAGCGATTTGCCAGATACAGATTTCACCCAACGTTTCATCTTCGACGAGCGCGATGTGCGCGGCGAGTGGGTGTCTCTCGATGACAGCTACGCCGCGGTTTTGGCGCGTCACGAGTACCCGGCGCCGGTCAAGACCTTGCTCGGCGAGCTGATGGCCGCCACCGCGCTGCTGGTCGGTGCCCTCAAGTTCGACGGCCTGCTGATCCTGCAGGCGCGCTCGGCAGGGCCTATCCCCTTGCTGATGGTCGAGTGCTCCGGGGACCGCGACATCCGTGGCATGGCCCGCTACGAGGCCGACCAGATTGCAGCCGATGCCACCCTGTCCGAGCTGATGCCAGGCGGGCACCTGACGCTGACCATCGATCCGGTCAGGGGCCAGCGCTACCAGGGCACTGTCGAGCTAGACGGCGCCGACCTCTCGGAATGCTTCACCAACTACTTCGTGCAATCCCAACAGCTGAACACGCGTTTCTGGCTGCACGCCGAGGCCGGCAAGGCCCGTGGTCTGCTGCTTCAGCAACTGCCGCGTGACCGTCAGCCTGATGACGAGGAACGTGAGGACAGCTGGCAGCATGTAGTGGCCCTGGCCAAGACCCTCAAGCCGCAAGAGTGGGAGGAAGCCAACGAAACCCTGCTTCACCGCCTGTACCACGAAGATGCCGTGCGGCTGTTCGACATTCAGCCCCTGCGCTTCAATTGCAGCTGCTCGCGCGAGCGTTCCGGCAATGCGCTGGTAAGCCTGGGCGAAGCCGATGCCAAGGCGCTGGTGGAGGAATGCGGCGGTACGGTGGAGATCGACTGCCAGTTCTGCAATGAGCGGTATTTCTTCGATGCCAGCGATGTCGCACAGCTCTTTGCGGGCGGCGGCACGGACTCTGCCTCAGAAACTCTTCACTGAAACGTTTCACTACAGGAGATTCTCCTGTCGAATTGCGCAAAAGCTCGGTTCTGACAGGAGGGGCCTACTTTTTTTGGGCGTTTCTGGCATAATCCGGCCACTTTTTTCGCTGTAGTAGTTTTTCTGAAACGACTACAAAACGTTTGGAGCACTCGGCCTCGGGCCGGATGGGGTATCTCATGACGCAAGCCAACAACACCGTGTACACCGACCTGAGCGTCGATGAGCTGGTAAAAGAAGCGCTGCAACGCGGTGAAGGTGTACTAGCCGACACGGGTGCACTGGTCGTGGAGACCGGCCACCGTACCGGCCGTTCCCCGGCTGACCGTTTCATCGTCGAAGAACCTTCCACCCAGGACGCCATCGCCTGGGGCCCGATCAACCGCAAGTTCCCGGCCGACAAGTTCGATGCCTTGTGGGACCGCGTCGAGGCGTTCAACAACGCCCAGGATCACTTCGTTTCCTACGTCCACGTAGGGGCGGCGGCCGAGCACTACCTGCCGGTCAAGATGACGACCCAGACGGCCTGGCAGAACCTGTTCGGTCGTTGCCTGTTCATCAACCCGGAGCAGTTCAACCCGGCTGGCCGTGGCGAATGGCAGATCCTCAACGTCGCCAACTTCGTCTGCGAGCCTGAGCGTGATGGCACCAACTCCGATGGTTGCGTGATCATCAACTTCGCCCAGAAGAAAGTGCTGATCGCTGGCATGCGTTACGCTGGCGAAATGAAAAAAGCCATGTTCTCGGTACAGAACTTCCTGCTGCCGGCTGCCGACGTACTGCCAATGCACTGCGCGGCCAACATCGGCGAAGAGGGTGATGTCACCCTGTTCTTCGGTCTGTCCGGCACCGGCAAGACTACGCTGTCGGCTGACGAGAGCCGTTACCTGATCGGTGACGACGAGCACGGTTGGGGTGAAGGTGTCGTCTTCAACATGGAAGGTGGCTGCTACGCCAAGTGCATCGACCTGTCCGAGAAGAACGAGCCGGTCATCTGGAAAGCCATCAAACATGGCGCCGTGCTGGAAAACGTCGTGCTCGATGCCAACAAGCACGCCGACTACAGCGACGTCAGCCTGACCCAGAACAGCCGCGCCGCCTACCCGTTGGAGCACGTGGCCAAGCGCTCCGAGGCGAACCTGGGCGGCGAGCCGAACGCGGTCATCTTCCTGACCTGCGACCTGACTGGCGTACTGCCGCCCGTGTCGATCCTGAACAACGAGCAGGCGGCCTACCACTTCCTGTCCGGCTACACCGCGCTGGTCGGCTCCACCGAAATGGGCTCGGGCGGCGGCATCAAGTCGACCTTCTCCACCTGCTTCGGCGCGCCGTTCTTCCCGCGTCCTGCTGGTGAATACGCCGAGCTGCTGATCAAGCGCATCAACGGCTTCAACTCCAAGGTCTACCTGGTTAACACCGGCTGGACGGGCGGTGGCTACGGTGTGGGCAAGCGCTTCAGCATTCCGACCACCCGTGCCGTGATCGCTGCCATCCAGAGCGGCGCGTTGGTCGGTGCTGAAACCGAGCACCTGGACATCATCAACCTGGACGTACCGAAGTCGGTACCAGGCGTCGAGACTGACCTGCTCAACCCGCGCACCAACTGGGCTGACAAGGCTGCCTACGACGAAGCCGCCAAAGGCCTGGCCAACCTGTTCATCGAAAACTTCAAGAAGTTCGATGTGTCCGATGCCATCAAGGCTGCGGGTCCTCAACTGTAAGCTGAAGCAGGTTGTAGTAAAAAAGCCGCCCTTCGAGGCGGCTTTTTGCTGGGAGCTTCAAAAAGGTTGGTTCGGTCAAACGGCTCATTTTCTGATTCACTGTGTCCATCCAATGTGAAACCGCGAGCCTGCCCGATGATCCAGCCTCCTCAGCGCACTGCCTTTTCTCACGTGCATCCGATCCTGACCCGCGCGCAAGACAACGACGCCAACGGCCATATCGCGGGCTCGACCGTGCATGCTTATTTCGAAACGGCCATTCAGGCCTTTTTGATTGAGCAAGCCGGACTGGATCTGCGCGACGGCGCATTGGCGGCGTTCGTGGTCAGCTCGGCGGCGGACTTCTATGCCCTGCCGGGCTTTCCGGACGTACTGGAGGTTGCGCTGGGTGTGACGCGTCTGGCTGGGAGCACCGTGGAGTACCGGCTGGCGCTGTATCGTCCTGGTGAATCCCAGGCTTGTGCGGCGGGGACGGTGGTGCAGGTTTTCATTGACCGAGCCAGTGGCCAGCCGGTTGCGCTGCCGGCGCAGTTGGCGGCGAGGTTAGCGGCGCTTGCAGAGCAGGCCCCATGAAAAAACCCCGCCTCAAGGCGTAATGCTGTTCATTTAGAGCCGCTCCGCGACCCATCGCGGCACAAGGCCGCTCCCACAGTGACTGCGTGACGCTTGAGTTAGCGGGCTCACTGGGCATCGTGGGAGCGGCCTTTGTGCCGCGATGGGGCCGTGAAACGGCCCCAACACGCTTAAGTGAACAGCATTACGCCTCAAGGCGGGGTCTTTGCGCAGCGGTTACCGCTGACCCATCAAGGGTGGCGATGACGGCCGTGCTTGCGGTGGCCGTAATGGTGACCACGGTCCCAGTGACGGCGGTCGTCGTAGTCGCGGCGGTAGCGGCGATGGTCGCGGCGATCATCCTGATCAGCCTTGTTGCCCATGTAGTTGCCCAAGGCACCGCCGGCGCCGCCGCCAGCGGCTGCACCGATGTAGCTGCCGGTGGAGCCGCCAACGGTACGGCCCACCACGTTGCCGCCTGCTGCGCCCAGCGCACCGCCGATGGCCGCTTCGCCACGCTGACGTTTGTCGGCGCCCACCGCACTGCCGGCGGCGCCGCCCAGGCCTGCGCCTATGGCGCCGCCTGTGCTACCACCGATGGACTGGCCTACGACTGAGCCCAGTACCCCACCCAATGCGCCGCCAATGCCGGCCTCGGTGGAGCCGCCTGCCATGGCAACGCCGCTGAGCAAGCTGAAAGACAACAACAGAATCGAGGAGTACTTCTTCATTCAAGAGAGCCTCAGAGTGATGACGAGGCGAATGTGCTTCTATCTGCAGCCAGTGGCAACGAATATCCGACGAATTGCACGGGTTGTACACAATTCGTCAACTCATTGATTTATAAGTGAAACTTTGTATTTTTTTTGCGGTCTTATGCTCTTGTGACCCAGCCCTGCTCCTGTATTGGACCAGGGCTTTTTCATTCAGAGTATTCGCCCGTCGTCCTCTGCGCGTTCCAGTTTGATCGCAATGAACTTGGACGTGGGTGTGTGACTACCCTCGCCAATGCTCTCCAGCGGTACCAAAGGGTTCACTTCTGGATAATAGGCCGCTGCCTGCCCTGCAGGTATGTCGAACGCCAGCAGAGTGAAGCCGCGCACGCGGCGTACATGCTCATCTCCCCACAGTGAAACGATGTCGACCTTCTGGCCAGGCTCAAAGCCCAGCCGAACAATGTCGGCTTCGTTGGCGAACAACACGTCGCGCTGGCCGCGTACGCCTCGGTAACGGTCATCCAGGCCATAGATGGTGGTGTTGTACTGATCGTGCGAGCGCATCGATTGCAGTACCAAGTCCGGCACCTGGCCGCTATTACGTACACGCTCGTCGATCAGGGAGTCTGGCAGCAGGTTGGCCTTGAAGTTGGCGCGGCCATTGGCCGTGGCCCACTCGCGCCGGGCGGCGCTATTACCCAGATAGAACCCCCCAGGCTGGCGCATGCGCTGATTGAAATCAGCGAAGCCTGCAATGGTGTCGGCGATCAGGGCTCGAATGCGGTCGTAGTCGGCCACTAGCCATTGCCAGTCCACAGGGTGTTTGCCCAAGGTGGCTGCAGCGATGCCAGCGATGACCGCAGGTTCGGACCGCATCTGCCGGGACAGTGGCTTGAGCTGGCCGTTGGAGCCATGGACCATGCTGAACGAGTCTTCGACGGTGACCGCCTGAGGCCCGTCCGCTTGCATATCGATATCGGTGCGGCCCAGGCAAGGCAGGATAAGCGCCTGCTTGCCGTGAACCAGGTGGCTGCGGTTGAGCTTGGTGCTGATGTGCACGGTCAGTTCGCAGTTGCGCAGCGCCCGCGCGGTGCGCTCGGTGTCAGGCGTGGCCTGGGCGAAGTTGCCGCCTAGCCCGATGAACACCTTGGCGTGCCCCTGGAGCATGGCATGGATGGCTTCGACGGTGTTGTGCCCGTTCTTGCGCGGCACCGGGAAGCCGAAGCGCGCTTCGATGGCGTCGAGCAGGGCGGCAGGCGGACGCTCGTTGATACCCATGGTGCGGTCGCCCTGCACGTTGCTGTGACCGCGAACCGGGCACAATCCGGCCCCTGGCGCGCCGATGTTGCCGCGCAGCATTTGCAGGTTGACCAGTTCCTGGATGGTCGGCACCGAGTGACGGTGCTGAGTGATGCCCATGGCCCAGCACATGATCACGCGCTGGCTCCGGCAGTACATACGGGCGGCCAGTTCGATGTCTTCGAGTGCCAAGCCCGACTGCTGCTGGATATGCGCCCACGGCGTGGCATCGACCACCGCCAGGTAGTCGTCCAGGCCGTGCCCGTGCTCGGCGATGAAGGCGTGGTCGAAGACCGCCGGCTCGCCCTTGGCTTGCGCTTCACGCTCCCATTGCAGGGCGAACTTGGCCATGCCGCGCAGCATGGCCATGTCGCCACCCAGCGCCGGGCGGAAGAACGCGGTATTGGTGGGGCGGTCGCTGTTGGTCAGCATCTCCAGCGGGTTTTGCGGGTGCTGGAAGCGTTCCAGACCACGCTCCTTGAGCGGGTTGATGCACACCACCTGCGCACCGCGTTTCACCGCATCGCGCAGCGGGTCCAGCATGCGAGGATGGTTGGTGCCCGGGTTCTGGCCCCAGACGAAGATGGCATCGGCGTGCTCGAAATCCTCGAACGTGACGGTGCCCTTGCCCACCCCGACGCTCTGCCCCAGCGCCACACCGCTGGCCTCGTGGCACATGTTCGAGCAGTCCGGAAAATTGTTGGTGCCGTAGGCGCGCACGAAGAGCTGGTACAGGTACGCCGCTTCGTTGCTGGCGCGCCCGGAGGTATAGAACTCGGCCTGGTCAGGGCTTGCGAGCTTGTTCAGCTCTCGGCCGATGAGGGCGAACGCGGCGTCCCAGCTGATGGGCTGGTAGCGATCACTGGCGGCGTCGTACACCATCGGTTCGGTCAGTCGGCCTTGGTACTCCAGCCAGTAGTCGCTTTGTTGCAACAACGAGGTAACGCTGTAGCGGGCGAAGAAGGCGGCGTCCACGCGGCGTTTGGTGGCTTCCCAGTTGACGGCCTTGGCGCCGTTTTCGCAGAACTTGACCATGCCGCTTTCGGGCGAGTCGCCCCAGGCGCAACCCGGGCAATCGAAGCCACCGTTCTGGTTGGTCTTGAGCAGGGCGCGGATGTTCTTCAGCGGGTTGTCGCTGCCAACCCAGGCTTTGGCCACGCTGCGCAGTGCACCCCAGCCGCCGGCAGGGCCGTGGTAGGGCTTGTAGCGAGGGGAAGAGGCTGGGGCGTTTTTCGGAATAGGCTGGTACGAGGTCACGGCTGTTACGACTCCGCCGCCGGGCTGTAGACCCGCGGTGCGCTGTGTTTGGGCAAATGAATGAGGTTGAGGTTGTGCCTGCGCGCCCATTGCAGGGCCAGGCCCGTTGGTGCCGACAGGCTGACCAGGGTCTGGATGCCGGCGCGCAGTACTTTCTGGATCAGTTCCAGGCTGCAACGGCTGGTGACGATGGCCAGGCCGCCGTCGCTGTCGATGCCCTGGCGCAGCAGTGCGCCAATGAGCTTGTCAAGGGCGTTGTGCCGGCCAATGTCTTCGCGGCCCAGCAGCAGTTCGCCATGGCGGTCCATGAACAAGGCCGCATGCACGGCGCCGCAGTGCTGGCCCAGCGGCTGGAAGGCGTCGATGCGCTGGCGCAGGCCGACCAGCCACTGTGCAGGCGGCAACGGGGCGCCGGGCAGCTTGGCCAGGTCCGGCAGCGCCTGCTCCAGGGCTTCGACGCCGCACAGGCCACAGCCGCTGGTGCCGGCCAGCTGGCGGCGTTGGTTCTTCAGGTTCCAGAAAGCGCGGCTGGAGATTTCCAGGTCCGCGTACATCGACGCGCCACTTCCCGACAGTTTGACGTCGTAGATTTCGGCGGTGCTTTCAACGATGCCGCTGCCCACACTAAAACCAACGGCAAAATCTTCCAGGTCGGTCGGGCTGACGAGCATGACGGCCTGGTTCAGGCCGTTGTACACGATCGCCAGGGCGACTTCTTCGGCCAGTGGCGTGCTGCCAGGCTGGGCATCGCCGAGCTGGACGTAATCATAGGTAGTGCTGGCGGCGGGCAGGGCTAACGGTAACGAGGCCGCACAGAACGGTGGCTTGCTGTTCATCCAGGCGTGCTCTTGATCGGCGATTGGGCGCCGGCTTACTGAGGCTACAAGCCTAGGCTTGCCCGCCGGCGACGTCTAATTGCTAGGGTCTATGCCGTGATAGACCGCGTCGATAGGTCGCAGTGCGATGACTGACTGAGTCATGGCCTAGACTTCACTGTCCAACGGTTTCACATCAACAAGGAGAGCGTCATGAGTCTATTCAGCTTTGTGAAGGAAGCAGGCGAGAAGTTGATCGATCTGCTAACCCCCGGCAATGCCAAGGCCGAGGAGCAGTTGAAAAAGCACGTTGAAAACGTCGGGTTGGGTAACCCCAACATCACCGCCACCGTGGAAGGCGACACAGTCACCCTCAAGGGCGAGGTAGCGAGCCAGGAAGAGAAAGAGAAGATCATTCTGGCAGCCGGCAACATTGAAGGTGTGGCCAGCGTCGACGATCAGATCACCGTCACCGGCCCAGTAGCCCAGGCTGCGCGCTTCGTGACCGTGGAGAAGGGCGATACTCTGAGCGCCATCTCCAAGCGGGTGTACGGCGATGCGAACAAGTACCAGAAGATCTTCGAGGCCAACAAGCCCATGCTGTCGGATCCGAACAAGATCTACCCGGGCCAGGTGTTGCGTATTCCCGAGTAACGGGTAAGCCTGTCTATAGGCTTGTCACCGCAACCCGCGCCCATGGCGCGGGTTTGCGTTCACAGTCCGTGCAGTAATTCCCGATAGTCCTCGACAGCTGCGAACTCCGCGGTATCCCGAGGCTGCGCCTGGCTGTCCGGCTGACGCACCGCCAGCAAGTGGCCCACGCCGAATTGCCGGGCACTGCGCAAGATGGGCAATGTGTCGTCGATGAACAGGCTGCGGGCAGGTTCAAAGCCGATATCGGCTTGCAAGGCATCCCAGAACTGCGGGCTTTCCTTGGGAAACCCATAGTCGTGGGAGCTGATCATGCGGTCGAAGTAGGGTGCCAGTTCGATGCGCTCGAGTTTGAGCGACAGTGAATCGCGGTGTGCATTGGTGATCATGATTACCCGCTTGCCTGCCTGGCTGATCGCAGCCAGAAAGGTATCGGCATCGGGTCGCAAGGCGATCAGGTCGGCGATTTCGCGCTTGAGCTCGCGGATCGGCAAGCGCAGCTCACGGCTCCAGAAGTCCAGACAGTACCAGTTCAACGTGCCGGCGTTGCGCTCGAACAGCGGTTCGAGTTCCAGCTGCGCCATCGCCCGGCTCACGCCGTGCAGTTCTGCATAGCGCTGCGGCAGGTGCTCCAGCCAGAAGCGGTTGTCATAGTGCAGGTCGAGCAGTGTGCCATCCATGTCCAGCAGGACGGTGTCGATGGCGGACCAGGGAAGAACAGGCATGGGAAACTCTCGTTCGGTCGGCAAGCCACGGTATAGTAACCCGTTCACGCCAAGGAGCCCCCCATGCGCCAGAAACCTACCGTCCTCAGCCGCGAAATCGTCGCCAGCAGCCGCCTGTTCCGAGTCGAGGCCGTCGAGTTGCGGTTCAGCAACGGCGTGGAACGCACCTACGAGCGGCTGGTGGGCCGGGGCAACGGTTATGGCGCGGTGATGATCGTGGCCATGCTCGATGCCGAGCACGCGGTCCTGGTCGAAGAGTACTGCGGTGGAACTGACGAATATGAACTGTCCCTACCCAAGGGCCTGATCGAGCCCGGCGAGGACGTGCTGGCGGCAGCTGACCGGGAGCTCAAGGAAGAAGCCGGCTTTGGTGCACGGCAACTGGAGCACCTGACCGAGCTTTCCCTGTCTCCGGGCTACATGAGCCAGAAAATCCAGGTGGTGCTGGCCACCGACCTGTACGAGGAACGGTTGGAAGGCGATGAGCCGGAGCCGATGGGCGTGGACAAGGTCAACCTGCGGGAGCTGTCGGCCTTGGCCATGCACCCGCAGTTCAGCGAAGGTCGCGCGCTGGCTGCCTTGTACCTGGCCCGTGACCTGCTGATCCAGCGCGGGGTACTGGCACTATGAACGATCAGCAATTGATGCAGGGCGTGGTGGCGTTGGCGCTGTCGGCGGGCGAGGCGATCCTACCGTTCTGGCGCGCCGATGTGGCCGTCGTCAACAAGGCCGACGACTCGCCCGTCACGGCTGCGGACCTGGCTGCACACCAGGTGATTGCAGAGGGCTTGCAGGCTCTGGCCCCGCACATTCCCGTTCTGTCCGAAGAAGACTGCGATATCCCACTTGTGGAGCGCCAGAAGTGGCGCCGTTGGTGGTTGGTCGACCCGCTCGACGGCACCAAGGAGTTCATTGCCGGCAGTGAGGAATTCACGGTCAACATTGCCTTGATCGATCAGGGCGAGGTGGTGTTCGGGGTGGTATCGATCCCCACTTCGGGGCGTTGCTATTTCGGCGGCCGGGCCCTGGGTGCCTGGCGAGCGGAGCGGGGTGAAACCGCGCAGGCCATCCAGGTGCGCGCCACCCCGCCTGCCGGGTCGCCTTTCACCGTGGTTGCCAGCCGCCGGCACTCCAGCCCTCGGCAAGAGGCTTTGCTGAACGGGTTGGGTGCTGCGGTGGGGCCGCTTGATTTGGTTTCGGTGGGCAGTTCGCTGAAGTTCTGCCTGCTGGCCGAAGGCAGCGCCGACTGCTACCCGCGTTTGGCGCCGACCTCCCAGTGGGACACGGCGGCTGCTCAGGGTGTGGTCGAAGGTGCCGGGGGCGAGGTGATCGAGGTCGACGGCCAACCCTTCCAGTATCCGGCGCGCGAATCGCTGCTCAATCCCTACTTCCTGGCCCTGCCGGCGGGGGCTGGTTGGCGAGAGGCCTTGCTTGCGCTTGTTTGATTCACGCGAGTAAGCGCGGCGTTGGGTGTTGAAAACTGCTCATCGTTTGAGGGCCGAAAGGGCCGCTAAGCGGCCTTAGATGCTCGCCTTCACACAAGACTGACAGTTGATCACTCGCGATCACCCCGCCGCTCACCTGTGCAACACATACTGCCCGCTGAACAGCACCGCCACTTCATCACTGCCCACGTTGCTCACTGCCGTTTCCAGCGTCAGCCGTGCCCGCCCACACCGTTGATACATTGTCAGGAACCGCGACCAGGCCTTCTCGTCCGGTGCAGCGCAACTGGCCACGGCGGCGCCGGTAACCGGCAGCGGATAGCTGATCTGCCCCTCTTGAATGACGATATGCCCATCATCGATGCCCAACTCCTGTAGCCGCAGGTGCAACCAGCCCCAGCCGGCCAGGACCGCGGCGCAATAGAGGCTGCCACCGAACATGGTGTTCTTGTGGTTGACGTTGGCGGCCAATGGCAGTTGCAGGCGCAGGGTATGCCCTTGCCAGTCCAGCACCTCCAGGCCCATCTCCCGGGTCAGTGGAATATCGCCGTGAAGCACTGTCTGCAGCGGGTGAATCGGCTTGCTCATCAACGGGTTTCCTCATGGTCGTCGTGGCCACCGCCACCGCCCTCGAAACTCAGGCCATGCTTGCGTAACTTGTCGTGCAGCGTCTTGCGTGGAACACCCAGCGCTTCGGCCAGGCTACGCAGCGAGCCATGAGGCTGGGCCAATTCGGCAGTGATCAACGAGCGCTCGAAGTGCTCCACCTGCTCGCTCAGGTTGCCGGTGACGGGGGCGGGCGCGTTGGTTGCAGGCGGCGCCTGGCCATCGAGTGCCAGCTCCAGCCCGAGGGCAAAGCGTTCGGCCGCGTTTTGCAGTTCGCGCACATTGCCCGGCCAGTCATGGCGCAACAGCAAGGCCCGTTGCGCAGGTTGCAGCGCGTGCGGCCCCAGGCCATGGCGCTGGCTGGCCGCATCGGCGAAATGCTGGAAGAGCATCAGGATGTCGTCGCCACGTTCGCGCAGCGGTGGAATACGCAAGGGCGCCACGTTCAAGCGGTAATACAAGTCCGCACGAAAACGGCCCTGATCGGCGGCCTGGCGCAGGTCTTCCTTGGTGGCGGCGATGATGCGGATATCCAGCGGTATCAGCTGATTGCCACCCAATCGCTCGACGACGCGCTCCTGCAGCATGCGCAACAGCTTTACCTGAACATCCAGGCTCATGCTTTCGATTTCATCAAGGAACAACGTACCGCCATTGGCGAATTCGAACTTGCCAATGCGGCGTTTTTGCGCGCCCGTGAAGGCGCCAGGCTCATGACCAAACAGCTCGCTCTCGACCACCGATTCGGCCAAAGCGCCAGCGTTGATGGCCACGAAGGGCCCGTCCCGGCGGCTCGACAGGTCGTGCAGGGCGCGGGCGACCACTTCCTTGCCAGCCCCGGTCTCACCCAGGATCAATACGTCCGCTCGTGTGCCGGCCAGCGCGCCGATCTGCTCGCGCAGGCGCTGCATGGCCGCGGACTGGCCTACCAGGCGCGTGGCCAGTTGCTGGCGGTCGCTCAAAGCCATGCGCAGGCTACGGTTCTCCAGCACCAATTGGCGCAGTGCCAGGGCGCGGCGTACGCTGTCGAGCAGGGCGTCGCTGGCGAAGGGCTTTTCCAGGAAGTCATAGGCACCGGCGCGCATGGCTTGTACCGCCAGCGGGACATCGCCGTGCCCGGTGATCAACAGTACCGGCAGTTCGCTGTCCAGGCCATGCAGCTGCTCGAGCAGCTGCAGGCCGTCGATGCCCGGCATACGGATATCGCTGACGACAACCCCCGGCCAATCTGTTGGAATGCGCTCGGCCAGGCCGTGGGCATCGGCCAGTGCCACGACCTTGAGCCCGGCCAGGTCCAGCGTCTGGCTCAGGGCTTGGCGCAGGTGTGCGTCGTCGTCGACCAGGATCACCTGGGCGCGGCTGTCGATCAGTGTCTCGGGGCTCATGCCGAAGAATCCTCTGAATTGGGCAAGGTGGCACCCGGCGGGGCTACACGCATTTTCAAGGTCAGCACCGCACCGCCCTCGGGGTGGTTGGCCAGCAACAGTTCTCCCCCCAGGGTGCGCATCAGGCTGTCACAGATGGCCAGGCCCAAGCCCAGCCCCTGGGTGCGGGTCTTGGTGGTGAAAAAGGGCTCTCTGGCATGCTCCAGTGCCTGACGGGTGAAACCGGGGCCGTTGTCGCGAATGGAGAGATAAACGCAATCGTCCTGCTGCTCTGCACTTATCCACAACCGGCGCGGGTTGGCCTTCTCGGTCAGCGCGTCCAGGGCATTGGCCAGCAAGTTGCCCAATACCTGACGCAGGCGGGTTTCGCCCGCCTGTACCCAAAGCGTCGCTTCAGGCAGGTCGCGCACCAGCTCCACCGCCATTGCCCGGCGACGTTTGGCGAGCAGGGCCAGGGCATCGTCCAGGGCCGGTTGCAGGGCTACGCTTTCCGGCGCGTGGCGGTCACGGCGGGCAAAGGCGCGCAGGTGGGCAATGATCGAGGCCATGCGCCCGGTCAGTTCGCCGATCAGTTTCAGGTTGCCGCGCGCGTCCTCGGTACGTTGATGGTCCAACAGGATCTCGGCGTTTTCCGCATAGCTGCGAATGGCTGCCAGGGGCTGGTTGAGCTCATGGCTGATACTCGCCGACATTGTGCCCAGCACCGACAGCTTGCCTGCCTGCACCAGTTCGTCCTGGGCCCTCACGGCCTCCTGCTGGGCATTTTCGCGTTCGAGCACGGCGCTTTTGAGGCGCGCGTTGAGCCCTTCGAGGTCGGCGGTGCGCTCGGCCACGCGCTGTTCGAGCTGCTGACGACCACGGGCCTCGAAGTCGATGCGGTCCATATAATGACGGCGCCGCTGCATCACCAGGCCAGTCAGCAGCACGATGACCAGCAGAGCGCCGGCACCGATGGCCGTGACCGTCTGCGCGGAGCGGTCCACCAGGATGCGCGGCGCAAGGATGCTGACCTGCCAGCCGGTCTCTGGAATGGCCCGGGTCTGGGTGATCCAGGCATCGTCACTGATCACCAGCGGCTGGGGTGCCTGGGTCGGGTACGGCTGGATGGCGATGATGGCCTGGCGCTCAGCCGCGGTCAGCGGACGGGTGGCGCGAAAACGCCACTCCGGGCGTGACGTGAGGATGACCACGCCGTTGTGATCGGTCAGCAGCAGTTGCTCGGGCGTGCGGCCCCACAAGGTCTCGGTATGATCGAGGTCGACCTTCACCACCAGCACACCGACGATGCGTTCGCCGTCGCGCACGGCGGCGGCAAAGAAATACCCCCGCTTTGCAGACGTGGTGCCCTGGCCGAAGAAACGACCGAGGTGCCCGGCCATGGCTTCGTTGAAGTAAGGGCGAAATGCGAAGTTACGCCCCACGAAGCTGTCGTGTTTGTCCCAGTTGGACGCCGCCAAGGTGTTGCCGCTGACGTCCATGAGGTACATCACCTCGGCGCCGGTCTGCTGCACGATGTTTTTCAGCAGGCGGTTAGCATTGGTGACCGCCTCCAGGCGGAACGGATCGGCCAGCACCCCGCGCAAGGCCGGCAAATCGCCAAGGATCTGCGGCAAGGTTTCATAGCGGTGCAGCGTCCCCAGCAGGTTGGCGACATAGAGGTCGAGGGTCTGCCGGTTCTGCGAGGCCAGTTCTTGCCGGTAATAGCGCTCGGCCAGGTGATGCAGCGGCCATAGCAGCGGCACCAGGCACAGCGCCAGTAAGGCCAGGCTGCGCCAACGGGGGCGGCGAGGAGGGGTGTTCTTGGCGATCATCACATCATTGCGTCAGAAAAGTCTGATGCAATTATGCGCTAGTTAAGGCAGCACTTGTGCTTCTGCCCACGACACGCCCACCTTGTCCTTGTCTGACAGCACAGGCGGCTGTTGCAGGCCCCAGTCAATGGCCAGCGTCGGGTCGTCCCAGCGGATGCAGCGGTCAGCCTGGGGGTTGTAGTAGTCGGTGGTCTTGTACAGAAACTCCGCCGAATCGCCCATCACCGCAAAGCCATGGGCAAAGCCTGCCGGGATCCACAACTGACGATGGTTTTCCGCCGACAGGTGCACCGCCACCCACTGGCCGAATGTTGGCGAGTGCCTGCGCACGTCCACGGCCACATCGCGGATCTCGCCCTGTACCACGCGCACCAGCTTGCCTTGGGTATTGGCCACCTGATAATGCAGCCCACGCAGCACGCCCCGGCCGGAGCGCGAGTGGTTGTCCTGGACGAACTCGACCTCAGCGCCGGTCAGCCGGGCAAACTCGCGGGCGTTGAAGGACTCGAAAAAAAAACCTCGGCTGTCGCCGAAGACCTTGGGTTCGATGATCAGCACTTCGGGGAGGGCAGTGGGTATCACGTTCATCGGGAAACACTCTGCAGGCTATGCGTTATGACCCTAGCTGGCAGACGCGTGCTTGTCCTGTCCAGAAGAGCGCCCGACAACGGTCTGAACACTGCTAGGGTTAGGTTGCGCACGACGAGCGTCACGTATTTGCCGATTATTATCGAAATATAATCCGTATATTATGCGCCTTCTCGAACGCTATTCTGTTTAAAGATGGATTTATATCGGTTATAAACGCTTTTTACGCCCACACCCTTCCGGGCAGGGCCATGACAGAGGTCAACGATGAAAACCCTCACTTCCACGCCACGTGCCGATGGTTTCCACATGCCCGCCGAATGGGCCCCGCAAACCCAGGTCTGGATGGTCTGGCCAGAGCGGCCGGATAACTGGCGACTGGGCGGTAAGCCGGCGCAGGCGGCCCATGTCACCTTGGCCAAGGCGATCGCGCGCTTCGAGCCGGTCACCGTGGGCGTCTCGGCGGGCCAGTATGAAAACGCGCGTCGCCTGCTGGACCAGCCCAATATCCGGGTCGTTGAACTGGGCAGCGACGATGCCTGGGTGCGTGACACCGGCCCCACCTTCGTGGTCAACGACAACGGCGAAGTGCGTGGCGTGGACTGGGATTTCAACGCCTGGGGTGGCTTCGAGGGTGGACTGTATGCACCGTGGAACCGGGACGAGGCATTGGCTGGCAAGGTGCTGGAGATGGAGCGCTGCCAGCGTTATCGCACCGAAGGGTTCGTGCTCGAAGGCGGCTCGATCCATGTGGACGGCGAAGGCACGGTGATCACCACCGAAGAGTGCCTGTTGAACCACAACCGTAATCCGCACCTGAACCGCGAGCAGATCGAAACCGTGCTGCGCGACAACCTCGCGGTCGATACCGTGGTGTGGCTGCCGGACGGCCTGTACAACGACGAGACCGATGGCCATGTCGACAACTTCTGCTGTTACGTGCGCCCTGGCGAAGTGTTACTGGCCTGGACAGATGACGTGAACGACCCCAACTACGCGCGCTGCCACGCGGCCATGGAAGTGCTGCAGACCACCCGCGACGCCAAGGGGCGGGCCTTCGTCGTGCACAAGATGCCGATTCCCGGGCCGCTGTACGCCACCGAAGAAGAATGTGCCGGCGTCGACCAGGTGTCGGGCAGCCAGGAGCGTGATCCTTCGGTGCGTCTGGCAGGCTCGTACGTCAACTTCCTGATCGTCAACGGCGGCATCATCGCGCCGAGCTTCGACGACCCGGCCGATGCCGAGGCCAAGGCCATACTGTCGAGCATCTTCCCTGATCACGAGGTGGTGATGATCCCTGGACGGGAATTGCTGTTGGGTGGCGGTAACATCCATTGCCTGACCCAGCAGCAGCCGGCGCCTGTGCACCGTTGATGGTTCGTGGCGCGTGGTGAGGACGCGCACGCGCACAATCGCCCAGCGACGCCTGGCACCTGCAGTGGCATAGCTTTTGTATTGTTTTTCAAACAGATAGCCTGATGTAACCGGGTTACCTGCTTGTAACACTACTTGCGTAGGTTAGCTGCTCACGGGCCAGGAGTACGTGTAGAAATGAATGCAGCAAGTGAGTCGGCATTGCGCCCATTGGCAATAGACCAAGCATCGCTCGAGCGTTTGGCGACGTGGTTGAAGCACCATGGAAGCAGCAGGGTCAGGACGACCGACCCACGACGGCTACTTGCCGGGCGCTACCCTGAAGGACTGATCAGCGAGGCGGAGTTTCATGCGTTGATGGCGGTGTGGCGTTAGCCGCGACCCAACGTTGCTCAAACCCTGTACCACACTGGCAGGGGCAGCCCCGCAAAGGCTGCCCCTGCTGACGTTCAGAAGCTGTAGGTGCCTGTGACGACCAGGCTGCGGGGGTCGCCGACCTGGATCTGCGCTGCACTGGTCGCCGAACTGTAGTATGTCCGGTCGGCAATGTTGCTCAGCGCCGCCCGCACATCCCACGCCTGGGTGCGGTACCCGGCCAGCGCATCCCAGCGGCCATAACCTGGCAGCACCGTGGTGTTCTGGTTGTCGGCATACCGCTGACCGACCAGCGTCAGGCCTGTTTCGGCGTACCAGCCCAGTTCTGGCTTCCAGGTGACGAACAGGCTGGCGTTACGCTTGGCCACGTCATTGATCCGGTTACCTTGCTGGCCGTTGTTGTCCTTGACGATGGTGGCATCCTGCAAGCCAACCCCGCCGCGCACGTACCAGTTGCCGATCACATTGCCCGTGGCGGTCAACTCAATGCCGCGCGAGCGCTGAAGGCCGCTGAGCAAGGTGATTTCCGGGTTAAGCGGGTCGCGGGTACGACGGTTGTAAAGCTCCAGTTCATAGACCGCCAGGGTGGTGGTCAGGCGCTGGTCGAACCAGTCGCTCTTCACGCCAACTTCCTTTTGCCGGGTCAGCTCGGGTGCCGTCTCGTTGCTGTTGCCCGGGGCGCCCGGCGTGATGCCGATCAGGCCACCGCCTACCGGCGAGAAGGTCTTGCTCCATGATGCGTAGAACGAGTGATCCTGCCACGGGGTGTACACGATCCCTATGCGAGGGCTGGTGGTCCGGCTGCTCTGTTTTTCGGTCAGGCTGCGCACCTTGTTGGTGGTCTCCACGTCGAATTCATCGAAGCGCACGCCTGCCAGCAGCTGCCATTGATCGTTCAGGCGAAGCTGGTCTTGCAGGTACAGGCCACGGCTTTGCACCACGGTGTGGTTGTTGCTGGACATCACCATGCGACCGTTGTGCTGCTTGCTCCGGTCAGGGTCGTACAGGTCCAGCGGCGGCACGGGCCGCCCGCCGGCGTTTGCCGCAGCCGCGGTATACAAGGTAGGGTCGCGGCGTTGGCTGCCGAACTCCAGGCCCAGCAACAGCGTGTGCCCCAGGCCTAGTGTGTCAAAGGTGCCTTCGGCTTCCAGGGTGTTGAACAGGTTGCGGGTGTTCAGGTCCTGCTGCCAGCGCTGACGCGTCACCGTGCCATTGCTGGGGTTATAGGCGGTGGGGTAGGTGTTGTCGAATTCGCTGTCGAGCTTGAACAGGCTCAGGGTGTGACGCAGTTGCCACGCATCGTTGAGCTCGTAGTTCAGGCGTGAGCGCAAGGACTGCGCCCGGTCATCGATGAAGTCACGCTGTGTATCGCCGTAGGTCGTGCTGCGGCTGACGTTCGCCGGGCGGCCATCGACGCCGGGGATACCGCGGTCCGGCGTGCGGTTGAAGCGGCTGTACTCGTATTGCACCAGCCAGTTCAGCTGCGGAGTGACCTGCCAGCTGACCGAGGGTGCGAACAGCTGGCGGCTACCGTCGATACCGTCACGGAAGCTGTTGTTGTCCTGGTTACCCATGTTCAGGCGCAGGCTGACCGTGTCGCTGGGGTCTGCGCTCAGGTCGGCATACAGGCTGCGCAGATCCTCGCTGCCTGCCCGTGCCTCCAGGGTAGAGCGACGGCCTGCCTCGGGCGCCTTGCTGATGCGGTTGACGATACCCCCCTGGCCGCCCCGCCCATACAGCACGGCCGCCGGGCCTTTGAGTACATCGACCCGTTCGATGCTGTGCAGGTCGCGGATGTACTGGCTGTCATCGCGCACGCCGTCCAGATAGAAGTCATTGCCGGCTTCGAAGCCGCGAATGCGTACGCTGTCGAAGCGCGTGTCGGCACCACTGCTGACGTTGGGGATACCCTCGAGCGCTTTGCCCAGCGTGTCGCTGCCGTAGTCCAGCACCTGCGACGTCTTTATCGTATCCACCGCCTGCGGCACGGAGCGCACGGCAGTGGCGGTTCGAGTCGCGGTACCGACCTCACGCACCCGCGGGTTGTCTTTTTCCCGCTCGCTTTCGGCGGTGACGGACAGCTCAGGTAGGGTGGTGGTGGCAGCGCTTGTGGGGCTGGCAGCCAGCAGGCATGAAATGGAGAGCGTGATAGGAGCGAGGCGAGAAGGGGCAGGCATGGCGCACGTTTGACCGAGCAATAATGAAGGTGCGAATGATAATGGGTGCTATTTACTAATGCTCGCCTATTCTGAGCCCTGGATTTTTACGTTTGTATCACTTTGTAACTAATTACGAAGGCCTGCCAAGGGAACTTGTCGCTGTGATCAGGATGAGTTTTCCATATCAAGAAGGAATATCCTCCTACAGCTTTAGTTCTAAAGAAAATGCCTCATGAGCGCTCGGTTTTTAGTTATATCAACCTGAATTTCACGTTTTTTTGACATTTGTAATCGCACGCCGCTAGGATTCGGCCACGCCTGCTGGCCAATCCGTTTGGCCATGCTGTTGCCAGGCCGGCCGCGTTTACCGGCAAAGGGGCTTTTGGCAGAACCTGCATAGCGTCGAACCTACGAAGGGGCGTTGGTTCATGGCGTCATTACGCAGCGCGTTTTCGATCAAGAAATAAGGAAAATAACATGTTGAATACCAGGATCAGCCTGGTCGCCCTGGCGATGATCGCCGCGACCCAGGCCCAGGCCAATGACCAGGCCGCCAGCAACGGCTTCATCGAGGACAGCCACGCCAACGTCCTTCTGCGCAACGCCTACATCAACCGTGACAAGAAGCACGGCACCGATGACCAGATCGAGTGGGGCCAGGCATTCATCGGTAACTTCTCGTCCGGCTTCACCCAGGGCACGGTCGGGGTCGGCGTCGATGCATTCGGCCTGTACGCCTTGCGCCTGGACGGCGGCAAGGGCCACAACGGTGGTGGCGGCGTCGACTTCTTCAAGCCGCACGACACCACCAATGCCGATGGCAATGCCCGTTCGCCGCACAACCTGGCCCGTGCCGGTGCCGCCGTGAAGTTCCGCATTTCCAACACCGTGCTTAAGTACGGTGACCAGATGCCCGCCCTGCCAGTGCTCCAGTACGACGATGCGCGCCTGCTGCCGGAAAGCTTCACCGGCACCCTGATCACCTCCAAGGAAATCGAAGGCCTGGAGCTGAACGCCGGTCGCTTCACCCAGGAAGCGCGCAAGAGCGCCGAACGCCGCGATGGCGGTGGTCTGAAGTCGATCAACGTGTTGGGCGGTAGCTACAAGTTCAACGACAACTTCACCGCGTCGCTGTACACCGCCGACACCGAAGACGTGATGAAGAAGCACTACCTGGGCTTGAACTACGTCTACGCCATTGCCGAGAACCAGTCCCTGACCCTGGACTTCAACGGCTACAAGTCGAGCATCGACAACAAGTACGTGCGTGAAGCGGGCCTGAACGGCGACTCGAACACCATCTGGAGCCTGGCCGCCACCTACGCCTACGGCGCCCACTCGTTCACCCTCGCTCACCAGCGCAGCACTGGCAGCACCGGCTACAACTACGGCTGGTACCAGAACCAGGGCGGCGTGGGTGACGGTGGCTCGACCATCTTCCTAGCCAACTCCTACTGGTCCGACTTCAATGCCGAGGACGAGCGTTCCTGGCAGCTGGGCTATGGCCTGGACTTCGGTGCCTACGGCATCCCTGGCCTGACCTACAAGCTGGCCTACGTGGTGGGTGACAACATCAACACCCGCAATGTCGCCAACCCACAGGGCTTCGGCGAAGGCAAGGAGCGCGAGATCTTCAACCAGATCCGCTACGTGGTACAGGAAGGCCCTGCCAAGGACCTGTCGGTCAAGCTGCGCAGCTCGTTCCTGCGTACCAACAATGCCGTGCGCCAGAACGGTTACAACGACGACGGCAACGAAGTCCGCGTATTCGTCGAGTACCCGATCAGCATCTTCTGATCCGGTCACCCACGCAGGCCACCTTCGCACCGCGTGCGCCGCTGGCCTGAGCCTACGGGCTGCCCGTCTCTAGACAGGCAGCTCAAGGGTCACGCGCAACCCGCCCCCCTCACGGTTGCGCACCCGCAATGCCCCCCCATGGCTGGTCATGATTCGCTCGACGATACTCAGCCCCAGCCCATACCCGCCGGATGCCTGGTTACGCGAGCTCTCGCCCCGTACGAACGGTTCGGTGACGGTCGCCAGCAGGTGCGGCGCAATGCCTGGGCCTCGATCCTCGACGTGAACCAGCACCCGTGCCCCTACGCGCTCCACCGACACACTCACCTGACTGGCATAACGCAATGCATTGACCAGCAGGTTTTGCAGGCAACGCTGCACCATCAGGGCATCGACGCTCACCACGCCGCCATGGCCGTGCACGGGTATGGGTTCGTCGGCAGTGGCCAGCTCGGCGCACTGGCGTATCACCAGGCGATCCATGTCGACCGGTTGCAGGTTTTGCTGTTCGCCCGCACGCAGGTAGTCCAGCACCTGGCCGATCATGTCGTCCATCTGGGCGATGTTCTGCCGCAAGCGCTGCCGGTGTTCGTCGTCGGGCATGCGTTCCAGGCGTAGGCGCATGCGCGTCAGCGGGGTGCGCAGGTCATGGGAGACAGCAGCGAGAAAGTAAGCCTTGTCGTTGACCATGGCGATCAGGCGCTGCTGCATGGCGTTGAAGGCTTGCGCGGCCTGACGAACCTCATCGGGACCATCGAGCGCCAGCGGCGGTTGTTGCAGGTTGCTGCCCAGCGCCAGCGCCGCATCCGCCAGGCGGCGTAGCGGACGCAGGCACAGGCGCACGGCAATTAGGCATACCACCAGCACGGCGACAATGCGCAACGCGTACACCCGCAGCAGGTAGTCACTGATCAGCAGCCAGGCGGATTCACCGCTCCAGCCCTGCAGCTCCTGCCCGTCGATGGTCAGCCAATGCCCGTCTGCCAACGGCACCGCAAACTGAAGATGGGCCTGGGCTGTGCGCAGCCCGAACAGGCTGCGCCAGACGATCGGCTGGCCCAGTTCGTCGGTCAACTGCACCTTCATCAAGCGCACCTGCGGCTCATGGCCAAGCTCGTATTTCAGTGCCTGATGAAGCAGCAACTCGACCCGTTTGCGCCCGCGCCGTTCGTCCTGCTGCAGTACGGGCAGCTGCTCGGCGCAGCGCAACTGGTAATGGGCCGGCACCTTGAGCACGCCGGCATGACAGCTGGCCTGCTGGATCAGCGGTGCACTGCGCGCCGCAATCAAGCGCACGGGGGCTTCGAACACCTGGGCGAAGCGCACATCGAACCAGATGCTGCTGGACATCAACTGAATGGCCAGGGTGCCGCCCACCATGATCAGCATCAGCTGCCCGAACAGCGTGCGCGGCCACAGTCGGCGAGCCCAGCGCATGTCAGGCCGTGGCCTGGGTCTGAGCAATGCTCAGCAGATAACCTTCGTTGCGGATGGTGAGGATCTGCGCCACATCGCCAGGCGCATGGCGCAGATGCTGGCGCAGGCGGCTGACGCACATGTCGACCGAGCGATCGTCCGGCAGGTGGTCGCGGCTGAAGGCACTACGTGTCAACTGGTCGCGAGACACCACACGGTTGTTGGCTTCGAGCAATTCGCGCAGCACCCGGTAATCGGAACGCGGCAAGGTCAAGGTCTGCCCGTCGGGGCGGGTCAGCAGGCGCTTGATATGTTCCAGGCGAAAACCTGCAAAGACATGGTCTTGGACCTGGGTTGGCTCCTGTACGGCAGCCTCCAGCCGATGGGGCCTGCGCAGCACGGCCTTGATCCTGGCAATGAGTTCCCGGGGTTCGAAAGGCTTGGCCAGGTAATCGTCGGCCCCTACTTCCAGGCCAATGATGCGGTCCAGTGCACTGCCCTTGGCCGACAGCATGATCACCGCCAGCCCCGGCAGGGCCTGCAACTGACGGCACAGGCTCAGGCCATCTTCACCGGGCAGCATCAGGTCCAGCACCACAAGGTCCACCTTTTGCCGCGCCAGGTGCTCGTGCATCTGCTTGCCGTCGGCCGCCGCCAGTACGACGTAGCCTGCATCGGTCAGGTAATCGCACAGCAGCTCGCGAATCTCGTCGTCGTCATCAACAACCAGCAGGGTTGTGCTCATCTGAAAAAACACCTGTGAGGCGGGCGTCGTCAACGCCCGTTACGTTGCATTACATCCCCGTACATGTCGGGTGTAGAGCCCGGAGGACTGATCCCTAGAATCCTAACAAAAAATCATCTGCAAATACGAAGCCTTCCCAAATGAATCCCTCAAGCATCGCCAACACCTTCACCGCGTTCACCTGTGGCGGCACCCGCCTCAAGCCAATTGCCTTCTTCGTCGGCCTCGCCATCAGCGGTGGCGTCATGGCCGCCGACAGCGCACCTCTGGTGCTCGATGCCACTCAAATCGAAGACAGTGCCCTGCTGCCCCAGGACGATGCCGGCCAGCTGGGCTACACCGTCGAACGCACGCGCAGCTCCACCGGCCTGGCGCTGACCCCACGGCAAACGCCACAGTCGGTCACCACCATCACCCGCCAGCAGATGGATGACCGCGCCATCCACAGCATCGAGCAGGCGCTGGAAACCACCCCCGGGGTGACCGCCAGCAAAGCCGAAGTGGGCGGACGCACCGATTACCGCGCCCGTGGCTACTCCATCACCAACTGGAAAATCGACGGCCTGCAGGCACCCGGCGCGTCCGACTTCAGCGGTAGCGGCAACGCCCTGAACATGGACCTGTACGAGCGCATCGACATCGTGCGCGGTGCCAACGGCCTGCTCGGCGGAACCGGTGACCCGTCCGCTACCATCGACCTGATTCGCAAGGCGCCCACCCGCACCTTCGGCGGCAGCGCCTATGCCACCTACGGCAGCTGGGACAAACGCCGCCTGGGCGCCGACCTGAACCTGCCGCTGTCCGAAGACGGCCGCCTGCGCTCGCGTTTCGTGGTGACCCAGCAGGACGCCAACTCGTTCCGCGACTACCAGTCCGACCGTTCACGCGCGGCCCTGGCCAACTTCGAGTTCGACCTGGACGACGCCACCACCCTAGGTGCCGGCTATCAGTACGAGTACAACAAGGTGGTGGGCGGTGGCTGGGGCGCGAACATCCCCATCTGGTACCGCGACGGCAGCAAGACCGACCTGCCACGCAGCTCCAACCTGGTACCGAGCTGGAGCTTTGGCGAGTACACCACCCGCACCGCCTTCGGCTCGCTGGTGCACCGCTTCGACAACGACTGGTCGCTGGACCTGAAGGCATCCCAGAGCACGACCGATGCCCTCAACCACCGAGGCCTGGGCAAGGTCAACTCGGCAGGGCGCGGCCGGTTCGGCGGCTACTGGAATCAGGACGGCAGCGGCGCGGTGCTCAACGGCCTGCACAGCTCGAGCGACACCACCCAGCAGTCGGCGCAGATCGACCTGTCCGGCCCGTTCCAGTTGTTCGGCCGTACGCACCAGGCCATGGTCGGCTACAACGACAGCCGTAGCGTGCAGTGGTCCCCGGAATACCGCTGCAGCATGGTCGGTGGCGGCAAGGCCACCGATCCAGTGGTGGGCTGCTTGTTCCGCGCCAACAATGGCCTGCCCATCAGCGACTGGCGCAATGGCGTGGACGGGGACTATGCCCTGCTGGCTTCGCAGACCGGCAAGCACAGCAAGACCACCACCCGCCTGCAAGGCATGTACGCCGCGACCCGCCTGAGCATCACCGACCCACTGTCGGTGATCCTGGGCGTGCGCACCACCGACTACTCGGCCATCACCCGCAGCGTGGATGCCGTGCGCACCAGCCAGGAAGAAAACGGCGTTGTGACTCCCTACCTGGGCGCGGTCTACGACCTCAATGACACCTACTCGCTGTACGCCAGCTACACCGACATCTTCAACCCGCAAACCCAAGAAACCAGTGCCGGCAGCCGGGTCGAGCCGATCCGTGGGCAAAGCTACGAGACGGGCATCAAAGGCGCCTGGTTCGACGGTCGCCTGAACGCCTCTGCGGCGTACTTCCGCACCAAGCAGGAAAACAAGGCCGTGCTGGACGGCGGCCTGTCGACCCCGACCGGTGGCGATGCCTACAAAGCAGGCTCAGGCCAGGAAACCGACGGTATCGACCTGGAAATCGCCGGCGCCCTGACCCCGGACTGGAACGTGTACGCCGGCTACACCTACCTGCACTTCCGCCGCGTCGACAGCGACGGGCGCAGCGACCCTTCGCACCTGTTCAAGGCCTCCACCACCTACCACCTCAGCGGCCCACTCGACCGCCTGACGGTCGGCGCCGGCGTTACCGCGCAGTCCAACATCCGCGCCCTTTCCAGCCCAGCGGGCCAGCCCGTCAACGGCGTGAGCAGTGGTGCCACCGACGTGAACTGGTCCGGCTACGCCATCTGGAACGCCATGGCCAAGTACCAGGTGACCGACGACACCAGCGTGACCCTCAATGCCAACAACCTGTTCGACAAGCACTACTACACCCGCTACGGGTTCTATGCAGGGGCCGTTTACGGTGACCCGCGCAGCTTGTCGCTGACCGTCAACACCACCTTCTGATCCACGTTGTAAGCACGAACACCTCACCCGCGCCCGGCGGATGAGGTGGTTCATGCAAGGCTGAAGGCGCGGTTAGAGAGTGGGGGGCTTCGCGTTATCCACAGCGGGCGGCTCGAACCTGTCATCGAAGCTGTCCCAGTCCTCGCCGAACAGCTCCATCGGGTGCATGGTCCGGTCGGCACCATTGCCGCATGCCAGCGCCTTGGCTGGGCAATACAGATCGCAGCCCCAGCAAATGCGCTCGGGGTGGCTGGGGTGCTTCGGGAATTTCTTGGCCATGAGGTGCCTCCGGCAGGCGGTACATGACCTGAGCCTAACCTTCGCAGCGCTATTCGAGTTGACCGAAGTCAAACACCAGCCAATGGCATCCTGATCATCGCCTGACCGTCTGTCCCCAGAAAATTGGCAGAAACTTCTACGTCGCTTGCCTATATAGCGTAATGTGGGCGTCCCGATCCGTGAACTGTTACAGCACAAGACCCCACTAAGTCATTAGCGGGGCGATGACGCGTCGCTCAACGGCACCTTTCTGTAGGGCTTCCCTCAACTATTCTCAGCAAGGACTTGAACGGATCGTGACAGCTCAGCATGACGTTGAACGGTATTGGGGAGAGGTATGACCCTGCAAAAACGTAACAACGTCCAGGTTGCCGGAGCCGGTGACGTGACCCTCGTTCTGTCCCATGGTTTCGGCTGCGACCAATCCATGTGGCGGCTGCTGCTCCCGCACTTTCTCGAACGCTTCCGGGTCGTGACCTACGACTTGGTCGGGGCGGGGCACTCGGACCTGAGTGCCTACAAGCACGACAAGTACTCCACGCTGTGGGGCTACGCGAGCGATCTCAACGAAATCATCGACGAATACGCCCAAGGCCCGGTCATCGTGGTCGCCCACTCGGTCAGCGCCATGATCACTGCCCTGGCCGAGCGCCAGCGGCCAGGCCGCCTGATGGGGCTGGTCATGGTGGGCGGCTCGCCCTGTTACGTCGACGACGAGGCGTACACCGGCGGCTTCACCCCCGATGAAGTGCACGACCTGCTGACCACCCTCGACGAAAACTACCTGGGTTGGTCCAGCTCCATGGCCCCCGTGCTGATGGGGACCCCCGGCCAGCCGGCCCTGGAGCAGGAACTGGCCAGCAGTTTCAGCCGCACCGACGCCCAGATCGCCCGGCACTTCGCCCGCGTGATCTTCCTGTCCGACCACCGCAAGGACGTGACAGGCCTGCAGCTGCCCACCCTGATCGTGCAATGCACCGGGGACCCCGTCGTGCCTTTAGCGGTAGGCAACTACCTGCACGCCGTCATGCCCAGCAGCCAGCTGAGCATCATCGAGAATATGGGCCATTACCCCCAGCTGAGCGCGTCAGGCGCTTGTGCGGCCGCGATGGACCAATTCTTCACCCACCTTGGCCTCGACCATGGATAACACGGCGCTGCTGTCCACCCAGGCCTTCTTCGAGCACGCACCCTGTGCCCTGGTGGTGATGGCGCCCGACGGCACCCTGGTGCGCTGCAACCAGACACTGGCCGACTGGCTGGGGTACGACAGCGCCACCCTGCACGCGATGAGCTTCGACCAACTGCTGCCCGCCGACGGCCGCGTGTTCCTGCTGACCCACTGGGGCCCACTGCTGAACATGCAGGGGTCGATCTCCGAAGTGAAGATCGCCCTGCGCCACCGCGACGGCCGCAAGCTGCCCATGCTGCTCAGCGGCGTGCGCCGCGAAAGCGATGACGGCATTCGTTACCATCTGGCGCTGTTCAGCGCGCTCGAAAGCACCAGCAGTGGCAAGGCTGCCCTGGAAGCCATGCAACGCGCCGAAGAAATGCTGGCGCAGAAGATAGAAGCCGAAAGCGCCCTGCAGCGCGCCCAGACCGAACTCGCCGCCGCCTACCAGGAAGTCCAGCGCCGTGCCGTCTTCTCCGAACAGATGGTCGCCATTGCCAGCCACGACCTGAAGAACCCCCTGACCGCCATCCAGATGGCCGCGTCCATGCTCAAGCGCGATCTACCAAGCGACCGTGCTCGGCGCTTGTTGGCGGGCATCGATACCTCGACCGAGCGCGCGCTGCGCATGATCGTCGACCTGCTCGACTTCGCCTCGGTCAGGCTCGGCCCCGGCATGACCATCCGCCGCGAGCGAGTGGACCTGGTGCGTGCCGTGGATTATTCGATAAGTGAGCTGAAGGTGGCCTTCCCTGATGCACAGATTCGGCATTACGCCCGCGGTTGGCGCGTGGTGCAGGTCGACCCGGATCGGTTGCAGCAGTTAATGGGTAACCTGGTGGCCAACGCTGTCGCCTATGGCGACCTTCGCTATCCCATTACCGTGACCACGGATTTCTCGGATGACGGGGCGGTGGTGACTGTGCATAACCATGGTGCTGCAATCGATGACGCGCTGCTGCCCACGTTGTTCGAGCCGATGACCCGAGGCAGCGATTGCCAAGACACGGTCCGGTCGGTGGGGCTGGGGTTGTTCATCGTGAAGAAGATCGCCGAGGCGCATGGGGGGAGTGTGAATATGTGCTCGGATGGGGTGTTGGGCACACGGTTTGAGGTTTGGTTGGGGTGAGGGGCCTTAGGCAGGTGCGCTCAATTCACCGGGAATCCTAACCCGTATCTTGCGTAAGCGCCGTCCCATACGAGCAACCCCCCCAACACCGCATCCGGAACCGAGCGAATCCCAGTGTGGGAGCGGCCTCGCGCCGCGATGGGCTGCACAGCAGCCCCAACAAGGCGTTTCAGAAGTTCGATGAATACCCGGTGAGCTCTCAAGTTTCGCAAAGTTGGTTCAGTGCTTCAGTTGCGTTTCTTGCCCGTATACCTGGTCATTATTAGGGCGCCCTAGGGCGCCCTTAATATTTTCAAGTCATACTGTCTTTCTGGTTTTTAAAGCGTCTATGCCTTCGTTTAAGTTTTTCGCCAGCTCATGCAGCGCCGCCGCGGCTAAAAATCCTGATCTGGACGCATAAGCGCTGTCTTCTTTCACGCGATCATCTATGCGTTTAAGGAGACCTTCTGGTAAAGACGCGTTAAAGCGAACCGACTTCCCATAGTAGGGGGTGACGTCGAATTCTACGAAAGCCCAGATGCCATCGGCATAAGCCGGGTCCTTCCTATGGATTTCGATATTTTGAGGTTGCGGCAGAGGCTCTCCATCTTCTACCAAACCTTCAAAGTGCATCTCTAACGCGAGTTGGACTTCGCTCAATGCTTCATCGATCGTTTCGCCAGCAGAGAAGCAGCCCGGTACGTCTGGAACTGTCACTCCGTAGTCGGAGTCTTCATCTTTGTGCAAAACAACTGGGTATTTCATTTTAAATATCCCTCCGAAAAATTTCGGCGATTCGATTTCACTATTGCTAAAAGCAAGCTTACGATCTACCCGCAAGGGTAAAACCGGTCAGAGACCGGCTTGCTTCCAAATGTTTCGAAGCGTCCCGGTTGCCACATCCTTATTTGGATGAGGAACCGTAACCCGCCCCTTCTTGGTTGGATGCTTGAACTGCTGGTGGCTCCCATCAGTCCCTTTGACTCTGACCCAACCGTCATCCTTCAGCCGCTTGATGATGTCTCGGCTGTGCACGGGTACCTCCTCAAAGCTTGCCGCGGTTGTGTGTATACTACACAACGATTCAGAGGATTGTACACACTAGTACACAATGTCTAAGATCCGACGACCCAACGCTTGTTCCCCAGAGCAGGGGGATGAGCTCACATCGACCGTATTTGCATACGCTTCACCTCCGTTTGCTAATCCTCGCCCCACCGTATCCTGCCTAGAATGCTGAGCGTTATCAGGGATGGCCCCTGCGACCTGTGGGGGATGTCCTCTAGTCTGTGGCTGGCGGCTCCTGACGTCCTGGAGCGAGGGCATCTCATGATCTGGCCTCTTGAAGCCGTTAAAGGTGGGCGGGTAGAGGCTGCATTGGCTGACGAGACCAGTGCTGCGAGATCCTGAGTTGGATGAAATGCAGCAATGCGATGACCGGGGCATGCCCGACTGTTAGTCAGGTGCACTCCATTCCTTGGTCTGCGGCACCATCCCCTACATCGCTGCTGCTAGAGCCATTGGCGTCTGTCACGCCTATGTCAGGAGTGAAGTTGCCGCAAAACCAAATGCGATAAGGGCTGCAGCACTGTCAAGAGCGCCCGGCTCTTCCCATTGAAAGAGACGGATCACTGGATAACTGCTTAGGGCAGTCAGGCCTTCTCGGCCATCGGGTTTCACGTACCTGATCCGCCCGCCGTTGCGGCCGTTGGCTTGCACAAGTAGGTCGAGACCGTCCCCATCGAAGAGCTTGTACTCGCGCTTTCTGGGCTTTGCCGTGCGACAGGGTGTACCGGTAGGCGGGGCAGTTTTGCGGGCCGCAAGGGTAGTCTCCGATATCGAAACGGACCTCTACCCTTAAAACTAGCCTTATTAGCGCTGGCCACTCCCGAAATCCGACGGCACGCCAAAACGAAAAAACCCGCCAAAAGGCGGGTTTTCCGGGGGTTCCAGAGATTTCGAAAACCTTCTCTGGAACTTTATATGGTGCCGGCACCAGGAATCGAACCCGGGACCTACTGATTACAAGTCAGTTGCTCTACCAGCTGAGCTATACCGGCAATGGGGCGTCATTATAACGATCGTTTGGCGTGTGTAAACCACTTCCTTGCGATTGTTTGAAAATGACCTAAGTCACCGACCCAAAAGGGGAATTTTCTTACCAGCCGCGGTGGAGGGTGGTGACGTTTGGTTCGGTCTTGCCGGGGTTGAAGAACAGCTTGTCGTTGTCGCAACCGCGCTTGCGGCAGGTGTTGTCGGCGCGCAGGGGGAGGCCTCGGTCGCCGCCCAGCTGCATGCCGGGGTGGTTCCAGCCGAGGTTGCCGGGGGCGGGGTGCGAGGGGCCGCTGGCGCAGGCGGTAAGAGCCAGGGCGAAGGCGAGCAGGGCGAGGGGCTTGGCTTGGGTCACGAGAGTCAGGTCCGTTGTCGAATCTGGCGCAACGCCAGATGGCCGCAGGGCTGGCAGGCAGCGCGCGACGTCACTTTTTAATGTTTTGGGGGGCGCATGATACACGGTTGTGGGGGCGGGGATTAGGGGTGGGATGTTGCGGGGAGTGTGCGGTGGGTCATGGAATTGGAAGTTGAGTGGGTTTTTGGGGGAGGCGGGGGTGTGTGGGGCTGTGGATATGGGGTTTGGGGTGGAGTTGCTGGGGCCGCTTTGCGGCCCATCGCGGCGCGAGGCCGCTCCCACACCGGGATACGTTGGGCTGGAGTTTTGTGTTTGATTGATGGTACGGGATGAGTGGTTTGTAGTCTGAGGGCCTTGGTTTTGTAGGAAATGTCTGGACTCTTCTGCTGGAGGCTTCTGCAAATTTACGTATCGGACGTATCCTACGCGCTCTGCCGAAGTATCGCCGTTGTCTGGGAAATACCTCACGGATACCTTTGCCCCGTCGCTCTGGCGACCGGGTGTGAGAACCCGACTTCGAATAAGCGCTACCTGCAATGGTGGCCGTGCGCGGGCAGGCTTTGGTCTGGCCGGGGTTCCTTATTCACTCGGTTTCTCACCCTGCGTACGGCTGCCACCCTATCCGTGAGAAGGTCTGCGTGGCGGCTCCTGTTTTCGAATAAGGAACCAAGTCATGGATACGAGCAATTCGGACCCTATCACCACCGCAGGCGTAGAAACCTTCCTCCAAGCCGGCACCCCACCCGTAAACCTCCTTCGCGTACAGCCCGGCATCCCGGTGGATGCTGCGTACGAGCACGTCTCCATCCTGATGGGTTACATCAAGCACCTGGTGCGTGAGGGGGACATGGAGGATGACCACAAGCTGCTCGGTGCGGCGGATTACCTCTGTGACATGGCCAACGCCTTGCTGAATGACATCGAAATCGCCAAAGGCAAACGCCACTAGCCAAGGGTCACCAGAACCTCGGCGGCATGGATGACAATGGGGCCAGGGTGCCAAGCGGATAGACAAGCCATTCTCAGGCACCCGCCCAGCGCTTCCATAACAGCTCAAAGAAAACAGACCTTAAAATTTCAAGGCCATATGCCAGACCTAGAACCATTCCCACTTCCGGCATGGCAGCTCGATCCCCTACGCACCAAACCTCTCTGAAATCAACAAAAAATCGCCCCTGAAAAATTGCTTATGCACAAGCGGCATCGAATGCTTGTGTCAATGGCATAACCCCGCCCGCAATAAACCAAATTTGCGCAAATGCCTGTTTTTGCTGGTCTTGAACGTCATTTTGGAATAAGCCAATCCACCCGAATGGCCCCGTACACCAACAGGTAACCCAAAGCTTGTTCACAGACTTATCCACAGGTTGTTCTGCGGCTATCTGTCGCGTTCGGCAAGGATCATCAGGTTGCGCGGGGTGAGGGCATAGTCGCAAAACACGCCCAAACGTACGTCATAGCCCTGTTCGGTCAGAAAAAGGGCACGGTCCAGTGCCAGCCAGAGTTCGAGTGGGCGGCGGAAGAGGTTGCGCAGGCGCTCGAGGTTGCGTACCTGCGCCAGGCGATCCCACCCTGCCGATTCCAACGCCGCCCAATCGATATCCCCATCCAGGTCCAGTTGCTTGAGCGCAGCCAGGTCACGGCAATACTGTTCGAAGGGCTTGGCCAACCAGGCCACCGGCAGCGATGGCGTGGGCAGGTACTGGTCGGTCTGGCGCTGTTGGCGTTGCAGCAAGTCGAAGCCCAGGCGGCGGGCCATGGACGTGTCGCGCTGGCGGCGTACGCGGGCGCCGGCGGTGACGGTTTCGCTCAAGGGCAGGCCAAGGTCATCCAGCGACAGGTGCAAGGCCGAGGTGCGGGCAGCTGTGGATAACGCCTGGTACTGGGCGGTGGCAATGCGGTTGTAACAGCATGGGGCCACGGCCAGCTGTGGGCAATGTTGCTGGCTGGCCAGGCGCAGCAGCCGGACATGCAGGTCGCCGCAGGCGTGGAGGGCGACCACGCTGGTGTCTGCATCCAGATGCTTGGCGCTGCCAGGGGCCATCACGTCCTGATGGATGTGTTGCACGGGCAAATGGTGATGGGCACTGAGCGCCTCCCCGGCAGCCACCAGCGCGGTGTCGTACTCCAGGCAGGTCAGGCGCTGGCCGGGGTGCAGCAAACGCCGGCCCAGGTGGCCTTTGCCCGAGCACCAGTCCAGCCAGTGGCGGGAGGGTGCGCGGAAGGCGAGGTGACTACCGAAGGCTTCGATCTGCTGCCATTTGCGGCCGGGTACATTGACGTCAAGCCGGTGAGCGGCGGCGGGGAGCGCACAGGTGGGCAGGGCACCCAGCGCGCTGAGCGCCTGGGCGGCATCAGCCAACTGTGGATAAGGTGCGGGCAGTGCGTGTGGGTCGATGTCACCTTCGGCCTCGGCCAGGGTGCTTTGGCGCAGATGCCGCGCAAGTTCCGGGTAGGTGCTTTCCCAATCCAGGTGCAGATGGGTGAACGGCCTGGGTTTCCACAGCGCCTGATGCTCGGTCAAAAACCGGTCAAGCGCCTGAAAGCGTTCGAGCAAAAGGTGGCTGTGGAGGGAGGTAGGCATTGGGAGCGCTGTCGATAAAGGGTGGTCAGGCCTTGCTGCCGGCTGAACCCGCTTTCACCCAGGCATCCACATGCCGGGTAAAAAAGGGCCAACCGGCTGCAGCCGGTAACGGATCAGCGCCCTTGGCAGGCGTCCACGCGCAACCAGCGCTCCAGCAGCTTGAAGCCCTGCACCAGCATGAACGAGATCAGCAGGTAGAACAGGCCAGCGGCGAAGAAGATCTCCACCGGCAAGTACGTGCGGGCAATGATGGTCCGCGCCATGCCGGTTAGTTCCAGCAGGGTGACCGTACTGGCCAGCGCGCTGGCCTTGAGCATCAGGATCACTTCGTTGCTGTAGGCCGGCAGGCCGATGCGGGCAGCCCGGGGCAGCATGATGTAGACCAGCGTCTTGGCCCGGGACATGCCCAGCGCCCGCGCAGCCTCGATCTCGCCCTTGGGAATGGACTGCAAGGCGCCGCGCAGGATTTCGGCGATGTAGGCGGCGGTGTGCAAGGTCATGGTCAGCACGGTGCACCAGAACGGGTCGCGCAGGTACGGCCATAGCGCGCTGGCGCGCACGGCGTCGAACTGGGCCAGGCCGTAGTACACCAGAAACAGCTGCACCAACAGCGGGGTGCCGCGGAAGAAGAAGATGTAACTGAAGGGCACGGCGCGCACGTACCAGTGCCGCGAAGAGCGGGCGATACCCAGCGGGATGGCCAGGATCAAACCGGCCACCACCGCGATGGCCACCAGCTCCAGGGTCAGGGTGGCGCCCTGGGCCAGGCGCGGCAGCCACTTGATGATCACTTCCCAGTTCATTGTTCGGCCCTCGCGAAGCCGCGAGCGGCGCGTTGTTCCAGGAAATGCATGCCGGTCATGGCAATGACGGTCAGGCTGAGGTAGATGCAGGCCGCCACCATGTAGAAGGTGAACGGCTCCTTGGTCACGGTCACGCCAATCTGGGCATGGCGCATGATTTCTTCAAGGCCGATCACCGACACCAGCGCGGTGTCCTTCATCAGGATCATGAACAGGTTGCCCAGGCCCGGCAGGGCGATGCGCCACATCTGCGGCAGGATGATCCGCGACAGGATGCGGCCCTTGGACATGCCCAGCGCCAGCCCGGCTTCGCGGTGGCCTTTGGGGATGGCCAGGATAGCGCCCCGGAACACCTCGGTGGCGTAGGCGCCAAAACACAGGCCCAGGGCAATGACGCCTGCGGCAAAGGCGCTGAGCTCAAGGCCTGGCATGTGCAGGGCTTCGCCCAGGGCGTTCATCAGGCCCACGGTGCCAAAGTAGATCAGCAGCACCCACAGCAGTTCGGGAATACCCCGTACCAGGGTCGAGTAGAAACCGCCAAGCCACTGCAAGGGCTTGAGCGGGGAAGTCTTGGCCAGGGCGCCGAGCAGGCCCAGCACCAGCCCTAACAGCAAGGCGCACAGCGCCAGTTTTACGGTCATCAGGGTGCCGGCCATCATGGCCGGACCGAATCCGTGCAAGTCGATATTCATGGGCAGGTCATTCTAGGGAGAGGCGCGCCACCGGGGCGCGCCAATCGGGGCGGATCATTCGATGCTGAACGGGAAGTACTTGTCGTTGATCTTCTTGTACGTACCGTCGGCCTTGATTTCGGCCAGGGCCTTGTTCAGGTCGTCGCGCAGCTTGGTGTCACCCTTGCGCACGGCGATACCGATCTTGTCGCTGTCCATCACTGGCTCGCCCTTGAACTCGTAGTTCATGCCGTCCTTGCTCTTGAGCCACTCGTACTGCACGTACTTGTCAGCCAGGATGCCGTCGATACGGCCGGAAACCAGGTCCAGGTAGGCGTTTTCCTGGGTGTCGTACAGCTTGATGTCCACACCGCTGTAGTTGTCTTCCAGGTAGGTGCCGGCCAGGGTGGCGCGCTGGGTGCCGATGACCTTGCCCTTGAGCGAGTCCTTGTCAGTCTTGAAGTCGACGTTCTTCGGTGCGATGAACTGCAGCTTGTTGGAGTAGTACGGGTCGGTGAAGTCCACCGCCTGCTTGCGCTCGTCAGTGATCGACAGCGACGAGACCAGGAAGTCGAACTTCTTGGCGTTCAGGGCTGGAATGATGCCGTCCCAGTCGGAGGTGACGACCGAGCACTCGACCTTCATCTTGGCGCACAAGGCATCACCGATGTCCTTGTCGAAACCGACGACATTACCGCTGGCGTCCTTGTTGTTGAACGGTGGGTAGGCGGCTTCGATACCCATGCGCAGTTTTTCCGCGGCCATGGCATTGGCCGACATGACCAGGGTGGCAGCGGCTGCCAGGAGAAACTTCTTGTAGGTGTGCATGTATTGCTCCGTTAGCGGTGGCTGGACATGAATTGCTTGCAACGCGCCGAGGTCGGGTTCTCGAAGACCTGCTGCGGCGATCCCTGCTCTTCGACCAGGCCCTGGTGCAGGAAGACCACTTCACTGGACACCTGGCGGGCAAAGTTCATCTCGTGCGTCACCAGCAGCATGGTACGGCCTTCTTCGGCCAATGCGCGGATAACGTTAAGCACTTCCTGGACCATTTCCGGATCGAGGGCCGAGGTGGGCTCGTCGAACAGGATGACCTTGGGCTTCATGGCCAGGGTACGGGCAATGGCGGCGCGCTGCTGCTGGCCACCGGACAGCTGGGCGGGGTAGCTGTGACGCTTGTCGTAGATCCCCACCTTGTTGAGCAGCGCCTCGGCTGCCTCGACGGCCTCGGCCTTGCTTTGGCCAAGTACGCGGCGTGGGGCCTCGATGATGTTGTCGAGGATCGACATGTGCGGCCACAGGTTGAAGTTCTGGAAGACGAAGCCGATTTCGCTGCGCAGTCGGTTGATCTGGCGGTTGTCGGCAGCCATCAGGTCGCCGTTCTTTGCGGCCTTGAGCTTGAGGGCTTCACCGGCCACGAGGATTTCGCCCTGGTGCGGGTTTTCCAGCAGGTTGATGCAGCGCAGCAGGGTGGACTTGCCGGAGCCGGACGACCCCAGAATGGAGATCACGTCACCGTCGCGTGCGGTCAGCGAAATGCCCTTGAGAATTTCCTGCTCGCCATAACGTTTGTGCAGGTTGCGGATTTCCAGCGCGGGCGTGGCCTGAGCCATGTGCGGTCCTCATGTGTTCGGGTGCGTTCCCAGCTGTTGGCGGCCTTCCTGGCGTGCGCCAAGCTAGCATAGCGGCATTATGACGGCCAACAGGGTCGCCGGGCACTCTGGGCATTGGTGGGGCAGTTTGTCGCATCGTTGCAGCGCAACGTCGCGCAGATGTCCACAAGGGAGGTTGCCCGGCACCAGAGCCATGATGAAAAAAGGCGCGATGGTGCCAGTTTTGACGGTCTCAGGGAAGCGCTTTCGGACCATGTGCCCGTCAAACCTGACTGTCAGGGCAGCCTGTCGAGATGCCCCGGTGCAGCCTTTCTGAACCCCGCCGCGGTCCAGGGTTGTACCGAAGGGTTGCGCCCTGTTTGCCTTGTGATGGTGCGCAGGTGTTACCGAGGGGCACCTTTGGTGCATTTGTAAGTGAGTATTTCGGTAATGAGCGCTTTTGATGGCTAATCGGCCATTTAATGGCCCTTTTTGCCGTGGCCCCCGCCGTTATTGGCTTCGGGCGTGGTCGGGCCGAGTGCGCGTAGCACATGGCGCGGTTATTGCCAGTGTCCAATCAATGGTTGCCGCTGTGCATGCTCCAGACGCGAGCCGCGCTTGTGCAACCGATGTGATCTACTCCTTGCAAAGGTAGTTTTATGAGCGGCAACAATTCCAATGACCTCGCTCAGGGGCTTAAACAACGGCATGTGACCATGCTGTCCATTGCTGGCGTCATCGGCGCAGGCCTGTTCGTCGGTTCCGGACACGCCATTGCAGCGGCGGGCCCGGCGGTACTGCTGGCTTATGCCGCCGCCGGTACGCTGGTGGTGCTGGTCATGCGCATGCTCGGTGAAATGGCAGTGGCTTCGCCCGACACCGGTTCGTTCTCCACCTACGCCGACCGCGCCATCGGGCGCTGGGCCGGCTTCACCATCGGCTGGCTGTACTGGTGGTTCTGGGTGTTGGTGATTCCACTTGAGGCCAACGCCGCTGCAGCCATCCTGCATGCCTGGTTCCCAGCCGTGGACCTATGGGCGTTCTCCCTGCTGATCACCTTGGCACTGACCGTGACCAACCTGTTCAGCGTGAAGAACTACGGTGAGTTCGAGTTCTGGTTCGCCCTGCTCAAGGTGCTGGCCATCATCGCGTTCATCGTGGTCGGTTGTGTGGCCATGTTCGGCCTGGTACCCAACAGCCAGGTCAGCGGTGCCAGCCACCTGTTCGATACCCAAGGCTTCATGCCAAACGGCCTTGGCGCCGTGCTGGCTGCCATGCTGACGACCATGTTCTCGTTCATGGGCACCGAGATCGTCACCATCGCCGCTGCCGAGTCCAAGGACCCGGGCAAGCAGATCAGCCGCGCCACCAACTCGGTGATCTGGCGTATCTGCCTGTTCTACCTGGTGTCGATCTTCCTGGTCGTGGCGCTGGTGCCATGGAATGACCCGGCGTTGGCCGAAGTCGGTTCCTACCAGACCGTGCTCAGCCGCATCGGTGTACCCAACGCCAAGCTGATCGTCGATATCGTGGTACTGATCGCCGTGACCAGCTGCCTGAACTCGGCGCTGTACACGTCCTCGCGCATGTTGTTCTCGCTGAGCAAGCGTGGCGATGCCCCGGCCATGGCCCAACGCACCACCAAGGCGGCTACCCCTTACGTGGCGGTGCTGCTGTCCACTGCGGCGGCGTTCCTGTGCGTCTTCGCCAACTTCCTTGCGCCAGCCCAGGTCTTCGAGTTCCTGCTGGCAAGCTCCGGCGCCATCGCGTTGCTGGTGTACCTGGTGATTGCCGTTTCGCAACTGCGCATGCGTGCCAAGCGCGAGGCCAGCGGTGAGCAGATCGCGTTCAAGATGTGGCTGTTCCCAGGGCTGACCTGGGCGACCATCGCCTTCATCGTGGCGGTACTGGGCGTAATGGCACTGCGTGAGGACCACCGCATCGAGATCATCGCGACGGCACTGCTGAGCATCGCCGTGGTGGCTGCGGGGCTGCTGGTGCACCGCAAGCGCGAAGCCGGTGGACGGGCAGCGGTGGCCAAGTAAGGCCGCCACTCCATTTGCCTGCGTGCAGGGCCGGCCATCGCGGCCGGTCCAGCGCCCCGGCAAGGCCGCTCACGCAGGTATTCGGTCGTCTTTAGGAGCGGGGCAAGTCGGCTGTTTCCAAGCCGTCAGCCCGGCCACCCTAATCAACCAAACTGCTTCTGCTGTTGCTGCTGCTTGGCCACCAGCTCGGACGCAGCCAGGTAAGCCTCCTGGAACTCATCGCTTTCCAGCCACGCCATGGTCGTGTCTTCGTCCGCGCCGTCGAGCCATGCACGGTAGGCGTTGAATACCATCACGATATAGTCGGTCGCGTGTTCTTCCTTGTGGCCCTTGAGCACCAGGGCCAGCAGCGGATCAACCAGGAACACCGAGATCATCGGCACCAGGCCGCCTTCCTGGGCTTCCTTCATCTTCTTGAACAACGGGTCGTAACTGGCCGACGCCATGGCCTTGTCGAACACCTGCTCGACGCTGGCGCTATCGCCTGCGCTGGCCTTCACGGCCTGGCCGCTGCGCACCATGCGGTTCTGCTTGGCCTTGGTGGCGGCGCGCTTGGCGCGTTTTTGTTGCTTGCTGGAGGTGGCCATGGGCAATCCTTGGGTGGGGCTTGAAAGTGCGCGTATTGAAGCGCAGTTGCCCGCGAAACCCAAGTGCCATGCACGCAGCGCCGGCTGTCAGCTGGCGATCGCGTCGTCCTCCTCGAACCCGCGCGATGCCCGCCCGACCAGCAGTGGGTCCGGCGCGTAGGCCACGCTCAAGTCCTTGTCCGGGTAGTCCAGCGAATGCAGGAAGTGGCGGATGCAGTTGATGCGCGCACGCTTCTTGTCATCGGACTTGATCACCGTCCACGGCGCGTCGGCGGTGTCGGTGTGGAAGAACATGGCTTCCTTGGCGGCGGTGTAGTCGTCCCACTTGTCCAGAGACTTGATGTCGATGGGCGACAGTTTCCAGTGCTTGAGGGGGTCGTCCCGGCGCGAGATGAAGCGGCGCAGTTGTTCCTCGCGGTTCACCGAAAACCAGTACTTGAACAGCAGTATGCCGCTGTTGCACAGCATCCGCTCAAGGTCCGGTGCCTGGCGCATGAACTCCAGGTATTGAAGGGGCGAGCAGAAATCCATCACCTTCTCGACGCCCGCGCGGTTGTACCAAGAGCGGTCGAAGAACACCATTTCCCCCGCCGTGGGCAGGTGCTGCACATAGCGCTGGAAATACCACTGGCCTTTCTCTTGTTCCGACGGCTTTTCCAGCGCAACGATGCGAGCGCCCCGGGGGTTCAGATGCTCCATGAACCGCTTGATGGTCCCTCCCTTGCCTGCAGCGTCACGCCCTTCGAACAGAATCACCACCCGCTGGCCGGTTTCTTTCACCCAGCTTTGCACCTTGAGCAACTCGATCTGCAGGGCGTGCTTGGCCCTTTCGTACTCCTGTCGACGCAGGCGCTGCGGGTAGGGGTAGCCGGATGGCAAGCGCGCCGATGTGCTGTCTTCGCTGCTGCCCTTGGGAGCGCTGGCCACTTCCAGTGCGGTCGGTGCCTGGCTGATTGCGGTGATGGTCGGTTCGGGTTTGCGCGGGCGGGGGCGGCGAGTGCGGGGCTTGGCCGCGGGGGTAGTGTTCTTGGGGGGTGGGGAAGTCTGGAGAGGGGCGTCGTCGCTCATGGAGGTCCTTGCAAGGTGGTTCGAATGTTCACCTTGAATGCTAAGGACGACAGGGCGCTGGCTCTTTGATGTTGATCAACCCGGCCGGGATGAGTGCTGCTGACCGAAGGCTACCCACGACGAAGGGCGACCCACCAGCACTTTTCGACAGGCAACAAAAAACCCGCACTGGGCGGGTTTCTTGTGTCGCTTCGGGTAACTTTGCAACCACCAGAAGCTGAAGGTGGTGCCCAGAGACGGAGTCGAACCGCCGACACGAGGATTTTCAATCCTCTGCTCTACCGACTGAGCTATCTGGGCGACGAGGTGAATTAAATAGACTTTCAGACCGCTCGTCAACGACTTTTTGAAAAAAATATTAAATTAATTCCGTCGCTTACGTGCCCCGGGGTCATTGCGAGGGCGGTACGTAGCCTTCTGCCTGAGCGTATTCTTCGCCAGCGAAAAACTTGTCCATCTCGGCCTGGAGGAATTTGCGGTCCTCGCCATTCATCATGTTCAGGCGCTTTTCGTTGATCAGCATGGTCTGGTGCTTCTGCCAGTCGGCCCAGGCCTTCTGCGAGATGTGGTCGAAGATGTCCTGGCCCTTGGCCCCTGGATAGGGTGGGCGGTCCAGGCCGGGCAGTTCTTCGTTGTACTTGCGGCACATCACGGTGCGGGTCATCAGGCATCTCCTGCAATCAGTTCGTCGGCTGCGCGTTTGAGCAGCTTCTTCACCGGGGCGGCCAGGCCCAGGCGCGGTGGGGTGGCCAGGTTATACCAGAGCCAGTCGGCCTCGACCATGTGCTCGCCAACCGGGTCGACGTGCACCAGCCAAGGCTCGATGGCCAGCTGGAAGTGGCTGAAGGTGTGGGTCAGGTTGTCCAGGGCGCGGCTGCGGCCCAGGCGCAGGCCGTGCTGGTCGGCCAAGTCGTCGAGCTGGGCGATGTCGTCGAGCTCCGGCAAGCTCCACAGCCCGCCCCACAGGCCACTGGACGGGCGACGGTACAGCAGGATGGCGCCGTCGTCGTTGGCCAGCAGCGGCATCAGCGTGCGCCGCTGGGGTAGCGCCTTGCGCGGCTTGGGCTCAGGGTAGCGGGTTTCTTCGCCGTGCAGGTGCGCCTCGCAGCCGCGCCGTACCGGGCAGAGCAGGCAGGTGGGCTTGCTGCGGGTGCAGAGCGTCGCGCCCAGGTCCATCATCGCCTGGGTGTAGTGGTTGGCACGAACCATGGGCGTGAAACGCTCGGCAGTGGCCCACAGCTGGTTGGCTACCTTCGGCTCACCCGGGTAACCGGCCTGGGCGGTGAAGCGCGCCAGGACTCGTTTGACGTTACCGTCCAGGATCGGTGCACGGATGCCCATGCTGATGCTGGCGATGGCCCCGGCTGTGGAGCGGCCGATGCCGGGCAGCTCGGTGAGCTGCTCGACGCTGCGCGGAAACACCCCGCCATGCTGCTCGACCACGATGCGTGCAGCCTTCTGCAGGTTGCGGGCGCGGGTGTAGTAGCCCAGGCCCGTCCACAAGTGCAGCACCTCGTCCTCGGGCGCCTCGGCCAGCGCTTGCACGGTCGGCAGCGCATGCATGAAGCGGTCGAAATAGTTCAGCACGGTGCTGACCTGGGTCTGTTGCAGCATGATTTCAGACACCCACACCCGGTACGGGTTGATGCCCTGTTGCCAGGGCAGATCGTGCCGGCCGTGCGTGTCGTACCACTCCAGCACAGCGCTGGAAAACTGCTCGGGTGTCATCGCTTGAACAGCCCCTTGAGCGCGTCTTTGAGTTCCGGGCTCACTTTGTCTCCGAGTTTTTCATCGAGTTTTTCGTCGATCTTGTCTTTGAGGCGGTTGCCTGCGAGTTTGGCGGCGACCTTGCCCATGCCGTCCTTGTCCAGACGGCAGGCCTTGGCGCCCAGCTCCAGCGGGCCACGGCAGCGCAGCGGCACTTCCACGCCCACGTAGCGCTCGTTGACCTGGCAGGCCGGGTCGGGCATGGCCCGCTGATCGCCCTCGACGATAACACCCACGTTGTAGTCCATGCCCAGTACCCGCAGGTCCACGTCACCATGGCCGTTGACGGTCAGGCCTGGAATTTGCACCTTGAGGTCAGGGTTGCTGGCCACGCCATTGCGAATCACCACGCTGCCACGCAGCGCCTGGAACGGGGTGTCCTTGCCGCGCGGCTCGCCGCTGAGCGACTTGCGGTTGAGCGTGGCAATGGCCTGGCACAGCTGTTGTTCGAGGTTGGCGTTGACCAGCACACCGTCATTGATGGTGAAGTTGGCCGTGCCGTTGAGCGTGTCCACCAGCGCTTTCTGGCTGTTGCCGGTGGCGGTCAGGTCGCTGGACAGGGTCAGCAAACCCTTGACCGGCGGCGTCTTGTCCTTGTCGTCGGTCTTGATGAAATGCTCGACGGGTACTCGCTGGATGCGGGTGTTGACCCCCAGCTGTGGCACGGCGGGGCGCACGTCGACCGTACCCTTGGCCTCGAACGTGCCGTTGTACAGGTCACCGCGCAAGGTTTGCAGGGTCAGTAGCCCACCCTGGCCATTGGCCGTCAGGCGGGCGTTGCCGATGGGCAGCTTGTCCAGCGTCAGCGAACCGAAGCTCAGGTCTGCCTGCAGGTCGAGGGCGCGCAGACGGTCCACCGGCAGCAGTTTGTCAGTGCTCCAGGCGCCCTGGGTGGGGGCGTCGGGCAGGGGTGTGCTGCCTGCACCGGCCACGGCACTGGCTTCTTGCTGCTGTACCTGGGCCTTGCGCGCAGCAGTGGCGCCCTTGGCCTCTTCGCTCTTGGCCGGCAGGTACCGGTCTGCATCGAAGCTGTCGCCCTTCAGTTGCAGGCGCAGGGCTTGCTTGGCGAAATCTTCAACCGCCACGCGTCCGGTGAAGGTGCTGCTGTCCAGTTTCACCGACAGGTCTTCCAGGGCGATGCTGGCAGGCGTGCCTTGCAGGCGCGTGACCAGCTCGAGCTTGCCGAATGCAGCCGGGTCCTGAGTGGTAGGCAGCGGGTGGCCGATACCGTCCAGGAAGGTACGCAGGTCGAACTGGGCAATGGACAGGCCGCCACTTAGCTGCGGCGTCTTGTCCAGCTCGCGCAGGTTGAGTTCGCCCAGGGCGCGCAGCTGGTTGGCCGACAGTTTCAGGCCGTTCCATGACGCCACGTTGGCGGCCTGGTCGAGCAGCAACTGGCCCTGGGCGGCGAAGGTTACGGTCTTGCCGCCAGTGGGCTCTCCAGAGGTTTCGCCCGACAGGCGCATGTCTTCGAAGCTGTAGCGCTTGAGCGCACGGTCCAGACGCAGCTCGCCGGCCACTTCGGTGCGCGCCTTGATGTTGGGCTGGCTGGCGCTGATGAATGCGCTGGCCTTGAGTGGAATAGTGGCGCCTTCGTGTACCGCGCCGGTGCTGAGTTGAATGCTTTCGGCGTTGTAGCTGACGCCGCTGCGTGCGTCGGTGTACTGCACGCGTGCGTTGTTCACGGTCAGGCTGTCGATATCGAGCTTGACCGGTCGGTCTGCGTTGGCAGTGCCGGAGCGCTGATCGGTGTTTTCGGGGCCTTGCGCATTGCCTGGTGCAGGGGTTTCGCCCTCGGCCGACGCAGGCAAAGGCTTGCCGATGTCCTCCCAGTTGCCATGCCCTTGTTCGTCACGTGTCAGGATCAGGTTCAGCCCTTCGACGCGCACATCACTCATCTGCACCTCGCGGCGCAGCAGCGGCAGCACCCGCACCGACAGGCCCAGCATCTGCAAGTCGGCAAACGGCGCCTTGGGCGCATTCAAGGTGGCGATGCTGGCGTCATGCAGCTCAAGCCCCAGCCATGGGAACAGGCTCCAGCCAATGTCGCCGTTGAGAGTCAGCTCCACGTGAGCCTTGTCGCGCGCCAGCTGGCGAATCTCGTCTTTGTAGTCGTTGGGATCGAACAGGTGGGTCAGGGCAAAGCCCAGCGCCACGATGATCAGCAACAACCCGAGAAGCCCTAGGCCCAGGATTTTGCCGAACGCTTTCATGGGCGAGTCCTTAACTATCGGAATGTGAATTCAAGCGCGAGAGTATAGCGCCGCAGCGGCCGTCCCTGCTGATTCGGCTGGATATACCGGCCATTTCCCACGTGCTCAGTAGATGCTACGGCTTTCGACAGCGGTGATCTTGGCAGTTCAGAAAGATCGGCTACAGCGCGTTACCGTTTCAGCCGAACTAAAATAGGCGATATCAGATTGCTTTCATGTGATCGGATACTGCTACCCTTGCGCCGCTTTGCCTGCCTCCACAACTTATAAAAAAGGATCATCCCCATGAGCCGCACCATGACGGCGGATGCCTTGGCCAGTGCGCCAGGCTTCCTCTCCAAGGAACGCATCATTGCCCGGCCGGGCTTCAACCGCTGGCTGGTGCCTCCGGCTGCTTTGGCCATCCACCTGTGCATCGGCATGGCCTATGGCTTTTCGGTGTTCTGGCTGCCGTTGTCTCAAGCTTTGGGCATTACGGCGCCAGTGGCATGCGCGCCAGACATGAGCTTCGTCGCCCGATTGTTCAGCGCCGAGTGCGACTGGCCCATTTCGATGCTCAGCTGGATCTATACCCTGTTCTTCGTCTTCCTCGGCTGTTCGGCCGCCGTGCTGGGCGGCTGGCTGGAACACGCCGGCCCGCGCAAGGCCGGGCTGGTCTCGGCGCTGTGCTGGTGTGGCGGCATGCTGATTTCCGCCATCGGGGTGAAAACCCATCAGCTGTGGCTGATGTGGTTGGGTTCCGGCGTGATTGGCGGTATTGGCTTGGGCCTGGGGTACATTTCGCCCGTGTCCACCCTGATCAAGTGGTTCCCGGACAAGCGCGGCATGGCCACCGGCATGGCCATCATGGGCTTCGGCGGCGGTGCCATGGTGGGTGCACCGTTGGCCACGGCGCTGATGGGTCATTTTGGCAGCGCGCAAGAGGTGGGCGTGTGGCAGAGCTTCGTGGTCATGGCCGCGATCTACTTCGTGTTCATGACGGCCGGCGCCTTGGCCTATCGCATTCCGCCCACCGGCTGGAAGCCTGAAGGCTGGACCGCGCCGGCCAAGAAGGCGGGCAACGGCATGGTCACCGATCGCCATGTGCACGTCAGCGTAGCCTGGAAAACCCCACAGTTCGTCCTGGTCTGGCTGGTGCTGTGCCTGAACGTGTCGGCCGGTATCGGCATTCTCGGCATGGCCTCGCCGCTGTTGCAGGAAGTGTTCGCTGGCAAGTTGCTGGGCAATGAACTCACCTTCAGCCAGCTCAATGCCGCGCAATTGGCGCAGATTGCCGCCATCGCGGCGGGCTTTACCGGTTTGTTGAGCCTGTTCAACATCGGCGGGCGGTTCTTCTGGGCGTCGTTCTCCGACTACATCGGGCGCAAGAATACCTACTTCGCCTTCTTCGCCTTGGGCGTTGGCCTGTACAGCCTGATCCCGAACATGGGTCACCTGGGCAACGTGGCGCTGTTCGTGGCGGCGTTCTGCATCATCCTGTCGATGTATGGCGGTGGCTTCTCCACGGTACCCGCCTACCTGGCCGACCTGTTCGGCACACAGATGGTCGGCGCCATCCACGGGCGTCTGTTGACAGCCTGGGCGGCCGCCGGGGTGCTGGGGCCTGTGTTGATCACCTACCTGCGCGAATCTCAATTGGCGGCTGGCGTTGAACGTGCGGCGGCGTACGACATGACCCTGTACATCCTCGCCGGCCTGCTGGTGCTGGGCTTCATCTGCAACATGCTGATCCGCCCGGTGGCCGACAAGCACTTCATGACCGATGCGCAACTGGCCGCCGAACGTGCGTTGAGCCACGACAAGGGCGCTGACGGGGCGCGGTCCCTCGAGTGGAAAGCTGCGCCTGGCAGCCTGCCGCTGGTGCTGTTGGCCTGGGCCGTGGTGGTGGTGCCGTTGGCCTGGGGCGTCTGGGTGACCCTGCAGAAGACCGCCGTATTGTTCCACTGATCCGGGCTGGTCGAAGCCTTGCCACGGGGCCGTCGCGCCTGGCTCCGTGGCGTCGATGCTACCAGCACGTGCGACAGGGCCGCGTTCAGTGGCGGCCCTTCAGATACCCCATAAGCGATCCCCCGCCCCTGGTTGTATAGACCTGTAGTGGTATCCGAGCCCGTCATTGCTGGGCTTGCCATCTATCTTGCGCGTTCCAAGCAGCGGCCATCTGCGCCTATAATGCAGCCCTTTCGCCTAATGATTTTGCGGAGCTGGTGATGGTCGAACGTAAGGCTTCCGTCGAGCGCAATACCCTGGAAACCCAGGTCAAGTGCTCGATCAACCTCGATGGCAGTGGCAAGGCCCGATTCGATATCGGCGTGCCGTTCCTTGAACACATGCTGGACCAGATCGCTCGCCATGGGCTGATCGATCTGGATATCGAGTGCAAGGGTGACCTGCATATCGACGATCACCATACCGTCGAGGACGTCGGTATCACCCTGGGCATGGCGTTTGCCCAGGCCATCGGCGACAAGAAAGGCATCTTCCGTTACGGCCACGCCTACGTGCCGCTGGACGAAGCGCTGTCACGCGTGGTCATCGACTTCTCCGGCCGCCCTGGCTTGCAGATGCATGTGCCTTACACCCGTGCCAGCGTAGGCGGCTTCGACGTCGACCTGTTCCAGGAATTCTTCCAGGGCTTCGTCAACCACGCCCTGGTCACCCTGCACATCGACAACCTGCGTGGGCATAACACCCACCACCAGATCGAGACCGTATTCAAGGCCTTCGGCCGCGCACTGCGCATGGCTGTTACCCTCGACGAGCGCATGGCCGGGCAGATGCCGTCCACCAAAGGGTGCCTGTAAATGCAGACGGTAGCGGTAATCGACTATGGCATGGGCAACCTGCACTCGGTCGCCAAGGCGCTCGAGCACGTCGGCGCCGGCAAGGTACTGGTCACCAGCGATGCAGCGGTGATCCGCGAAGCGGACCGGGTGGTGTTCCCAGGCGTTGGCGCCATTCGCGACTGCATGGCCGAAATTCGCCGCCTGGGCTTTGACAGCCTGGTGCGTGAAGTGAGCCAGGATCGCCCGTTTCTGGGCATCTGCGTGGGCATGCAGGCACTGCTTGAGCACAGCGAAGAAAACGACGGCGTCGACTGCATCGGCCTGTTCCCGGGCCAGGTGCGCTTCTTCGGCAAAGACCTGCAAGAAGAGGGCGAGCACCTGAAGGTGCCGCACATGGGCTGGAACGAAGTCAGCCAGAGCGTCGACCACCCCCTGTGGCACGACATCAGCGACCGGGCGCGTTTCTATTTCGTGCACAGCTACTACATTGCCGCCGGCAAACCCACCCAGGTGGTCGGGCGCGGTCACTACGGCGTCGATTTCGCCGCGGCGCTGGCTGATGGTTCGCGCTTCGCGGTCCAGTTCCACCCGGAGAAGAGCCATACCCATGGCCTGCAGCTGCTGCAGAACTTCGTGGCCTGGGACGGGCGCTGGTAAATGAGCCGTTCGAAGACCAAGGCGCCGATCCTCACGTTGGCCCCCGAGCAGGAGCGTGAAGCGCTCGATACGCTCAAGCGCTTTCTCGAAGACCGTTTCGAGCTGGAGCTGGGGTCGTTCGAAGTCGCCGAGGTACTCGAACTGTTCACCCATCACATTGCACCCCATTACTACAACAGGGCGATCGCCGATGTTCAGCTGCACCTCAAGGAGCGGTTCGAGAGCATCGAAAGCGATCTGTGGGCGCTCGAGAAGCCCTGAAACCCCAAGAACGGACAGGTTCCCAAGATGCTGATTATCCCCGCTATCGATCTGAAGGACGGTGCCTGCGTGCGTCTGCGCCAGGGCCGTATGGAAGATTCCACGGTATTTTCCGATGACCCGGTGAGCATGGCCGCCAAGTGGGTCGAGGGCGGCTGCCGTCGCCTGCACCTGGTCGACCTCAACGGTGCCTTCGAAGGCCAGCCGGTCAACGGTGAAGTGGTCACCGCCATCGCCAAGCGCTACCCGACCCTGCCGATCCAGATCGGTGGCGGCATTCGCTCGCTGGAAACCATCGAGCACTACGTCAAGGCTGGCGTCAGCTACGTGATCATCGGAACCAAGGCGGTGAAGCAGCCTGAATTCGTGGCCGAGGCCTGCAAGGCCTTCCCCGGCAAGGTCATCGTCGGCCTGGACGCCAAGGACGGTTTCGTCGCCACCGACGGCTGGGCTGAGGTGAGCACGGTGCAGGTCATTGACCTGGCCAAGCGCTTCGAGGCCGATGGCGTCTCGGCGATCGTCTACACCGACATCGCCAAGGACGGCATGATGCAGGGCTGCAACGTGCCCTTCACAAAGGCCCTGGCAGAAGCCACGTCGATACCGGTAATCGCCTCGGGCGGCATTCACAACCTGGGCGACATCAAGGCACTGCTACAGGCCAATGCGCCTGGCATCATTGGCGCCATCACCGGCCGTGCCATCTATGAGGGCACCCTCGACGTCGCCGAGGCCCAGGCCTTCTGTGACACCTACCCGAGCATTGGCCAGCGCTAAGTGTCTGCGGCAAGGGGCCCGTTCGGTGCGTATCCCTTGCCGCCCCAAGCTTGCAGCTTGCAGTTGCTTCCCAGGAGCCCTCTCATGGCTTTAGCTAAACGCATCATCCCTTGCCTGGACGTGGACAACGGCCGTGTGGTCAAGGGCGTCAAGTTCGAGAACATCCGCGATGCCGGTGACCCGGTTGAAATCGCCCGGCGCTACAACGAGCAGGGTGCGGACGAAATCACGTTCCTCGATATCACGGCCAGCGTTGACGGCCGCGACACCACGCTGCACACCGTCGAGCGCATGGCCAGCCAGGTCTTCATCCCGCTGACCGTCGGTGGTGGCGTGCGTACCGTGCAGGACATCCGCAACCTGCTCAATGCCGGTGCCGACAAGGTGTCGATCAATACTGCCGCCGTGTTCAACCCGGAATTCGTGGGCGAGGCCGCCGATCGTTTCGGCTCGCAGTGCATTGTCGTGGCCATCGATGCCAAGCAGGTATCCGGCCCTGGCGAAACGCCGCGCTGGGAAATCTTCACCCACGGCGGACGCAAGCCGACCGGTTTGGACGCGGTAGAGTGGGCCAAGAAGATGGAAGGCCTGGGCGCGGGCGAGATCCTGCTGACCAGCATGGACCAGGATGGCATGAAGAACGGGTTCGACCTGGGCGTGACCCGTGCCATCAGCGATGCGTTGAGCATCCCGGTGATCGCCTCGGGCGGGGTGGGTAACCTTCAGCACCTGGCCGATGGCATCTTGCAAGGGCATGCCAGTGCCGTGTTGGCTGCCAGCATCTTCCATTTTGGGGAGTACACGGTGCCTGAGGCCAAGGCCTATATGGCAGCGCGCGGAATCGTCGTTCGCTGACCCGAAAAAAAAGGGGCTGCCAGGCAGCCCCTTTTGCTGATCAGCCCTGCTTCACTTCGCGCATGGGCTTGCCTTTGACCGGCGCGTCGTTGGCCACGTAGTACTTGGCAGTGCTGCGCGGCAACGGCTTGCGACCACGGATCTTGTCCGAGATTTTCTCGGCAATCATGATGGTGGTGGCGTTGAGGTTGCCGGTGATGATGATCGGCATGATCGACGCATCCACTACACGCAGGCCCTGCATGCCATGCACGCGGCCTTCGCCATCGACCACCGCCATGTCGTCGGTACCCATCTTGCACGAGCAGGATGGGTGGTAGGCGGTTTCGGCGTGCTCCCGGATGAATTTGTCCAGCTCTTCATCGGTCTGCACATGCGCGCCTGGGCTGATTTCGCGACCGCGGTACGGGTCCAGCGCCGGCTGGGCCATGATTTCGCGGGTCAGGCGAATACCGTCACGGAATTCTTCCCAGTCCTGCTCGGTGGCCATGTAGTTGAACAGGATGCTCGGGTGCTGGCGTGGGTCCTTGGACTTGACCTGCACGCGGCCGCGGCTAGGCGAGCGCATCGAGCCCATGTGCGCCTGGAAGCCATGTTCCTTGACGCCCTTGGAGCCGTTGTAATTGATGGCAACCGGCAGGAAGTGGTACTGGATGTTCGGCCATTTGAATTCAGGGCGCGAGCGAATGAAACCGCCGGCCTCGAACTGGTTGCTGGCCCCGATACCGGTACCGTTGAACAGCCACTCCGCGCCGATGGCCGGCTGGTTCCACCACAGCAGCGATGGGTACAGCGATACGGGCTGGGTGCACGCGTACTGAAGGTACAGTTCCAGGTGATCCTGCAGGTTTTCGCCAACCCCTGGCAGGTCGTGAACGACCGGGATGTCCAGGCTTTCGAGCAGGGCGCGCGGGCCTACACCGGAGCGCTGCAGCAGTTGCGGCGTGGCGATGGCGCCGGAGCTGACGATCACTTCCTTGCGCGCGCGTGCTTCGACGCGCTCTTCGCTGTCGCCCACCAGGTAGCTCACACCAATGGCGCGCTTACCGTCGAACAGTACGCGGTCGCTCAGGGCGTGAGTCACGATGGTCAGGTTGGGGCGTTTCTTGGCCTGGTCCAGGTAACCGCGGGCAGTGCTGGAGCGGCGGCCATTCTTGGTCACCGAACGGTCCATCGGGCCGAAGCCTTCTTGCTGGTAGCCGTTGAGGTCTTCGGTGCGCGGGTAGCCGGCCTGTACGCCAGCTTCGACCATGGCGTTGAACAGCGGGTTGTTACCCGCCTTGGGCGTGGCCACGCTCAACGGGCCGTCGCCACCGTGATAGTCGTTGGGGCCGATGTCGCGGGTTTCGGCCTTGCGGAAGTACGGCAGGCAGTCCAGGTAGGCCCAGTCTTCCAGGCCTGGCAGCTCAGCCCAGCCATCGAAGTCCAGGGCGTTGCCGCGGATGTAGCACATGCCGTTGATCAGCGAGGAGCCACCCAGGCCCTTGCCACGGCCACATTCCATGCGGCGCCCGTCCATGTGCGGCTCCGGGTCGGTCTCGTAGGCCCAGTTGTAGCGACGGCCTTGCAGCGGGAAGGCCAGGGCGGCTGGCATCTGGGTGCGGAAGTCGAAGCGATAGTCAGGGCCGCCCGCTTCGAGCAGCAGTACGGTGGTGCCTGCGTCTTCGGTAAGGCGAGTAGCCAGGGTGTTACCGGCAGAGCCGGCACCAACGATGATGTAATCGTATTCCATGGGGAAGCTTCCTCCGGAAGCAGTTGCGCGTCTGGCGCTGCACCTGGGTGCAGCCTGGCCTCACGCGCAAATGGATGAGTGCTGCAAGGGCCGGTCGGTCAACGACCGGCGCTGTCCTGCAGCATGGGCTGGCGTGCTACGGGCGGTCAGAAGACCGACGCGTAGTCGCCCAGCTCGACCTGTACCGACTTGATGCGGGTGTATTGGGCCAGCGAGCTGATGCCGTTCTCGCGACCAACGCCCGATTGCTTGTAGCCACCCACCGGCATTTCGGCTGCGGACTCGCCCCAGGCGTTGATCCAGCAAATGCCCGCTTCAAGCTGGTGGATGATGCGGTGGGCACGGTTCAGGTCGTTGGTGCACACGCCGGCTGCCAGGCCGTATTCGGTGTCGTTGGCGCGGCGGATCACTTCTTCCTCGGTCTCGTAGCTGAGGATGCTCATGACCGGGCCGAAAATCTCTTCCTTGACGATGGTCATGTCGTCGCGGCAATCGGTGAACACGGTCGGGGCCACGAAGGCACCCTTGCCGAAGTCGCCTTCGGTCAGGCGCTCGCCGCCACACAGTACGCGGGCACCTTCTTCCTTGCCCTTGGCGATGTAGCCCAGCACGCTTTCCATGTGCTGGAAGCTGACCAGCGGGCCGAAGTTGGTGTTTTCATCTTCCGGGTTGCCGGCACGGATGCGCGCCACGCGCTCGAGAATCTTGGCTTCAAAAGCGGCCTTGTGCTCGGCTGGGATGAACACGCGGGTACCGTTGGTGCACACCTGGCCCGAGCTGTAGAAGTTGGCCATCATGGCGATGTCGGCGGCCTTGTCCAGGTCGGCGTCGGCGCAGATGATCAGCGGCGACTTGCCGCCCAGCTCCATGGTCACTTCCTTGAGCGAGGAGCTCGAGGCGCTGGCCATGACCTTCTTGCCGGTGGTGGTGCCGCCGGTGAAGGAGATCTTCTCGATGCGCGGGTGCTCGGTCAGCCAGCTACCGACTTCGCGGCCACTGCCGGTCAGTACGTTGAACACGCCGTCCGGCAGGCCGGCCTCGGTGTAGATCTCGGCCAGCTTGAGGGTGGTCAGCGAAGTGACTTCCGACGGCTTGAAGATCATCGCGTTGCCGGCAGCCAGGGCCGGTGCGGATTTCCACAGGGCGATCTGGATCGGGTAGTTCCAGGCACCGATACCTGCGGTCACGCCCAGCGGTTCGCGGCGGGTGTAGACGAAGGACGATTCGCGCAGCGGAATCTGCTCGCCTTCGATGGCAGGTACCAAGCCTGCGTAGTATTCCAGTACGTCGGCGCCGGTGACGATGTCGACGTAGCGTGTTTCGGAGTAGGACTTGCCGGTGTCCAGGGTTTCCAGCATGGCCAGCTCGTCGTTGCGTTCGCGCAGGATGTCCACGGCGCGGCGCAGGATGCGCGAGCGCTGCATGGCGGTCATGGCCGCCCACACTTTCTGGCCGCGCTCGGCGCTTTCGACAGCCTTCTCGACGTCAGCTTCGGTGGCGCGTTGCACGTGGGCAAGCACTTCGCCGGTAGCCGGGTTGATGGCTTCGAAGGTGGCATCAGTGCCAGCGTCGACATAACCGCCATCGATGTAGAGTTTTTGCGTTCCGAAACGGGCCATAGTGTCCTCGCAAGTGCAATGTGTGAGTAGGCCGGGCGTCACGCTCCTGCCGTGCTGGCAGAGGCCGTGCGCCGTTTTTCAGCAGCGGGGTCGGTGCCCAGTGTGTGCTGCTTGGCCAGTTGTAGATCCATGTATTCGTAAGCGATCCGTATCGCCTGGTCAGTGTCGAAGGCATCCCCCGACAAGGCGCCACGCAGCCACAGGCCGTCGATCAGGGCCGCCAGCCCGCGGGCTGCCTTGCGTGCATGGTAAAGCGGCAGCACGCGGCGAAACTGGCAACACAGATTGGAGTACAAACGGTGGTCATTGATCCGTTGCAATCTGTGCAGATCGGGCTGGTGCATGCTGGAAGCCCAGAAAGCCAACCAGGTTTTCATCGCCGGGCCATTCACCTGGCTGGCATCGAAGTTGCCCTCGATGATCACTTTCAGGTGGGCGCGCGGCGCATTGTCCGTCAACGCCTGGCGGCGCGCTCGCACGCCTTCGTTGAGCATGCTCATGATGTAACCCATCGTCGCTGCGATCAGGCCGTTCTTGTCCCGAAAGTAGTGACTGATGATGCCGTTCGACACGCCGGCCAAACGGGCAATGAGCGCAATGCTGGCGTCCCCCAGACCGACCTGATCGACCGCCTGTAGCGTGGCTTCGATCAACTGCTGACGGCGGATGGGTTGCATACCGACCTTGGGCATCTTGCTTTCTCCTCAGGTCTGCCAGCAGACGACAAGCGTCTGACTCGGCGAAGACCAGTCTATTTTGTTTTGATTGAACGTTCAATCAATAAAGAATAAGCTCTGCGACAATTTGTGCCATTGACAGCCCATGTGGCGGCGCCAGCGGCATCGATTAAAACCTTAGGAAATCGCGCAAACCCAGGGCCGGCAAGGCTTGTACGGGGGCGATCGATAAAGGACGCAGACGCCGTCGCAGCGTGAACAACCTGCGACATGCCTCAGGATCGGGCGATATCTCTGTGACCAATGCGCGCATGTGCAACCCTGCGCAGCAGTTTGAAGCGGTGGTAACGGCGTATGTGTTGCAGCGGATCGGTTCGAAACCGCGATTCCCAGGGTGCTTTTATAACACCTGATGCAGTGGGGGTATTCCACCAAATGCTCAGGAAGACCGATTAGCCTCCACTGCCGTTCTGCCCGGAGCCTTCTTGCAATGAGTTCTGCCTCACTAACCAAACCCCCCGCCGAGAGGGTACGGGTCAATCGCGTGGTGTTCTACACCTCGGCGCTGATGATCCTCGTTCTGACTGCCTTGCTTATCGCTGTTCCTGAAACTGCCGGCCGCGTACTGGGCGTCGCCCAGCAGTGGCTGACGCGCAGTTTCGGCTGGTACTACATGCTGGTGATCTGCGGCTACTTGCTGTTCGTCATCTACCTGGCGTTTTCCGACTACGGCAAGCTCAAGCTGGGCGGCAAGGAAGATCAGCCTGACTTCAGCTATGGCGCCTGGGCCGGCATGCTGTTCTCGTCGGGCATCGGTATTTCGCTGTTGTACTTCGGCGCATCCGAGCCACTGGATCACTATTTCAATCCGCCCGAAGGCACGCCGGCCAGCCTGGAAGCGGCGCGTCAGGGCCTGCAACTGACGTTCCTGCACTGGGGCCTGCACGGCTGGGCGATCTACGCCCTGGTGGGCTTGGCCGTGGGGTACTTCGCCTACCGTCACAACCAGCCGCTGGCACTGCGCTCGGCACTCTATCCACTGGTAGGCGAGCGCTGGGTCAAGGGCGCTGCCGGCAACGCTGTGGATATCTTCGGCATGTTCGTGACCCTGCTGGGCCTGGTCACCAACCTCGGGATCGGTTCGATGCAGGTCGCATCGGGGCTCGAATACCTGTTCGGCATGGACCACAGCAAGACCAACCTGCTGGTAGTGATCCTGGTAATGGCTGGCGTTGCCACGGTGGCGGCGGTCTCGGGTGTGGAAAACGGCATCCGCCGCCTGTCCAACCTGAACATCGCGCTGTTCAGCGGGCTGCTGATCTTCGTACTGCTGGGCGGCCAGACCCTGCACCTGCTCAACGGCTTCGTGCAGAACGTGGGCGACTACCTCAACGGCATCGTGCTGAAAACCTTCGACCTTTATGTGTATGAGGGTGAGTCGGGCAAGTCAGAGCGCTGGTTGGGCCTGTGGACAGTGTTCTATTGGGCCTGGTGGATTTCCTGGGGCCCGTTCGTGGGGATGTTCATTGCCCGGATCTCCAAGGGCCGTACCGTGCGCCAGCTGGTCAGCGGTGTGCTGTTGATCCCGCTGGGCTTCACCCTGGCGTGGCTGTCGATCTTCGGCAACACAGCCTTGGACCTGGTGATCAACCATGGCGCCGTCGAACTGGGCAAGACCGCCCTCGAGCAGCCGTCCATGTCGATCTACCAGCTGCTGGAATATTTCCCGGCCGCGAAGATCGTGATCGGCGTGGCCGTGTTCGTGGGCTTCGTCCTGTTCCTGACCCCAGCGGATTCCGGCGCAGTCATGATGGCCAACCTGTCGTGCAAAGGCGGCAAGGTCGACGAGGACGCCCCGCACTGGATGGTGGTGTTCTGGTCGGTGATCATCACCCTGGTCACCATCGGCCTGTTGTTCGCCGGCAACTTCGAAGCCATGCAGACCATGGTGGTACTGGCAGGCCTGCCGTTCTCGGTGGTGCTGGTGCTGTTCATGTTCGGCTTGTACAAGGCCATGCGACAGGACGTGACCATGGAGCAGGAGCGGGCCGAACTGGCCGCACGTGGCCGTCGAGGCTTCAGTGAGCGCCTGACCCAGCTCGAACTGCAACCGACCCAGGCTGTGGTGCAGCGCTTCATGGACAAGCAGGTCAGCCCTGCGCTGAAGGATGCTGCGGCTCAGTTGCAAACCCAGGGCTTCGACGTCGAGACCCGGGTCGGCCAATCGCGCAACATGATGGGCCTGCGGGTGATGATGGAAGAAGGTAACCCCTTCGTCTATGAAGTCAGCCTCGACGGCTACATGGCTGCACCGACAGAAGCCCCGGTCGAAGGTGAGCCCGAGGTACGGCAACGCTTCTACCGTGCCGAAGTGTATTTGCACGACGGTAGCCAGGAGTATGACCTGATGGGCTTTGCGCCTGAACAGATCGTGCGCGATGTACTGGACCAGTTCGAGAGCCATCGGCAAGTGTTGGGGCGGGTATACAGCTGACGCTTGGTCCTGGCCTAGCAATATGTACGGCCGATGACCACACGTGCGTGGCTACGGTGGGTCTCCCGATTCAAGGAGGCCCACCATGCCCACCGCTCGAGCCGCTTCATACGACCTCAAAGCCCAGGTCAACGCGCAATTTTCAGGCAGGCCTACATTACGGCAAGTAGCCAGCCGGCAGATCATGGGTCTGCTGATCGAGCACTACCCCCTGATCGCCGTCCATCGCCCCACGCTCAAGGATGCCAACCAGCTGAGCCTGGTCAGAGCTAACCCCGATGGGCAAAGCGTATCGACCCTTCCGCTCGTGGACGAGATCCTCAAGGCAAAGCTGCACAACCGGGTGCTGGACTTCGCGCCAGTGGCCAATTTCAACCAGTATCTGCTGCTCGACGGCAAACATTTCTTCGCCATCCCAGATCCGTTCGAGACAGCAGAGGGCGATCAAATCGATCTCTTCGCTCTGCAACCTGCCTTCGAAGACCTGCTGCTTTTACTGGATGGCTACTTCAACGCGGCGCAGGTCGAGTACTGGCGTGCTGTCGGCAGCATGGGGGTCAGCCGTGACCGCTGGCTGCAACTGGTCTTGAAGACGGCGCTGCTGCACAACCTGTCACTTCAAGGCTTGAGCGCTCGGCAGCAGGCATGTTTGCGTGGACTCTTGGGCAGCCCCAGTGAGCGGCCGACGGTATTCATGGTGGAGATGACCCGCCCCTATCAGAACACCACCGTTAGCCGATTCCTGCCCGATCTTATCGTGCAAGGGCAGTGGGATGAGGGTGAGACAGTGCTGTGGTGCAAACCGTCCGGCGTGGTCTGGGCGTTCGACACGCTGGATGAGTTCGCGCAGGCCCTGCAGCAGGAATATCCCGGCCTTGTGGGCGAGCTAGAGATGGCCTGGCATCGGCATGAGCTTGAAGGGGATCCCTTTGCGCAGCAAACGGCCATGATGCAGGAACTCATGCTGGGGCAAGTGAACGACCTGTACAAGGCGCCATTGACCGACGTCACGCAGTTGGAAAACGGCTACTTTGCATTGAGCGATCCTGCGCAATGGTTCATCGAAGGTTATGTCGACCCGTCCGATTTCAAGAAAGCGCCGGTAGGTGTATTTCGGGTGGCAGCAGCCGATAGCTTCGCTTGCCAGAGCGCCTTTTTCGAAATTGCCCTGGCCCAGGCCGACTCGGACGGGGAAGGGGCACTGTCCGGGATTCTCGATCTTCACAGCTACACCCGTCAGCAATTGCGAAAGCAGCTGTTGCAGGACCATCCGATTGATGCCAATTACTTTCCCGATGATGTGCTTCTGGAATTGAGCACTGCCTACGGGGTTCCTGGCGGGGCAGGTACGGGCGCCGGCGACGGCGTTGTGGAAAAGCGCACTATCACGTTGACGGAGTTTGCCATTGGTAACCTGAGTTCGCTCGGGCAAGCGACCATCACCGCCATCGGCCACCGTGAAGATCAGCTGATCATGGATTGGTTGACCGTTGATTACCTCAAGCAGCTTGTCTGGCGAGTAGACATCGGTGCTACTTACCCAGCGTATGTGGTCACCCATCTCGACGACGCGCAGCGCCAACCTGAGCGGGTCAAACGCTTCGCAGGAGAATGGCGAAGCGCATTGCTCAATAGCGCCTTGCTGGCGAAATTGACGCAACAGTTGAGCGAAATCGGCCTGCAGGCTATTTCCGATTATTGCGGCGGTAGGCTGGACGCAGCGCAACCGGCCAGCACACTGATGCCGTTCGCATTGCGACGTGCGCCGGACAGTGAGCAATACGATCGGGTGCATGGCATGTATGTCCTGGTCAATCAAACCCCAGGGACCGTTGTGCTGTACAGGCCCCTCTACGGCGGGAAGGCCGTGCTGGAATTCACCAGTACGGACGCTTTGATGGCTCAGGTGCGCGACGATGCTGAGCTGCAGACCAGCATCCTTGACTGGCTCACGCCTGAAGTGCGCCCGGTCTACGACCACGGCGGCTTCAGCGAGCCTCATCTGGGGCATTCGATCATCGATACCTCGATCTTGCCCGGGCGTGTAGCGCCTGCTCAGTTCTGGGCCAAGCCTTGGTTGGATGCTGTCGATCTCAAGCTGTACAGAGCCAACCGCGATTTGCTGGTCGATTTGGCCGAGCGCAGCTCGGTTTCCAACGCAGAAAGCCAGTGGGCGATTCTCACTCAAGGTGCCTGGTTGCTGTTCGATGTCGCTTCTATGGTGGTAACAGGGCCCGTCGGCGCAATAGCCTGGATGGTCCAAACGCTCAATGCCGCGGCGGCCGACGAAAAAGCCATCCGAGAAGGTACGGCGTTCGAGCGCTCGGCTGCCATTGTGGATATCGTGCTCAATCTGGTAATGGCACTGGGGCATGTGTTCGGACCAAAAACTGCCGCCAAGCCGGTAGAGTTACCCGATGCCATACGCCCTTCAACGTTGGCGCCGGGGTCGACACTCCCAGTGCTGGCCGATGCCGATATGCCCACGCAAGGCAAAGTCTACCTTCCTGGGCCGGTCACCAAGCCGCAGGCGATCATGGATTTCTCCTTCTCTGGTGGGGAAGGGTTCAATGCCTTGCCGGCCGAAATGCGCAGCAAGGTCTTGGGGTTGCGCGTTCAGATCGATCTGGAAGAGCACTCGCCCGCTTCCAGCGGGGAGGCCGCAGGTCTTTACACGGTCGATGGGCAGCGCTACGCAAAAATGCTGATGGGCACCTTTGCTGTATCGGTTGATACCGAAGGTGTGCGGATCGTTGATGCGCAGGGCCAGCCTGGCCCGTGGTTGAGGTATGTGGGGGGAGCGTGGCGTATCGACTCGGGCCAACGCTTGCTCGGCGGTATGCCCAAGAGCCGTCTTCAGCTTGTGCGCGAAGAGAACATGCGCCGCGAAGAGAGCATGCGTGAAGAGGATGCGCGCTTGACGTATGCGCGCGAAACATTGGCCGAGACCTATGACCGACATGCTTCTGAAGTGGATAAGACCACCGAAAAACTTGAGGAACTCGAGCGAGTCGAAACGCCCGATGCACAGCAGCTGGAAATGATCAGTCTACTGCGCCAAGTCAGAAGGAGGCAGCGCCAGTATGTGTGCAAAGACCTGGACGCACTCATCAAACACGACAGCGAGCACGACGCTCTGCTCATGTCGGGCGGATCGGTAAGACCTTCCAGTCAGCTCGTCTCGACCACGGTAGCGTATCAACGCAGTATTATCCGACGTGGCCTGTTGAGGTCCTGCGAGATGTATTACAACTTGCTGGCGGATATGATCAATGAGGAGTCCATAGACGCACAGCTTGAGGAAATCGCAGTCCTCCCTACCACTGAGCAGGAGCAGCAACGCTACAAGCAATTGACCGCCTCGCTCGAACGCGTGACGCAGTGGGCCAAAGACATGCTGGCCTTGGCCGCTAAACTTGATCCTCTACTTGAGAGCACCCGAGCCGACAATGACATTGTGTTCCAGGACGAGGATGGCAAGAGCGAAAACAAGCATCTTGAACTGACCCGAATCATTCAACAGCGCCAATTGAACGCCATTGATCTTGAGTTTCGACTGCTTGAAGACCTTGGCGAACTGTCAGTTGATCGTCTCCGGGGCGCCTCTGAAAAGCAGATCAACGAGTACAACGAAATGTTGGTTGGAAAGGCACTCAAGAGTGCGGGCAGTGCACATGGTGAATTGGCTGGCAGTAGCCTGTCTGGCGAAGAGCGAGTCGCTGTGCTCAATGACGTGATCGATGCGTACGAAGAGACCATTGGCATGGCGCAATACCTGGCCGGCGCCAAACCTGAAGCTATCCGGCTCGATAAGCTCCAGCAGTATCTGGAAGAGCTACGCCGGTTGAAGCTGTTGGCCAACGAGGAAATGCAGGCCAATCTTCGTGAGGTCGAGCAGACCAAGACCTCTGCACCACGCGCTCCCGTCTATGCGCCGCGCGGCGGTGTGCGTCGAATGGTCAGGACCCAGCAGGGACGTAACGTTGTGGGTGTCGAGAGCGTCGACGACGCAGGCCTGCCCGTGGTGCAGCAAGTGGACAGTCATGCGAAGGTGTTGCGAACCTTTCGCCGGCAGAATAGCCAGTGGCAAGAGGTCGAGCCCTTAGGCACGACCGAACATTCGCCTGGCCCTGCCATAAGGCTAAGCGAACTACGCCGACAAGCGCAGAAGCTGATCGATGGCGTTGATGCCACGGTTGCGATGGCAAAGAAATTTTTCGCCAAGAATGAGCCCCTGGGATTGACCACGATTGTCGATCAGCACGTCAAAGACCTCGAAAGCAATCTGGCGCTTTTGCCCCGAACGGATGCCGAGAGTGCGTTGAGAGGGCGAATCGAGCATGCAATCACCGAGCTCGAAGACCATCGTCAGGAGCTGCTCAAAACGTATTACCTGACCTGCAAGACCCCTACCTTGAACGCGCTCAAGTTCCTTCACGGACTGGGTGAGATCAGCATTAGTCAAGCCGATCGCAGGGTGCCGTTGGGGGCAAACGATTACTTGGACACCTATGAGATCAAACGGGCGTCAGGCAAGCCTATCTGGGAGGCTCACTTTCACTACCCCGCCGTCGACACGCCGGATCGAGAATTTTCTCGAGGGCATCTGAAATTGTGGGAGCAGCGCAGGCTTGGGCATCAAGCCGTGTTGCGGGCCGCGAAGAAACAGGAAGTGCTCTCCATCTACCGTGGCCAGCTACGCAAAGGCGATGTAGAGGGCATCATTCCATTCGGGTAACGCTGTTGACTGTGATGGCCTGTGCTCTGCTCGCCGCCCGGGGGGCAGGGTCCAGACGTCACCGACGTGCCTGCGCTGGCATGAAGGCACGCGCTCGACTCGCTTCGCAGGCCCGCACGCGACGCCGCTCAACGATTGCTGTAACGGCCTTGCTTGCCGTGGGCGGGCATGGCCAGGTTGCTTCGTTCGGCAATCATCTGTTGCAGGTTGATCAGCTTCACACCCTGTCGCGCGAGGGTGGGTAGCTCGCGCTCCAGCACTTCGAGGGTTTGTGGATACGGGTGGCCAATCAGCACCGCTGACCCCTGCTTGCGCGCCAGGGCGATGCCTTGGTGCAGTTGGCGCGTGATTGCCTCTGGCGTGCGCTCGTCATCCAGAAACACATCCCTGGACACGTTCGCCGTACCCTGTGCCTGAGCTTGTGCCGCGGCCACGGTCGCGGCGCTAGTGCGGCTGTCGACGAAGAACAGGTCGCGTCGCTGTAGCTCGCCCATCAACCAGGTCATGGCGTCGCGTTGTGCAGTCATACGGCTGCCCATGTGGTTGTTCACACCAGCGGCATAAGGCACCTTGGCCAGGGCTGCATCAAGACGCCTGGCAAGCTCGGCCAGCGGCACGCCGGGGTGCCAGGCATAGGGCCCGGTGGCCGGGTCCATGGGCATGTGCAGGATGACGGTTTTACCCGCCTTGTGCGCTTGGCGGGCGAAGTCGGTGGCATGCGGGGTGTCAGGCATGATGGCCATGGTCACCGGCCCCGGCAGCGCCAGGGTTCGGCTGTCGCGTTCGGGGCTCTGACCCAGGTCATCGATGATGATGCTCATGTACGCCTGGCCGGTGGGCGCTGCGTGCGCCACGCCCGCCACCAGCCCGATCAGCAGATACAGCAAATAACGCATGGGTGGCTCAGCTGCCTTTGGTGATGTTCAGGCCCTTGAGCAGACTCAGGGCCTGGCTCAGCTGGAAGTCGTTGTCCTGAGGCCGCTCCTTGCGCTTGCTGCTGCCTGTGGGGCGGTCGGCGCCACCATTGCCGTTGCCCAGGTGCCCTTGCAGGTCGGCTTCCTTGAAGTTGTCGTTGTCCGCTTCGGCCGTAAGCTTGGCCTGGCGGACCTCGATGTCCGGCACGATACCCTGGGCCTGGATGGAGCGACCGTTGGGGGTGAAGTACAGGGCAGTGGTCAGTTTCAGCGCACGGTCGTTGGCCAGTGGCAGCACTGTCTGGACCGAGCCCTTGCCAAAACTGTCGGTGCCCATCAGCACGCCGCGCTTCTGGTCCTGCAAGGCGCCTGCGACGATTTCCGAGGCCGAGGCACTGCCGCCGTTGATCAACACCACCAGTGGCACACCTTCGCTGGCATCGGCGGGGTCAGCCGAGAAGCGCAGCTCGGAATTGGCGATCCGCCCTTTGGTGTACACGATCAAGCCCTTGGTCAGGAAATGGTCAGCCACTTCCACCGCCGACTGCAACACGCCCCCCGGGTTGTTGCGCAGGTCCAGGATCACGCCACGCAGCTTCTTGCCGTTGTCCTTGCGCAGCTTGGCCAAGGCCTTGCCCACTTCGTCGCCGGTCTTGACCTGGAACTGGGTGATGCGGATGTAGCCGTAGTCGTTCTCAAGCAGCTGGCTCTTGACGCTCTTGACCTGAATGACTGCACGGGCCAGCGTCACATCGAACGGCGTACCCCCGTCGCGCACCAGCGTCAGGGTGATCTTGTCGCCCACCTTGCCGCGCATCTTGTCCACGGCTTCGGTCATGGTCTGGCCACGTGTCGGTGCGCCGTTGATCTTGACGATCAGGTCCCCCGCCTGGACACCTGCCTTGGACGCCGGCGTGTCATCGATGGGCGAGACGACCTTGATGAAGCCGTCTTCCTGGCCGACTTCTATGCCCAGACCGCCAAATTCACCACTGGTACTTTCCTGAAGCTCCTGGAAATCTTCAGGGCCCAGGTAGGCCGAGTGGGGATCAAGGTTGCTGAGCATGCCCTTGATGGCGTTTTCCAGCAGGGTCTTGTCATCGACAGGCTCGACATAGGCCGCCTTGATGCGGTCCATGACTTCAGCGAAAGTGCGCAGCTCTTCAAGCGGCAGCGGCGCCTTGGCCGTTACCTCTGTGGCCGGCACGGCTGCCGCCTTGGTCGGCTCTGCGGCAACGGCCAGGGGTGCGCCGACCGCCAGGGCGATGGACAGGGCCAGCTGGGTAAGACGGGGCGAGTGCAGCATGTCGAACGAACTCCTGATCCTGTAGACGCTCCCTTCGGAGCATGGGCACAGCACACGCTGCGCCACATAAGTTTGACTAGCCGCGGCACCACTGGGAGGGGTCGGAAGGCCGGCCCTGCTGGCGGATGGCGAAATACAGACCGGCAGCCTCCTGGCCACCACTGTCGCCGACTGTCGAAATGGCTTCGCCTGCCTTGACGACGTCACCGGCGCTCTTGAGCAGGCTCTGGTTATGGCCATACAGGCTCAGGTAACCATTGCCATGGTCGAGAATGACCAGAAGACCGGCGCCACGCAACCAGTCGGCGAACACCACACGGCCTCCATGGACAGCCCGCACCTGGGTACCGGGGTTGGCACTGATCATCACCCCGTCCCACTTGGCGCGTGAATCACCGCCGCGGGCATCCCCGAAGCGTGCCAGCAATCGACCATTGACTGGCCATGGAAGTTTTCCGCGGGAAGCAGAAAATGCACCGCCATAACTGGCACCGTCGCTCGAAACCATGGGCCCGAGGGTCGCGCGGGCCTTGCGAGGTGGCTCGACCGGCTCGGGTGCCTTGTCACGGGCGGCGGCGGCGAGGGCCTCTTGCTGGCGGCGTTTTTCCGCTTCCTGCTGGGCCAGCAGTGCGCGTTGACGAGCCTGCTCGGCTTCACGCGCCTGGCGGGCCAGGGTTTCCTCGATGGTCTTGAGCACCTTGGAGAGGTCGGCCTGGTCCTGCTCGCGGGCGCGCAACTTCTGGTCGCGGTCTTTCACATCGCCGTTGAGTTTGGCCAGCACCTCGCGGCGCTTGCCCCGTTCGACTTCCAGCGCCTGACGGCGGGTGTCGAGGTCGGCGCGCTGGGCCAGCAATTGCGCTTGTTGGCTGCCGATGTCGCGTTCCACACCGGCCAGTTGGCGCAAGGTGTCATTGAAGGCGCGCAGTTGCTCCAGGCGTGCCTTGCTGAGGTAATCGTAGTAGGTGAGCGTTCGCGCAAATTTTTCGGGGTTCTGCTGGTTGAGCAGCAGCTTGAGGTATTCCTCACGGCCGTTCTGATAGGCCGAACGGGCCTGAATGGCGATCAGCCGCTGTTGTTCAACGCGGGCGCTCTGGAGTTTTTTTTTCTCGGTATCAAGGCGCTCCAGCTCGCCTTCGGTCTTTTTTAGTTGCTGCTGCAGGGCCTCCACCTGCTTTTCCAGGTTGCCGATGTCGGTTTCGGTGGCCTTTAGGTCTTTCTGCACACCTGCCTTTTCTTCCTGGAGCTTGCCCAAGGTTTTCTTGAGTTCGGCGATGTCCTGGCGGGTGGCGTCCAGTTGCTGCTGGGTCTGTGCGCGCTCATCGGCGAACGCCGGGGTGAGCAGGCAAGACAAGGCGAGAAGGATCAGGGCGCGAAGCATGGGTTTGGCATACCGGGGATGGAGACTGGCCTAGTATGAATGAGCGGCAGGCTGCACGCTACACGCCACAGGAAGGGGCCGTGAACCGGCACGTGCTTCGTGTGGCGTGTGGCATGACCGTCAGGCGTCGATCAGGATGGAAGTGCCTGTCATCTCGGCAGGCTTCTCCAGCCCCAGCAGCTTGAGCATGGTCGGTGCCACGTCTGCCAGCACGCCGCCTTCGCGGACCTTGAGGTTGCGCTTGCCTACATAGATGAACGGTACTGGCTCGGTGGTGTGCGCGGTGTGCGCCTGGCCGGTGGATTCGTCTTCCATTTGCTCGACGTTGCCATGGTCGGCCGTGATGAGCGCTTCGCCACCGACCTTTTCAAGCGCCGCGACGATGCGGCCCATGCAACCATCCAGGGCCTCGACGGCCTTGACTGCCGCATCGAACACACCGGTATGGCCAACCATGTCACCGTTCGCGTAGTTCACCACGATCACGTCGTGACGCTGCTGCTCGATGGCTTCGACGATACGGTCGGTGACCTCGGGCGCGCTCATTTCCGGCTGCAGGTCATAGGTGGCGACCTTGGGCGATGGGATGAGGATGCGCTCTTCGCCTTCGAATGGCTCTTCGCGCCCGCCCGAGAAGAAGAAGGTGACATGCGCGTACTTTTCGGTCTCGGCGATGCGCAGCTGGGTCTTGCCGTTGTTCGCCAGGTATTCGCCCAGTACGTTGTGCAGGCTGGCCGGCGCGAAGGCGGCCGGCGCCGGGATCTTGGCCGAGTATTGGGTCAGGCCGATGTACGCCGCCACTTTCGGCAGGCGCGCGCGCGGGAACTCGTTGAAGTCAGGCTCGACGAACACGCGCGACAACTCGCGGGCGCGGTCGGCGCGGAAGTTCATGAAGATCACCGCATCGCCATCTTCGACCTTGACGGGCTCGCCGATGCGCGTGGCCTTGACGAACTCATCGCTCTCATCGCGGGCGTAGGCTGCTTCAAGGCCGGCCAGGGCAGTATCGGCAGTGTATTGCGCGTCACTGTCGACGATCAGGTTGTAAGCGGCGCTCACCCGGTCCCAGCGGTTGTCGCGGTCCATGGCGAAGTAGCGGCCGATGAGGCTGGCGATGCGGCCTTTGCCCAGCCGGGCGAAGGTGGCGTCAAGCAGCTCGATGGAGGATTGGGCGCTGCGCGGCGGGGTGTCGCGGCCATCGAGGAAGGCGTGCAGGTAGATTTTTTCGGCACCACGCTGCGCAGCCAGCTCGGCCATGGCAACGAGGTGGTCCTGGTGGCTGTGAACGCCACCGTCGGACAGCAGGCCGAGAATGTGCACGGCCTTGCCAGCGCCCGCCGCCGCATCGACCGCACCCGTGAGCACCGGGTTGGTGAAGAACTCGCCGTCACGAATGGCCTTGGTGACGCGGGTGAAGTCCTGGTAAACGACGCGCCCGGCGCCCAGGTTCATGTGGCCGACCTCGGAGTTGCCCATCTGGCCATCCGGCAGGCCGACATCCATGCCCGAACCGGAAATCAGGCCGTGCGGCTGGGTAGCCTGCAAGCGGTCGTACACCGGCGTGTTGGCGGCGTGGATGGCATTGTATTCAGGGCTTTCGCTGTAACCGAAGCCGTCCAGGATGATCAGGACCAGGGGTTTGGGCGTGCTCGTCATCAATCAAACTCACGGTTGTTCAAAGATGATAAAGACACGCATTTTAGGGCAAATGCGCCGGGTATGGGCGAATAATCGTCCTCGAACCCGACCGGTGCACCCATGCGGCAATGTGTAACGGCGCTTGATCGGCGCTCTGGTCAGGCTTTGGTGGCACCGGGCTGGTGTGTATACTGGCCGGCATTTTCAATCGCGTGGAACACCCCAGATGGTTGCTAACCTGATTCAATTCGCGACAAACCACTACCTCCTGGTGGCGATCTTCGTCGTTCTGCTGGCGGCCTTGCTGGTCAACGAAATCCGCCGTGGCGGGCAGAGCCTGAGCAATGGGCAACTCACCGCCCTGGTCAACGCCGACAAAGGGCTGGTGATCGATATCCGCCCGGCCAAGGAATATGCTGCCGGTCACATCGTCGGTGCGCTCAGCATCCCCCAGGACAAGCTGGCCACCCGCATGACCGAGCTCGAAAAGCACAAGGACAAGACCCTGATCGTGGTGGACGCGATGGGTCAACATGCCGGCACCGTGTGCCGCGACCTGCTCAAGGCTGGTTACAACGCTGCCAAGCTCAGCGGTGGCGTTTCCAGCTGGAAAGCCGACAACCTGCCTTTGGTGAAGTGATATGAAGCCTGTCATCGTCTATTCCAGCGACTACTGCCCCTACTGCATGCGTGCCAAGTACCTGCTCCAAAGCAAGGGTGTGGCATTCCAGGAAATCAAGGTCGATGGCAAGCCGCAGGTTCGCGCTGAGATGACCCAGAAGGCCGGCCGCACCTCCGTGCCGCAGATCTGGATCGGCAGCACCCACGTCGGTGGCTGCGATGAACTGCATGCCCTGGAGGGCGCCGGTAAGCTCGACGCATTGCTGGCCGACTGATTTTTGCACTGCATTCCCAAACATTAGGATAAGGATCTGCCATGACTGACCAACAGACCACCGGCGCTGCTGCAGAAGACAACAGCCCTCAGTTCTCGATGCAGCGCATCTATGTGCGTGACTTGTCGTTCGAAGCCCCGAAAAGCCCGCAGATCTTCCGTCAGACCTGGGAGCCGAGCGTCGGGCTGGACCTGAACACCAAGCAGAAGGCCCTGGAAGGTGACTTCCACGAAGTGGTGCTGACCCTGTCGGTGACGGTCAAGAACGGTGACGAAGTCGCCTTCATCGCCGAAGTGCAACAGGCGGGTATCTTCCTGATCAAGAACCTGGATGCCGAGTCGATGAGCCACACCCTGGGTGCGTTCTGCCCGAACATCCTGTTCCCGTATGCTCGCGAAACCCTGGACAGCCTGGTGACCCGTGGTTCTTTCCCGGCCCTGATGCTGTCGCCGGTCAATTTCGACGCGCTGTATGCGCAAGAAATGCAGCGTATGCAGGAAGCCGGCGAAGCACCCACCGTGCAGTGATCGCCCGCTTCACCAAAAGCGCCCTCAGGGGCGCTTTTTGTTTGTCTGGCGTACAGCCTCACGCCGGAGGTCCCGTAGGGCATTGCGCTGCTGCCTGACGCTAGTCAGCTACCGGCAAACCCGTTCTGACGCCAGGCTTCGTACACCGTCACAGCTACCGTGTTGGACAGGTTCAGGCTCCGGCACCCGGGGCGCATGGGCAGTCGCAGTCGTTGTTCGGCGGGCAGGCTGTCCAGCACATCCGTCGGCAGGCCGCGGCTTTCGGGGCCAAACAGAAATGCGTCGCCAGGCTGGTAGGCCACTTCATGGAAAGGGTGCGAACCCTTGGTCGTGAAGGCGAAGAGCCTTGGCTGGCCCAGGCTTTCCAGGCAGTGCGCCAAGCTCGGGTGGCGCTTGAGCGTGGCATACTCGTGGTAATCGAGGCCTGCGCGGCGCAAGCGCTTGTCGTCCAGTTCGAAGCTGATGGGCTCGATCAAGTGCAGCGCGCACCCGCTGTTGGCGCACAGGCGAATGATGTTGCCCGTATTGGGTGGAATTTCGGGTTGAAAAAGGATGACGTGAAACATGCACGGCTCCAAGCATGAAGATGGCGAGCATTCTACCCCTGAACCGGACGTGCGATCGAAAGCCTTCCCCCGGGTGATGCTTTCACTGGCAATCGTGGGCGTGATGATCGGTTTGATGATTGGCCGCCTGACCGCGCCCGTGGAGCGCGAGCTGCAGCAGGTGAGCGTGGCACAAGATGGGTTGGTGTTGTGGTTCAACGCAGAACCCAAGCTGCATGGGGAGAATGTGGAAGGTACCGTGGCGTTGCTGTTCCAGGCCAAGGGCCGCCCCCAGCGTGGGCAGTTGACCGTGCGTGGCAAACCGGTCAGCTGGCGGGTGCAGGACAGCCAGGAGGGCCTGCTGTTGACGGTGGTGGCTGCGCGTACGCTGCAGGGCCACTGGTCCAGTGAAGAGGTATCTGGACGCTGGCGGGTGCAGGTTGACCTGCGCGAATAAAAGAGGGGATTCCCGGCCTGCCTGTACCAAGGTCCCCGAAACGTGTGCGTGAGCGAATAAAAGAGGGGTCACCTGGCCTGCCTGTACCAGGGCCCCCGAAACGGATGTTATTTGTCTTGTTGCAGGTGCCGTGCCAACTTCTGAACCGCGCTATAACCGGGGTGAAAAGGGGAAAACGGCCAGTGTTTGCGGCCATTTGTGCCTTCGGGCGGTGCGTCTGGCACAGAAACGGTGCAACCACGCGCCTAAATGAAAAAGGGCCGCGAAGCGGCCCTTTTCAGGTGTTCTGCAGTCGTCTACGCCTGGTGGTCTTCACCTTCCTCTTCATCACCACCGGCTACGTTCATGCCTAGTTCCTTGATCTTGCGCGTCAAGGTATTGCGACCCCATCCCAGCAACAGTGCCGCATCTCGGCGCCGCCCGGCGGTGTGCTTGAGGGCCGTCTCGATCATGATGCGCTCGAAACTCGGAACGGCGCTGTCAAGCAGGCTGGTCTGCCCGCGCGCCAGTGCCTGGTCCGCCCACTGGCGCAGTGCTTGCTCCCAGTTGGTAACCGGTGCGGCATCCTGTGGCAGGTTCAACAACTCAGGTGGCAGGTCGCCGATCAATACCTCACGGCTCGAAGCCATTACCGTGATCCAGCGGCAGGTGTTTTCCATCTGTCGCACGTTGCCCGGCCATGGCAGGTTGCGGATGAACTCCTCGGTCTCTGGTTTGAGTACCTTGGGTTCTACCGATAGCTCCTGGGCCGCCCGGGCCAGGAAGTGGCGGGCAAGGGCGGGAATGTCTTCACGGCGGTCCGCCAACCGAGGGATATGAATGCGGATGACGTTCAGGCGATGGAACAAGTCCTCGCGGAACTTTCCGGCCTGCACCAGCGCTTCCAGGTTCTGATGGGTAGCAGCAATGATGCGCACGTCGACCTTGACCGGAATGTGGCCGCCTACGCGATAGAACTCGCCGTCGGCCAACACACGCAGCAGGCGCGTCTGGGTATCGGCCGGCATGTCGCCGATCTCATCGAGAAACAGCGTGCCGCCGTCCGCTTGTTCGAAGCGCCCTCGACGCAGGTTGGCCGCGCCGGTGAAAGCGCCTTTTTCATGGCCAAACAGCTCAGACTCCATCAGGTCCTTGGGGATTGCCGCCATGTTCAGGGCGATGAAGGGTGCGGCTGCGCGCGGGCTGTGCCGATGCAGCGCGTGGGCGACCAATTCCTTGCCCGTACCGGACTCGCCATTGATCAGCACGGTAATGTTGGAATGGCTCAGACGGCCGATGGCGCGGAACACCTCTTGCATCGCCGGCGCTTCACCGATGATTTCAGGGGTTCGCGCCAGGTTTTGTGGAACTTCCAACCCTTGCTGCTCCTGGGCGTGCTGGTTGGCACGCTTGACCAGGGCAACCGCTTCGTCCACATCGAAAGGTTTGGGCAAATACTCGAAAGCACCGCCCTGATATGACGCCACGGCGCTGTCCAGGTCCGAGTGCGCGGTCATGATGATGACCGGCAGGCGCGGGTGCTGGTCGCGTATCTGCGCCAACAGCTCCAGACCACTGGAGCCAGGCATGCGGATGTCGGAAATGATCACGTCTGGCTGCTGACGGGCCAGTCGGCCCATGACGCCCTCGGCACTGTCGAAGCTCTGGGTGGTCATCCCTTCCTGTTGCAGGGCTTTTTCAAGGACCCATCGAATGGAGCGATCATCGTCGACGATCCATACGGTTTCACTTCGGCTCATGAGGCGGTGGCTCCTTGTTCCAGGGGCAGATAGATAGAGAAGGCGGTGTGACCTGCGTGGCTTTCACACTCGATCAGCCCCTGGTGCTGACTGATGATGTTTTGGGTAATGGCCAGGCCCAGGCCGGTACCGTCCGGGCGACCACTGACCATGGGATAGAAAAGGGTGTGCTGCAGCTCGGCAGGGATGCCGGGGCCGTTGTCGATGATCTCGACGCGCGCCACCAGGCGATGGCGCACGTGACCGATGGTGAACTGGCGCAGTGCCCGGCTGCGCAAGGTGATGCGGCCCAGGCGCAGCTCATTTTGCGAGCTGATGGCCTGCATGGCGTTGCGCACGATGTTGAGCACAGCCTGGATCATCTGTTCGCGGTCGATCAGCACGTCCGGAAGGCTAGGGTCATAGTCACGCGCCAGGGTGATGCAGCCCTGGCTCTCGGCCTCCACCAGGCTGCATACCCGCTCCAGCACCTCATGGATGTTGGTCATGGCCAGCGATGGCAGCTTGTTCGAGCCCAGCATGCGATCGACCAGGTTACGCAGGCGGTCAGCTTCTTCGATGATCACGTTGGTGTAATCGCGCAAGCTCTCTTCGGGTAACTGACGCGCCAGCAATTGTGCTGCACCGCGGATGCCGCCCAAGGGGTTCTTGATCTCATGGGCCAAGCCGCGCACCAGCATCTTGGTGGTCTCCTGCTTGCTTAGCTGGGCTTCTTCCTTGGTGATGCGCAGGAGGCGATCGCGTGGGTGGACCTCCAGCAGCAGCAGGGTCTGGCTCAGGTGCAGGATCGGTGTAACGGCATAGTCCACCGTGATGGTCTGCCCCGTCAGCGAGGTCAACTGGGCTTCACGCTTGGTAAAGGGGTGTGCCTGCTCCACGGCCTGGCGCAGCGAGCTCAACGCTTCGGTGGACTCGGTGAACAGCTCGCTGATGAACTGCCCGTGGCTGCGCTGGCCACTGACGGCCAGCAGCATTTCGGCGGCCGGGTTCATGTATTCCAGCCGCAGCTCGGCGTTGAGCAGCAGCGTGGCCGTGGTCAGGTTGTCCAGAAGCAGACGGTGTTGTGCATCACTGATGGTCATGGTGCGGCGTCGACCTCTTTCGGTGCTTGCTGGCAAAGGAGCCGCGCTGTGCGCGACACATCCAGTGGTTGCTGTTGGTCTGGAAATGCAAGAAACAAACCAAGGCGCCGAAAAGAGGCAGATTCGACAGGATCCTGTAACTTTTCGCCCAGATTCGCACCAGAAGACGCTGCATTAACGTTTCAGGTGCTTCATTTTGGAATAAATAACGGTGCAACCAGGAAATTGCTGCACCATTTTGGAGCATAGGGCTTTTACGAGGGATCGCAAAGCTGGCCAGTTGCCCTGATCATGCCCTGCTTCATCAGCGGTGCATTTGGCCGGCTTGCAATAGCGCTAGCCACGCGCTGCGCACAGGCCCGCCCGTCCTGACGCCTGAATGCCGCAAGCGGTTCAAGCAATTGACTTTCGAGCCTGTCCAGCTGCGGGCGAATGACCGTTTGCAGGTCCGCCCGCAGGTGGTGCGGCGCTTGTCCTGCCAAGCGCCATTGGTGCAGCAGGGTGTACTGCACAAGCTTGTTGGCTTCCATCTGGTCGGCAAAAAAGGCTTCGGTATCGTGCGGGGCCAGGCCAAACACAGGTGCAGCCACCTGCACGCGCATCAGGACCTCTTGCTCGCGTTCAGTGGCTTGCACGGGTTGCCCTTTGTCCCACTTGTGCAAGGCAACGGCCTGCGCAATGGCCAGGCGCTGCTCAATGGTAGCTAACAACGGCTCAAGAGCAGGGTGTTGCGGTGCAGCAGCAGTGCAGCCAGTCAAGCTGAACGCTGTAAACAGACAAAGCAGTCGATTGCGCATACAGGGTGCCTCCTAGGGGTGGAGGTCTGATTCTGAGAGGGATGGGCAACGCACCGAGGTAGGTAACTTCCGAAATGCCTGAAGTCCAAAACGCAAACGGCCTCCCAAGGGAGGCCGTTTCGATCCAGTCATCGGCGCCAGGCGCCGATCAGATCAGCAGCTGTAGTACAGCTCGTATTCCAGCGGATGGACGAAGGTACGGACCTTGATTTCTTCTTCGCTCTTGAGCTCGATGAACGCGTCGATGAAATCATCGGAGAACACGCCGCCCTTGGTCAGGAACGCACGGCCCTTGTCCAGCTCTTCCAGGGCTTCCTTCAGGCTGCCGCACACCTGTGGGATGTCCTTGGCCTCTTCAGGCGGCAGGTCATACAGGTTTTTGTCGGCTGCATCGCCTGGGTGGATCTTGTTCTGGATGCCGTCCAGGCCAGCCATCAGCAAGGCCGCGAAGGCCAGGTACGGGTTAGCCGATGGGTCTGGGAAACGCGCCTCGATACGGCGGGCTTTCGGGCTGCCGACATAAGGGATACGGATCGAAGCCGAACGGTTGCGTGCCGAGTAGGCCAGCATCACGGGTGCCTCGAAACCTGGGACCAGACGCTTGTACGAGTTGGTCGACGGGTTGGTGAAGCCGTTCAGGGCCTTGCCGTGCTTGATGATGCCGCCGATGAAGTACAGGGCGGTGTCGGACAGGCCGGCATAGCCTTCACCTGCGAAGGTGTTCTTGCCGTCTTTCCAGATCGACATGTGCACATGCATACCCGAGCCGTTGTCGCCGTACAGCGGCTTCGGCATGAAGGTAGCGGTGCGGCCGTAGGCGTCGGCAACGTTGTGCACGACGTACTTGAGGGCCTGGACTTCGTCAGCCTTCTTCACCAGGGTGTTGAACTTGACGCCGATTTCGTTCTGGCCGGCAGTGGCCACTTCATGGTGGTGCACTTCGACCAGCTGGCCCATCTCTTCCAGTGCGTTGCACATGGCAGTACGGATTTCGTGGTCGTGGTCGAATGGCGGTACTGGGAAGTAGCCACCTTTGACGCCTGGGCGGTGGCCTTTGTTGCCGCCTTCGATATCGGCACCGGTCATCCACGAGCCTTGCTCGGAGAAGATCTTGAACATCGAGCCGGAGATGTCCGACTGGAACTTCACTTCGTCGAAGATGAAGAACTCAGGCTCCGGGCCGGCGAACACGGTGTCACCGATGCCAGTGCTCTTGAGGTATTCCTCGGCGCGCTTGGCGATCGCACGTGGGTCACGGTCGTAGCCCTGCATGCTCGACGGGTCGACGATGTCACAGGTAATGATCAGCGTCGGCTCTTCGGTGAACGGGTCCAGAACGGCAGTCTCGTCTACCGGCATCAGGATCATGTCGGAGGCTTCGATGCCTTTCCAGCCAGCGATGGAGGAGCCGTCGAACATCTTGCCGACTTCGAAGAAGTCTTCGTCCAACGCATCACGCGCCGGCATGGTCACGTGGTGCTGAGTACCTTTGGTGTCCGTGAAACGCAGATCAATCCACTTGACGTCATGATCTTTGATGAGCTGAACCGACTTCGACATGTTGTCCTCCGGATGGTCTAGGGCACGGTTGGCCGCCGCCCTGGAAAAAGGGTGTTGCCGGGCGCGGATAGTCGGCCAAGCTTACCTGCCTCACAAGGGAGCAAATTGCATGCCAGTGCCCGAAAATGGCGAGGTCGGGACAGAAGGGGGCGTTTGTGGGCATCTGGCTGGGGCTGCAGGGAGAAATGTGCACCCTTACGATGCGATTTTTTTAATTGTCGCACCAATAAGGTGCATTGGGTCGAATGGCGTTGAATGGGATCGTACTCGACGTATTAGGCCGACTGGATGCAATGGGCCGTCTGCTCAAGATCACAGATACCGCCTTCAAGCCCCGACGTGCGGTGTCTCAAGTTGGCTTCCTGCATTTTTCTGCAAGCTTCTGCTCAAAAGTTGGTCAAATCCTGAGCAATTTCCGATATAATTCGCGCCCCTCATTTTCGGCAGGCCCTGCGCGCGCTGTAAACCAATGAAACTTATCGTCAAAGTCTTCCCAGAGATCACCATCAAGAGCCGGCCGGTGCGCAAGCGCTTCATCCGTCAGCTCGCCAAGAACATCCGCAACGTGCTCAAGGATCTGGATCCTGAGCTCGTGGTCGATGGTGTCTGGGACAACCTCGAGGTAATCACCCGCATCGAGGACGAGAAGGTTCAGCGCGAGATCGTCGAGCGCCTGACCTGTACACCGGGTATTACCCACTTCCTGCAGGTCGAGGAGTACCCCCTGGGCGACTTCGACGACATCGTCGCCAAGTGCAAGCAGCACTTCGGCCACCTGCTGGCCGGCAAGCACTTTGCGGTGCGTTGCAAGCGCGGTGGGCACCACGACTTCACGTCGATGGACGTCGACCGCTACGTTGGCAGCCAGCTGCGCCAGCAGTGCGGTGCGGCCGGCATCACGTTGAAGAACCCGGAAGTGCTGGTACGCATCGAAATCCGCAACCAGCGCCTGTTCGTGATCCACAACCAGCACCAAGGGATTGGCGGCTACCCGCTGGGCGCCCTGGAGCAGACCCTGGTCCTGATGTCCGGCGGGTTCGACTCTACCGTGGCCGCCTACCAGATGATGCGTCGCGGCCTGATGACGCACTTCTGCTTCTTCAACCTCGGCGGACGTGCCCACGAACTGGGCGTGATGGAAGTGGCACACTTCCTTTGGAAGAAGTACGGCAGCAGCCAGCGCGTGCTGTTCATCAGCGTACCCTTCGAGGAAGTGGTCGGCGAGATCCTCAACAAGGTCGACAACAGCTACATGGGCGTCACCCTCAAGCGCATGATGCTCCGTGCCGCGGCGCGAATGGCCGAGCGCCTTGAGATCGACGCGCTGGTGACTGGCGAAGCCATATCCCAGGTATCCAGCCAGACCCTGCCGAACCTGTCGATCATCGACTCGGCCACCGACAAGCTGGTGCTGCGCCCTCTGCTGGCGACCCACAAGCAGGACATCATCGACCAGGCCAACGCCATCGGTACCGCTGATTTCGCCAAGCACATGCCCGAATACTGCGGCGTGATTTCGGTGAACCCGACTACCCATGCCAAGCGTCACCGCATGGAGCACGAAGAAAAGCAGTTCGAGATGCAGGTACTCGAGCGCGCCATCGAGCGCGCCAAGTTCATCTCCATCGACCATGTGATCGATGAGCTGGGCAAGGACATCGAGATCGAAGAAGTGGCCGAGGCATTGCCGGGCCAGATCGTCATCGATATCCGCCACCCCGACGCCCAGGAGGACGAGCCTCTGGCGATCGACGGTATCGAAGTCCAGGCGCTTCCGTTCTATGCCATCAACAGCAAGTTCAAGCACCTGGACCCCACGCGCCAGTACTTGCTGTATTGCGACAAAGGTGTGATGAGCCGTCTGCACGCACACCACCTGCTCAGTGAGGGACATGCCAATGTGCGTGTTTATCGTCCGGCATAAGACGCCAGGGCTGTATGGCGGCAGCATCCGCCATCGCCCTCCCGACCTGCGGGCCCGCTGAGCCTCAAACGTACTTATTCGCCGCCTACACTGGCGGCAACCGAATCCTCTGATCGAGATACAGTTGTGATCGAAAATCTGCGTAACATCGCCATCATCGCCCACGTTGACCATGGCAAAACCACCCTGGTAGACAAACTCCTGCGCCAGTCGGGCACGCTCGAGCGTAACGAGCTCAACGACGAGCGCGTGATGGACTCCAACGACCAGGAAAAAGAGCGCGGCATCACCATTCTGGCGAAGAACACCGCCATCAACTGGAACGGCTACCACATCAACATCGTCGACACCCCCGGCCACGCCGACTTCGGTGGCGAGGTTGAGCGTGTGATGTCGATGGTTGACTCCGTGCTGCTGCTGGTCGATGCCCAGGACGGCCCGATGCCACAGACCCGCTTCGTGACCAAGAAGGCCTTCGAAGCTGGCCTCAAGCCAATCGTGGTCATCAACAAGGTCGACCGCCCGGGCGCGCGTCCTGACTGGGTTCTGGACCAGATCTTCGATCTGTTCGACAACCTGGGCGCCACCGATGAGCAGCTGGACTTCAAAGTCGTCTACGCCTCGGCCCTGAACGGCATTGCCGGCCTGGACCACACCGACATGGCCGAAGACATGACCCCGCTGTACCAGTCGATCATCGACAACGTACCTGCGCCTTCGGTTGACCGTGACGGCCCGTTCCAGATGCAAATCTCGGCACTGGACTACAACAGCTTCCTGGGTGTGATCGGCGTTGGCCGCATCGCCCGTGGTCGCGTCAAGCCGAACACCCCGGTTGTCGCCATCGACACCAATGGCAAGAAGCGTAACGGCCGTATCCTCAAGCTGATGGGCCACCACGGTCTGCACCGCGTCGACGTTGAAGAAGCCCAGGCTGGCGACATCGTCTGCATCAGCGGTTTCGACGAGCTGTTCATCTCCGACACCCTGTGCGACCCAACCGCCGTCGAAGCGATGAAGCCACTGACCGTTGACGAGCCAACCGTGTCCATGACCTTCCAGGTCAACGACTCGCCGTTCTGCGGCAAGGAAGGCAAGTTCGTCACCAGCCGGAACATCAAGGACCGTCTGGACAAGGAACTGCTGTACAACGTAGCCCTGCGCGTTCAGGAAACCGATTCTCCTGACAAGTTCAAGGTATCGGGCCGTGGCGAGCTGCACCTGTCGGTGCTGATCGAAACCATGCGTCGCGAAGGCTTCGAGATGGCCGTGGGCCGTCCGGAAGTGATCATTCGTGAAGTCGACGGCGTCAAGCAAGAGCCGTTCGAAAACGTCACCATCGACATCCCTGAAGAATCCCAGGGCAAGGTCATGGAAGAGATGGGCCTGCGTAAGGGCGACCTGACCAACATGGTTCCGGATGGCAAGGGCCGTGTGCGCCTTGAGTACAACATCCCGGCCCGTGGCCTGATCGGCTTCCGTAACCAGTTCCTGACCCTGACCAACGGTGCAGGCATCCTGACCTCGATCTTCGATCGCTACGACACCATGAAGTCGGGCCAGATGTCCGGCCGTCTGAACGGTGTACTGGTGTCGGTCGAAACCGGCAAGGCCCTGACCTACTCCCTGGAAACCCTGCAAGCGCGCGGCAAGCTGTTCGTCGAGCACGGTCAGGAAATCTACGGTGGTCAGATCATCGGCCTGAACAGCCGCGACAACGACCTGGGTGTGAACCCGACCAAAGGCAAGAAGCTCGACAACATGCGTGCTTCGGGCAAAGACGAAGTCATCGCCCTGGTACCGCCAGTGCGTCACACCCTGGAACAGGCCCTGGAATTCATCCAGGACGACGAGCTGTGCGAAGTCACGCCGAAGTCGATCCGTCTGCGCAAAAAGATCCTGGACGAAGGCGAGCGTACCCGCGCTGCCAAGAAAGCCAAGAACTGAGTTAGCTCAGGCTGAATGAAAACGCCCCCCGTCGAAAGGCTGGGGGCGTTTTTGTTTGTCTGGCGACTCGTTGTCCTGTCGGTGGCCAGCTAGGCTCCAGCGGTATGCAAATACCGACAGGTTATCGACCCCTATTGGGTCTTAGCGCCCAACCACCTTCGGCTTGTACGCACAATACCCCGGCCGTGGCCCGACCTTCGGATGGTTGCGGCAGGTGTCGGGGCGCTTGTCATAAATGGTGCACAGGCGGCTCTTACGATCCAGGTACATGCAATCGTCGTTGCTCATGCGCGTCAGGGTGAAGATGCCCGACTTCTGGTTGAAGCGCTCGATGATGCCTTCTTTCTGCAAACGCTTGGCCACGTTTTTAGGCGGCTCGTCTTTTTCGAATTCATCCACCACGCCGATGCGGATCAGGTCCTTGATCTTGACCTCCACCGGCAAGGTGCAGCAAGTTGAATGGCAGCCGCCGCACATGTGGCTGGCATAGCGCTGCCAAGTCTCCAGGCGGTCGACTTCGGCAGCGGCGATCAGGGTCGTTTTCATCGTTTTATGAGGCGGATCACGGTATAGGGCGCGCGATGATACCGGAATTGCTCAATTTATGAACAATTTTATGACCGGTTGCATGCGGCCACGCAAATACTCGAACACTGGTGATTGCGGCCGGTCGAAGCGTCTAGGCTCAACATTTGCTTTCTGCTCTTGTCCATTTGCCCCGAGGATGACGCATGTCCCAGGAACCCAAAGCGCGTGACGCTGAAGTCGCGGATTTTCGCGCTGCAGTGCTGGATAAACTTACCTATGCCGTCGGCAAGGACCCGGAGCATGCTTTCGACCATGACTGGTTCGAAGCCATCGCCCTGGCTGCGCGCGACCATATGGTCGATCACTGGATGGACCATACCCGGCAATCCTACCGACGCAGTCAGAAGCGGGTGTATTACCTCTCCCTGGAGTTCCTGATCGGTCGGCTGCTGTATGACAGCCTGAGCAACCTGGGCTTGCTGGACATCGCGCGCGACGCGCTGGATGGCCTGGACGTGGACCTGGAGCGCATTCGCCTGCTTGAGCCCGACGCGGCGCTGGGCAACGGCGGTTTGGGCCGGTTGGCAGCGTGCTTCATGGAAAGCATGTCAACGCTGGGCATTGCCGCGCATGGTTACGGTATCCGCTACGAGCACGGGCTGTTCCGGCAGGCCATGGTGGACGGTTGGCAGCAGGAACAGACGGAAAACTGGCTGGATTTCGGCAACCCATGGGAATTCGAGCGGGCCGAAGTCATCTACCCCATCAGTTTTGGTGGCAGCGTCGAAACGGTCAGCGACACGCATGGCAACCAGCGCCAGGTGTGGTCTCCCAGCGAGACCGTCCGGGCGGTGGCGTACGACACGCCGGTCGTTGGCTGGAGAGGCTCCAGCGTCAATACCTTGCGCCTGTGGCGTGCACGGGCGCTGGAGGAACTGCACCTGGAGCGCTTCAACGCAGGGGACCACCTGGGCGCCGTTGCCGAGGTAGCGCGCGCCGAAAGCATCTCCCGCGTACTGTATCCGGCCGACAGTACCGAGGCTGGCCAGGAGCTGCGCCTGCGCCAGGAGTACTTCTTCGTGTCGGCATCGCTGCAAGACCTGCTGCGTCGGCACCTGAACATGCATGACAGCTTGCTCAACCTGCCCGACGCGGCGGCTATCCAGCTCAACGATACCCACCCCTCCATCGCCGTGGCCGAGCTGATGCGGTTGCTGGTCGACGAACATCAAATCCCCTGGGACACCGCCTGGGAAGTGACCGTGGGCACCTTGGCCTACACCAACCACACCTTGCTGCCCGAGGCCCTGGAAACCTGGCCGGTGGCCCTGATGGAGCGCATGCTGCCCAGGCACATGCAGATCATCTACCTGATCAACGCCTACCATATCGATTCGTTGCGTGCCAAAGGCATGCATGATTTCGACCTGCTGCGTGCCGTGTCCTTGATCGAAGAAGACAACGGCCGGCGGGTGCGCATGGGCAACCTGGCGTTCCTTGGCTCGCACAGCGTCAATGGCGTATCGGCGCTGCACAGCCAGTTGATGAAGAGCACGGTCTTTTCCGAGCTGCACAAGCTGTACCCCCAGCGGATCAACAACAAGACCAACGGCATCACCTTCCGCCGCTGGCTCTATCAGTCCAACCCCCAACTGACCGGCATGCTGGTGGAGGCGTTGGGCCCCGAGCTGCTGGACGACCCTGAGCGCCTGCTGACCGGGCTGGTTCCGTTCGCCGACAAAGCCAGTTTCTGCAAGCAGTTCGCAGCGCAGCGGCTGCACAGCAAGCGTGCATTGGCGAGCATCATCCAGGATCGCGTGGGCGTTACGGTGAACCCGGAAGCGATGTTCGACGTGCAGGTCAAGCGCATCCACGAGTACAAGCGGCAACTGCTCAACCTGCTGCACACCGTAGCGTTGTACCAGGCTATTCGCCACGACCCGGGTACGCACTGGGTACCCCGGGTCAAGATCTTCGCGGGCAAGGCAGCGGCCAGCTACCATCAGGCCAAACTCATCATCAAGCTGACCAACGACATCGCCCGGGTGGTCAACAACGATCCCACCGTGCGCGGCCTGCTCAAGGTCGTGTTCCTGCCCAATTACAACGTAAGCCTGGCCGAAAGCATCATCCCGGCGGCGGACCTTTCCGAGCAGATATCCACGGCCGGCTACGAGGCCTCGGGTACCAGCAACATGAAGTTCGGCCTCAATGGCGCCCTGACCATCGGCACCCTCGATGGCGCGAACGTGGAGATGAGCGAGCAGGTCGGCCCCGACAACATGTTCATCTTCGGCTTGACGGCGCAGCAAGTGGAAGCGCGCAAGCGCGCCGGCGATTTCGGCGCCTCGGCTGCCATCGCGGCCTCCGGGCGCTTGAACGACGTGTTGCAGGCCATCCGCAGCGGTGTGTTTTCCTCGGACGACCCTTCGCGTTACACCGGTCTGATCGATGGCCTGATTGGCTACGACCGCTTCATGGTCTGTGCCGATTTCGATGCCTACTGGGACGCTCAGCAGCGGGTTGAAGACCTGTGGCACAAGCCGCAGCAGTGGTGGCGCATGGCGGTGCTGAACACGGCACGCATGGGCTGGTTCTCGTCGGACAGGACCATCCGCGAGTACGCGACCGAGATCTGGAAGGCGCTGGACTGACACAGGGCAGGCCAGGTGGGCACCGCCACCTGGCTCGTCGACGTTGCCAGCAGCAGCGATCACAGGCCGCCCGGCGCCAGCATGGGGCCGGGCAGCCCTGTGCCGACCGTCGGCCTGGCGAGCGCTGAACTCCCGATCCATTGTGCCGTCTGACAGCCGTGGCGAGTCTCATCGCTCGCTAGCCCGCCGCTCTCCCTGTAAACTGCGTGGGTTTTCCATCCCCAATCCTGTTGGAGCCATACATGTCCCGCGTTACCCTGAGTCGCTATCTGATTGAGCAGACCCGCAGCAACAATACCCCTGCCGATCTGCGCTTCCTGATCGAAGTGGTGGCGCGTGCGTGCAAGGAAATCAGCCATCACGTGTCCAAGGGCGCCCTTGGCGGTGTGCTGGGCAGCATGGGCACCGAAAACGTCCAGGGCGAAGTCCAGAAGAAGCTGGACGTCATCTCCAACGACATCCTGCTCGAAGCCAACGAATGGGGCGGTCACCTGGCCGGCATGGCGTCCGAGGAAATGGACAACGCCTACCAGATTCCGGGTCGCTACCCCAAAGGTGCCTACCTGCTGGTCTTCGACCCGCTCGACGGCTCCTCCAACATCGACGTCAACGTGTCTGTCGGTACCATCTTCTCGGTACTGCGTTGCCCTAACGAGTACCTGAGCCAGAACGAAACCCTGAACGAAAATGCCTTCCTGCAGCCGGGCACCGAGCAGGTTGCGGCCGGCTACGCCATCTATGGCCCGCAGACCATGCTGATTCTGACCCTGGGCAACGGCGTCAAGGGCTTCACCCTGGACCGCGAACTGGGTAGCTTCGTGCTGACCCACGAGAACATCAGCATTCCGGAAACCACCGCCGAATTCGCCATCAACATGTCCAACCAGCGTCACTGGGAAGCCCCGGTACAGCGCTACGTGGGCGAGCTGCTGGCAGGCGAGACCGGCCCGCTGAAAAAGAACTACAACATGCGTTGGATCGCCTCGATGGTGGCCGACGTACACCGTATCCTCACCCGTGGCGGCCTGTTCATGTACCCGCGCGATGCCCGTGAGCCGAGCAAGCCGGGCAAGCTGCGCCTGATGTACGAAGCCAACCCGATGTCGTTCATCATCGAACAGGCCGGTGGCGCGTCCACCAACGGCTACGACCGCATCCTCGACATTCAGCCAGAGAGCCTGCACCAGCGTGTGTCGGTGATCCTGGGCTCGAAGGAAGAGGTTGAGCGCGTCACCGCCTACCACAAGGAGTAAGTCATGCTCGCACCTTGGCAGCCTTTGCTGGAATGGTGGTTCGGTTGGGGCACCAGCGCCCAGGCCGTGGCTGACGAGAAGAGCGCCCAATGGTTCGGCAAGCATCACGACGCCGAGGCCCAGGCGCTGTTCGGTGAGCTTGTCGACCAGGCCTTGGCAGGTGGGCTCGACGAGTGGCAGCAGAGCCCTCAGGGCTGGCTTGGGCTTCTGCTACTGCTCGATCAGCTGCCACGCATGATCTACCGCGACACGCCACGTGCGTTCGAGGGTGATCGGCGTGCGCAAGTGGTCGCCCTGCAGGGGTTGCAGAAGAACTGGGATTATCAGTTGCTCCCGATCCAGCGGGTATTCGTGCTGCTGGTGCTCGAGCATGCCGAAGTGCTGGACTGGCAGAACATGTCCGTCGAGCGCTACCAGGTGCTGCTTGACGAGCAACCTGAAGCCAACCGTCGGTTGTTCGAAGGCTTCCTGGATTATGCCCAGCAACACCAGCGGGTAATCGAGCGGTTTGGCCGGTTCCCGCACCGCAACCTCGTGCTGGACAGGCCCAGTACCAGTGAAGAGATGGATTTTCTGCTCGAGCCGGGTTCCAGGTTCTGAAGCAGCGCTCTACGTCCAATGACTGAGGCCGCCCTCCATGGGCTAATGCGATTGACTTGACACCATTGGGGCCGCACAGCGGCCCCAATGGTGTCTGCTGTTTCAGACCCGGCCCAGCACGTAAATCCCCATATTGAACACACCAACCTCCGGGCGGCTCATTCGAATAAGCCGTTTTCCCGATCAGCGGTAGCGGTCTTGGACAGGTTCAACAGGGAACCTGGGAGGCATTTTCCCGTCGAAGGGCACTGCAGGCCACTCGCCTGCTCCCTCGTTCAGGAGTGTCTTCATGTCGTTGCGTTCCCTCGCCCTGTTGTCGCTGTGTATCGTGCTCGCCGCCTGCAGCAAGATCAATCAGGAAAACTATTCCAAACTCAAAGCCGGCATGAGCAAGGCCGAGGTCGAGCAATTGCTCGGCACGCCGACCGAGTGTTCTGGCGCCTTGGGCATGAGCAGTTGCACGTGGGGGGACGAGCGTAGCTTCATTAGCGTGCAGTACGCGTCGGACAAGGTCTTGATGTATTCGGGGCAGGGTCTCAAATGAGGGCTGCCGGTCTACTGTTGGGCCTGTGCCTGACCCTCTTGCTCGGCGGGTGCGCGGGGTCGATGAACGACCCGCTTGCACCGAAGACCGCGGGGCAGGTGGATCTCAAGCGTTACCAGGGCAAGTGGTACGAGCTTGCACGCTTGCCCATGCGCTATCAGGCCGGCTGCGAACAGTCGGAGGCCCATTACAACCTCAAACCCGACGGGTCATTCGGTTTGCTGAACCGCTGCCGCACCCTGGGTGACGAGTGGCTGCGTGCCGAAGGCCGTGCCTACATCGAGGCGCCAGGGCATACCGACAGGCTGTGGGTGGAATTCGACAACTGGTTCACACGCCTGGTCCCTGGCGTTGCCAGGGGCGAATACTGGATCTTGTATGTGGACGAGCGCTACCGCACCGCGGTTGTCGGCAGCCCGGACCGCAAGTACTTGTGGATTCTGTCACGCACGCCCAGCTTGCCGGCCTGGGAGCGCGAACACTTGCTCGCCAAGGCCCGCCAGCAGGGCTACGACACCAGCCGGTTGATCTGGCGAGCTTCCGACCAGCAGATCGTCAAGATGCACTGAGTGGGTTGCAGGCGTGGTGGGCGGAAGCGAACGTCATGCCTACCCGGGGCCTGCTGTAGCGCCTCAGCTCGAATCGCGGCCGCCGCTAAGCGGCCTTGATAGGGTCATCCCAAAAGCTGCCGCAGTACCTGAGCGAATGCCGCGCGGCTTTGCTCCTCTTGCAGATGATGGCCTTGGCGTACCACCCATTGGCCATTGACCATCACGTCGCGAACCTGCCGGTCACCGCCGGCAAACAGCCACCGATTGAGAATGCCATCACCGTCGGCCATGGCGATGTAGGGGTCCTGATCATCAAGCACCAGCCAGTCGGCGCGCTTGCCTACAGCCAGTTCGCCAATGGGCTGACCCAGCGCCTGTGCACCCCCTGCCCACGCAGCGTCGAGCAAGGTGCGCCCGACCATCGGTTGGTCGCGGCGATGCAAGCGGTTGCGTCGCTGGTCGCGCAGGCGCTGGCCGTACTCCAGCCAGCGCAGCTCTTCAACCACGCTTAGCGAGACATGGCTGTCCGAACCAATCCCCAGGCGCCCGCCCTGTGCCAGGTAGTCTGTGGCCGGGAAAATGCCGTCGCCCAGGTTGGCTTCGGTCGTCAGGCACAATCCCGCCACGGCGCCGCTGCGGGCCATGGCTGTCACTTCGTCCGGCTGGGCGTGTGTGGCGTGCACCAGGCACCAGCGCTCATCCACGGCCACGTGCTCATACAGCCATTGCAAGGGTCGCAGGCCGCTCCAGGCCAGGCAGTCATCGACTTCCCGTTGCTGCTCGGCAATATGAATGTGCACCGGGCATTTGCCGTCACTGGCCGCCAATACCTCGGCGATCTGCCCAGGCGTCACGGCCCGCAGCGAGTGAAAGCACAAGCCCAGCCCCTGCGCCGGTTGCGCGGCCAGCAGCGGCGCCAATTGCGCCTGCAAACGCAGGTAGTGATCGGTGGACTGGATGAACCGGCGCTGGCCATCGCTTGGCGTTTGGCCGCCAAACCCTGCATGGCTGTAGAGTACCGGCAGCAGGGTCAGGCCGATGCCGCTCTGCGTGGCCGCTGCGCTGATCCGACGAGACAACTCGGTCGGGTCTGCATACGCATTGCCTGCCTGGTCATGGTGCACGTAATGGAATTCCGCCACCGCGGTATAGCCCGCTTTGAGCATCTCGATGTAGAGCTGGCGGGCGATGACCTGCAGCTGCTCAGGCGTGATCTGCCCGACCAGCCGGTACATGAGGTCGCGCCAGGTCCAGAAGCTGTCATTGGGGTCGCCGACGACCTCGGCAAGCCCGGCCATGGCCCGCTGGAACGCGTGGGAGTGCACATTCGGCATACCGGGAAGTAGGGGGCCCGCCAGACGCTCTGCGCCGTCGGCGCAAGCGCCGGCTTCAATGCGTGTCAGGAACCCGTCCGTACCGACGTCTAAGCGCACGTCTCGGGCCCACCCCGTAGGCAACAAGGCGCGTTGGGCAAAATAGGCGGGCATTGCAGGCTCCTGTTCTTGATAGCTTGTATATACATATACAGGCGTTTGCCTGCCGGGTAAACTCCGGCAAGCTAACGCTCATTTCTTATGCACAAGGATTTCTGGCCGTGCCGACACCTCCTGCCAACGCGCTGGTTGCCCCCATGGGCGAAGGCCCGGCGCCGCTGTACGCGCGGGTCAAACAGATGATCAAGCAGCACATCGACGACGGTAGCTGGCCGCCGCATCACCGTGTGCCCTCGGAAAGCGAACTGGTCAGCCAACTGGGCTTCAGCCGCATGACCATCAATCGCGCCCTGCGCGAGCTCACAGCCGAGGGGCTGTTGGTGCGCATGCAAGGTGTCGGCACCTTCGTAGCCGAGCCCAAAGGCCGCTCGGCGCTGTTCGAAGTGAACAACATCGCCGACGAAATCGCCGCACGCGGGCACCGGCATAGCTGCCAGGTCGTGGTGCTTGCCGAGGAAGCTGCAGGTTCCGAGCGAGCGCTGGCCTTGAACATGCGCGAAGGTCAGCGGGTATTTCATTCACTGATCGTGCATTTCGAGAACGATACCCCGGTGCAGATCGAAGATCGCTACGTCAATGCGGCCGTGGCGCCCGAATACCTTCTGCAGGACTTCACCCGTCAGACGCCTTATGCCTATCTGTCCCAGGTAGCTCCGCTGACGGAGGGCGAGCATGTGGTCGAGGCGATCCTGGCAGAGCCTGAAGAATGCCAGCTCCTGCAAATCGAACGCGGCGAGCCATGCCTGCTGATCCGCCGCCGTACCTGGTCCGGGCGCCAGCCGGTCACGGCCGCGCGCCTGATTCACCCCGGTTCGCGCCATCGCCTGGAAGGACGTTTTGGCAAATGAGCCGATTGCATGTGTTGCAGGCGCGGGACTATCCGCGCATGCCCTGGAAAAACGGCGCTGGCTTCACCGAGGAAATCGCCCGTGACCACGGCAACGGCCTGGACGGTTTTGGCTGGCGCTTGTCGATTGCCGATATCCAGGCGTCGGGCGCTTTTTCGAGCTTCGCCGGCTACCAGCGGATCATCACCGTGCTGCAGGGCGATGGCATGCGTCTGTGGGTAGACGGCCAACTCAGCCGGCCGCTGCTGCCATTCGACGGGTTTGCGTTCGAGGGGGCAAGCGAGGTCGATTGCCACCTTATCGGCGGGCCGATTCGTGATTTCAACCTCATCTACGCACCGCAGCGCTATCGGGCGCGCTTGCAATGGCTGGAAGGTTTCAACCGTTTGCACACCTCGGCCTCGACCGTGCTGCTGTTTGCCGCCAGCCAAGCGGTAGAAGTGGCGGCGGGGCACCAGGCCCTGCAATTGGGGCGTCATGACTGCCTGCAACTGGAAGGTAACGAAGCGTTGCTGGCGTTGGACGTACAGGGGCAGTGCTGCCTGATCGAACTCGATCCCCGTTGAGCTGACCCTGGGCTGGCATCGCTTGCGGCGTCAAGGTCTGCGAATTTCACTTGTCCATGCTTGTACATACAAGTAAAGATGTGTTTGTATTGTTCCACGACACATCTGCTGCAGCCGACCGCAAAGGACATTCCCGTGACCGACAACAACAAATACCGTGACGTTGAAATCCGTGCCCCGCGTGGCAATACGCTCACTGCCAAAAGCTGGCTGACCGAAGCGCCACTGCGCATGTTGATGAACAACCTCGACCCGCAGGTCGCCGAGAACCCCAAGGAACTGGTGGTGTACGGTGGCATCGGCCGGGCCGCGCGCAACTGGGACTGCTACGACAAGATCGTCGAAACCCTGACCCGTCTGGAAGACGACGAAACCCTGCTGGTCCAGTCCGGCAAGCCGGTCGGCGTGTTCAAGACTCACAGCAACGCACCACGCGTGCTGATCGCCAACTCGAACTTGGTCCCTCACTGGGCCAGCTGGGAGCACTTCAACGAGCTGGACGCCAAAGGCCTGGCCATGTATGGCCAGATGACCGCTGGCAGCTGGATCTACATCGGCAGCCAGGGCATCGTCCAAGGCACTTACGAAACCTTCGTCGAGGCGGGTCGCCAGCACTACGGCGGCAGCCTCAAGGGCAAGTGGGTGCTGACCGCAGGTCTGGGTGGCATGGGTGGGGCCCAGCCATTGGCCGCGACCTTGGCCGGGGCTTGTTCGCTGAACATCGAGTGCCAGCAAAGCCGTATCGATTTCCGCCTGCAAACCCGCTACGTCGATGAGCAGGCCACTGACCTGGACGATGCCCTGGCGCGCATCGCCCGTTACACCGCCGAAGGCAAGGCTATTTCCATCGCCTTGCATGGCAATGCGGCCGACGTATTGCCTGAGTTGGTCAGGCGCGGGGTGCGGCCAGACATGGTCACCGACCAGACCAGCGCGCATGACCCGCTCAATGGCTACCTGCCCGCCGGCTGGACGTGGGAGCAGTACCGCGACCGCGCACAGACCGACCCGGTGGCCGTGGTCAAGGCTGCCAAGCAGTCGATGGCCGTGCATGTACAGGCCATGCTCGATTTTCAGCAGCAGGGCGTGCCCACCTTCGACTACGGCAACAACATTCGCCAGATGGCCAAGGAAGAAGGCGTGGCCAATGCGTTCGATTTCCCAGGTTTCGTGCCGGCTTACATCCGTCCACTGTTCTGCCGGGGCATCGGCCCCTTCCGCTGGGCAGCGTTGTCCGGCGAAGCCGAAGACATCTACAAGACCGATGCCAAGGTCAAGGAATTGATCCCCGACGACGCCCACCTGCACCGCTGGCTGGACATGGCCCGCGAGCGCATCAGCTTCCAAGGCTTGCCGGCCCGCATCTGTTGGGTAGGGCTGGGGCTGCGGGCCAAGCTGGGCCTGGCGTTCAACGAAATGGTGCGCAGTGGCGAGCTGTCGGCACCGATCGTGATCGGGCGCGACCATCTCGATTCGGGCTCGGTCGCCAGCCCCAACCGCGAAACCGAAGCCATGCGCGATGGCTCCGATGCGGTCTCCGACTGGCCATTGCTCAATGCCCTGCTCAATACCGCCAGTGGTGCCACCTGGGTGTCGCTGCACCATGGCGGCGGTGTCGGCATGGGCTTCTCCCAACACTCGGGCATGGTCATCGTCTGTGACGGCAGCGACGAGGCGGCGGCTCGTATCGCTCGCGTGCTGGCCAATGACCCAGGCACCGGTGTCATGCGTCACGCCGATGCCGGTTACGCTATCGCCATTGAGTGCGCGCAAGCGCAGGGGCTGGACCTGCCGATGATCACCGGCTGATCACCTCCCTCTGCAATGCACCCCACAAGGGTGATACTCGACAACAAGAAGAGGCGGGCTGGCGCTGCCGGTCATGCCTCGCGAACTGGAGTAGCAACGTGACCGAACTTACCCTCAAGCCCGGCTGCCTGACCCTGGCGCAACTGCGCACTGTGCATGCAGGCCCTGTACGGCTTCAACTCGACGCCAGCGCCGGCCCGGCCATCGATGCCAGCGTGGCCTGCGTCGAGCAGATCATCGCGCAGGACCGTACCGCCTACGGCATCAACACCGGTTTCGGACTGCTGGCGTCGACCCGTATCGCCAGCCACGACCTGGAAAACCTGCAGCGTTCGCTGGTGCTGTCGCATGCCGCCGGGATCGGTGCGCCGCTCGATGACGCGCTGGTCCGATTGATCATGGTGCTGAAGATCAACAGCCTGAGCCGCGGCTTCTCCGGTATTCGCCGCAAGGTCATCGACGCGCTGATCGCGCTGGTCAACGCCGAGGTCTATCCCCACATCCCCCTCAAAGGCTCGGTCGGCGCCTCCGGTGACCTCGCGCCGCTGGCCCACATGTCTCTGGTACTGCTGGGCGAGGGCAAGGCGCGCTACAAGGGCCAGTGGCTTGCGGCTACCGAGGCCCTGGCCATCGCCGGTCTTGAGCCGTTGACCCTGGCCGCCAAAGAGGGGCTCGCCCTGCTCAATGGTACCCAGGCCTCCACGGCCTATGCCCTGCGCGGGCTGTTCCATGGCGAAGACCTGTTCGCCGCCGCGGTCACCTGCGGCGCGCTCAGCGTGGAAGCCGCCCTTGGTTCGCGCTCGCCCTTCGATGCCCGTATCCATGCAGTGCGCGGCCAGCGCGGACAGATCGACACCGCTGCCTGCTTCAGGGCCCTGCTGGGGGACACCAGCGAGGTATCGCTTTCGCACCAGAACTGCGACAAGGTCCAGGATCCTTACTCGCTGCGCTGCCAGCCACAAGTGATGGGCGCCTGCCTCACCCAACTGCGTCAGGCTGCCGAGGTACTCGGCGTCGAGGCCAATGCCGTGTCGGACAACCCTTTGGTGTTCGCCGCCGAAGGCGACGTGGTTTCCGGCGGTAACTTCCATGCCGAGCCGGTGGCGATGGCCGCCGACAACATCGCCCTGGCCATCGCCGAAATGGGCGCGTTGAGCGAGCGCCGCATCTCGCTGATGATGGACAAGCACATGTCCCAGTTGCCGCCCTTCCTGGTGGAAAACGGTGGGGTCAACTCGGGCTTCATGATCGCCCAGGTCACCGCCGCCGCACTGGCCAGCGAGAACAAGGCCCTGTCCCACCCGCACAGCGTCGACAGCCTGCCGACCTCCGCCAACCAGGAGGACCATGTCTCAATGGCCCCGGCTGCTGGCAAGCGCCTATGGGAAATGGCTGAAAATACCCGGGGCGTGCTGGCGATCGAGTGGTTGGGCGCCTGCCAGGGCCTGGACCTGCGCAAGGGGCTCAAGACCTCCGCCAGGCTCGAACAGGCGCGCCAGGCATTACGCCGTGAAGTGCCGCACTACGACCGCGACCGGTTCTTTGCACCGGACATCGAAAAGGCCGTGCACATGCTGGCCGAAGGCAGTCTGACCGCGCTATTGCCAGCGGGCGTGCTACCAAGTCTGTAATGCGCTCGGGGGCCTTTGGTGGCGGCCCCCGTATCTCACGACCACAAAAACAATTCAAGGACGTGACATGCAACCTGCACAAGGTCTCAAGCGCGGGCTGACTGCCCGCCACATTCGTTTCATGGCCCTCGGCTCTGCCATCGGTACCGGCCTGTTCTACGGCTCGGCATCGGCCATCCAGATGGCCGGCCCGGCGGTATTGCTGGCCTATCTGATCGGCGGCGCTGCGGTATTCATGGTCATGCGGGCATTGGGCGAAATGGCCGTACACAACCCCGTGGCCGGCTCATTCGGTCACTACGCCAGCACCTACCTGGGCCCCATGGCCGGCTTCATCCTCGGCTGGACCTATGCGTTCGAGATGGTCATCGTCGCCATCGCCGATGTGACGGCGTTCGGCATCTACATGGGCTTCTGGTTCCCAGAGGTCGCCCGTTGGACATGGGTGCTGGGCATCGTCTTGGTCATCGGTGCGCTCAACCTGTGCAACGTCAAGGTATTCGGCGAACTGGAATTCTGGCTGTCCTTGCTCAAGGTGGGCGCGATCGTGGCCATGATCCTGGCGGGCCTTGGCATCATGGTCTTCGGTTTCAGCCAGGTGGGCAGCGGGCAGGCCGTGGGCGTGGGCAACCTGTTCGAGCATGGCGGTTTCATGCCTAACGGTGTCGCCGGGTTGATCGCCTCGTTCGCCGTGGTCATGTTCGCCTTTGGCGGCATCGAGATCATCGGGGTGACCGCAGGCGAGGCCAAGGATCCGCAACGGGTGATTCCCAAGGCGATCAACGCCGTGCCCCTGCGCATCCTGCTGTTCTATGTGCTCACCCTGTTCGTGCTGATGTGCCTGTACCCCTGGCCGCAGATTGGCAGCCAGGGCAGCCCCTTCGTGCAGATCTTCAGCAATCTGGGGATCGGCTCTGCGGCTGCGGTGCTGAACGTGGTGGTGATCTCTGCGGCCGTTTCTGCCATCAACAGCGATATCTTCGGTGCGGGCCGCATGATGTATGGTCTGGCCCAGCAGGGGCATGCCCCCAAGGGCTTCAGCCGGCTGTCCAGGCATGGCGTGCCGTGGATGACGGTGGTGGTAATGGGGGCAGCACTGCTGGTTGGGGTACTGCTCAATTACCTGATCCCTGAAAACGTGTTTCTGCTGATCGCCTCGATCGCTACCTTCGCCACCGTCTGGGTCTGGCTGATGATCCTCATCACTCAAGTGGCGATGCGGCGGCGCATGAGCTGTGAGCAGATGGCCGAGCTCAAGTTCCCGGTACCGTTCTGGCCCTGGGGCCCGGCATTGGCCATCGCCTTCATGGTCTTCGTCTTCGGTGTGCTTGGCTATTTCCCGGACACCCAGGCGGCGTTGTTGGTCGGCATGGTCTGGCTGGTCTTTCTGGTGGCGTCCTACCTGTTGTGGTGCAAGCCGCGCACAGGGCAGGGCGCGTCGGTGGCCGAAGCCGCCGAGTTGCATCGCTAGCAAAGGAGAACCTGCATGAAAACCCTCTGGCAACACTGCCACGTGGCAACCATGGCCCAAGGCCGTTATTCGATCATCGAAGACGCCGCCATCGTGACCGGTGGTGGGCGGATCCTGTGGATCGGCCCACGTGCCGACTGGCAAGTCGAAGGGACCGAGCAGACGGTGGACCTGGGCGGTACTTGGGTGACCCCCGGGCTGATCGATTGCCACACGCACGCGGTATTCGGCGGCAACCGCAGCGGCGAGTTCGAACAGCGGCTGCAAGGTGTGAGCTATGCCGAGATCGCCGCGCAGGGCGGGGGCATTGCCAGCACCGTGAGGGCCACCCGCGCCGCCAGTGAAGACATGCTGTTCGCCAGCGCCCGGCAGCGCGTCCGGGCGTTGATGCGCGACGGCGTGACCACCCTGGAGATCAAGTCCGGTTACGGCCTGGACTTGGCCAACGAGCGCAAGATGCTGCGTGTAGCCCGGCGTCTGGGTGACGAGCTGGGTATCACGGTTCGGGCCACGTGCCTAGCGGCTCACGCCTTGCCGCCGGAATACGCCGAACGCAGCGACGACTTCATTGCCCACATCTGTGATGACATGCTGCCAGCATTGGCAGCAGAAGGGCTGGTGGATGCGGTGGATGCCTTCTGCGAACACCTGGCCTTCTCACCCGTCCAGGTTGAACGCCTGTTCATCAAGGCACAGCAACTGGGTTTGCCGGTCAAGCTGCACGCTGAACAATTGTCTTCCTTGCACGGCTCCAGCTTGGCCGCCCGCTACCAGGCACTGTCGGCCGATCACCTGGAATTCATGACAGAAGAAGATGCCGTGGCCATGGCAACGGCTGGCACCGTGGCCGTCTTGCTGCCCGGCGCGTTCTACTTTCTGCGCGAGACCCAAGTTCCGCCGATGGAGGCCCTGCGTCGGCACGGCGTGAAAATCGCCCTGGCCAGCGACCTGAACCCGGGCACCTCACCGGGCCTGTCACTGCGGCTGATGCTGAACATGGGCTGCACCTTGTTCCGCATGACGCCGGAAGAGGCCCTCGCCGGTGTCACCACCCATGCGGCGCAAGCGCTGGGCATGGGAAGCAGCCATGGCACCCTTGAAGCGGGCAAGGCCGCCGACTTCGTTGCCTGGCAAATAGAACGCCCTGCCGACCTGGCCTACTGGCTTGGCGGCGACCTGCCCAAGCGCGTCGTGCGCGGCGGCCATGAACTGGATATCTGAGCGAGGCGAGATGGACAAGGTACTGAGCTTTCACCAGGGTCAATTGCCGCTGTTGATCAGCATTCCCCATGCGGGCCTGAAGCTGACCCCGGCAGTGGCCGATGGCCTGGTCGATCAGGCGCGCAGCTTGCCCGACACGGACTGGCACATTCCCCGTCTGTACGATTTCGCCCAGGCGCTGGGCGCCAGTGTACTGACGGCCGAGTATTCGCGCTTCGTCATCGACCTCAATCGCCCAGAGGACGACAAGCCGCTGTATGCCGGCGCCACCACGGGGCTTTATCCGGACACGCTCTTTGAAGGTGAACCTTTGTTCAAGGAGGGGCTGGCGCCAAGCCCGGCAGAGCGCAAGCACTACCTTGAGCACATCTGGCACCCTTATCACAGGGCAATCAGGCATGAGCTGGCACGTTTGCGTGAGACGTTCGGCTATGCCCTGCTCTGGGACGCCCATTCCATTCGCTCGCACATTCCTCGGTTGTTCGACGGCAAGCTACCGGACTTCAACCTCGGGACCTTCAATGATGCGAGTTGCGACCCCAGCCTGGCCCAGCGGCTGACGCACGTCTGCCAACAGGCGCACGGTTACGATCATGCGCTCAATGGGCGCTTCAAGGGCGGGCACATCACCCGTCATTACGGCAACCCAGCCGCGCATGTTCACGCCGTCCAGCTCGAGCTTGCGCAAAGCACCTACATGCTAGAGCGTGAGCCTTTTAGCTACCGTGAAGATTTGGCAGGCCCCACCCAGACGGTGCTCAAGCAGCTTCTGCAAGCACTGCTAGCCTGGGGCCAGGCGCATTATCGCAACTGAAGGCAATCGGCCAGGCAGCGCGGGGTATGCGCGCCGCCCGGTCAATCGTCAGCCTTTGGCGACCTCCTTGAGCGTGAGTTCGCGCAGCAGTGCCTGCTCCTCGAGTTCCCGATCCATCTGCAAGCCTTGTTGCAAGATCACCTCTTCCTGCAGCGGATGGCTGGTGTTGGCCAGTTCCAGTACCCGCTGGCGGTACCGGTTTTCAACCTCCTCGAACCGCTCGGCGTATTCACCGCGAAGGCGCTGGGTCCAGTCCTGGTTGGACAGCAGATAGTCGATGAACGCTTCGCTGTGTTCGCGCTTGCGCACGTGTTCGAGCACGCTCGAAAGCTCATCGGCCGCCAGGTTGGCAGCACTTCGGAAACGCATGCGGTCGGCGATGGGCAGCTCGAGTTCCTTGGCCAGTTCGCGGCGATAAGCCAGGCGCACCGAAACCAGATCCCCCGGTATCGAGCGGTGCTGGGCAAGGTGTTCGAGTTCCTCTACCCGGAACAGCTGCAACAGCCTTTGGCGCATCTGCTGCAGGCTATCTCCTGCATCGATCACGACACGTTGATGCATCAGGTACAACTCGATGTTGTTGAACGCCTGAAGCGCGCCGTCATGACAGGTTTGTGCGCCATTTTCGTCAGGCAGCGCCGCTACAGCGATGCTTTCCAGCAATGGCCGCTCGGTCGGGTTGCTGACCGCCGCGACCAGCATCAGTCGCACCCGTTCGCAAAACCTGCCCCGAGTAGCGGGCTCCACGTAAGGGGCTGCGTTTTGCAGACGGCCCACCAGGCGCAGCAAGTCACTGCCTGCAAGCGCATCCCAGCATACCTGCAGGGATTCATTTTGCAGTGCATTTCCCAACATCCACGATTCCATCCGTGGGGTATCGTCACCGGACACCGGAAAGTGCGGGTGGTCCAGAGAGCCATCACTGGAACCATCGGTGAGCAGGTCGTTGGGAATGTCCAAGGCGAAGGAGAAGCTGTGATGGCTGTCGGAAAACGTGCGGACCCGCTGGATGGTTTCGGCTGGCAGCGGGTTGTCCAACAGGGACACAGAAGAAATCGGAATGGTGCTATCCAGGTTCGACAGGACACGGTCCGGCAGTTCGGTGATGTTGTTCGAACTGAGGTCGAGCAACTCGAGCGGCAGCAACAGGTCGCACCAGTGCGGCCAGCCCTGCAGGTCCATGTTGCTCAGCACCAGGGACTGGAGATTCGCTGCAAGCTGTGCAGGAACACGATTGATGGTGCCCACCCGGTTGCCCGAAAGGTCCAGCGAAGTAAGGTGGTTCAGGCGGCCAAAAATCTCGAACATAGGCTCATCGATTTCCAAACCCATGTTGCGCAACTCCAGGTACTCCAGCTCCGGCAAGCGCAGCAAGGCGGTAGGCAGTGTCGATTGCGGCGCTTGATGACCGTCTATGGTCAGGCGCGTGATACCCGGAAACCGACTGAGCAGCTCATCAAGCTGCGCAGTCGTGCCTCGCAAGCGGGTCAAGGCCAGGGCGCGAACACGCTCGCCAAAGAAGGGGGGCAGGCGCCTCGGGAAGTGCTCGATCGACACGTCTTCCAGATGCAGCCTGAGGTATCGATGGCCCTGTTCCTGATATGTCCAGAAATCATTGATCGCCGTTTCAATGCGTTGACGCTCGGCCAGGGCGGTTTGTGTCAGGGGGTTGCTGGAACTCGATGCCTGCGCCCAGCCCTCCAGCGCTTCTCGTACCTGCGAGCGCTCGGTGCGCAGGCGCGTGATTCCCTCGATAAGCGACGGCGGCTGGTCCACGCGAATACCAGAAGTGTCCAGCTGCTCGTTCATGAGCAAACGCTGCACGTGAATTTCGTTGATCGGGTTGCCTTCAAGGTTGATGACCGGCGGGAGTCGCAGTGATTCGGCTTCGTGCAGCAGGAACGATGGCAGCGTGAGCAGGTTATTGGCGCGCAGGGACAGCTCACCGATGCGGCTCAAGGCATCGCTGTCGATGCCCATCGGCCATTGCGACAGATGCATGCGGTCGAGCCCGAGGTAATCGAGTGTGAGCGCGTGGAAGCTCGGACGGTTGCCTTGTGCCAAGCGATTTCCGGAAAGGTCCAGATGACGCAGCTGCCGGGCACCGGTCAGCATGTCCAGGTCACTGGAGGACAAGGCAATGTTCTGGTTGGTCAGTACCAAGCGCTGCAGCTGTGGCAGGTTTTCCAGAATGGTGGGAATGCTGAATATGAATGCCGAGGGTGTTGCCCGCGGTGTGTAGGGCCGGTCAATTTCCAATGCCTGGAGTTGCGGCATCTGGCGGAGCAGGCGTTGCAGCAAACGCTCGTTCTGCGCCCAGCTGGCCATCGCGCCTGAGGGCAGGTCATAGAGGGTCAGGCTGCGCACTCGCTGGTAGAAGAACTCGGGTAAGTTCAACGGAATATCGGCCAGAGAGATCAGCGCCAGGCGTAACACGGACGTGCTCCGGTCGCCTTCGTCCAACGCCGTGTCATACCAGAACTGCACGATAGCCTCGCGCAACGCATCGTAGTTGCGTGCTGCCGCATCGGTCGACGGCGAAATGGCCTCGCTCCAGTCATCGAGCCTGCTTTGCAGTTCGGTGCGCTGCTCGGCCAAACGTTGCAGGTGTTCGAAAATCTGCAGGCGCGTGCGGCCACTGCTGGCCAGCGTATTGATCACCTGATCGGCAGAGCGGCCGGTACGCTGCGCCAACTCCAATGCCTCGACCTCTGCAAGGAGCTGCGAATAAGAGACCGCATGGGCTTGCGGGCCACCGCCGCTCAGCGGATACCCCAGGCGGCCCTCGGCAAGGCGCATGGGTGACCGATAGCCGGGGCGCACCGGCCGCATGCCCAGGGCCCTGCGCAAGGCTGGGCGAGGCAGCAACGGACTTTCCTGCATCAGGTGCCGCAGGGCCGCAGCGTCAGCCGCGCCGAGTTGTGCCATGACGTCTGGCAGCGCTTCGTGAAGCGCGGTAAAGAGGTCCGGGTGTGCCGTTACCAACCTAGGTGACTCGGCTTGATCCTGGACGATGTACCCTGCAGGGGCATGGATGATGGTTACGCAGGGGTTACCTTGCTTGGGGCCGATTGCCTCGGCTTGAGTGGGCCAGAACCCACCTCGCAGGATTTGTAGCCTGGTACCGGTAGGCCATTGCCTGAGTGTCGGCAAGGTATGCAGCACGAGTCGATCGCTGTCCCAGCTCTGAGCCCCTACCAGAAACAGCCCCTCGTAAGCCCGCGCCAGACGGACCTGTTGCAGATAAACACGAATTTCCTCGCTCAGGCGTAACGGTACCCTACCGCTTGCCAGCAGGCCCCGTTCGTTGGCAGTCGCGCTGCGTACCAGCTCGTCGGCAATGGCGGCTGGAAGACCGGGGTATGCCCGCATGACCGGTTCGGCGTCGGGCAGCTGGGCCGATGCCATGCGCCTGTAGGCTCTGAAAAATTCGGTTGAGCGGTCTGCCGTGACGGGCAACTGGCTGATCGACTGGTCAAGCTTGAACCGCTGGAGGGTGTCTTGCAGCAACGCCGGCAATCGCTCGCTCTCCACCAGCGCCCTGCGCAAGGTATCTTCGTCCGTGTCACTGATCTGCAGCATCCGTTGCAGCGTCGGCTCATCGAAGTCAGCACTCAGGTGCCCCATTCGTTGCAACAAGGTCGAACCTGTCCAGGTAGCGGGGCGGTCGGTGACCTGTATCCACGCGCCAGCGCCGTTGTAGCGCAGCGGTGGCTGATAGCGATGCTCGCCCTGTGGGTGCTGCAGCCGGTATTGGCCAGTGTCGGCGTCTGACACGACCTGATACTGGCGACCCTGCAGCACCAGCCGTTGCTGACCCTCATGCAACAACAGGCCCTGCTCATCCGGTGCCAATGACTGTGGCAGTGGGTCCTGGATTTGATAGGGCGTCAGATCAGGTTTCCACAGGCTTACCTGCCCATCAGGCATGTCCACGTCTTCCAGCTCTTCGATGAATGACGGGGTCTCGACGGGAATGCGCGCATCACCCGATTCGTCGTCGGGTTCTTCGACGATGGGTTCGTCGCCCCCTGGGATTTGCGGCGCGCCTTTGAGCGCATGGCCGGCAGCTGTCAGCGCAGCCATGACCGCCACGTTCTCGACGACATCGATCAGGTAGTCGTAAGCTGTGTCGCGCTCGTCTGCCTCCCAGGCTTCGATCCCCTCATACACCTCATGGGCCAGCTGGACGATGCCCACCAAAAGCATGGCCTCCCCAAGGCCAGGCACGAAGAAGCCGGCGATGTTCAATGCCAGCAACGCGCGCCCGGCAATGAGCTCGCGGTGAGCCTGGGCCGTACGCCGGTCCACGATCTGGGTTGGGACAGCGTGGAAGAGCACGTCCTGTTCATGACGTTCCACCTTGCGAAAGGCCATGAGCCCCTGGAACGCGTGGGTGAAAGGCGTTTGAACGGGGTAGAGCCTGGCATGTGGATCGCGTACGGGCTCGTGCAGGCCGCGGGTACTCCAGCCCGGTGGTGTCAGACGCGCTTGCAGGCGCTGTCTAACCATCCCCTTGTCGCGCTCGGGCACATGCTTGTCCAGGTAGCCCATGTCAGCCTGGAGCCGATCCCGCAGTGCGTCATGCATGGCCTGCGTATCGGCGAACGCCTTGAGGGGTGTTTTCCTCGTCGTCGGGGATATACAGCGCAATGCGGCTATCGGCACCCGATTGCCTCTCGATGACCACTACTCCCGTCAGTACGCAGCCCCAGAGTTGCAGCTCGCTGAACCTGAACCCCGATGCGAGAGGATCCAGCTTTTGATCGAGCGGTACTTCCAGCGCGGCGGTGTAGAACGTCTCGCTGATATCGCCCTTCAAGCGAGCGTAGTGCAGGGACTGTCGCCAAGCCGATTCCTCCGCCCGCCCCAGTGTTTGATACACCTCCAGGGCCACCTCGTCCGCACTGCGGTCAGCCGTTGCGGCCGGGTAGTAGATCGCGTGTATCAGGTCGTGATATTTCCCACCAATGTCCAACGTCCGACACAGGTCGGCGAAGGCTTCTGCCGGGATGTCCAGTGCATTGGTGATAGGCACGGTGCCCATGAAACGCCGGTGGTCGAGAATCACCGATTTTTTCAGGAGCCCATCGGGTGCATCCATGCCACCTTCAACGGCGGCGGACGCCTCGAAGTTATGCAGGGCTGCCTGAAGCAGTGAACGGGTCGCCCGCTCCACGGCCTGCCGCCCGTCCAGGGCGTCGTGCTCCTCGATCAGGCGCGCGTCCACCAGGTAGCTCTTGTCGACATCGACCTGTAGACCAAAGCGTTCGGCAATGGCTTCGGTCAACGCCTTTCTGGCATAGATCTCCAGCTCTGCAACCTGCTCGAACAGCGCCGCGACCTGCGCTTGGTGCTGACGGTGCTGTGCGTGTTCGATGCTCCAGGCACGCGCGACGGCCGGTTGCTCCGTGATCGCTGACGCCAGCCAGGCAGGTGCCTGCCGCCAATTGCGCATGGCCTGGTGCGTGTGGGTCGGGCTTTTTTTCAGCCACTGGGGGATGCGCTTGGCAATGGTGGAGTAATGGACACCTTGTGAGGGTAGGGTGTCGCTGGTGGGTGTTGGCATTTAGCAGTCCTCTGCACGATGAGGTGAAGGACTCTGTAGGGCCGGGGAAGGAGAAAGGAGGTAGATATATCTGCCCGGCAACTGTACCGGGCCAGGCATGGAGTTGATGTACAAGCATGCTCTGCGCTCAATTCAGGTTTATGATGGCTCACGGTCGAACAACCTTCACACGGAGTGCGCAATGCAGACCCTCTACCCGCAGATCAAACCCTACGCCCGGCACGATCTGGCCGTGGAAGCGCCACACGTGCTGTACGTCGATGAAAGCGGCTCACCCGAAGGTTTGCCAGTGGTCTTCATTCACGGCGGCCCGGGTGCAGGCTGCGACGCCCAGAGCCGGTGCTATTTCGATCCCACCCTGTACCGCATTATCACCTTCGACCAGCGCGGCTGTGGCCGCTCCACCCCCCATGCCAGCCTGGAAAACAACACCACCTGGCACCTGGTGGAGGACATGGAGCGCATCCGTGAACACCTGGGTATCGACAAGTGGGTACTGTTCGGCGGCTCATGGGGCTCCACGCTCGCGCTGGCCTATGCCCAGACTCACCCCGAACGCGTGCATGGTCTGATCCTGCGCGGCATCTTCCTGTGCAGGCCCCAGGAGATACAGTGGTTCTACCAGGAAGGTGCCAGCCGCCTGTTCCCCGACTACTGGCAGGACTACATTGCGCCCATCCCACCGGAGGAGCGCGGCGATATGGTCAGCGCGTTCCACAAGCGCCTGACCGGCTCCGACCAGATTGCCCAGATGCACGCGGCCAAAGCATGGTCCACTTGGGAGGGCCGCACGGCCACACTGCGGCCCAACCCCCTGGTAGTGGACCGGTTCTCCGAGCCGCAGCGGGCCTTGTCCATCGCCCGCATCGAATGCCACTACTTCATGAACAACGCCTTCCTGGAGCCGAACCAGCTGGTGCGCGACCTGCCCAGCATCGCCCACCTGCCGGCGGTGATCGTGCACGGGCGCTACGACGTGATCTGCCCACTGGACAACGCTTGGGAACTGCACCAGGCGTGGCCGAACAGTGAACTGAAGGTCATTCGCGATGCCGGGCATGCCGCATCCGAGCCGGGCATTACCGATGCTCTGGTGCGCGCAGCCGACCAGATGGCCAGGCGCCTGCTCGACTTGCCACTGGAAGAAGCATGAAGGGCCTGCTGCAACGGGTGCGCAACGCGCGGGTGGAAGTGCAGGGCCAGGTCATCGGCGCTGTCGAGCAAGGCCTGCTGGTGCTGGTGGCCGTGGAGCCGGACGACACCCGCGAGCATGCTGACAAGCTGCTGCACAAGCTGTTGAACTACCGCGTGTTCAGCGATGAGCAGGGCAAGATGAACCTGTCGTTGAAAGAAGTGGGGGGCGGGCTGCTGCTGGTCTCGCAGTTCACATTGGCGGCCGACACCCGCAACGGCATGCGCCCCAGCTTTTCCACGGCGGCGCCGCCGGCCTTGGGCGCCGAGCTGTTCGACTACCTGGTGACGCAAGCCAGAGACCGCCACGCCGACGTCGCTACCGGTCAGTTCGGTGCCGACATGCAGGTCCACCTGGTCAATGATGGCCCTGTAACATTGCTGTTACAAATTTAAGGTTAAAAAAAGCCGCTTTCTTGAATAAATAAGCGGTTCTATACCATAAATAGTTGTTGCAGCCTGATGCGTTGTCACGCGACCTGCTGGATAATCGCGCGCTGCATGAGGCCTGCGTTCGCAGGTCCGTTTCACTCTGACTCGAGCATTGTCCGTAGCCGTTTGGGGAATCATTACGCCCTTACGGGGTCCGAACAGTGCTCGCCAACCCGGCATTTGTCGCTGGCCGTTGGTTTCATGATCTGTTTTCGGCGAGGGTTGCTCGTGATTGTTAGTCCCCAAAAAGCATCAAGAATCCCCGGCGTCAGGCTGCGCAAGGCGCTGATGGCCAGCATGGCAATCGTTGGCCTGATGAGCGCGGGCCAGCTGTGGGCATTCAATCTTGACGATGTTGCAGCCAAGGCAAAGGATCTGGCCGGCCAGAAGTACGAAGCGCCCAAAAGCAACCTGCCGGCCGTGTTCCGCGACATGAAGTTCGCGGACTACCAGAAGATCCACTTCCTGCAGGAAAAGGCCGAGTGGGCCAACGACAAGACACCGTTCAAGCTGTCGTTCTACCACCAGGGCATGCACTTCGATACGCCGGTGAAAATCAACGAAGTCACCGCCACCAAGGTCCAGGAAATCAAGTACGACCCGAGCCGCTTCGAGTTCGGCGACGTGCCGCATGATGCCGATGCCACCAAGAACCTGGGCTATGCGGGCTTCCGCGTGCTGTACCCGATCAACAAGGCCGACAAGCAGGACGAAATCATGACCCTGCTTGGCGCCAGTTATTTCCGCGTCGTGGGCAAGGGCCATGTGTATGGCCTGTCGGCCCGTGGCCTGGCCATCGACACGGCGCTGCCTTCGGGCGAAGAATTCCCACGGTTCACCGAGTTCTGGGTCGAGAAGCCGCAGCCGGCCGACAAGCACCTGGTGATCTACGCGCTGCTGGACTCCCCGCGCTCAACCGGCGCCTACAAGCTCACCCTGCGTCCGGGCAACGACACGGTCGTTGACGTGCAGTCGCGCGTGTACCTGCGCGATCATGTCAGCCGCCTGGGTGTCGCGCCGCTGACCAGCATGTACCTGTTCGGCCCGAACCAGCCGTCCAAGGTCCTCAACTACCGTCCTGCGCTGCACGATTCCGAAGGCCTGTCCATCCATGCCGGCAACGGCGAGTGGCTGTGGCGCCCGCTGAATAACCCCAAGCACCTGTCGGTCAGCAATTTCAGCGTCGAGAACCCGCGCGGCTTCGGTCTGATGCAGCGCCAGCGCGCCTTCAGCGACTATGAAGACCTGGATGATAACTACCAGAAGCGCCCAAGTGCCTGGATCGAACCCAAAGGCGACTGGGGCAAGGGCTCCGTCGACCTGGTGGAAATCCCGACGGCTGACGAAACCAACGACAACATCGTTGCTTTCTGGAGCCCGGAAAAGCTGCCCGAGCCTGGCGAGGCGGCCGAGTTCGCCTACCGCCTGCATTGGACCATCGACGAACCCAAGTTCCAGGCGCCTGAGTTGGGCTGGGTCAAGCAGACCCTGCGCTCCACTGGCGACGTCAAGCAGTCCAACCTGATCCGCCAGCCTGATGGCAGCGTGGCTTTCCTGGTCGACTTCGCGGGCCCGGCACTTGCCGCCCTGCCTGAAGACACCCCGGTGCGCAGCCAGATCAGCGTGGGCGACAACGGTGAGGTGGTCGAGAACAACCTGCGCTACAACCCTGAAACCAAGGGCTGGCGCCTGACGCTGCGTCTGAAGGTCAAAGAAGCCAACAAGTCGACCGAAATGCGTGCAGCGCTGGTGCGCGATGTGCCCGTAGAGGCTCCAGCGCCTGCCACGGACGCCAAGCAGGACAAGGCGTCTGCCAAGCATGCCAAGGCCGAGAAAACTGCCAAGGCCGAACAACCTGCCGCCGACGCGGCGCCCACCGCCGAGGCTGCGGCCACCACCGAAAAGGTGCTGACCGAAACCTGGACCTATCAGTTGCCTGCCGATGAGTAACTCGAGCCCAAAGCCGGTATCGCTTGGCGAGTACCTGGCCCACCTTCCAATGAGCGATGAGCAGCGCGCGGAACTGGCCAATTGCGCATCGTTCAGTGAGCTGCACCAGCGCCTGGCGGCCAACTCGCACGCCAGCCCAGCCGAGGCCGTGCAGGCCTCGGTGGGCTCGCGCCTGACGGTCGGCACCGCGGGTGAACTGGAAGAGGCCGAGATGCTCGGGGTGGACGGTAACGGGCGCCTGTGCCTGAAGATCGCGCCGCCCATCACGCGTACCAAGGTCGTTCCCGAGCCATGGCGTACCAACCTGCTGGTGCGGGTATGGCGGCGCCTGACCGGGCGTACCAACGCACCGCAGCCACCCAAGCGTGAGTTGCCGGCGGCCCGCTGGCGCACTGTCGGCTCGATCCGCCGATACATCCTGCTGGCGCTGATGATCGGGCAGACACTGGTCGCTGGCTGGTACATGAAGAGCATCCTGCCCTATCAGGGCTGGTCGTTCGTCGATCTGGACGAAATCTTCGCTCAGCCGATCTGGGATACGGTGGTGCAGGTATGGCCGTACGCCTTGCAGACGTCCATCCTGATTCTCTTCGGGATTCTGTTCTGCTGGGTGTCGGCCGGCTTCTGGACTGCCCTGATGGGCTTTCTTGAGCTGCTGACCGGGCGCGACAAGTACAAGATTTCCGGCAGCAGTGCCGGCAACGAACCCATCGCGCCCGATGCGCGTACTGCGCTGGTCATGCCGATCTGCAACGAAGACGTGCCGCGGGTGTTTGCAGGCCTGCGTGCAACGTTCGAGTCGGTAGCAGCCAGCGGTAACCTGGACCGTTTCGACTTCTTTGTGCTCAGCGACACCAACGACACCGACATTGCCGTTGCCGAGCAGCAGGCATGGCTGGACGTGTGCCGTGAAACCAAGGGGTTCGGCCGTATCTTCTACCGCCGTCGCCGGCGTCGGGTGAAGCGCAAGAGTGGTAACCTCGACGACTTCTGCCGCCGCTGGGGCAGCGAATACAAGTACATGGTGGTGCTGGACGCCGACAGCGTCATGAGCGGCGAATGCCTGAGCAGCCTGGTGCGTCTGATGGAGGCCAACCCCGATGCCGGCATCATCCAGACCGGGCCCAAGGCGTCGGGCATGGATACCCTGTATGCGCGCATGCAGCAGTTCGCCACGCGCGTATACGGCCCATTGTTCACGGCCGGCCTGCACTTCTGGCAGCTGGGTGAGTCGCACTACTGGGGGCACAATGCGATCATTCGCATGAAGCCGTTCATCGAACACTGCGCATTGGCGCCATTGCCAGGCAAGGGTGCGTTCGCTGGGGCCATTCTTTCCCACGACTTCGTCGAAGCCGCGCTCATGCGCCGCGCCGGTTGGGGCGTATGGATCGCCTATGACTTGCCGGGCAGCTACGAAGAACTGCCGCCCAACCTGCTCGACGAACTCAAGCGCGACCGTCGCTGGTGCCATGGCAACCTGATGAACTTCCGGCTGTTCCTGGTCAAGGGCATGCACCCGGTGCACCGTGCCGTGTTCCTGACGGGTGTCATGTCCTACCTGTCTGCGCCGTTGTGGTTCCTGTTCCTGGTGCTGTCCACGGCGTTGCTGGCGACCAACACCCTGATGGAGCCCCAGTACTTCATCGAGCCGTACCAGCTGTATCCGCTGTGGCCTCAATGGCACCCGGAAAAAGCCGTGGCGTTGTTCTCCACCACCATCGTGCTGCTGTTCCTGCCCAAATTGCTCAGCGTCATCCTGATCTGGGCCAAGGGCGCCGTTGAGTACGGCGGGCGGATCAAGGTCACCTTGTCGATGCTCATGGAAATGCTGTTCTCCATGTTGCTGGCGCCGGTGCGCATGATCTTCCACACCCGCTTCGTGCTGGCCGCGTTCCTGGGCTGGGCCGCCACCTGGAATTCCCCGCAGCGCGACGACGATTCCACACCCTGGAGCGAAGCGGTCAAGCGTCATGGTCCGCAGACCTTGCTGGGCGTGGCATGGGCAGGTCTGGTAGCCTGGCTGAACCCCAGTTTCCTGTGGTGGCTGACGCCGATCGTGGGCTCGTTGATGCTGTCCATTCCGGTCTCGGTCATTTCCAGCCGTACCCGCCTGGGTCTGGCCGCCAAGGACGAGAAGCTGTTCCTGATTCCTGAGGAATACGCCACGCCGCAGGAGCTGCTGGCCACGGACCAGTACACCCACGAGAATCGCTGGCACGCCCTGCGCGACGGTTTTGTGCGCGCGGTAGTGGACCCGCGGCAGAATGCTCTGGCGTGTGCCATGGCCACTGCCCGGCACGGTCAGGCAGCGCCCATCGAGGCCATGCGTGCCGAACGCATCGTCAAAGCTCTGGAAGTTGGCCCCCATGGACTCGACCTGGGCACGCGCCTGGCATTGCTGAGCGACCCCGTGGCGCTGACCCGCCTGCACGAGCAGGTATGGTCGCAGCAGCACGCGGCATGGATCGATGCCTGGCGCGCCTCGATCAAGGGCGACCCGCATTCACCGTTGTTGCCGCTGCATCCTGAACATGAGGGTCAACCGGCACTCGCAGGCTCCTGACCTGCGCCATTGGCGGGCCAGCCCGTTCCGACCTACCCTGCAGCCGACGTTTGCAGGGTAGCGCCGGACTGGGTTGGCCCGCGACGCTTTTACCCTTCGGGCCGATTTAGGCCAACAAAGTCCCCCCCGATGCTATATCGCCAGCGCGCCATGCGTTAGCATCCCTCTCCGATAGCTCATGGCGGCCCGCACGGCCGTACCAATAAGAAAACGCGCTACTTCTACTTTCAGGGGACTTGGTGATGTTCAAGAAATACCTTTCGCGGCTGCTGGTGGGCATGACCGCTCTGGTGGCGGTGTCCGCCGCCCAGGCCGGGGCCATCGACGAGGCCGTCAAGCGTGGCACGCTGCGTGTGGGCATGGACCCGACCTACATGCCGTTCCAGATGACCAACAAGCGTGGCGAGATCATTGGTTTTGAGGTCGACATCCTCAAGGCCATGGCCAAGTCGATGGGCGTCAAGTTCGAAGCGGTATCCACCGCCTACGACGGCATCATCCCCGCCCTGCTGACTGACAAGTTCGACATGATCGGCAGCGGCATGACCTTGACCCAGGAGCGCAACCTGCGCCTGAACTTCAGCGAGCCTTTCATCGTCGTGGGCCAGACCCTGCTGATCCGCAAGGACCTGGCCGGCGAGATCAAGTCGTACAAGGACCTGAACAACGAGAAGTACCGCCTGACCTCCAAGCTGGGTACCACCGGCGAGATGGTGTCCAAGAAGCTGATCGGCAAAGCCAAGTACCACGGCTATGACAATGAGCAGGAAGCGGTCATGGATGTGGTCAACGGCAAGGCAGACGCCTTTGTCTATGACGCGCCGTACAACGTAGTGGCCGTTGAGAAGGCCGGTGCTGGCAAGCTGCTGTTCCTCGAAGAACCCTTCACCTACGAGCCGCTGGCCTTCGGCCTGAAGAAAGGCGACTACGACAGCATCAACTTCATCAACAATTTCCTGCACCAGATCAAGCATGACGGGACCTACGATCGTATTCACGACAAGTGGTTCAAGAACAAGGACTGGCTCAAGGACATGGAATAAAAGGCAACTTCAGGCCGCAAGCTGCAGGCCGTAGCCAGTGACCGACCTTGTGGGGTCGGCTACAGGCTGCGGCTTGCGGCTTGCGGCCTGCCGTTTTCCGGAGTATCCAAAGTGATCAAACACAAGAAGGCCCAGTGGCCCTGGCATGGGCTGACTGCACTGGTCCTGGTAGGCCTGGCCGTCAGCCTGTACATGGCGACCTCGATGATTTCCTACGAGTGGCGCTGGAACCGCGTCCCTCAGTATTTCGCTTACCAAGCCGAAGACGTACAGCGCGCGACCGACTATGGCACCGTGCAGGAAATCGTCATCTCCGGTGATGAAGCCCGCGTCACCCTGAAGGATGAAAGCGGGGAGCTTCAGGTCCTGGACGTGGCCAAGGACAGCCTGCAACTGAGCCGCGGCGACGATGTGGCCGAAGGGGACCAGATTGGCGTGACCCGGCACTGGGCCGCAGGTCCACTGGCCTGGGGGTTGTGGACCACCCTGTGGATTTCGGTGGTGTCCGGTGCGCTGGGGCTGGTGATCGGGCTGGTGGCCGGCCTGTGCCGGTTGTCGACCAACCCGACGCTGCATGACCTGTCGACCGTGTATGTCGAACTGGTGCGCGGTACGCCGTTGCTGGTTCAGATCTTCATCTTCTACTTCTTCATCGGCACGGTCCTGAACCTGTCCCGGGAGTTCGCCGGTGTCGCCGCCCTGGCGCTGTTCACAGGCGCCTATGTGGCCGAAATCGTGCGTGCTGGCGTGCAGTCCATCGCCAAGGGGCAGAACGAAGCGGCGCGCTCGCTGGGCCTCAATGCCGGCCAGTCGATGCGTCACGTGATACTGCCCCAGGCATTCAAGCGTGTACTGCCGCCGCTGGCCGGTCAGTTCATCAGCCTGGTCAAGGACACGTCGCTGGTGTCGGTGATCGCCATTACCGAACTGACGAAAAGCGGACGTGAAGCCATCACCACCTCGTTCTCGACCTTCGAGATCTGGTTCTGCGTGGCAGGTTTGTACCTGCTGATCAACCTGCCGCTGTCGCACATTGCCAGCCGGCTCGAGCGGAGGCTTGCGCAAAGTGATTGAAGTCCGTGACCTGCTCAAGGTATTCGACACCCGTGGCCATGTGGTACGGGCGGTCGACAACGTCACCACGCACGTGGCAAAAGGCGAAGTGGTCGTGGTCCTCGGCCCTTCGGGCTCTGGCAAGTCGACCTTCTTGCGTTGCCTCAACGGCCTGGAGCATTTCGATGAGGGCCATGTGGCCATCGCCGGCCTGGATCTGGCGCACCCCAAGACCGACATCAACGCCTATCGCCGCGAAGTCGGCATGGTGTTCCAGCATTTCAACCTGTTCCCGCACATGACCGTGCTGGAAAACCTGTGCCTGGCGCAGAAGGTGGTGCGCAAGCGCAGCAAGGCCGACCGCGAGGCCAAGGCTCGGGCCTTGTTGCAAAAGGTGGGGATCGCGGAGAAAGCCAACGAGTATCCGTCACGGTTGTCGGGCGGTCAGCAGCAACGGGTTGCGATTGCCCGCGCGTTGGCCATGGACCCGAAAGTGATGCTGTTCGACGAGCCCACCTCGGCGCTGGACCCGGAAATGGTAGGGGAGGTGCTGGATGTGATGAAGACCCTGGCCCTGGAAGGCATGACCATGGTCTGCGTCACCCATGAAATGGGCTTTGCACGAGAAGTGGCCGACCGCGTGCTGTTCTTCGACCATGGCAAGCTGCTGGAAGACTCGCCGCCCGCGGAATTCTTTGCCGCACCGAAAGACCCACGTGCGCAGGCGTTTTTGCGGCAAGTGCTCTGAAAGTGAAGGCTACCCTCGCGCAGTGGGTAGCCTTCGGATTGTGCGCTACAGGGCTCCCAAACCAAGCGCTCAGATGTTGAACCGCCTTACCATCCCCCGCAGTTGCTGCCCCAACTGCTCCAGCTCACCACTCGATGCTGCAGTCTGTTCGCTGGCTGCACTGGTCTGATCGGACGCATCACGCACATTCAGCACGCTGCGATTGATCTGTTCGGCCACCACGCTCTGCTGTTCGCTGGCCGTGGCAATCTGCTGGTTCATGCCTTGGATGCTCGAGACCGTCCCTGTGATCTGGCTCAGCGCATCGCCTGCCCTGCGGCTCAACTCCACGCTTTGCTCTGTGAGGTTCTTGCTGCTGTCCAGCAAGCGCGTGACTTCGTCGGTGCCGTTGTGCAGGCTGTCGATCAGTTGACCGATTTCTTCGGTGGCGGTGGAGGTGCGCTGGGCCAGGCCGCGCACTTCATCGGCCACTACCGCGAAGCCCCGCCCGGCTTCACCCGCCCGCGCCGCCTCGATCGCGGCGTTGAGTGCCAGCAGGTTGGTCTGTTCGGAGACCGACTTGATCACGTCCAGAATACTGCCGATGCGCTGACTCTCGCCGGCCAGATGCTGCATGGCTGCCAGGCAATGGTCCATCTGCCCGGACAACTGTTCAATGCGGCCAATCGCTTCGGTCACCACCTGATCGCCCACCTGCGCCTGTTGGTCGGCATTGGTGGCGGCCATCGATGCCTGCTCTGCGTTCTGCGCCACCTCCTGGACCGTGGCGCTCATCTGGTTCATGGCAGTGGCAACCTGGTCGGTTTCTTCTCGCTGCTGGCTGATGCGCACCTTGGTGTCTTCGCTGCTGGAGGCCAGTTGCGACGCGGCTTGCGAGAGTTGCCCGACACCGTGGTCGATGCCGCCGATCAGTTCGCGCAAACTTATCGTCATCTCACGCATGCTGGCCTGGAGCTTGCCCATCTCGTCGCGGCGCTGCACCGGTTCGACCTGGCTCAGGTCCCCTTTGGCGATACGTGCCGCCACATCCAGGGTCTGGCGCAGCGGTTGGGTGATCTGCAATGTGATCAGCCACCCGGCGATCACACCGACCACTAGCGCCAGCAGCGCCACGGTGGTCAACAGCGAGCGGGCGGCCAGTGCTTCCCTGTCGCGTTGTTCGACTTTGCGCTTGCCAAGCTCCAGGCTCACCGAGCGCAACTCGTCGCCGCGGCGCTCCATCGTGTTTTGCAGTTGCTCGGCCTTGACGGCGACCTGGCGGTACTGGTCCAGGGTCGCGCGGTATCGAGCCAATTCGGTGCCTGGTTGCTCGATCACCGTGCGCGGCAGCCCGAGAGGCGCCAGGCCCTTGACCAGTTGAGCCAGGCTGGTACTTGCGGCCTCCAAGGCGCTTTCACCGACTTTGGCGAAGTCTTCGACAGGGGAGAAGGTGTAGGCCGGTACCAGGCTTTGCTGGTTGGCGCTCTCCACATGCCGGCTCAGTGTGTCCATCATGCCCAGCACGTTGGTCTGCTGCCCATCGGCAGGCATCTTCAACAGGGCCTGGGTTTCAAGTTCATCGATGGCCGTGCTGAGTTTCTGCCCCTGAACGAGCAGGGCCTGGCGCAAGGTGGTGCGGCTGTTGGCAGTGCGCTGCAGTTCGGCAAAATCATCGCGCAATTGCTGCAGCAAACCCAGTTTTTCGGTCAGCATCTGCCGTGACTCTTCGACATTGCTGCGCTGCTGCAGCGTAGTCAGCATGTTGCTCAATTGCTCGAGGATGCGGCCGATCCGAGTCTTGCTCTGCTCATCGTCGAGCACACGGTACGTGATGCGCTCAGCGCGCAGGTCCTTGGTCAGGTCATTGATTTCGCCAATTTCACTCAGTTGCTGCGAACGAACGATGGCGCCGTCCAGGGCGCGCCAGCCACTGATCGTGGTGACCAGCGTGAGCAGCAGGACCACGGCGAAACCGAGGGCCAACTTGGCGGCGACGCTGATGTTGCCGAGCTTGCGGTTGAGGTAACCGAGCATGGGGATTCTCCGTGCAAGTGGAAGGAATGAAGAGCACGCGCAATGCGTGCAAGCCATCCCTGCCCATCGGCGGAGGACCTGTAGGACTTGACCTGAAACCCGCGTAGGAAAATTCGGACCATATGGTCAGATCTTTTACGGTTACATAAGCCTTTCGAGCGCAACCGCACGTCTTTCAAAGAGGCTGCGTGGCAGCCTCAGTCTGAATGCGCCGATTGACCGGCACTGTCATTGGTCGTGTCGACAGGCCTGCCCGTCAGAGCTTGAAACGCCTCACCAAACCCTGCAAATGAGTGCCTAGGCGTGCCAGCTCCACACTGGAGCTGGCAGTCTGTTCGCTGGCCGCCGAGGTCTGGTCGGAAATGTCCCGTACGTTGATCACGCTGCGGTTGATCTCTTCGGCCACCGCCGTCTGCTCCTCGGCTGCCGTGGCGATCTGCTGGTTCATCGCCTGGATGGAGGAGACGGTGCGGGTGATGTTTTCCAGCGAACTACCTGCACGGCGGGTCAGTTCGACGGTGCTGTCGGTGAGTTGCCGGCTGCTGTCCATCACGCTCGCTGCGCGCTGTGTGCCGCTTTGCAAACCGGCGATCAGTTCCTCGATCTCCTCGGTGGATTGCTGTGTGCGTTGTGCCAGGCTGCGCACCTCGTCAGCCACCACTGCAAACCCGCGCCCGGCTTCGCCTGCACGGGCCGCTTCGATCGCCGCGTTGAGCGCCAGCAGGTTGGTCTGCTGGGCCACCGACTTAATCACATCCAGTACGCTGCCGATCTTGTCGCTTTCACCCTTGAGCTGGCTCATGGCCTCGCTGGAGTTGGCCACCTCGCTGGCCAGCCGCTCAATCTGCGCCACCGCTTCGCTGACCACACGATCGCCCTCACGGGCCTGCTGGTCGGCCATGACGGCTGCTTCCGAGGCCTGCTCGGCGTTGCGTGCCACGTCGTGAACGGTCGCTGTCATCTGGTTCATCGCCGTGGCAACCTGGTCTGTCTCGACTTTCTGGTTGGTAACGCCTGCGCTGGTCTGCTCGGTCACCGCCGAGAGCTCTTCGGCGGCACTGGCAATCTGGGTTACACCATCGCCGATGCCGCCAATCAGCTCGCGCAGGCCTTGGGTCATGCGCTGCATGCTGGCCTGCAACTGGCCAAGCTCGTCTCTACGCAACGAAGGTTCATGCAGGGTGAGGTCGCCGTTGGCCACCCGTTCAGCTCCACGCAGCGCCTCGCGCAGCGGCAGGATGATCTGACGGGTGATCACCCAGGCCGCCAGCAGGCCCAGCAAGACGGCCAGGCCAGTGGCCAACCCCAGCAACGCTTTTGCCTGGGCAGCGGCGGTGTCACGCACCTGGGTCTGCGATGTGGTCATGGCCTGGCTGGTCTGCATCAAGGTCACGCCTTGATCGGCCATTTGCTGCAACGCCTGGGCGCTGGCGCTCTGCGCTTCGCCGAACTGCATCACGGCGTCGCGGTAGCCGCCCATGGCGGTACTGGCGTCGGTCAGGCCGGCGGCGAATTCGGCAGGCAGCTTGGCGGGCAGCCCTCGCAACTCGTCCAGCGCCTGGTCGATGGCCTTGAGTGCGGTCTGCTGATAATCGGCATTACCGCTGTAGGTGTAACCACGCACCTGGAATCGCGCTTGCTGGAGCAGGCTGTTGACGGTGACGGCATATTGGTACTGGGTGATATCGCCCGCTTGAAGCAGGCGCTGCTGAACGCGCCCTACCAGTTCGACTGCCTTGTCCGCGCTGTCCCCCAGCACGCCGCGGCTGGCCTCGCGTCGCACATTCGCCTGCTTGAGCTGCGCGAAGGCCTGCTGGTAGGCCGCTACTGCATCGCGCTGCTGTTCGAGTCGCTGGTGATCGGCGGGTTCGTCGATCTGGCCGAGCATCAGCTGAACCTGACGATCCAGAGTGCTAAGCGCCTTCTCCATCTCACCGATCGAGGCGTCGTCGCGCTGGCGCTCATAATGCTGACGTGCAATGCGCAGCTCCTGGGCGTACTGCTGGATGACCGAGATGTTGCCCAGCTTGTCACCCCTGGCTGTGATGCTGTTCATGCCGTGCCAACCGGTCAGGGTGATGATCAGCGTCAGCAGCAGTACCAGGCCAAAGCCCAGCGCCAGTTTGCGGGTTACACTCACGTTGCCCAAAAGCTGGGCTAACCATCGATTCATAGAAACTCCCTGGCGGCTTGGCAGCACGATTCGTTGTTGTTGCCAATGCCATCGGCCAGGGAAGCGGAAACTTGATGGGGAAAAGCTGACCAGGTCGTCAGAATATGCGTGAGAGCAAGGCCGTGACGGCCGTTTCCACACGCAGGATGCGCGCACCTAGCTGCACCGGGGCCAAACCCGCCTTGCCCAGCAGATCGACCTCGTAGGGGATCCACCCGCCTTCCGGGCCAATGGCCAAGGTGACTGGCTGTTCTACAGCGCGAGGGCAGGCAGGATAATCACCTGGGTGACCAACCAGCCCAAGGGTGCCTTCAGCGATGGCGGGCAGACGGTCCTCGACGAACGGCTTGAAGCGTTTTTCGATGATGACTTCCGGCAGCACCGTGTCACGTGCCTGCTCCAGCCCCAATATCAGGTTTTCACGGATGACGTCGGGCTGAAGGAAGGGGGTCTGCCAGAAGCTCTTTTCCACCTTGTAGCTGTTGAGCAGGATCAGGCGAGGCACCCCAAGGGTGGCGACGGTCTGGAACAGCCTGCGCAGCATCTTGGGCCGTGGCACCGCCAGCACCAGGGTCAACGGCAGCTTGGCCGGTGGCGCCTGGTCGAAGCTGACGTGAAGCTCGGCTTCATGACGCTCCAGGCGCTGCACCGTCGCCAGGCCCATTAGGCCGTTGATGCGGCCTACGCGCAGGGTGTCGCCGACGGCGACCCCGTGCACATCCTGCATATGGACGAAGCGCCGATCAGCCAATACGACGCGGTCGGCCGCGATGAAATCGGCCTCCTCCAGCAGCAGCAGGTTCACGACTGCGTCGCGGGTGGTTGGTCTTGATCATCGGCAGGCTGTTCGTCGCTGCCACGCTTGCTAATCAGGCTGCCGCACAGCACGCCGACCTCGAACAGCAGCCACATGGGGACGGCCAACAGGGTCTGGGAGAAGATGTCCGGAGGCGTCAGCACCATGCCGACCACGAAGCAGCCAATGATCACGTAGGGGCGGATCTTCTTCAGGTACTTCACATCGACCACGCCAATCCAGACCAACAGCACCACGGCCACCGGAATCTCGAAGGCCACGCCGAAGGCGAAGAACAGCGTCATCACGAAGTCCAGGTAGCTGGCGATGTCGGTCATCATCGAGACGCCCTCGGGCGTTGCGCTGGCGAAGAAGCCGAAGATCAACGGGAAGACCAGGAAATAGGCAAAGGCCATGCCGGCGTAGAACAGCACGATGCTCGACATCAGCAGCGGTATGGCGATGCGCTTTTCATGGCGGTACAGGCCCGGCGCGATGAAACCCCAGATCTGCTGCAGAATGAAGGGGATCGCCAGGAACAGCGAAACGATCATGGTCAGCTTGAACGGCGTCAGGAAGGGCGAGGCCACGTCGGTGGCAATCATGGTCGCATTGGCGGGCAGATGATCACGCAGCGGCGCCGAGACCAGGGTGTAGATCTGCTGGGCGAAGGAAAACAGCCCGGCAAAGATCAGGAAGATGACGGCAACGCAACGCAGCAAGCGGGTGCGCAGTTCGGTCAAGTGCGAAACCAGCGGCATGGGCTGGTCGTGTTCCGGATTCTCGCTCATGGGGCTCGCGGCGGCTCGGGCGGTACGGGAGTAGGGTGCGCAGTGGCATCGGTTTCGGCTGATGTGGCTGGCAGGCCGGCAGGCGGCTGCACGGTTGCCGTGGTCACCGGAGGCTGGGCAGGCGGCGCATTGGGGTTGAGGATGCGCTTGGCCTGCTCTTCCATGTGCATGATGTGCTCGTTGTGCAGCTGGCGGCGGATGTCATCGGCGCCGATTTCACGCTCGACTTCCATCTTGATGCTGTTGAAGCTGCGTTTGAGCCGACCGATCCACAAGCCTGCCGTGCGGGCGGCGCCCGGCAGGCGCTCGGGGCCGAGCACCAGCAGGGCGACGAGGCCGACGAGCAGCAGCTCGCTGAAACTGATGCCGAACATAAGTCAGTCTTTCCGCTGCGGCTCTTGGACCGGTTGGGCCTGGCCTTCGATGGTGTGGCCCTGGCTGGCTTGGGCGGTGGTGTGCACCGGTTGCACAGGGGGTACGGGCTGGGCCGGAGGAGGGGTAGGTTCAGCTGGCTTGGTTTCCTCTTCGTTCATGGCCTTGCGAAAGCCCTTGATCGATTCGCCCAGGTCGCTGCCCAGGTTCTTCAGCTTCTTGGTGCCGAACACCAGCACGACCACGACCAGCAGGACGATCCAGTGTTTCCAGTCAAAGATACCCATTTCGTACTCCCGAAAATTGTGTGAAGGTCACCGGGCGTCAGCCCTGAACATACATCAGGCCGAAGGCTGGCGGGCGGCTTTTTCGTCATGGCCCGACAACCCGAAGCGCCGGTCGAGTTCATCGAGCACGGCCTGCGGGTGCTGACCCAGGGCGCTGAGCATCACCAGGCTGTGAAACCACAGGTCGGCCGTCTCATAGATGACGTCGCTGCAGTCCTTGCTAAGCGCAGCATCCTTGGCGGCAATGATGGTTTCGACCGACTCTTCGCCGAGCTTTTCCAGAATCTTGTTGAGGCCCTTGTGGTACAGACTGGCCACATAGGAGCTGTCCGGCGCTGCCTGCTTGCGTTCTTCGAGCACGGCGGCCAGCCGGTTGAGGGTGTCGCTCATGTCAGTGTCCTGCGTCGTAGATGGCGTGCGGGTCTTTCAGAACCGGGTCGACGGTGGCCCATTGGCCATTCGAATAGACGCGGTAGAAGCAGCTTTCCCGGCCGGTATGGCAGGCAATGTGGCCCACCTGTTCGACCATGAGGATGATCACGTCGGCGTCGCAGTCCAGGCGCATTTCGTGAAGCTTTTGCACATGGCCCGACTCTTCGCCCTTGCGCCACAGTTTGCCACGCGAGCGCGACCAATAGATGGCGCGTTGCTCAGCAGCGGTCAACGCCAGTGCTTCACGGTTCATCCACGCCATCATCAGCACGCGTCCGGTCTTGTGGTCCTGGGCGATGGCAGGCACCAGGCCATCGCTGTTCCACTTGATCTCGTCCAGCCAGTCTTTCATCGTCGACTCCAAAACGGGCCCGTCTGCGTCGCGGGCCTTTTGCGCTAGTGTGCCAGCCACGGGCGCGGCTGGCTATTGGCGCACGATCAGGTAAAGGCCTGCGGCCAGCATCAACCAGGCCGGCCACGCAGTAGCTGCCGCCAGGCTACCGGCCTGCAGGGCGACACCGCCCAGGATCACGCCCCCGCCCAGCAAGCCGGCACCGAGCAGGCGCAGGGCCCAATGATCGCCATGTCGGCGCTCGGGCATCTTGGGGTCGTGCAGGTGCGGTTGCGACAGGCGTTCGAGCAAGTCCCGGGTCATGTTGGCCAGGTGAGGCAACTGCTCAGCCTGGCTGTGCAGGTTGCCCAGCAACGCCTTGGGGCTCATGCGCTGACGCATCCAGCGCTCAAGATAAGGCTTGGCCGTGCTCCACAGGTCCAGCTCGGGGTACAGCTGACGCCCCAGGCCTTCGATGTTGAGCAGGGTCTTCTGCAGCAGCACCAGTTGAGGTTGCACTTCCATGTTGAAGCGGCGCGCGGTCTGGAACAGGCGCATCAGCACCTGGCCGAAGGAAATGTCCTTGAGGGGTTTTTCGAAGATCGGCTCGCACACGGTGCGAATGGCCGCTTCGAACTCATTGACCTTGGTATTGGCCGGCACCCAGCCCGAGTCGATGTGCAGCTGGGCGACGCGGCGATAGTCGCGCTTGAAGAAGGCAATCAGGTTGCGCGCTAGGTAATCCTGGTCTTCATCTGTAAGGCTGCCGACGATGCCGCAGTCGATGGCAATGTATTTGGGGCTCCACGGCTTGACCGTGCTCACGAAGATGTTGCCCGGGTGCATGTCGGCGTGGAAGAAGCTGTCGCGAAACACCTGCATGAAGAACACTTCGACGCCGCGTTCGGCCAGCATCTTCATGTCGGTGCGCTGATCGGCGAGGGTGGCCATGTCGGTCACCGGTACGCCATAGATACGCTCCATCACCAGCACTTTCGGCCGGCACCAGTCCCAGTAGACCTGGGGCACGTACATCAGCTCGGAATCCTCGAAATTGCGCCGCAGCTGGCTGGCATTGGCCGCCTCGCGAAGCAGGTCGAGTTCGTCGTAGATGGTTTTTTCGTAATCGCCGACAACGTCCACCGGGTGCAGGCGGCGTGCATCGGCAGAGATGCGTTCGGCGCCCTTGGCGATCAGGAACAGCCAGGCGATGTCGGCAGCGATGATCGGCTTGAGCCCCGGTCGGACCACCTTGACCACCACTTCTTCACCGCTTTTCAGGCGTGCAGCGTGCACTTGCGCCACCGATGCGGATGCCAGGGGCTCCACGTCGAAGCGGCTGAACACCTCACTCACCTTGGCCCCAAGCTGGGCTTCGATCAGCGCCACGGCCTTCTGCGGATCGAACGGCGGTACGCGGTCCTGCAGCAGCATCAGTTCGTCGGCAATATCGGTGGGCAGCAAGTCGCGCCGGGTAGACAGCAGCTGGCCGAACTTGATGAAGATAGGCCCCAGGTCCTGCAGCGCCATGCGCAACCGCGCACCGCGGCTCAGCTCGGAGGCCCGACGCGGCAGCCAGCGCCACGGCAACAGCAGGCGCAGGCTCATCAACCACCAGGGCAGAGGGTAGTCGAACAGCAGGTCATCGAGCCGGTAGCGGATGACGACGCGCTGGATGCGGAAAAGGCGGCGGAAGGCGAGCAGCTTCATGCGTTATCGCTGGAATCAAGGGATCGGGAAAGGCGCAGGATGCGCGCCTCGAGGCGTTCTGTATCGACCTTCATGGCATCGAGTTCGCTGAAGGCGGCCTCGGCTTCGCGCTTGCCTACCAGCGTACGCGATTCTTCCGCCAGGTACTCGGACAGGCTCTGGCTCAAGCGCGCCAGGCCTTGGCGGGTCCAGCGGGTGCGCAGGCGAATGTGCCCTGCGATCAGGGACGTGGGCACCGGGCCCAGCCACTTCTGCAGCTCATGCTCCCAGTCCAGCTCGAGGTCCTGGAGAATGCCGAACAGATCGAGCAGGGCCGCGGTGTCGCCATGCAATTGCACCTGTGGGCTGTGCAGGACTGCTGTCTTGTCCCGCGATAACGCCAGGTGCGCCAGGCTCGCTGCCGGTGCACGCAGGCGACAGTCGACCTCGCCTTCCCAGGCACTGGCCAGCATCAGGCCCTGTTCGTCGGGCAGGATGAAGACCTGCATGGCCGGTTGGCGGCAGTCGATCTCGATGACCTTGCCTTCCAGCGCCGCCAGCCTTGGCAATGCCGTGCTGTCCATGCGCAGGACGCGGTTCAGGCCATGTTCGGCGCTGGCGAGCAGACCGGCCATGAGCATCAGGGCTTGATCCCCCGGTGCACGGCCACGATGCCGCTGGTCATGTTGTGGTAGGTCACCCGGTCGAACCCGGCTTGCACCATCATGGCCTTGAGGGTTTCCTGGTCAGGGTGCATGCGGATCGATTCGGCCAGGTAGCGGTAGCTCTCGGAGTCGTTGGTGATGAGCTTGCCGGCCAGGGGCATGAAGGCGAACGAATAGGCGTCGTAGGCCTTGGACATCAGCTTGTTGGTCGGCTTGGAGAACTCCAGCACCAGCAGGCGGCCGCCCGGCTTGAGCACGCGCAGCATGGAACGAATGGCGTCTTCCTTGTGGGTGACGTTGCGCAGGCCGAAGGCGATGGTCACGCAATCGAAATGGTTGTCCGGAAACGGCAGCTTCTCAGCGTCGGCCTGGACGAACTCGATGTTGCCGGCCACGCCACGGTCCAGCAGGCGGTCGCGGCCGACCTTGAGCATGGACTCGTTGATGTCGGCCAGCACCACGTGCCCGGTCGGGCCCACCAGGCGCGCGAACTTGGCTGCCAGGTCGCCCGTGCCGCCGGCGATGTCGAGCACACGGTTGCCGCTGCGAACGCCCGACAGCTCGATGGTGAAGCGCTTCCACAGGCGGTGCATGCCGCCGGACAGCACGTCGTTCATCAGGTCGTATTTGGCCGCCACCGAGTGGAACACTTCGGCGACTTTGCGCGCCTTCTGGCTCTCAGGCACGTCCTGGTAGCCAAAATGGGTCGTGGGTTCGGCGTGGTCGCCTTTGCGCTGGTCGTTCATATCGCTTCACCGAAATTAATTGACGCCATTCTAGGGCGAACGAGCGGATTTGTCTTGGCGGGGTGTACCGCCAGGCGGGGGCGGGCATAATGTCGATTATGTCTACATGTTCAGGAACACCCGCATGACCCAGATCAGCGTCGAACGCAAACACACCCTTGGGCGCGACGCCGCCCGTGCCAAGGCCCAGGCGCTGGTGGATCGCCTTAGCCGCGAGTATGACCTCAAGGCCTCATGGGATGGCGACCGCGTCGATGTGGCACGCAGCGGTGCGAACGGCAGCGTCCACATCGGCCAGGACAGCATCCGTGTCGATCTCAAGCTCGGCATGATGATGTCGATGATGAGCGGCACCATCAAGGGCGAAATCGAACGGGCGCTGGACAAGGCGCTTGCCTGAATCTGGACACCGGCCATTCGGCCCGGTTCGCCGGGTGATGGCGAACGGGGCGTTTCAGGTGGGCTCGGCAAGAAATTTCATGATGACCGGCGCGATGGCGTGCGGCCGGGTGATCAGAAACAGATGACCATCATCGATGATGTGCAACTGCGCGTTGGGAATACGCCAGGCCAGCAGACGCATGTTCACCAGCGGAATCAACGGATCGTCATCCCCGGCCAGCACCAGGGTGGGCTGGCGGAGCTTGTGCAGCCAGTGGATGCTGGTCCAGCCAACTGCTGCGAACAGTTGCCAGTAATAACCCAGCTTGCCAGCCGAGCGTGCCGTGGCCGCGTGCTTTAGCGCCAGGTGCGGATCCCGGCGAAACCCGCCGCCATACACCAGCGGCGCGATGCGCATGACATGCGCCGGGTCTACGTACCGGCGGGGGCTGGCCATGCTCCACAGCACCTTGGGCTTGCCAGGCACCATCACCGCCCCTGCCGCCGTGGCGGCCAGGATGAGTTTTCGGCAGCGCTGCGGGTAGTCATGGGCGAATTGCTGAGCCAGCCCACCTCCCCACGACACACCGATGACGTTGACCTGGCCGTAATTTAGCGCGTCGAGCAGCCGAGCGGCGAGCCGGGCAAGCCCTGAAAACCGATAGGGCCGCTGCGGCGTGGATGAACCGCCCACACCCGGGGCATCGAAGGCGATGACCTGCAGGTCGGGGTCCAGCGCCTCGATGAACGGAAATATCAGCTCGAAGTTGGCCCCGATGCCGTTGAAGATCAGCAAGGGCGCCAGGGTCGACTGACCTGGCCGCACGACGGTACGGATGGACAGGCCATCGAGCTCGACCGTTTTGAACACGTAGGGTGACGGCATGCGCATGGCTCCTGGAGCAGGTAGACGCCTTGGCACCGCGCAGGTGGCCACGGCGCAGGGGTTCAACGCTGGTGCACGTAGCGGCCTGGCGCAGACTCGGCTGCAGGATGACTGGGGCACCCCAGGTGGCCCGGCGCCTCGATCAATGCCCCGGCCCGCTCGACCAGCCAGCCCTGCCAGTGCAGCCACCATGAATCGACATGCCTGACGGCGTCCTCTTGCCACGCCAGCGGATCGTCATGCTGGCCACCGCCGGCCTGAAAGCGCGCCTTCGGGTTGCCTGGCGGGTTGATGATGCTCTGGATGTGCCCGCTGTTGGAGAGCACGAACTCGACCTTGCCGCCGAACAGTCGCGCCGAGCGGTAGCAAGCCTGCCAGGGCGTAATATGGTCGGCATTGCCCGCCACGCTGAAGAGATCGCACTTGACCTGCTTGAGGTCGATGGCGGTACCGCAAACGGTGATGCCACCGGGACGGGTGAGCGGATTGCCCCTGTACATCTCGATCAGGTCGGCATGGAATGCGGCGGGCAAGCGCGTGGTGTCGTTGTTCCAGTACAGGATGTCGAACGCTGGCGGCTCGTTGCCGAGCAGGTAATTGTTGACCCAGTAGTTCCAGATCAGGTCGTTGGGACGCATCCAGGCAAACAGCCGGGCCAGATCGCTGCCCTCGAGCACCCCCGCCTGCTGGGATTGACGCTTGGCCGCATCCAGCGCCTGGTCGTCGACGAACAACGCCAGCGCGTTGTCGAGCGTGGCGTCCAGCACGCTGACCAGCAAGGTCAAGGCATTGACCTTGGTTTCATGGCGCGCCGCAAGGTGGCCCAGCAGCGCGGTGCAGGTGATGCCCCCTGAGCATGCACCGAGCATGTTCAGGGTCGCACTGCCGGTGATGCTCAGCACGGCGTCCACTGCCTCGCCCAGTGCTCGCACATAGGTGGACAAGTCCCAATCGCGCTGCGCCCTGGTCGGGTTGCGCCAGCTGACCATGAAGGTCTGTTGGCGGGCGTCCAGGCAGAAGCGCATCAGGCTTTTTTGCGGGCACAGATCAAAGATGTAGAACTTGTTGATCTGTGGGGGCACCACCAGTAATGGCCGTTCATGCACCTGCTCGGTGAGGGGGCTGTACTGGATCAATTCCAGCACCTCGTTACGGTACACGACCGCGCCGCGACTGCTGCCCAGGTCCTTGCCCACCTCGAAAGCATCCATGTTCACCTGGCGGGGCATGCCGCCGTTGTGGACCACATCCCTGGCCAGGTTCGACAGGCCATCAAGCACGCTTTTGCCGCCGGTCTCGAAGAAACGCTTGAGTGCGGCAGGATTGGACAGGTTGTTGGTAGGCGCCAATGCTTCGGTCATGAGCTGGATGACGAACTGCCCACGGCTGATGTCCTCAGGGGGCAGGTCACTGCTGCTGATCCACGCCTGGAGTTCGTTACGCCATGCCAGGTAGCCTTGCAGGTAGCGTCGGTAAAGCGGGTTCTGTGACCAGGTCGGGTCGCTGAAGCGGCGGTCATCGCTGGCAGGGGCGAGGCTCGATTTGCCCAGCACCACATTCTTCAGTTCGAGCCCGAAGGCAAGCGCGTGCTTGGCACTGTGCAAGGGCTGGCGTACGGCCTGGCGCAGCACGGTCTGGGCCGTGCCCAACAGGTCCTTGCGTTGAACGCCGACCATCGGGTTCAGGCCCGCGGCGCGTTGCGGGGCCTGCTGCTGATCTTCATTGTTTTTGTTACTCATCCGCGACGCTCCGTTGTCTGAGACGAGTACCGGCTGCCGAGGGGTGCACCGACGTGTCCCCGATACCGCTACTCGGGTAATCCGTGACCACGTCCTGCACTGCTACGGGCGATCAGGCGCCTGCCGCGCCATGCTGGTAAATGGCCACCTCTACTGGTTACCCGAGTTTCAGGCGCGAAGCAACCTGACGCTGTCGTATGTTCCTTATCACTGTCAGTTGGGTCGGCATGGCGGGCGAAGGCGTTTGCCAGGAGAACAGTTAAAGCATCAGCTTGACCACGGATTCCGAAGGGTCTCGCGTCTTGCCGGCCTTGTGCAGTGCCTCAAGGTATTCGGCCCACAAGACGTCCTGACGCAGACACAACTGTTCCAGGTATTCCCAGGTGAACAGACCACTGTCATGGCCATCGTCGAAGGTGAGTTTCAGGGCGTATTGCCCAGCCGGTTCCAGCCCGACGAGGCCGACGTTGACCTTGCCAAACTGCAGGATGGGGTTGCCGTGCCCCTGGACTTCGGCCGAGGGGGAGTGCACGCGCAGGAATTCGGCGGGCAGGTGGTAGACCTCATCGGGCCCATAGGTGAGGCGCAGGGTCTTGGAGGCTTTGTGCAGGTTGATGGCGGTAGGCATGCGAGCCATGGGCGTGATCTCTGTTTGAGTTACACACCGCACGCTACCCGCTGCACGAAATGCTCGCCAGCTTCTTGAGCAAAAAACCTGTTTCGCCAGGCTGCAAGCGTCGCACGGGGCGCTTGCAGCCTGGCGCGGGCCCGTTACAGGATGTAGCGGGACAGGTCTTCGTTCTGGGCCAGCTCGCCCAGGTGGCTGTTCACATAGGCTGCGTCGATCTGGATCGGCGCTTCGTCATGGGCACTGGCCAGGTCGCCGGCGCTGAACGACACCTCTTCGAGCAGGCGCTCAAGCAAGGTGTGCAGGCGACGGGCACCGATGTTCTCGGTTTTCTCGTTGACCTGGTAGGCGATTTCGGCCAAACGCTTGATGCCATCCTCGACGAACTCGATGTTCAGCCCTTCGGTCTTGAGCAGTGCCTGGTACTGTTCGGTCAGCGAGGCATGCGGCTCGCGCAGGATGCGCTGGAAGTCTTCCGGGGTCAGGGCCTTGAGTTCCACGCGGATCGGCAGACGACCTTGCAGCTCAGGCACCAGGTCGCTCGGCTTGCTCAAGTGGAACGCGCCCGAGGCGATGAACAGGATGTGGTCGGTCTTGACCATGCCCAGCTTGGTGTTGACCGTGCAGCCTTCGATCAGCGGCAGCAGGTCGCGCTGTACACCCTCACGGGAGACATCGGCGCCGCCGACATTGCCGCGCTTGGCGACCTTGTCGATCTCATCGATGAACACGATGCCGTGCTGTTCGACCGCTTCCAGCGCCTTGGCCTTGAGCTCTTCTTCATTGACCAGGCGACCGGCTTCTTCGTCGCGCACCATTTTCAGCGCTTCGCGAACCTTCAGCTTGCGCGACTTGCGTTTGCCCTTGCCCATATTGGCGAACAGGCTCTGCAACTGGTTGGTCATTTCTTCCATGCCAGGGGGCGCGGCGATTTCGACGCCCACGGCATCGGCCACCTCGATTTCGATTTCCTTGTCGTCCAGCTGGCCTTCGCGCAGGCGCTTGCGGAACAGCTGGCGGGTATTGGAATCGGAACTGGTCTGGGCGGCTTCCTCGCTGAAGCTGCTGGCCCGTGCCGGTGGCAGCAGGGCGTCGAGGATGCGCTCTTCGGCGGCATCCTCGGCGCGGTGGCGCACACGGATGATTTCCTGCTCACGCAGCATCTTCAGAGCAGCGTCGGCCAGGTCGCGGATGATGGATTCCACATCGCGGCCCACATAGCCCACTTCAGTGAACTTGGTGGCTTCGACCTTGAGGAACGGGGCATTGGCCAGCTTGGCCAGGCGCCGGGCGATCTCGGTCTTGCCCACGCCGGTGGGGCCGATCATCAGGATGTTCTTGGGCGTCACTTCGGCGCGCAGCTCGGCAGGGAGCTGCATACGGCGCCAGCGGTTGCGCAGGGCGATGGCCACGGCGCGCTTGGCGTCGTCCTGGCCGATGATGTGACGGTTGAGCTCGTGGACGATCTCGCGGGGGGTCATGGACATGATCAATAGGGTCCTCGTACGAATGATTCAGCGTGGAAAAGCCCCGTCACCGAGACGGGGCGCCAAAGCAGCTGATCACTCGGCCAGGTCCTGCTCCTCGATGGTCAGGTTGTGGTTGGTGAACACGCAGATGTCACCGGCGATGTTCAGCGCGGTCTCGGCGATTTCGCGGGCCGAGAGGTCGGTCTTGTTCAGCAGTGCACGGGCTGCGGCCTGGGCATAGGCGCCGCCGGAACCCATGGCGATCAGGCCGTCTTCGGGCTCGACCACGTCACCGTTGCCGGTGATGATCAGCGAGGCATCCTTGTTGGCCACCGCCAGCATGGCTTCGAGGCGGCTCAGGGAGCGGTCGGTACGCCATTCCTTGGCCAGTTCCACGGCCGCGCGGATCAGGTGGCCCTGGTGTTTCTCCAGTTGGCCTTCGAAGCGTTCGAACAGGGTGAAGGCATCGGCAGTGGCGCCGGCAAAGCCCGCGATGACCTGACCGTGGTACAGGCGACGCACTTTCTTGGCGTTGCCTTTCATCACGGTGTTGCCGAGGGATACCTGGCCGTCGCCGCCCATGACGACTTTGCCATTGCGGCGGACTGAAACGATGGTGGTCAAGGGAGAGTCTCCACGCAGCGGGGCGAAAATGCCTGTTGCAAACTCATATGGGGGTGCAGGACGGGATTTCAACCGCGGGGGATGAACGGTTCGAGGAGTGGGGTTCAGAATGGGTGACGAGGTTTTTGTGCCAGGTATGGCGAAACACCGTATGGCGAAACACCTCGATGCGGTAAGCGGCAGCCCAGGATCCTGGCTTCGCAACCCGTAGGTTGGGGCCGCGCAACGGTCCATCGCGGCACGAGGCCGCCCCCCACACCGCAATGAGTACGCCTCTCAGATACGGACTGCACCGCCATCCCTGTGGTGGCTTTGCCGGAGCGCCGGACCGGCCGCGTGGGCCGCTGCGCGGCCCCAACGCTACAAGCTGTAAAGCTGAACCCTAAACCGCTACACAACTCATTGATCGGCCGGCCCCTGGCTCACGCCTCGTGACAGACGCGCCCATCGACCAACGTATAGCGCACAGCACCCGGCAGGCAGTGCCCGATGAACGGGCAGTTGTCGCCACGGGAGTACCAATGCTCACCCGCCACGGTCGAGGCCTGTGGATCGAATACCACCAGGTCAGCCGCTGCCCCCACCTGCAACTGGCCAGCCGGCAGCCGCATCGCTCCAGCAGGACCGCAGGTCAGGCGCGCCAGCAACGTGGGCAGGTCGAGCAAGCCATCCTGTACCAGCGTCATGGCCAATGGCAGCAACACTTCCACGCTGCTGATACCCGGCTCCGTGGCGCCGAACGGAGCCAGCTTGGCATCGCGCTCATGAGGCTGGTGATGGCTGGCGATCGCCTGGATCACGCCGGTTTTCACCGCCTCGCGCAGGCCATCGCGGTCGGCAGCGCTACGCAGTGGCGGTTGCACGTGGTACAGGCTGGAAAATTCACGCAGCGATTCGTCGGTCAGGATCAGCTGGTACAACGCGACATCGGCAGTCACCGGCAGGCCAAGGCTTTGCGCCTGGGCGATCAACCTGGCGCCACGGGCGCTGGTGATCTGGGTGAAGTGAGCGCGAACACCTGTCTGCTCCACCAGCAGCAGGTTGCGCGCCAAGGCCACGGTTTCGGCAGTTTCAGGGATGCCGGGCAAACCCAGGAAGCTGGCCATGGCCCCTTCGTGGGCAAGGCCGCCCTGGGCCAGGTCGCGGTCCTGGGAGTGGAACACCACCGTCAGGTCGAACGTGGCGGCGTATTCCAGCGCACGGGCCAAAGTGCGGTTGTTGGGTATTTCCTTAAGGCCATTGCCAAAAGCGACGCAGCCGGTGTCGCGCAGGCCTACCAGTTCGGCCAGCTGCTCCCCCTCCAGGCCCTTGGTCAGCGCACCAATCGGGTAGACCTTGCTGTTGCCCGCCTCGCGGGCGCGGTCCAGGATCAGCTCGGCCACTGCCGAGGTGTCCAGGGCCGGGCGGGTCTGCGGCGGGCAGCACAGGCTGGTCACGCCGCCGGCCACGGCCGCGCGGGTCTCGCTGGCGATGGTGCCTTTGCGGCTGTAGCCGGGCTCGCGCAGTGACACGCCCAGGTCCACCAGGCCAGGGGCGACGACCAGGCCATCGGCCTGAAGGGTGCGGCTGGCAGCAAAGCCAGCGGGCGCGGCGCCCATGGCGGCAATGCGGCCACCCTCCAGGTGCAGGTCGGTGACCTGGTCAAGGCCGCTTTGAGGGTCGATGACTCGGGCGCCAAGAATGCTGATGCTCACTGGGCGATCTCCTGGTCGAGTTGACGTTGTACGTTTTGCCCGCTCATGGCCATGGACAACACGGCCATGCGCACGGCGATCCCGTAGGTAACCTGGTTCAGGATCACCGAATGCTTGCCATCGGCCACGGCCGATTCGATTTCCACCCCACGGTTGATCGGGCCGGGATGCATGACGATGGCGTCCGGCTTGGCGCCTGCCAGGCGGGCGGTGGTCAGGCCGAACAGACGGTAGAACTCGCCTTCGCTGGGCAGCAGGCCACCGGTCATGCGCTCACGTTGCAGGCGTAGCATGATCACCACGTCCACATCCTTGAGGCCTTCTGCCAGGTCGGTGTACACCTTCACGCCATACTGCTCGATGCCGACGGGGATCAGGGTTTTGGGGCCGATCACGCGAATGTCCGGGCAACCCAGCGCCTTGAGCGCCAGCATGTCCGAACGCGCCACGCGCGAATGAAGGATATCGCCGACGATGGCAACCGATAGGTTCTCGAAGCCGCCCTTGTGACGGCGAATGGTGAGCATGTCGAGCATGCCCTGGGTCGGGTGCGCATGGCGGCCATCACCGCCGTTGATCACGGCAACCTCCGGGCACACGTGCTCGGCAATGAAGTGCGCCGCGCCCGAATCCGAGTGGCGCACCACGAACATGTCGGCCGCCATGGCTTCAAGGTTGCGCAAGGTATCGAACAGCGTCTCGCCCTTGCTGGTCGAGGAGGTCGACACGTTCAGGCTGATCACGTCGGCCGACAGGCGCTGGGCGGCCAGCTCGAACGTGGTCCGGGTTCGGGTCGAGTTCTCGAAGAAGACGTTGCACACCGTCTTGCCACGCAGCAGCGGCACTTTCTTCACGGCGCGGGCGCCGACTTCCAGGAAGGAATCGGCAGTGTCGAGAATTTCGGTCAGCAGTTCGCGGGGCAAACCGTCAAGCGAAAGGAAATGGCGCAGCTGGCCCTGATCATTGAGCTGCAGCGGGCGCTTGGCGTCGATTGGCGTCATCGCGGGGGACTCTTAAAGGGCGGTAGCGGGGGCGAGGTCCTGGCGCTCGAGGGCGAGCGGCGTGGGTCCGGTCAATTTTACCCGTTCATGGGCCGCCAATGACAAGGTGGCGCCGAGCACATTCGGGCGGATGGGCAGCTCGCCTGCATCCAGGTCCAGCAGGCAGACCAGGGTGACGCTGGCCGGACGGCCATAGTCGAACAGTTCGTTGAGGGCGGCACGAATGGTTCGACCGCTCATCAGCACGTCGTCTACCAGCACCAGGTGCTGGCCTTCGATTTCGAACGGCAGCTCCGAGGGGCGCACCTGCGGGTGCAGGCCATTCTGGCTGAAGTCGTCTCGATAGAACGACACGTCAAGCGTACCCATGGGGCTGGTGTCGTCCATGGCCTGTTGCAACGCCTGGGCCACCCACACACCGCCGGTGCGAATGCCGATGTAGCGTGGCTCGGCGATGGCGCGGCGGGCCAGATGGGCGCGAAGGTCGACAGCCATCTGCCGGATCAGCGCGGCAGGATCAGGTAGGCTCATTGCAGGTTCCTCGGAAGGGTGCGCCGGAGGCATCCGGCCGCGAAGATGATCAGGTATTGGCCTCCAGCCAGCTTTGCAGCAGCAGGGCGGCGGCGATAGCGTCGACCGGGTTGTCCCGGTACGTGCCGCGCTGGCCGCCACGGGCCATGCGCTCACCCTTGGCCTCGAACGTGGTCAGGCGTTCGTCATGGGTATGCACCGGCAGGTTGAAGCGCCCATTGAGGCGGCGGGCGAATTTTTCGGCGCGGGCGCTCATGTCGCTGGGGGTGCCGTCCATGTTCAGCGGCAGGCCGACGACAATGGCGTCAGGTTTCCATTCGGCGATCAGGCGCTCGACCTGGGCCCAATCCGGCACGCCATTCTGGGCGCGCAGCGTACACAGTTCACGGGCCTGGCCGGTGACCGCCTGGCCGACGGCAACGCCAATCTGCTTGGTGCCATAGTCGAAGCCCAGCAGCAGCCGGGGTGCGGCAAGTGCGTCGGCCATCAGGCGTGGCCCGCTTGGCTGGTCAGCAGGTGAAGGTTGATGCCAAGGCTTGCGGCCGCCGCTTCCAGGCGCAGCTCGCTGGTCATGGCAAACAGGATATCCGGGTCGAACGCACAGTTGAGCCAGGCGTTATCGGCCAGTTCGGCCTCCAGCTGGCCCGCTTCCCAGCCGGCGTAGCCCAAGGTGATCAGGCTCTTTTCCGGGCCCACGCCTTCCGCGATGGCGAACAGCACGTCCTGGGACGTGGAGAGCGAGAGGCCCTGGAGTTCCACCGTGGCCTGGTAGCTGCACTCGCTGGTGTGCAGCACGAAGCCGCGGTCGGTCTGCACCGGGCCGCCTTGGTAGATGGGCACCTGCAGGGTGCTGGCCGACGGGGTTTCGTCCGGGCGCAACTGCTCGAGGATGTCGGCCAGGTTCAGTTCCTGCGGCTTGTTCACCACAAGCCCCATCGCGCCATGAGCATTGTGCTCGACGATGTACGTGAGGGTCTGGGCGAAGTTCGGGTCGGCCATGTGCGGCATGGCGATCAGGAACTGGTGCTTGAGGTAGCTCGGCGTGAGGTTCTTCATGGGGGATAGTGTGGCGCCACCCGGCCACAGCTGCAAGCGTGCCGGCTCAGTTGCTGGACAACCGATCGCCTCTGGCGAAGCGCCAGGTGCGGATGATTTCCAACCGGTCGTACTCGGCCAGGTCACCGGTGAACGGTGCGAACGGTGCAGCCAGGCGCACAATGCGCTGGGCCGCCTGGTCCAGCACGGGCTGACCGGAGGATTCGAGCACCAGCACTTCGTAGAGTGACCCGTCGCGGTTGATCGAGACCATCATGCGCAGGTTGCCGTAGATCTGCTGCCGGCGTGCCTCGTCCGGGTAGTTCAGGTTGCCCACGCGTTCGACTTTCTTGCGCCACTCCTCCTTGTACCAGGCGCCCTTGTCGCGCATGGTCGAGGCCGCATTCAGGCGATGGATACGCGGGCGCTTGGCATATTGCTGCTGCTCATTGGCAAGCTCGGCTTCAAGGCTGGCGATCTGGCTGGACAGCTGCGAGCTGTCGAACTCCCGCACGGGCGTGCTCGGCTTGGGCTGGGGCTTGCTTTCCCGGGGCTTGGGCTCGACCTTCTGGGCCTTGGGGGCCTTGGTCGCGACCGCCGACTTCTGTGGAGGCGGCGGTACCTCGGGCCTGGCGGCAGGAGGCGGCGTGATCTTGTTGATCTTGGTGTCCTGGAAAGGCGCAAGCTCGGTGGTCTTGGGCACGGCCTTCTTGTCCAGGGTGCCGCTGCCTTGCTGGTTGTCCTGCGCCTGGAAATCAGCCTTTTCCGGCGGCTTTTCGCTCTTGAACGTGGCCAGGGTGATGTCCATGGTGCGGCTGATCTGCGCCGGCTTGACCACGGTAAAGCCCACTCCGAGGATCAACGCCAGGTGCACCAGCGCCGCCAGAAACAGCGTGAAGCCCAGCCTGTCCACCGGGCGAACGCGGGGCGGCAACAGGTCGGCGGGGATGTCAGCGGGCAGCGTCATCAGGTATCCAGGGGCATCGTCGAGCTACAAACGGCACGCGACAGTCAGCAGAAGCACGGGGCGGCCGTGCCGGGCTTGCAGCCTGTCGCTTGCGGGTGAGCATGATACCCCACGCCAGCCCGTTACCGAATGTCCGTGGTCAACGCGCCTTGAGCTGGCGATCAATGGCATCCATCAGCTGGCCGCCGATGTCGGTGCCGTAGGCGGCGTCGATTTCGCGGATGCAGGTGGGGCTGGTCACGTTGATTTCGGTGAGGTAGTCGCCGATCACGTCCAGGCCGACGAACAGCAGGCCTTTCTCGCGCAGTGTCGGGCCCACCTGGGCCGCGATCCAGCGGTCGCGCTCGCTCAAGGGGCGTGCCTCGCCGCGACCACCGGCTGCCAGGTTGCCACGGGTTTCGCCGCTGGCCGGAATACGGGCCAGGCAGTAGTCGATCGGCTCGCCGTCGATCATCAGGATGCGTTTGTCACCGTCCTTGATCGCCGGCAGGTAGGCCTGGGCCATGATCTGTTGAGTGCCCAGCAGGGTCAGGGTTTCGAGGATCACCGACAGGTTTGGGTCGCCCGCCCGGTGACGGAAGATCGACGTGCCGCCCATGCCATCCAGGGGCTTGAGGATCACATCGCCATGCTCGGCGGCGAATGCGCGGATGATGTCCGGGCGGCGGCTGACCAGGGTAGGCGGGGTGCACTGCGGGAACAGCGTGGCGAACAGCTTTTCGTTGCAGTCACGCAGGCTCTGGGGGCGGTTGACCACCAGCACGCCTTCGCTTTCGGCCTGTTCGAGCAGGTAGGTGCTGTAGACGAATTCCAGGTCGAAAGGCGGGTCCTTGCGCATCAGGATCACGTCCAGTTCGGCCAGGGCGCTGTCCTGCTCCTCGCCCAGCTCGAACCAGCGGGCCGGGTCTGCGAACACCGTCAATGGGCGCATGCGCGCACGGGCCTTGCCTTCGCCTTGATACAGGTCGCGCTGCTCCATGTAGAACAGGCTCCAGCCGCGTGCCTGGGCAGCCAGCAGCATGGCCAGCGAACTGTCCTTCTTGTAGGAGATGGACGCAATAGGGTCCATGACAATGCCGAGGCGAACGCTCATGGGGTGGTTCCTCTTGGCGGCGTGGCCGCGATGGATCGAAAGAAAAGTGGCTCAGGGTGGCGCCGCCAACGCCGCCGGTCAAGGGGCGCGGCAGATGGAATGGCTACCCGGACTGTGCTAAAAATGCAGCTTCAAGCCTTTGGCTACACGCCTCAAGCGAAAAGCGGCCATGGGCCCATGGGGCTTTCCTGTCGCGTGCCGCTTGCACCATGCAGCTCAATTCCCCCGGGTAGGCGTCTATGGAACAACCCCTGAAAGTGATGGTGATCGACGATTCACGCACCATTCGCCGCACGGCGCAGATGCTGCTCAGTGAGGTGGGCTGCGAGGTCATCACTGCCAGCGATGGCTTCGATGCCCTGGCCAAGATCGTCGATCACAACCCGGCCGTGATCTTCGTCGATGTCTTGATGCCGCGCCTGGACGGCTACCAGACGTGCGCGGTGATCAAGCAGAACAGCACCTTCAAGGACGTCCCGGTGATTCTGTTGTCGTCGCGCGACGGTTTGTTCGACAAGGCCCGCGGGCGTGTGGTCGGTTCTGATCAGTTTCTGACCAAGCCGTTTACCAAGGAAGAACTGATCGAGGCAATACAGGCCCATGTGCCTGGGTTTGCCACAGCCCAACAAACAGCACCCTGACCGTGCCCTGCCCTGGCACGGTCTTACGAATCCTGATGGGGAACCAGTATGGCCCGCGTTCTGATTGTCGACGATTCGCCGACAGAAATGTATAAGTTGACCCAATGGCTGGAAAAGCACGGGCACGAGGTACTCAAGGCCAATAACGGCGCCGATGGCGTGGCCCTTGCCCGGCAAGAGAAGCCGGATGCAGTGCTCATGGACATCGTGATGCCAGGCATGAACGGCTTCCAGGCCACTCGCCAGCTCAGCAAGGACCCGGAGACCAAGGCCATTCCGGTCATTGTGGTGACCACCAAGGACCAGGAGACCGACCGCATCTGGGCGACGCGCCAGGGCGCACGTGACTTCCTGACCAAGCCCGTGGAAGAAGATGCGCTGGTGCAAAAGCTCCAAGAGGTGCTGGGGGCTTGACCACACGCCCGCAGGGGGCGTCGCTGACCGCCTTCGAACTGTTGCTGGATATCGATCGCCGCTGCCGGCTGCTGGTGGCCGACCAGCCAGCTTCGGGTGACAGGTTGCAGCAGTGGAGCGGCATCGGTTTTCGTGTAGCCGGGCAATGGTTCGTCGCCCCCATGGGCGAGGTGGCCGAAGTGCTGCGTGAGCCCCGCAGTAGCCGAGTACCCGGTGTACAACCCTGGGTATGCGGGGTGGCCAATCTGCGTGGCCGGCTACTGCCCGTGATGGACCTGGGCCGTTTCCTCGGCCTGGGCAGTGCCGTGCCAGGCAAGCAGCGCCGCGTCCTGGTGCTCGATCACGAGGCGCTTTTCGTTGGTCTGCTGGTGGACGAAGTGGTGGGCCTGCAGCACTTTGCTATCGACAGCCTGCAACCTGCGCTGCCAGTGACCGATGCTGCCGGGCCCTTCGTTCAGGGGCGCTTCGAACGCGACCACGACTACTGGGCGATCTTCAGCCCCTTTGCCCTGGCCCAGGCACCGGGCTTTCTCGATGTGGCGTTATAGGACCTTGCAAACGTGAACCAGCCTGCTCCCCCCGTCACCGCCACCACCGTGAGCCCCCGCACCCGCAGCATTGCGCAGATCACCGTGCTGTTCCTGATCCTGATCCTCTCGATCATTCTGCTGTTCGCCAATTTCGCCTACCTCAACACCCAGTCCAACTACGACAAGCAGTACATCGGCCATGCCGGCGAGCTGCGCGTGCTGTCCCAGCGCATTGCCAAGAACGCCACTGAAGCGGCTGCCGGCAAGGGTGTGGCCTTCAGGCTGCTGTCCGATGCGCGCAACGACTTCGAGCGTCGCTGGGGCTACCTGCGCGAAGGCGACAAGGCCACTGGCCTGCCCGCAGCGCCACCCTCGGTGCGCGAAGAAATGGAAGCGGTGCGCGATGACTGGGAGAGCCTGCGCAAGAGCACCGACACCATCCTGGCCAGCGAACAGACCGTGCTGTCCTTGCACCAGGTGGCGGCAACCCTGGCCGAAACCGTCCCGCAGTTGCAGGTCGAATACGAAAAAGTGGTCGAAATTCTGCTGCAAAGTGGCGCCCCGGCCAGCCAGGTCGCCGTGGCTCAGCGCCAACTGCTGTTGGCCGAACGTATCCTGGGGTCGGTCAATACCGTACTGGCCGGCGATGCGGCGGCGGCGCAGGCCGCCGATGCCTTCGGCCGTGATGCCGGCCGCTTCGGCCAGGTGCTCGAGGGCATGCTCAAGGGCGACGCTGGCATTGGCGTTACCCGTGTCGAGGACGCCGATGCCAGGGCGCGGCTGGCGGAAATCGCCGAGCTGTTCCAGTTCGTGGCCGGCTCGGTCGATGAAATTCTCGAAACCTCGCCGGAGCTGTTCCGGGTGCGGGAGGCGGCCGGCAGCATCTTCAGCCTGTCGCAGACCTTGCTCGAGGAAGCCTCGCACCTGGCCAACGGGTTCGAAAACCTGGCCAGCGGGCGCACGCTCGATACCGTTGGGGGGTATGCACTGGGCTTGTTGGCGCTGGCCTCGATCATCCTCATCGGCCTGGTCATGGTGCGCACCACCAACCGTCAGTTGCGTGAGACCGCCGAAAAGAACGAACGCAACCAGCAGGCGATCATGCGCCTGCTCGATGAAATCGAAGAGTTGGCAGATGGCGACCTGACGGTGACCGTGTCGGTGACCGAAGACTTCACCGGCGCCATTGCCGACTCCATCAACTATTCCGTTGACCAATTGCGCGACCTGGTCGCCACCATCAACCACAGCGCGGTGCAGGTCGCCTCGGCGGTGCAGGATACGCAGAACACGGCCCGCCAGTTGGCCAAGGCATCCGAGCAACAGGCCGAGCAGATCAGCGAGGCCTCCGAGGCAGTCGGGGACATGGTCGAGTCGATCGACCGTGTTTCGGCCCATGCCTACGAGTCGGCCAAGGTCGCCGAGCGGTCCGTGGCCATTGCCAACAAGGGCAATGAGGTGGTGCACAACACCATCGATGGCATGAACAACATTCGCGAGCAGATCCAGGACACCGCCAAGCGCATCAAGCGCCTGGGCGAATCGTCCCAGGAGATCGGCGATATCGTGAGCCTGATCGACGACATTGCCGACCAGACCAATATCCTGGCCTTGAACGCCGCGATCCAGGCCTCGCTGGCGGGTGAGGCAGGGCGGGGGTTCGCCGTGGTCGCGGACGAGGTCCAGCGCCTGGCCGAGCGCTCGTCCTCTGCCACGCGGCAGATCGAAGCCCTGGTGCGGACCATTCAGGCCGACACCAACGAAGCGGTCATTTCCATGGAACAGACCACGGCCGAAGTCGTGCGCGGCGCCAGGCTGGCGCAGGACGCCGGCGTGGCGCTGGCTGAGATCGAAGGGGTTTCGCAGAACCTTGCCGACCTTATCCACAGCATTTCCGATGCGGCCCAATTGCAGACGTCCTCGGCGGGGCAGATCTCACACACCATGGCCGTCATCCAGCAGATCACCGCCCAGACGTCCGCAGGTTCCAGCGCCACCGCCGACAGCATTCGTCACCTTGCGCGCATGGCCAGCGAGATGCGCCGTTCGGTCTCCGGATTCACCCTGCCGGCACCTGCCGAGCCCCATTGAGAAATGCCCATGTCCACGCCCATGCCCGGCCCCATTGCTGGCCCTGCCCGCCACGATACCGTGGGCCTGGCCTGGACCAAGGCTGCCCTGCTCGATTGCCTGGGGCAGGGGCGCCAGGCGCTGGAACGTTTTGCCGGCGAGCCTGAAGACCTGTCGTTACTCACCTTCGTGGCGGACAACCTGCACCAGGTACACGGTTGCCTGGTGATGCTGGAGTTGCCTGGGGCAACGCGCCTTGCCCAGGAGCTGGAGATGCTCGTGACCGACCTGGCCAACGGTAAGGTCACCCCGCGAGGCGACTGCCTGGGGGCGCTGTTCAAGGGCCTGGAGCTGTTGCCTTCCTACCTGGAACGTCTGCGCGGTGCACGCCATGACTTGCCACTGGTGATGTTGCCGCTCCTGAACCAGCTGCGTGCCTGCCGGGGCGCGGAACCGGTGGTTCATGGCCGCCTGCTCGGCAATGCAGGCCAGCGTCTGGCAGGTGCCCAGGACCTGGCGAACCTTGACGTGTCATTGGGCAACTGGCGCGAGCAGTTGCAGGCTGGGGAGGGCCGCGACGCGCTAAGGTCGGTAGTGGCGGCATTGTGTGACGACCTCATGCGCATCAAGGACCGCCTGGACCAGTTCGTGCGCAGCGACCGGCAGCACAATGAACAACTGGAGGTGTTGCTCGCGCCCCTGCGCCACGTGGCCGATACCCTGGCCGTGCTGGGTTTCCAGCAGCCGCGTCGGGTCATCATCGATCAAGTGATGACGCTGCAAGGGCTGGCCGAGGGCGATCGGGCCGTGGATGACGCGGTGCTGATGGATGTGGCGGGGGCCTTGTTGTACGTGGAAGCCACGCTCAACGGCATGGTCGGGCCACTCGAAGAAGGGGGGGAGCCAGGCCTGCCGGGCGCCGATGTCGCCGAGATTCGCCTGGTCGTGCTGCGAGAGTCGCTGAACGTGTTGCAGCAGGCCAAGGACCTGATGGGCGATTGCCTGGAGTCGGGCTGGCCCCGTCAGCACCTGCAGGCCTTGCCAGGCTTGCTCCAGCAGGTGCGCGGCGCCCTGGCCATGCTGATGTTGCCGGCCGCTGCCGAGGTGTTCGCGCGCTGCACGGTGTTTGTCCAGGGCTGGGTACAACAGGCACAGGCCGACCCCTCGTCCGAGGAACTGACGCTGCTGGCCGAAGCCTTGAGCGCTGGCGAATGCTATCTGCAATGGCGCGTGGCCGACCCGCTGGCCGACGCTCAGCGCTTCATCGTCATGGCTCGCGAGCGCCTGGGGGCGTTGGGCGTGCACTGTTCCACCGTTGAAGAGCATGCCGATCTGGAAGAGGCGGATGGCCTTCAGGACGAATTGCGTGGCGTATTCATCGAAGAAGCCCAAGCATTGCTTCAGGACATTGAGCGGCACTGGTTGACTTGGCGTGCCGACCACCAGCAGCACAACGCGCTGATCGAAGTGCATAGGGCATTGCATACGCTCAAGGGCGCAGGCCGCCTGGTGCATGCCCAGGCGTTGGCAGAGCTGGCCTGGGCCGCCGAGCACTTGCTCAACCGTGTGCTTGCCGGCCGCAACGTGCTTGGTGCGGACGGGCAGATGGCGCTTGAGCAAGCGTTCGCGCAACTGCCCGAGGTGCTCGCCGACTTCGCCGCGGGGCACCTGCCGCATGTGAGCGCCGTACAGCAACTGGTGGGCCACCTGCATGCCCTTGCCGAGCGCGACCTGCCAGCCGCGGCCAGCGCGCAGGGGCTCGACCCGCAGTTACTGGACATCTTCCGTGGCGAGGCCCAAGGCCACCTGGCCAGCCTCGACGGGTTCCTGGCAAATGCCCAGCACGGCGTCCCTGTAGACGACGCCCTGCAGCGGGCCTTGCACACCCTCAAGGGCAGTGCGGCCATGGCCGGAGTTGTGCCCATCGCCGAACTTGCCACCGTGTTCGACCGACTGGTGCGCGAGTACAAGGCGCACGACCTGCTGCTCGATGAAACAGAGCTGCACTGGCTCAAGTCCGCCGCCTCGATGTTCGGGCAGGGCCTGGCGCAGTTATCCACCACCCCGTTCGAGCCACTGCCTGGTGCGGCCCAATTGATCGAGCAGGTCGAGTTGGCCATCGATACGCGCATCGCCGCCCTGGGCGGCGATGCGCATGCCTCGACCGGCAACGCCCGCGACCCGCAACAGGTCGCAGCTTTCCTGTCGCAAGCCATGGATCGTTTGCTGGACGCCGAGTCGTTGCTGGCCGACTGGCAGCGGCGCCCGGCTCAACGGGCGGCCTTGGAGACACTGCTCGATGACATGACCGAGCTTGCCCATGCCGCCCATTCGGCCGATCTGTGGCAGGTCGATGAGGTGTGCGAAGCCTTGCTGGACCTGTACGGTGCAGTGGAGGAGGGCAGCCTGCCTGCCGATGCGCAGTTCTTCACCCATGCCCAGCACGCCCACGAGGCGCTGCTGGACATGCTCGACGAGCTGGCTGCCGGCCAGGACGTAGTCCCGCGTACGCCGCTGGTGGCTCGCCTGCGCGAACTTCAGGGGCAAGGGCTTGCACCCGATGCCACCGGGCGCGTGGGCCTCGACAGCGTCACACCGCTGCACCCGGACATGGACGTGCAACTGATCGACACGCCAGCCCCAGACCTGGCCCTCGACCCCGCGCCAGTGCCGCCGTCACAAGCTCCGGAAAGCGCCGGGGAAGAGCTGATGGAGGTTTTCCTCGAAGAAAGCTCGGACATCGTCGAGAGCGCCGCTGCAGCGCTGGCGCGATGGCAGGCCGACCCGCGCAGCACGGTGGAGGTGGACAACCTGATGCGCGACCTGCACACCCTCAAAGGGGTGGCACGCATGGTCGAAATCGGCCCCATCGGTGACCTGGCCCATGAACTGGAATTTTTGTACGAGTTGCTCGCGGCAGGGCGCCTGCCACCGAGCGGGGCCCTGTTCTCGCTGTTGCAGAACTGCCACGACCGCCTGGCGCACATGCTCGATGCGGTGCGCCTGGGGCAACCGCTGCACGCCGCCACGGCGCTGATCGATTACATCCGCAACTTCAGCAGCGCAGGCCTGACCGACAGCGCGGCCGGCACCAGCCCGGTCGAAACTGCCGCCAGCGAAGGTCCGGCAGTAACCCCCGAGCGAGTGCCGGGGGACATGGTCAAGGTCGATGCCGAATTGCTGGACGACCTGGGCAACCTGGCCGGTGAGCACTCGATCATCCGTGGACGCATCGAGCAGCAGGTCAATGACGCCCAGTTCACCCTCAACGAAATGGAAACCACGCTCGAGCGCATGCGTGACCAGCTGCTGCGCCTGGATATCGAAACTCAGGGGCGGATCTCCAGCCGCCAGCAGCTGGAAGGCGATGTCTATGAAGACTTCGACCCACTGGAAATGGACCGTCACTCCCAGCTGCAGCAGTTGTCGCGGGCGCTGTTCGAGTCGGCCTCGGACCTGCTGGACCTGAAGGAAACCATGGCCCAGCGCGCCCAGGAAGCCTACGGCCTGCTCCAGCAGCAGGCGCGGGTCAACAGCCAGTTGCAGGAGGGCCTGACGGCAACGTTGATGGTGCCTTTCGAACGCCTGGTGCCGCGCTTGCAGCGCGTGGTGCGGCAGGTGGCGAGCGAGCTGGGCAAGCAGGTCGAGCTGGTGGTGGGCAACGCCGAGGGCGAGCTGGACCGCAGTGTGCTGGAACGCATGGTGGCGCCGCTTGAACACATGTTGCGCAATGCCGTCGACCATGGCCTGGAAAGCCGCGAAGCCCGATTGGCTGCGGGTAAGCCTGAGCAGGGCACGATCCACCTGAACCTGCTGCACGAGGGGGCGGACATCGTCATCGAGATGACCGACGATGGCGCCGGCGTACCCCTACAAGCCGTCCGACTCAAGGCGATCAAGCGCGGCCTGCTCGACCCGCAGGCACAGCTGAGCGACCACGAGATACTGCAGTTCATCCTCAGGCCGGGCTTTTCCACGGCCGAAAAGATCACGCAGATCTCAGGGCGAGGCCTGGGCATGGACGTGGTCCACGAGGAGGTCAAGCAGTTGGGCGGCTCGATGACCATCGAGTCGGCCCAGGGCAAAGGGGCGCGTTTTCAGATTCGCCTGCCGTTCACGGTGTCGATCAACCGCGCGCTGATGGTGCACCTGGGCGACGAGCAGTACGCCATCCCGCTCAACACCATCGAAGGCATCGTGAGGGTACCGCCCGCTGAGCTGGCAGGTTGCTACGAGCAGGAGCCGCCGCGCTACACCTACGCAGGCCATCAGTACCAGCTGCGCTACCTGGGCGAGCTGGTGCAGGGCGCGCCGCGTCCTACGCTGCTGGGCCAGAGCGTGCCGCTGCCCTTGTTGCTGGTGCATTCACAGGAGCAGTCGTTCGCCATTCAGGTCGACAGCCTGTCGCCCAGCCGGGAGATCGTGGTCAAAAGCCTGGGCCCGCAGTTTGCGGCCGTTGCCGGCCTGTCGGGTGCAACGCTGCTGGGGGATGGGCGCGTCGTGTTGATTCTCGACCTGTTGGGGCAATTGCGTGGCCAGCAACGGCGGCTTGCTCGTTTGCCTGGAGGCACGCCGCGTGGGTTGCTGCCGGCAGCGACCCCGGACCGCACCTTGCTGGTGATGGTGGTAGACGATTCGGTCACGGTGCGCAAGGTCACCAGCCGCCTGCTTGAGCGCCATGGCATGAGCGTGATCACCGCCAAGGACGGGGTGGATGCCATGGCGGTGCTGGAAGGGCACCGGCCCGATGTGTTGCTGCTGGATATCGAAATGCCGCGCATGGACGGTTTCGAAGTGGCGACCCGCATTCGTCAGGACGCCCGCCTCAAGGCGCTGCCCATCATCATGATCACCTCGCGTACGGGGCACAAGCACCGCGACCGAGCCATGGCCATCGGGGTCAACGAATACCTCGGCAAGCCTTATCAGGAGTCGGTCTTGCTGCACAGCATACTCCGGTGGAGCCAGTCCCATGCTTGAACTGATAGCCGGGCAGCGCAGCAGCCTTACCGGGCTGTTGCTGCCATTGGGCGACCGTACGTTGGTGCTGCCCAATGTGGCCGTAGCCGAACTCAGTGGGCTGCGCAATGTAGCGTGTCAGCGCGGTGACCTGCCCTGGCACCTGGGCTGGGTCGACTGGCGCCAGCAGCGCTTGCCCCTGATCGGCTTCGAAGCGGCCTGTGACAGCCATACGCCCTGTGGAGAACGGGCCCGTGTGGTGGTGCTCAACGCACTGGGCGACACGGGGTTGCGTTACCTGGCCTTGTTGCTGCAAGACATACCGCGCTCGTGCAAGCTCGACAGCCAGCTCAACTACGTTGACGTGGCGTTGGCACCCCTTGAGTTGGCCGCTGTCCAGGTAGGGGATCAGGTGGCGCGCGTGCCTGACCTGGTCGGGCTCGAGCGCCTGGTCAGGGACGCACAGCGCAGCGGCAGGCTGCAAACGCCGGGTTAGAGCGTGCCGCCGGTACGCGTCGAGTGTCGTGGCTGAAACTAGCTGGGTTTCGAAAGGTCTTTAAGTGCATGTATTACGGTGAACGCTTCAATGCCTGGACCCACTTGGTGGGTGCGTTGCTGGCAGGCCTCGGTGCCCTCTGGCTGATCATCGGCGCCATCTTGCAGGGGGACCCCTGGAAGATCGTCAGTTTCTCCATCTACGGTGGCACGCTGCTGTTGCTGTACAGCATTTCCACGCTGTATCACAGCACGCGAGGGCGGGCGAAGGTGATCATGCGCAAGCTCGATCACCTCTCCATCTACCTGCTGATCGCCGGGAGCTACACGCCCTTCTGCCTGATCAGCCTGCGCGGGCCCTGGGGCTGGAGCCTGTTCGGCATCGTCTGGGGGCTGGCCGTACTGGGCATGTTGCAGGAAATCAAGCCCCGCTCCGAAGCACGCGTCTTGTCCATCGTGATCTACGCCGTGATGGGCTGGATCGTGCTGGTCGCGGTCAACCCGTTGCTGGAGGCGCTGGGTACCGCCGGTTTTGCCTGGTTGGCCGCAGGGGGCGTGTTCTACACCGTGGGCATCATATTTTTCGCATTCGACCGGCGCTTTCGCCACTGGCATGGCATCTGGCACCTGTTCGTGATTGCCGGCAGCCTGATGCATTTCGTGGCAGTGTCGCACTACGTGCGCTGATGAACCCAGCCTGTGAGCAGCCTCTGCTCCCCTGAGAAGGCTTAGAAATCGCCCCAGAGCTGTTGCGCCACCGAAAGGGCTACCACCGGCGCAGTTTCAGTGCGCAATACCCGCGGGCCAAGGCGCGCTGCATGAAAGCCCGCTGCCTTGGCCTGTTCGACCTCGGGTTCGCTCAAGCCGCCTTCGGGACCGATCAGAAAAGCCAGGCTTGCCGGTCTGGCATGGCTGACCAGCGGTTCGGCCACCGGGTGCAACACCAGCTTGAGCTGCGCCTGGGTTGCGGCCAGCCACTCAGTCAAGGTGATGGGTGGGTGGATGATCGGCAGGCTGGAGCGGCCACACTGTTCGCAGGCGCTGATCGCCACTTGCCGCCAGTGGGCCAGGCGTTTGTCGGCACGCTCGTCCTTCAGGCGCACCTCGCACCGCTCGCTGACGATCGGGGTGATTTCATTGGCGCCCAGCTCAGTGGCTTTCTGGATGGCCCAGTCCATACGCTCGCCCCGCGACAGCCCTTGACCCAGGTGCACCTGCAGGGGGGAATCGGCCTGGCCAGCGAATGCCTGGTCCAGGCTCACACGCACGGCCTTCTTGCCCACCTCCAGCAACTGCCCACGGTATTCCTGGCCGCTGCCGTCGAACAGCTGCACGGGGTCACCCGCCGCCATGCGCAATACGCGGCCGATGTAGTGGGCCTGTGCCTCGGGCAGGTCGTGTTCCCCAAGGCTCAGGGTAGCGTCGATGAAAAAGCGGGACAGTCTCATGGGTAAGCTCTGAAAAGGTAAGGACAACCGGAAGGCCCGCGCTGGCATGACGCATGCGCAGCGCAGGTTCCGGCGCGGTCGAAGGCCTGGCCTTCGCCCCGTAATCAGCCCGGATCGCGAAAATCCGGGTGGAAGGTGCTGGGCACCGTCACGCAGGTGCTGTCGCGGGTGGCGATGTCGATGCCTTCGCTGGCCACTTCGGCCAGGAAGTCGATCTGTTCGGGCGTGATGATATACGGTGGCAGGAAATACACCACACTGCCCAGCGGACGCAGCAGCGCGCCACGGGTCAGGGCATGCTCGAACACTTTAAGGCCGCGTCGCGCCTGCCAGGGGTAGGGCACTTTGCCGGCTTTGTCCTGGACCATTTCGATGGCCAGGACCATGCCGGTCTGGCGAATCTCGGCCACGTGGGCATGGTCGGCCAGATGCGCGGTGGCGGTGGCCATGCGCGTGGCCAGCGCCTTGTTGGCCTCGATCACGTTGTCCTGCTCGAAGATGTCGAGGGTGGCCAATGCGGCCGCGCACGCCAGTGGGTTACCCGTGTAGCTGTGCGAATGCAGGAACGCGCGCAAGGTGCGGTAGTCGTCATAGAACGCCTGGTACACCTTGTCGGTGGTCAGGCAGGCGGCCAGGGGCAGATACCCCCCGGTCAGGGCCTTGGACAGGCACAGGAAGTCCGGGCGAATACCTGCCTGCTCGCAGGCGAACATCGTGCCCGTACGACCGAAGCCAACCGCGATCTCGTCATGGATCAGGTGCACGTCGTAGCGATCGCAGGCTTCGCGCAAAAGCTTGAGATAGACCGGATGGTACATGCGCATGCCACCGGCGCCCTGGATCAACGGCTCGATGATGACCGCGCTGATCGAGGCATGATGCTCGGCCAAGGTCTGCTCCATGACTTGGAACAGGGTGCGCGAATGCGCCTCCCAACTGACGCCCTCCGGACGCAGGTAGCAATCGGGGCTTGGGACTTTCAGGGTGTCGAGCAGCAACGCCTTGTAGGTTTCGGTGAACAGCGGGACATCACCGACGGACATGGCCGCGATGGTTTCACCGTGATAGCTGTTGGTCAGGGTGACGAACCGCTTCTTGTCCGGCTTGCCGACGTTCTGCCAGTAGTGGAAGCTCATCTTCAGCGCCACTTCGATGCACGAGGAGCCATTGTCGGCGTAGAACACCCGGTCGAGCCCAGTCGGTGTCATGGCCACCAGGCGTTCGGACAGCTCGATCACAGGCTGGTGGGTAAAGCCTGCCAGAATCACGTGCTCAAGCTGGTCGACCTGCTCCTTGATGCGCTGATTGATACGCGGGTTGGCATGGCCGAACACGTTGACCCACCAGCTGCTCACGGCATCCAGGTAGCGCCGGCCCTCGAAATCCTCGAGCCACACGCCTTCCCCGCGCTTGATCGGTATCAGCGGCAGTTGCTCGTGGTCTTTCATCTGGGTGCAGGGGTGCCAGAGGACCTTGAGGTCGCGCTGCATCCACTGATCATTGAGGCCCATGAGCATTTCTCCTGGCTTGGCGGCGTGGGGGCGTAAGCCTAAGCAATGGCACGGGTGAGAACAACCCGCCAGAAAATGTCATTTAGCCAGACCACTTGATGTCACTACGCTGGCAGCCCTGGCAGCGGTGACGTATTCTAGCGCCTCTCTCGGGGCATCCCGCCTCTCTCTGTTTTCTGCAACCTTTGACTCGGAGTTCGCCAACATGGCTGCTGCTTGGGTGCGCCTGTGCGCGTTGGTATTGATTGGTGTTTCCAGCGGTGCCGCGCTGGCGAGTGACAAGATGCCCACGGCAATCGTCGTGGGTGGCGGCATGGCAGGCCTGACCGCAGCTTATGAGCTGCAGAACAAGGGCTGGCAGGTGACCTTGCTCGAAGCCAAGGCAGGCATGGGCGGCCGCTCGGGCCTGGCCACCAGCGAATGGATCGGCAATACCAAGGCGCAGCCTGTACTCAACCAGTACGTTGATCGCTTCAAGCTCGACACGCTGCCAGCGCCGGAATTCGTGCGCACCCCTGGCTACCTGATCGATGGCGAGTATTTCAGCGCCGCAGACCTGGCCCTCAAGCAGCCGGCCACGGCCGAAGCCCTCAAGCGCTACGAGAAAACCCTGGACGACCTGGCCCGTTCGATCGACGATCCGCTCAACCCCCAGGCGACCAGCACCCTGTTCGCCCTGGACCAGATCAACGTATCCTCCTGGCTGGACAAGTTGCAGCTGCCTGCCACCGCCCGTCAGCTGGTCAACCAGCAGATCCGCAGCCGCTACGACGAGCCATCGCGCTTGTCGCTGTTGTATTTCGCTCAGCAGAACCGCGTCTACCGTGACGTGAGCGACCGTGACCTGCGTGCAGCGCGGCTTCCTGGCGGCAGCCCGGTGTTGGCGCAGGCATTCGTCAAGCAACTGAAGACCATCAAGACCAACTCGCCGGTAAGTGCAATCGTTCAGGACAAGGATGGCGTCACCGTGAAAGTCGGCAGCGTGGGTTATCGCGCCGATTACGTGGTGATGGCCGTGCCCCTGCGCGCACTGGCCAAGATCCAGATGACACCTGGCCTGGATAACCAGCATGTGGCGGCGCTCAAGGGCACCAACTACGGCTGGCGCGACCAGGTCATGCTCAAGTTCAAGAAACCGGTGTGGGAAAGCCGGGCGCGCATGTCGGGCGAGATCTTCAGCAATACCGGCCTGGGCATGTTGTGGATCGAGCCGGCCCTCAAGGGCGGTGCCAATGTGGTGATCAACCTTTCCGGCGACAACGCCCGCCTGCTGCAGGCCTTTGGCGACAAGCAAATGGTCGACCAGGTGCTCATTCGCCTGCACACCTTCTATCCTCAGGCCCGCGGCGCCTTCACCGGCTATGAAGTCAAGCGCTACAGCGCCGATGCCGGCACCGGGGGTGCCTACCTGGCCTATGGACCTGGCCAGATCAGCAAGTACTGGCGTCTTTGGGAGCGCCCGGTGCAACGCATCGCGTTTGCCGGTGAGCACACCGATGCCCTGTACCCAGGCACGCTTGAAGGCGCACTGCGTAGCGGTCAACGGGCTGCCGGCCAAGTGCAGGACCTGCTGGCCGGCAAGTCGTTCGACCCAGTCAAGGCCGTGCCGGCTGCCGCGACAGCCGCAGCAGGTGCGGCAGCGGCCAAGAGCAAGGGCAATTTCTTCACCAACCTCTTCGGCGGCGCGTCCAACAAAGACAAGGCAGGCGACCAAGCGCCGGCCAAGCCTGAGGCCCAATCAACCGACGCGACGGGTCAGAAGAAGCCAGGGTTCTTCGCTCGGCTGTTCGGCGCCAAGGAAACCCCAGCGCCAGAGCCTCAACCGGCGGCAAAGGCCGCTGACGTAGCACCTGTAGCACCCCCCGTCGCGCAGCCTGCAGCGCAAGCGCCACAACAGGCACCGGCCAGCCCGGCGCCCGCCGTCAAGGCAGCACCCACCAAGGCAGCAGCCACCAAGGCCGCCCCGGTCAAGCAGGCGCCGGCCCACAAGCCAGCGGCCAAATCGGCCCACAAGCCAGCTCACAAGCCTGCCGACAGCAAAAAAGCGGCTACCAAGCCGGCGCCAGCCAAGAAGCCTTTGACCGATAGCCAGGCCAAAGCGAGCTGATACCGCCGGCCTGCCCGGCACCGCCCCGGCGGCGCCTAACCGCAGGGCTCAGCCACTCGACTGAGCCCTGTGCCATGCGCATTGATCGAAGCGCTCGCTGCCTGATATCGGCGTTAACGTTTCCTTAATAGCCTTCTATGAAAATTGCTATCGGATTTGTTGATAATCCAAAGCAAGTTTTTCCGCTTTTATTCGATACGTTTGACGCTAGTCTTTGCAAAGCTTTCACGGGGAAGAACGCCAACATGCAAGTGCGCAATTCATCTTCACGTTACGGCGCTGTCAGCATTCTCATGCACTGGGGCGTGGCGCTGACCGTCTTCAGTCTTTTCGGCCTCGGGTTGTGGATGGTCGGGCTCGACTACTATGACCCATGGCGCAAGGCCGGCCCAGACCTGCATAAAAGCATTGGTCTGATGCTGCTGGCGGTGATGCTGTTGCGCGTGCTGTGGCGTTTTGTGAGCCCGCCGCCGCCGGCACTTGCCAGTTATGGCCCGCTCACCCGATTGGGTGCCAAGCTGGGGCATCTGGCCCTGTACCTGGGGTTGTTCGCCGTGATGATTGCCGGTTACCTGATTTCCACCGCCGACGGCGTGGGGATCCCGGTGTTTGGCCTGTTCGAGGTGCCTGCCCTGGTCAGCAATCTGCCAGACCAGGCGGATCTGGCCGGTGTCATCCACCTGTGGCTGGCGTGGGGGGTGGTGGTTTTTGCGGGGTTGCATGCCCTGGCCGCACTCAAGCACCATTTCATCGACCGTGACGCGACCCTCATGCGTATGCTGGGCCGCAAAGCTTGACGCTCAACCTCAATCGCAAAGGAAGGAAGTAACGATGTTGAAAAAGACTTTTGCCGCTCTGGCGCTCGGTACTGCTCTGTTCTCCGCTGGCCAGGCCATGGCAGCCGAGTACAAGATCGACAAGGAAGGCCAGCACGCTTTCGTGGACTGGAAGATCAGCCACCTGGGCTACAGCTTCATTCACGGTACGTTCAAGGATTTCGACGGTAACTTCACGTGGGACAGTGCCAAGCCTGAAGCCAGCAAGATCAGTGTCGACCTGAAAACCGCCAGCCTGTGGTCGAACCACGCCGAGCGTGACAAGCACATTGCCAGCCCCGACTTCCTGGACGTTAAGAAGTATCCGGATGCCAAGTTCGTGTCCACCAGCGTCAAGTCCACCGGTGACAAGACCGCTGACGTCATGGGTGACCTGACCCTGCACGGCGTGACCAAGCCGGTGACTTTCAAGGCCACCTTCAACGGTGAAGGTAAGGACCCATGGGGCGGTGAGCGCGCTGGCTTCAATGCCACCACCACCTTGAACCTGAATGACTTCGGCATCAAAGGCCCAGGCCCAACCTCGCAGACGCTGGATCTGGATATCAGTGTCGAAGGCGTAAAGCAGAAGTAATACGTGTCAGCCGAATGAAAAACGGGGCCGCTTGCGGCCCCGTTTTCGTTTACGACCCCTTGCGGGTCAGCAGTGCCGGGCGTTCGCCCCGCGGACGGCTTGGCAGATCGTCCAACTGCTCGGGGGTCGGATAACGGTCCAGCTTGGATTCCTTGCGGATGATCACAGGCTGATGCTGTGGCTGGCGCGTGTTGCCTACGGCCGGTTCCTGGCGGGCAGCTGCGTCACGCGGTGGGCGACCACCACGCGCGCCGCCGTCACGACGAGCAGTGCCGCCATTATTGGCACGAGGCGGGCGTTTCTCACCACCGCCAGTACGGGGTTGACCGTTGTTGCGGCCTTGACCACCGGCATTGGTACGCGGCGTACCTCCTTGCGGTTGACTACCATTACCGGCTGGGCGACGGTTGCGGCCTTGGCCCTTGCCATTCTGGTACGGGCTCACGTAGTCAGCCCGGTTACCGAAGTTATCCACATCGTCATCCAGAAACTCTTCCGGATCGCGGTTGGGCTGCATGGCCGGAGGGGTCGCGTTGCTGGCCTGTTGCTGACGAGGCTTCTTGTCACGTGGCTTGCGCGGCTGTTGCTGCCTGTCGCCGGACTTTTCCTTGTCAGCGGGTTTGTCCGCAGCCTGCTGGCGGGTTTTGCCCTTGTCCTTGCCCTTATCCTTGCGGCCACCGTTGGCGTCCTTGCTGCCCTCGCCGCGGGCCTGCTGACCACGACCGCCACGGCCATTGGGCTGCTGGCGTTCGCGGACTTCAGGCTTCTCGGCCTCGACCTGGCTGGCATCGAAGCCCATCAGGTCGCCGTCAGCGATCTTCTGACGGGTCACGCGCTCGATACTCTTGAGCAGTTTCTCCTCGTCAGGTGCCACCAGGGAAATGGCCTCGCCAGAGCGACCGGCGCGGCCAGTACGGCCAATGCGGTGCACGTAATCTTCTTCGACGTTGGGCAGCTCGAAGTTGACGACGTGGGGCAGTTGGTCGATGTCCAGGCCACGGGCGGCGATGTCGGTGGCGACCAGCACGCGAATGTTGTTGGCCTTGAAGTCAGCCAAGGCCTTGGTGCGTGCGTTCTGGCTCTTGTTGCCATGGATGGCTGCGGCAGTCAGGCCGTGCTTTTCCAGGTACTCGGCCAGGCGGTTGGCGCCATGCTTGGTACGGGTGAAGACCAGTACCTGCTCCCACGCACCCAGGGTGATCAAGTGCGCCAGCAGGGCACGCTTGTGGCTAGCCGGCAGGCGGTAGACACGCTGCTCGATGCGCTCGACGGTGGTGTTTGGCGGGGTGACCTCGATGCGCTCCGGGTTGTGCAGGAGCTTGTCGGCAAGGTCAGTGATGTCCTTGGAGAACGTGGCCGAGAACAACAGGTTCTGGCGTTTGGCAGGCAGGCGGGCCAGCACTTTCTTGACGTCGTGGATGAAGCCCATGTCGAGCATGCGGTCAGCTTCATCCAATACCAGAATTTCTACATGGGCCAGGTCGACCTTGCCTTGACCGGCCAGATCGAGCAGGCGACCAGGGCAGGCAACCAGGACGTCGACGCCCTTGGCAATGGCCTGCACCTGCGGGTTCATGCCGACGCCGCCGAAGACGCACGCACTGACCAGCGGCAGGTCGCGGGCATACAGCTTGAAGCTGTCGTGCACCTGGGCCGCCAGTTCGCGGGTAGGGGTCAGTACCAGGACCCGTGGCTGACGGGGGCCATGGCGCTGGGATTTGTCCGGGTGACCTGCCGGGAACAGACGTTCGAGAATCGGCAGGGCGAAACCGCCGGTCTTACCGGTACCGGTCTGTGCGGCGACCATCAGGTCGCGGCCTTGCAACACGGCGGGAACTGCCCGCTGTTGCACGGGGGTCGGCTGGGTATAGCCCGCGGCTTCAATGGCGCGGACAAGAGCCTCGGAGAGACCGAGGGAAGCAAAGGACATGGGCAATCCTGTTCTCGTGTGGGCTGGGCCCGTAGGGATGTTCTGCCTGGCGCGACGGGCATCGGCATGATGCGATCGCGTCCGGTCCAGCTGGGCTTTCACTGCACATCCGGGAAACGGAGGGCTGACGCCAGAGTGCGTCGATGCCGATCGGGATGCCTGTTGCGAGGCCGAGCGTCCGGGCGTGAGCCGGGCGGGAAGGCCCGAGTATAACAGAGCTAGCGCGCTGTGCTGCTTTCCTGCTGCTCAACGGCGTTCGCAAGGTTCTCAGGGTCGTGTGTGTAGTGGTCCATGATGGCCGCGTAGGCCGGTTCCTGCTTGAATCGCCGCAGTTCCTCGGCAAAGGCCTGGGCCAGTACCTCACGCCCAGGCTTGCGGGCCAGGCCCAGGTACTGGGGCTGGCGACTGACGACAAGCGGCAAGGCTTCGATCTGCTGCTCCAGACCCATGAGCCGGATGACATGCAGGCCGACCCTGCGGTCGGTAATCGCAAGGTCTATGCGCCCCAGCGCCAGCTTGCCAAAGTTCGCTTCATGGGTCGGCGCCGCTTCGCGCTTGAAGAAGGTAGCCTCATTGAACGCCGCACTGTAGTTGTAGCCTGGCGAGGTGCCCACGGTCAGGCCGGCCAGCGCATCCAGGCTCGATACCTCATGGCGGCGAGCCTTGGTCTGGAACAGGATCAACTCGGCCGTGGACATGGGTTCCGGGACATACAGCAAATAAGGGTGGCGGGACTCGACCTGGAAGACATCCATGATGCCGTCGGCCTGGCCCTGCTCGATCATTGCCAGGCACCGCTTGAAGGGCATGAACTGCCATTGGACCTCGTACCCAAGACGACGCAATACCTCGGTCGTGACCTCGTAGTCGATGCCACGCGGCTGGCCGTTTTGCTGGTAGACATAGGGTGCCCAGTCATCGCTTACCAGGCGCAAGCGCTCGCCCAGCGCGAACGGGCTGAGGCAAAAAAGCAGCAGGATCCAGATCAGACGGGCGGAGATTGGCATGCCCGGAGATTACGCGCTCGGCCAGGTCAAGACCAGTGCCGGATTGGGCGAGGCAGGGCGCCGCAGGTGGGGCCTGCGACACGTGCGTATGAACCAGGCGCCGGTCAGCTACCAGCACGTGGTCCATCGGGCTTCAACGAGACGGCTGGAGGTTGTTCCAGATCGCCATGCTCGGTTCTGCCTGGTTCAAGGTGTAGAAGTGCAGGCTCGGTGCACCGCCTTGCAGCAGCTCCTCGCACATGCGGGTGATGACTTCTTCACCGAAGGCCTGGATGCTGGCCGTATCGTCCGCATAGGCTTCGAGCTGTTTGCGAATCCAGCGTGGAATTTCGGCGCCGCAAGCGTCGGAGAAACGCGCCAGCTTGCTGTAGTTGGTGATCGGCATGATGCCGGGCACCACGGGGATGTCCACGCCCAGCTTCTGGGCTCGCTCGACGAAGTAGAAGTAGCTGTCGGCGTTGAAGAAGTACTGGGTGATGGCGCTGTCGGCACCGGCCTTGACCTTGTGCGCGAAATTGGCCAGATCGGCTTCGAAGTTGCGTGCCTGTGGATGCATCTCGGGGTAGGCGGCGACTTCGAGATGGAAGTGGTCACCCGTTTCCTGACGGATGAACTCGACCAGGTCACTGGCATAACGCAGCTCGCCACTGGCCATGCCCATGCCCGAAGGCAGGTCACCGCGCAGTGCGACGATACGCTTGATGCCGACTTGCTTGTACTCGGCCAGCAGCGCGCGCAACTCGGCCTTGGTATCGCCTACGCACGAAAGGTGGGGCGCAGCCGGCACCTGCACCTGGCTTTCCAGCTGCAATACCGTGTTGAGCGTGCGGTCGCGGGTGGAACCGCCGGCGCCGTAGGTGCAGGAGAAGAAGTCAGGGTTGCAGGCGGCCAACTGGCGCGCCACGCCCATCAGCTTTTCATGACCTGCGTCGGTTTTGGTCGGGAAGAACTCGAAACTGTAACGGCGTTCTTGTGACATCACTCGTTCCTCTAACAGCAAGCCCAAAGCTGCAAGCTGCAAGTAGAAGCCAGGTCGGTGATGGCCGACCTGGCCTGGCATCGTTCACGTTTCTTTCAGGCGTGCACTTCAAGCGGCAATGCCACGGTCTGGCACTGCCTGGCGCTTGAAGCGTACCGATCAGTAACGGTAGGCGTCTGGCTTGAACGGGCCTTCAACGGTTACGCCGATGTAGTCGGCCTGCTGCTTGGTCAACTGGGTGACCACGCCGCCGAAACCGCGGACCATTTCCAGGGCCACTTCTTCGTCGAGCTTCTTGGGCAGCACTTCGACCGTCAGGCGCTCGGCTTTCTTCTCGGCCGACAGGTCGGCGTACTTCTGCTCGAACAGGAAGATCTGTGCCAGGACCTGGTTGGCGAAGGAGCCATCCATGATGCGGCTTGGGTGGCCAGTGGCATTGCCCAGGTTGACCAGGCGGCCTTCGGCCAGCAGGATCAGGTAGTCGTCGTTCTGAGGATCGAAGCTGCCGGCGCCGGTACGGTGGATCTTGTGCACCTGCGGCTTGACCTCTTCCCATGCCCAGTTCTTGCGCATGAAGGCCGTGTCGATTTCGTTGTCGAAGTGACCGATGTTGCAGACAACGGCACGCTTTTTCAGGGCCTTGAGCATGTTGGCGTCGCAGACGTTCACGTTACCGGTGGTGGTGACGATCAGGTCGATCTTGCCCAGCAGCGCCTTGTCGACACTGGCTTCGGTGCCATCGTTCAGGCCATCGAGGAAGGGCGATACCACTTCGAAACCGTCCATGCACGCCTGCATCGCGCAGATGGGGTCGACTTCGGTGACCTTGACGATCATGCCTTCCTGACGCAGCGACTGAGCCGAGCCCTTGCCCACGTCACCGTAGCCGATCACCAGGGCCTGCTTGCCCGACAGCAGGTGGTCGGTACCGCGCTTGATGGCATCGTTCAGGCTGTGACGGCAGCCGTACTTGTTGTCGTTCTTGCTCTTGGTGACCGAGTCGTTGACGTTGATGGCCGGAACCTTCAGCTCGCCTTTGGCCAGCATGTCCAGCAGGCGGTGCACGCCGGTGGTGGTTTCTTCGGTCACGCCGTGGACGCGCTCGAGCACCTGTGGGTACTTCTTGTGCAGCAGTTCGGTCAGGTCGCCACCGTCGTCCAGGACCATGTTGGCGTCCCAGGGCTGGCCGTCCTTGAGGATGGTCTGCTCCAGGCACCATTCGTATTCCTGCTCGGTTTCACCCTTCCAGGCGAAGACCGGGATACCGGCGGCTGCGATGGAGGCGGCGGCCTGGTCCTGGGTGGAGAAGATGTTGCACGACGACCAGCGCACTTCGGCACCCAGGGCGACCAGGGTTTCGATCAGCACGGCAGTCTGGATGGTCATGTGGATGCAGCCCAGGATCTTGGCACCCTTGAGCGGTTGCTCGGCTTGGTACTTGCGGCGCAGGCCCATCAGCGCAGGCATTTCCGATTCGGCGATGATGGTTTCGCGACGGCCCCAGGCGGCCAGGGAGATGTCGGCAACTTTGAAATCGGTAAAACCAGCAGGCATGTTTGCAGCGCTCATCAGAGCCTCCATTCGTAGTGTGCGAATGGGCGCCGTTGTGCGTTGAGCGTCCGCGGGAGCGGACAACGCCCCATCCGAGCCTGACAGGTCGAGCCTGCTGCAGCGCCCCTCGGACAGGTGGCGGGCATGGCGCCGCTGTGGACGGCCATGTAAAACGGCCACGATTATAGCCGGGTGCGGCACCATCCCCAAGGTTTTCTGTCGATTAATCGAGACGATAGTCGATGTTGGGTGGAGCGGCGCTGGCCGCTCTGCCATCATCGTTTTACGCAAGCCAGGATGCTCAGGAGTCCCGATGAACTTCCACACCCGCAAATGGGTTAAACCCGAAGACCTCAACCCCAACGGCACGCTGTTCGGTGGCAGCCTGCTGCGCTGGATCGACGAGGAAGCGGCCATCTATGCCATCGTGCAGCTGGGCAACCAGCGCGTGGTGACCAAGTACATGTCCGAAATCAATTTCGTCAGTGCCTCGCGCAAGGGCGACATCATCGAACTGGGCATCACCGCCACCGAGTTCGGCCGCACCTCGATCACGCTGCGCTGCGAAGTGCGCAACAAGATCACGCGCAAGAGCATCCTGACCGTCGAACGCATGGTCTTCGTGAACCTGGGCGAGGACGGGCTGCCTGCGCCCCACGGGCGTACCGAAATCAAGTACGTGCAGGACCAGTTCCCCGACTCCGCCGTGGAGTGACGGTCTGGGGGCTGCAGGGTGCAGCCCCGCTTCTTTCAGGGTTGTACGCTGACCCTGCGTACCACCTTGCCGATGCTCAGGCCCTGCACCAGGATCGAGGACAGCACCACGATGTAGGTGATCGACAGCAGCAGGTCACGCTCTTCACCCAAAGGCAACGACAGCGCCAGGGCTACCGATACTCCACCACGCAGGCCACCCCAGGTCAGCACCCGCACCGTGCCCTTGGGCACCGGGCGCCAACGCCGCAGCAACACGATGGCCGGCGCCACGGTCAGCAGGCGCGAGAGCAGCACGGCCAGCGCCAATACACTGCCGGCGGCCATGTGCAGCCAGTTGAAAGGCAGCAACAGCAGCTCCAGGCCGATCAACGCGAACAGCAGCGCGTTGAGCATATCGTCGATCAACTCCCAGAAACCGTCCATGTAGCGACGGGTCATGTCGTTCATCGCCAGGTTGCGCCCCAGGTTGCCGATGATCAGGCCCGCCACCACCATCGCGATAGGGGCCGAGACGTGCAACTCATAGCACATCGCCGAGCCACCGATCACCAGCGCCAGGGTCAGCATGACCTCGACCTGGTATTGCTCCACACTCTTGATCATGCGGTAGGTGGCGTAGCCGATCACACCGCCAAACAACACGCCACCGATGGCCTCGCGAACGAACAGCAGCGCCGTGTCGGCGACACTCGGGGTTTCACCGAGCTGGATGATGCCAAGCAGCACGGTGAAGACCACAACGGCAGTACCGTCGTTGAACAGCGACTCGCCGACGATGGTGGTCTTCAGGGGTTTAGGAGCATTGGCCGTACGCAGGGCGCCCAACACCGCAATCGGGTCGGTCGGCGAGATGAGCGCGCCGAACAGCAGGCAGTAGATCAGCGGCACCTGCCAGCCGAACATCGCGAACACCCAGTGCGACAGGTAGCCGATGACCACGGTGGCGATCAGCACGCCCACGGTCGCCAGCAGGCCGATGGGCCAGCGGTAGCTGCGCAGGTCGGACAAGTTCACGTGCAAGGCACCGGCGAACAGCAGGAACGCCAGCATCCAGTGCATCAGCAGGTCATTGAAGTCGATCTGGTTCATCAGCGCTTCGACGCGGGCTTCCAGGCCAGGAAAGCCGATCAGGCTCAATGCCTGAAGCATGAGCGAGAACAGCAAGGCCGTGACCATCACGCCGATCGCAGGTGGCAGGCCGATGAATCGGTAGTTCACATAGGTGAGAAGGGTGGTAAGGCAGATAAACGCGGCAACTAATTCAAGCATCCCGATTCCTGTAACAGTGGCTTCCAAGTCGTCACCCGAATGACTCGGGCAGCTCTTTGATGACCTGACGAGGGGTTCGGGGCACAGGGTTTGACCGATTTTGCATTAATCGTTCCCATTAGCGCCCTGCCAAAGGCGGTGGGCGGGCTGTAACAGGGGGTGGCGAGGCCGCTTCGTGATTGACGCGCTCACCTGGCCAGGGCTTATAGTCTGCGTCCGGTAACCCCTTGAGGACCCACCGCGTGTTGGCCACGTCTCTGGTGCTGATCGCTGCCTTGCTTCATGCGACCTGGAACACCCTGATCAAATTCAGCGGCGAGCGCCTGCTGGTCATTGCCAGCATGGACACGGTGGCCCTGGCCCTGGTGATGCCTGCGGTGGCTTTCGTCGACATCCCGCCTGCCGGTATCTGGCCCTGGTTGCTGGCTTCGGCGTTTGCCGAGCAGCTGTACCGCTGGCTGCTGATCAAGGCGTACCGCGTGGGTGACCTGGGCCTGGTCTACCCGCTGATGCGTGGGCTGTCGCCTCTGGTCGTACTGGCGCTGACCCTGGCGTTTGCCGGAGAACCCCTGAGCCAGCAGCAGATCATCGGCATTCTGCTGATTCCCTGTGGCATGGCCTGCCTGTTGTGGCAGGGCGGTGGCGGAGACCGGCTGCCGTGGTCGATGTTGCCGGTGGTGGCCCTGATCGGGCTGTGCATCGGGTGCTATACCTGGTTCGACGGTCAGGCCGTGCGCGAATGGGGCAAGCCATGGGACTACTTGGTGTGGCTGACGCTGCTCAGTGCCTGGCAATTCCCCGCGCTGGCCGCAGTGGCGCGACGGGCACCGTTCGTGCTGTTCTGGAAAACCCAGTGGCGGCTGGGCCTTGCCGTCGGCCTGTGCGTGCTGTTCAGTTATGCCCTGGTGCTCTGGGCGATGCACCTGGGGTCGGTGGCCGAGGCAGCGGCGCTGCGCGAGCTGAGCGTGATCCTTGTGGTGTTGCTGGGGATGCGCTACCTCAAAGAACCTTTCGGCGGGCCAAGACTCCTAGCTTGCGGGCTGGTACTGGCAGGTATGCTGGTAATGAAGCTCTGACCGAATGACAAATGAGGAACCCTGTCCATGACCGTTGCCCTGTGGTGCATCCTGATCGCGCTGATCCTGCCGCCGCTCTGTGCGCTGATCGCCAAGCTGGCGAGCGGCCGGTTCGGCTTGAAGCACAACCATGACCCGCGCGCCTTCCTCGATACCCTGTCGGGGCTGCCGCGCCGCGCGCACTCAGCCCAGCAGAACGGTTATGAAGCCTTTCCGGCATTCGCCGCCGCTGTGCTGGTGGCAGACATCGTCGGCAACGCCGAACAGGTGACCCAGGATGTGCTGGGTGTGATGTACATCACCAGTCGGCTGCTCTACATCATCTGCTACCTCGCCGACTGGGCGGCACTGCGCTCGCTGGTCTGGTTCGCTGGCCTTGCGATCATCGTGGCGTTCTTCGTGGTCTCGGCCTGACCGCATCGCCCGGTGCCGAGGCCCCCGTCACGGGACCTTGGGCACTTCAGGCAGCGGTTGGCCCTTGGGCCACAGCATCCAGATCTGGCCCTGCTGCTTCATGTTCCCGGCCAGGTCTCCGGCTGCCTGGCCGGTCCCCCAGAACAGGTCGGCGCGAACCTCGCCTGCGATAGCGCCCCCAGTGTCCTGGGCCGCGACCGGGCGCACAACGGGGCTGCCGTCCGGTCGGGTGGTCGATAGCCACAGCAGGCTGCCAAGCGGGATGACCTTGCGGTCGATAGCCACGCTGTAGCCTGCCGTCAGTGGAACGTTGAGCGAGCCACGTGGCCCTTCGTTGCTGTCGGGGCGCGTGCTGAAGAACACGTAGCTGGGGTTGCTGGCCAGCAATTCGGGAACCCGTGAAGGGTTGGACTGGGCCCACGCATGAATGGCGCCCATGCTCACGTCTTCTTTTTTCAGCTGCCCTTGCTCGACCAGCCAGCGGCCAATCGGACGATACGGATGACCGTTCTGGTCAGCGTAACCCAGGCGCAGCTGGCGCCCGTCCTCCAATTGGACGCGACCAGAGCCCTGGATCTGCAGGAACTGCAAGTCCATCGGGTCGGTCAGCCAGGCCAGTACCGGGGCCTTGGCGCCGTTGCGGTTGATGACCTCAGCAGTGTCGTAGGGCTTGAGCACGCGCCCTTCGAGGCGACCACGCAGGCGCTTGCCCTTGAGTTCGGGGTACACGCTGGCCAGGTCCACCGTGATCATGTCTTCGGGAGGGCCGTAGACCGCCACATCATAGGTGGCAGAGGGGGTCAGGCTGCCAGGGTAGACAGGTTCGTAATAGCCGGTGATCAAGCCGTTGGCACTGTTGTCAGCCGAACGCAGGCCATAGACCTCCAGGTTCTGCTCGAGAAAGGTGCGCACCTGTGCAGCGCTTGCCGGCTGGCTCCCAGCGGCTTCACAGGTGGCCGCCCAGACCGGGTCGCGCTTGAGCTTTTCGCAGCCGCTGCGCCAGGCATAGAAACCGGCGAGCAGGTCTTCGTCGCTGACCGTGGGCAGGTCTTTCCAGGTACCAGGCGCGTAGGTTGCGATGGCGTGGGGCTCGGGCTTTGCCGTCTGGTCGTTGTCGCAGCCGGCCAGCAAGGCCAGTAGCGGGAGTGTCCAGGCCAGGTGGCGCAAGGCATGTTTCATCGGTGTATTCCTGTCATGGACGAACACGCAGTTCACCCTTGTTTTTTATGTGGCTATTGGTCTTTCGCCTATTGGCAGCGATACTGGCCGGCCCTTTTTCCAGGCATGGGTAGGCGAGATGTTTAAGCGGTTGGGCGTTGTGGTGCTTGCAGCATTGACCTTGGGTAGTGGCCTGACAGGTTGCGGGGGCGTTGACCCCAACTCCCCACTGGGCAAGCGCAAGGCCATCTTCAAGGACATGCTCAAGACAAGCGAGGACCTGGGCGGCATGTTGCGTGGTCGACTGCCGTTCGACGCCGGTCGCTTCGCCCAAGGGGCGGACACCCTGGATACGCTGTCTCACCAACCCTGGCAGCACTTTGCGCAGGTACCCGAGGGCGAAGGCAGCGCGGCGCGACCCGAGGTGTGGCAACGGCAGGCGCGCTTTCAAGACCTGGCCCGGCAGCTGGAGGCAGCTACCGGAGCGCTGGTGCAAGCGACCCGCCAGCCGTCGCTGGACGCTGCGCAGTTGAAGGCACCCATGGACAAGGTCGAAAACGCATGCCGGGCGTGCCACAGCGAATTTCGTAACCATTGAATGACGCGGCAGGCGGCGGCTGGCCCGTGCGCCGCCTCAGGCGCTGGCCTCAGCGGTCAAGGTCGTCTACCGCGTCCTGCAGTTCCTTGCGGGACTCGGCGAGCTTGTCCTTGCGCTTGTTGATTTTTTCGGCGTCGCCTTTCTTCTCGGCCTTTTTCAGGTCCTTCTCCCGCTGGGCCACCTCATGGCGCGCATCGAGCACCTTCTGCTCACGCTCTTTGCGCAGGCTGGCCTCGGTGCAGTTGGCCACGCCACGCAAGGCCTCCTCCAGCCCGGCCGCCTGCGCGGCATTGCCGTGCTCACGGGCGATCTTGAGCTGGTTCTCGATCGCGCTGCGCTTGGCATCGCAACCGGTCAGGCCGGCATCGGGCGCGGCTGCCTGTGCAGCGCCTGCGCCCAGGCCCAAGGCCGCGAGCAGAAAAAGGGAAGAAAAGCGTTTCATGAAAAGCCTCCTGGACGGGGCAGGGCAACGAGAAAAATTCTGGATGGAAATCCTGCCTTGGTTTTGGCCATTTAGGAACCCTTGATAAGACTGGGCCGCTAAATCTCCGGCTTTTCCTACAGTTTTTTTGGTAAATAATCATTGCTCAGGCCTGAGCGGCTGCTCCGAGAACCCGTCTACACCTTGCCCGGCCAGATGTGACCCAATGGCTTGCACCTCGGCGCTGGCGAAGAATCGCGCAAGTTCGTCCGCCCGTTTCGAGCCGATGCCAGGCTGGGCTTGCCACTGCCCACGCGTCTGGGCAACCACCGTCGGCCAGTCACCGGGCAGCGCCACCCCCTTGCCGATAGGTGTCCCGATACCGCGAACCCATTGTGTGAATGGACGCAAGCGGGCCTGTTCGAAGGCGGCCAGCAACTGGGCTGCCCTCAGGGTGCTGATGCCTGGCACCTCTTGCAGGCGCCCGGCATCGAGCTCCAGCCAGTCGGTCATCGTCGAAACCAGGCCTGCCTCGACCAGCCGTCGCCAGGTTCCTGGGCCCGTTCCTGGCAGGGCCAGGCCTTGTTTGCCGGCCAGCCAGCTGAGGCGAGCGATGAACTGCTCATTACAGCCTTCTCCGGCACGCCAGCAGCTGTGGGCATGGTATTGGTCGACTGCCGGTGCAGTGACTGGCTGGCGCTCGACCGAGTAATGCACGATCTGGTCGAAACGGGGGATGGTCAGCCCTGCCAGGCTGATGGCTATCTGGTCGCCTGGACGAACGTCCAATGCCTGCCAGCGTGACAGCGAGCCCAGGCTGACACGGGTCACGCGCCGGTCATCGAGGGTCACCGGCTCGACGTGAACGATGGGGGTGACCTTACCTGTGCGTCCGATTTGGAAGCGCACCTCGCGCACCTGCGCCAATTTTTGTGTGTAGGGGTATTTCCAGGCTGCGATCCAGTACGGCGCCTTGGCCTGCCAGCGTTGGGCAGGCGGGCGTTCGCCCTGGCGCAGGATCACCCCATCGCTGGCGAAGGGTAGCGGCGTGCCGAACCAGTGGTCCCGCCACCGCGCAGCTTCTTCGGGGGTGTTTATCGCAACGCTGTAGCGCTGACTGTCCGCAAAGCCCAGTTGGGCCAGCTGCGACAGGCGCTCGGTTTGCTGTTCAGGCCCCTTGGGCCACTCCCAGACGAACAGACCGAGGCGGGCGCCTTGTTCCTCGTCGATCTGGTGGCGAGCGAGCAGGCCGGCGACCGTGCCACGGGCATTGAGGCCCCCTGCGCTTGCCTGTATGTGGCCTTCAAGGCGCAAGTAGAGCTCGCCTTGCAGCGACAGATCGAGCGGGCGGGGCAGCTGCCGGACAATCCCTTCGAGTTGTGGGATATGGCGGCTCCAATCGTGCCCCCGGACCCCGTCGCCTCGGCTGATCAACTGGGTCAGCCGGCCCTGGCGGTAGATCAGTGACACCGCCACGCCATCGACCTTTGGCTGTACCCACAGGTCGGTCTTGCCAGTCATCCAGCCGGCAACCCGCTGGAAGTCGGCCAGCTTCTGCACGCCGGTGTGCGGCACGGGATGGACGACCGGACCGCCCGCCCTGGCCAGCGGCGAGGCCTCGGTCGCAAGGCCAACGCAGCGCTGCAACATGGCCAGGTGATCGCGGCTCTGGTCATACAGCTCATCGGCCACCAGTGCCACGCCGTCACGGTGATAACGTTCGTCCCAATGGGCGAGCGTTGCGCTCAGTTGGGCGATCTGTGCGTGTGAGCGTGCCGGTGTCCAGTCCGGGCACGGGTTGGCCCAGGTCGGCGGCAGGTGCAACACCACCATGATCAGCAGCAATACGATTGGCATGGCCCGCTTCCTTGCGTGGCTTGAAGTGTGCCGAGCCTATGGGGTTTTCACGGTGTTCGCCTCGGGCGGTTTGTCAGGCGATATGTCACAAAAAAGCCCCTGCCGATTGCTCGGCAGGGGCTTTCGCTCAGCGCTGTAGGAAATTACAGGCCGGCAGCGTCACGCAGCGCTTCAGCGCGGTCAGTGCGTTCCCAAGTGAAGGTGGTGAAGGTGTCGTCACCCACGGTTTTCTGCTGCGGGGTGCGACCGAAGTGGCCGTAAGCAGCGGTTTCCTGGTACATCGGGTGCAGCAGGTCGAGCATGGTCGTAATGGCGTATGGACGCAGATCGAAGCACTCGCGCACCAGCTGGATGATCTTCTCGTCCGACACCTTGCCAGTGCCGAAGGTATTGATCGAGATGGAGGTCGGTTGGGCCACGCCGATGGCATACGAGACCTGGATCTCGCAGCGCTCGGCCAGGCCGGCGGCGACGATGTTCTTGGCCACGTAGCGGCCGGCATAGGCGGCGGAACGGTCGACCTTGGACGGGTCCTTGCCCGAGAACGCGCCGCCGCCGTGGCGGGCCATGCCACCGTAGGAGTCGACGATGATTTTGCGACCGGTCAGGCCGCAGTCACCGACCGGGCCGCCGATGATGAAGTTGCCCGTCGGGTTGATGTGGTACTGGGTACCTTTGTGCAGCAGTTCGGCAGGCAGCGTGTGCTTGACGATCAGCTCCATGACCGCTTCCTGCAGGTCTTTCTGCGACACCTCGGGGTTATGCTGGGTGGACAGCACCACCGCATCGATACCCACGACCTTGCCACCTTCGTAACGGCAGGTGACCTGCGACTTGGCATCCGGGCGCAGCCAGGGCAGCAGGCCGGACTTGCGTGCTTCGGCCTGACGCTCGACCAAGCGATGCGAGAAGCAGATCGGCGCTGGCATCAGCACTTCGGTCTCGTTGCTGGCGTAGCCGAACATCAGGCCCTGGTCACCGGCGCCTTGGTCTTCTGGCTTGGAACGGTCGACGCCTTGGGCAATGTCCACCGACTGCTTGCCGATGATGTTCATCACGGCGCAGGTGGCACCGTCAAAGCCGACGTCGGAGCTGTTGTAGCCGATGTCGATGATGACCTTGCGTACCAGGTCCTCGAGGTCGACCCAGGCCGAGGTGCTCACCTCGCCGGCAATGATCGCCACGCCGGTCTTGACCAGCGTTTCACAGGCGACGCGGGCGTACTTGTCCTGGGCGATGATCGCGTCCAGCACGGCGTCCGAAATCTGGTCGGCGATTTTGTCCGGATGCCCTTCGGACACGGACTCGGAGGTGAAAAGGGAGTATTCGCTCATCTCGAAGGTTCCTGAAATTTACCGATGGTGTATGTCGCCAGCCGTCCGCTGGAAATGGCGGACCTGGATCTGGAAACCGTTACGCAGGCCTACGTACAGGCTATCCCCGTGGGACAGGCCTGCCGCGTTGGCCCAGCGGGCCAAGTCGTCCTGTTCGAAGCCGAGCCACAGGTCGCCGCAGGCTTCCCGCGCCCACCCCTGGTCATGGCTGCACAATTCGGTGATCAACAGGCTGCCGCCTGCCTTCACCCGTTTGGCCAGCTGGCACAACGCCAGGGCCGGATCGCTGAAATGATGCAGGACCATGTTCAGCACAACGCAGTCGGCGACCACATCCGTTGCACCCAGTGCATCGGCCAACTGCAGGTTCACGTTGTCCAGCCCTTCGCGCTGACAGACCTGGCGGGCGAGTTCGAGCATGGTCGGGCTGTTGTCAAGGGCGGTAACCTGCGCAAAACGCCGAGCCAGGTCCGGAAGGAACCCCCCATCGCCGGGGCCGACCTCAAGCGCGCTGGCGCTTGGGTCGAAATGCAGCTTGTCGAGCAGCGCCAGCAGGCTCTCGCGATATTGCGGCAAGCCTGCGATCAGGTCCTGCTGGGCGCGAAAGCGCTCTTCCACGCGCAGGAAGAAGTCCTGGCTGGTTGCCGCGCGGCGCTGCTGCACCTGGGCGATGCGGCCTTGCACCTCGGCGGGCAAGGCCAGGTCATCAACCTCGTCGAGCAGCGCGGCGTGCAAGCGTCCGCCCAAGCGCAAGCTGTCGGGCAGGGCGCGGCGATAGAAAATGGCGTTGCCTTCCCGACGGGTGGCTACCAGGTCGGCCTGGGCCAGCACCTTGAGGTGGTGGCTCATGCCCGACTGGCCGATGTCGAAGATCTGCGCCAGCTCCAGCACGCCGAAGGAATCGTTGGCCAGGGCGCGCAGCACATTCAGGCGCAACTCGTCGCCACTGGCCTTGCACAGGGCGGCCAGTGCCTCGCGTTGTTCCGGTATTGCTTGCGCACGAAGGTTCATGGTGCGGGAGTCTAGACAGGCATCGTTGCCCTAGCAAGGCCTATATCAAAAAGTTTTGATATTGCAGGTCCGTTGCCCATTAGCCATTACCCTTGTGTTGCCATTGCGGTCGATGATCGGACCAATGCACGCCGCCTGCTGCTTAAATGTTTGCCCCAAGCGCCCCAGTGGGCGAAAATGGACGCCTTTTTCGTATCACCACCTATTCAAGCCCCCAGGAGATCAGCGATGCCCAGCCGTCGTGAACGTGCCAACGCCATTCGTGCCCTTAGCATGGATGCCGTGCAAAAGGCCAACAGCGGCCACCCCGGTGCCCCCATGGGCATGGCGGATATCGCCGAGGTTCTTTGGCGCGACTACCTCAAGCACAACCCGAGCAACCCGGCATTTCCCGATCGCGACCGCTTCGTGCTGTCCAACGGCCACGGTTCGATGCTTATCTATTCGCTGCTTCACCTGACCGGCTACGACCTGTCGATCGACGACCTCAAGGGCTTCCGTCAACTGCACAGCCGTACCCCTGGCCACCCGGAGCACGGTTACACCCCTGGCGTCGAGACCACCACCGGCCCGCTCGGCCAAGGCATCGCCAACGCCGTGGGCTTCGCCCTGGCCGAAAAAGTCATGGCGGCCCAGTTCAACCGTGACGGCCACACCATCGTCGACCACAACACCTATGTGTTCCTGGGCGATGGCTGCATGATGGAAGGCATTTCTCACGAAGTGGCCTCGCTGGCCGGTACCTTGGGGCTGAACAAGCTGGTTGCCTTCTACGACGACAACGGCATTTCCATCGACGGTGAAGTGCATGGCTGGTTCACCGACAACACCCCGGCGCGCTTCGAAGCCTACAACTGGCAGGTGATCCGCAACGTCAACGGCCACGACGCCGAAGAGATCAAGACGGCCATCGAGACCGCCCGCAAGAGCGACCGTCCGACCCTGATCTGCTGCAAGACCACCATCGGTTTCGGCTCGCCGAACAAGCAGGGCAAGGAAGAGTCCCACGGCGCGCCGCTGGGCAACGACGAAATTGCCCTTACCCGTCAGGCACTGGGCTGGAACCACGGTCCGTTCGAAATCCCCGCCGACATCTATGCCGAGTGGGACGCCAAGCAAGCCGGTGCCAAGGCCGAAGCCGAGTGGAACCAGCGTTTCGACGCCTACGCTCTGGCGCACCCGGAGCTGGCCGCAGAGTTCAAGCGCCGCATGGCCGGTGACCTGCCTGCCGATTTCAGCGAAAAGGCCCAGGCCTACATCGAGGAAGTGGCGGCCAAGGGCGAAACCATCGCCAGCCGCAAGGCCAGCCAGAATGCCCTGAACGCCTATGGCCCGATGTTGCCCGAGTTCCTCGGCGGTTCGGCGGACCTGGCCGGTTCCAACCTGACCCTGTGGAAGGGCTGCAAGGGCGTGGAAGCTGGCGATGCCAGCGGCAACTACGTGTTCTACGGCGTGCGTGAATTCGGCATGACCGCCATCATGAACGGCGTGGCCCTGCACGGCGGCCTGGTGCCTTACGGCGCGACGTTCCTGATGTTCATGGAATACGCCCGCAACGCCGTGCGCATGTCGGCGCTGATGAAGCAGCGCGTGATCCATGTCTACACCCACGACTCCATTGGCCTGGGCGAAGACGGCCCGACCCACCAGCCGATCGAGCAGCTGACCAGCCTGCGCACCACGCCGAACCTGGACACCTGGCGCCCGGCGGATGCCGTTGAGTCGGCCGTGGCCTGGAAGAACGCTCTGGAGCGCAAGGATGGTCCATCGGCGCTGATCTTCTCGCGCCAGAACCTGCAGCACCAGGCCCGCGATGCGCAGCAACTCGCTGCCATCAGCCGTGGCGGCTACGTGCTCAAGGATTGCGCTGGCGAGCCTGAGCTGATCCTGATCGCCACCGGCTCCGAAGTGGGCCTGGCCGTTCAGGCCTACGACAAGCTGACCGAGCAAGGCCGCAATGTACGCGTAGTGTCCATGCCGTCGACCAGCGTGTTCGATGCCCAGGATGCTGCCTACAAGCAGTCGGTGCTGCCACTGGAAGTCAGTGCCCGTATCGCCATCGAAGCCGCACATGCCGACTTCTGGTACAAGTACGTCGGCCTCGAAGGCCGCGTCATCGGCATGACCACCTACGGTGAGTCGGCGCCGGCCTCGGCACTGTTCGAAGAATTCGGCTTCACCCTGGAGAACATCCTCGGTACCGCCGAAGAGCTGCTGGAAGACTGATGTATCAGGGAGGGCAGGATGCCCTCCTGGTCGTGCGAGGGGAGGGCGTCGCCCTCCATCGCGCCATGAGGCCGCTTCCACAGGTACTGTCGCCAGCCACGGCGTAGTACCTGTGGAAGCGGCCTTGTGCCGCGATAGGCCGCCATGCGGCCTCGAAGCCATCACGCTTAGCGAGTCAACGAATGTCCCACTTGCGTCCCTATAAAGTTGCACTCAACGGTTATGGCCGTATCGGCCGCTGTGTTCTGCGCGCGCTGTTCGAGCGGGGCAGCAGGGCCGATTTCGAGATCGTCGCACTCAACGACTTGGCCGACCAGGCCAGCCTGGAATACCTCACCCGCTTCGACTCCACCCATGGGCGCTTTCCCGGCGAGGTCAAGGTCGATGGCGATTGCCTGCACATCAATGGCGATTGCGTGAAGGTGATGCGCAGCGCCACGCCCGAAGGCATCGACTGGGCGGCCCTGGACGTGGACCTGGTCCTGGAGTGTTCCGGCGCCTACAACACCCGTGCCGATGGCCAGCGCTTTCTCGAGGCCGGTGCGCCAAGGGTGTTGTTCTCCCAGCCCATGGCCAGCGAGGCTGACGTCGATGCCACGGTGGTGTACGGCATCAACCAGCACTGCCTGACCGGCACTGAGCGGCTGGTCTCCAATGCTTCGTGCACCACCAACTGCGGTGTACCGCTGCTGCGGGTGCTGGATCAGGCATTTGGCATCGACTATGTACAGATCACCACCATTCACTCGGCCATGAACGACCAGCCAGTGATCGACGCCTATCACCATGAAGACCTGCGCCGTACCCGTTCGGCGTTCCAGTCGGTGATTCCGGTGTCCACCGGCCTTGCGCGCGGCATCGAGCGTCTGCTCCCGGAACTTGCCGGGCGAATCCAGGCCAAAGCGGTACGCGTGCCGACGGTCAACGTCTCGTGCCTGGACATCACCTTGCAGACCGCTCGCGACACCACCGCAGCCGAGGTCAACAGGGTACTGCGCGAGGCGGCGCTGACCGGGCCGCTCAAGGGGCTGCTGGCCTACACCGAGCTGCCCCACGCCAGTTGTGATTTCAACCACGACCCGCATTCGGCCATCGTCGATGCCAGCCAGACCCGTGTATCAGGCCCGCGCCTGGTCAACCTGCTGGCCTGGTTCGACAACGAATGGGGGTTTGCAAACCGTATGCTCGACGTTGCCGGACATTTTCTGCACGTCGTCCACCCAACCCGCAACAAACAGCCCTGAAGGACCGCATTCATGACCGTGTTGAAGATGACCGACCTGGACCTGCAAGGTAAGCGCGTACTGATTCGCGAAGACCTGAACGTGCCTGTCAAGGACGGTGTGGTGACCAGCGATGCGCGCATCCAGGCAGCGCTGCCGACCATCAAGCTGGCCCTGGAGAAGGGTGCGGCGGTGATGGTCTGCTCGCACCTGGGCCGCCCCACCGAAGGTGAATTCTCTGCCGAGAACAGCCTTGAACCGGTTGCCAAGTACCTGAGCAAGGCGCTGGGCCGCGACGTGCCGCTGGTGGGTGACTACCTGGGTGGCGTCGAGGTCAAGGCAGGCGAGCTGGTGCTGTTCGAGAACGTGCGCTTCAACAAGGGCGAGAAGAAGAACGCCGATGAGCTGGCCCAGCAGTACGCGGCGCTGTGCGATGTGTTCGTGATGGACGCCTTCGGCACGGCTCACCGCGCCGAGGGTTCCACCCACGGCGTTGCCAAGTTCGCCAAGGTCGCGGCGGCTGGCCCGTTGCTGGCAGCTGAGCTGGATGCCCTGGGCAAGGCGCTGAAGGCCCCGGCCAAGCCAATGGCCGCCATCGTCGCCGGCTCCAAGGTGTCCACCAAGCTGGACGTGCTCAACAGCCTGAGCTCGGTATGCGATCAGCTGATCGTCGGTGGCGGCATCGCCAACACCTTCCTGGCGGCTGCCGGGCACCCGGTCGGTAAGTCGCTGTACGAGCCCGATCTGGTCGAAACGGCCAAGGCCATTGCCGCCAAGGTCAGCGTGCCGCTGCCTGTCGATGTGGTGGTTGCCAAGGCCTTCGCCGAAGACGCCGAAGCGACCGTCAAGGCCATTGCCGATGTTGCGGCCGACGACATGATCCTGGACATCGGTCCGCAGACCGCCGCCCAGTTCGCCGACTTGCTCAAGTCCTCCAAGACCATCCTGTGGAATGGCCCGGTTGGTGTATTCGAGTTCGATCAGTTCGGCAATGGCACCCAGGTGCTGGCCAAGGCAATCGCCGACAGCGCCGCGTTCTCCATCGCCGGTGGCGGTGATACCCTGGCAGCCATCGATAAATATGGCGTCAGCCAGGATATCTCCTACATTTCTACCGGTGGCGGCGCCTTCCTCGAGTTCGTCGAAGGCAAGGTTCTGCCAGCGGTGGCCATGCTCGAAGAGCGGGCCAAAGCCTGATGAACACGGCGCCTGGCAAAAGGAGTGGCCTGATGGCCAAGCAGTTGCCTGTGTTGCTGCTGGTCGGGCTGCTGAGCGCCTGCGCCGGCAGCCCGGATGCTCAGGACGACCCGGCGCAACCGCCCAAGGGCGGTTGCTATCAGTCCGAATGGCAAGCCGAAACCGTGCCAGTGATCAGCAAGCGCGTAGGCCCGGAAGGGCTGGAAAAGTACGACGAAGAGCACCAGCGCAAGGCGCCCGGCTGCCCTTGATCGGGCCGCTGGCAACCTGCAGGCCGGTTTGTGGTCTTGGAGAAGGGCCGTGTGCTGCCCATCGAGGTAACTGAATGAAAGCGCTCTTGGCCGTAATGGCCCTGGCGACACTGGCAGGATGTTCACTGCTGCAACCGGCGCAGACCGCGCCGGCGGACAACTGGACCCGGTGGGTCTGCGACACCCAGGCCGAAGTGCTGTGGCGGTTTGCCGACCCCCAGCGTGACCAGGTTGACGTACGCCTTGGCGGCGGCGACCAGGTGTACCGGCTCAAGGCCGAGCCCGGCGCCTCCGGCGCGCTGTACAGCGACGGCATGCTGGCGTTTCACACCAAGGGCGAAGAGGGCCTGGTGTACTGGGTGGCGACCAACGATCTGATAGGGCGGGGCTGCAAGGCACCGTGACTGGCCGGGCCGCTAGGTGGCCCACACTACTTGAACAGCAACTGCCCCTGCGGCAGGCTTGCACGAAACAACGACGCTTGTCGGGAGAGAGATACACAATGGCACTCATTAGCATGCGCCAGATGCTGGACCACGCCGCCGAGTTCGGTTATGGCGTACCGGCTTTCAACGTCAACAACCTTGAGCAGATGCGCGCCATCATGGAAGCGGCTGACAAGACCGACTCCCCTGTGATCGTCCAGGCCTCGGCCGGTGCGCGCAAGTACGCAGGTGCGCCGTTCCTGCGTCACCTGATCCTGGCGGCCATCGAAGAATTCCCGCACATCCCGGTGTGCATGCACCAGGACCACGGCACCAGCCCGGATGTCTGCCAGCGCTCCATCCAGCTGGGCTTCAGCTCGGTCATGATGGACGGCTCGCTCGGCGAAGACGGCAAGACCCCGACCGATTACGAATACAACGTGCGCGTCACCCAGCAGACCGTTGCCATGGCCCATGCCTGTGGTGTGTCGGTAGAAGGCGAACTGGGCTGCCTGGGCTCGCTGGAAACCGGCATGGCCGGTGAGGAAGACGGTATCGGTGCCGAAGGCGTGCTCGACCACAGCCAGATGCTGACCGACCCTGAAGAAGCTGCCGACTTCGTCAAGAAGACCCAGGTCGATGCCCTGGCCATCGCCATCGGCACCAGCCACGGTGCTTACAAGTTCACCAAGCCGCCTACCGGTGACGTGCTGGCCATCGACCGCATCAAGGAAATCCACAAGCGCATTCCCGACACCCACCTGGTGATGCACGGCTCCTCCTCTGTACCGCAGGAGTGGCTGGCGATCATCAACCAGTACGGCGGCGACATCAAGGAAACCTACGGTGTGCCGGTCGAGGAAATCGTCGAAGGCATCAAGTACGGCGTGCGCAAGGTCAACATCGACACCGACCTGCGTCTGGCGTCCACCGGTGCCATCCGTCGTCACATGGCCATGAACCCGAGCGAGTTCGACCCGCGCAAGTTCTTCGCTGAAACCGTAAAAGCCATGCGCGACGTGTGCATCGCCCGTTACGAAGCATTCGGCACTGCCGGCCATGCCTCGAAGATCAAGCCGATCTCCCTGGAAGGCATGTTCCAGCGCTACGCCAAAGGCGAGCTGGCCGCAAAAGTCAACTAAGCAAACCGGCCCCCGGAAACCCGCAGCGATGCGGGTTTTTCGTTTCTGGCGGTGGCTGCGAAAGCGTTCTGCCATTGCATGTCACAGAATGTCAGCGAAACCGCGATCGGTCGGCTACCTTCAGTCAGTGGCTGATGGTTTTTGGCTTGTGATGCGTGCTATCAGCTCATGCCTGGGGTAAAACTGGATCCAACGGCCAGTTTGTAGTCGGTCATATAACAGAGATGCAGCATGGATGGCGCTCACCTTCAACTCATGCCACAGGATGGCAGCTCGGTGCTTCTGGTAGTCGACGATTACCCAGAGAACCTCATCAGTATGCAAGCCTTGTTGTCGCGCCAGGATTGGCTGGTGCTGACGGCAAGTTCGGGCCGAGAAGCCCTGAGCGCATTGCTGGAAAACGATGTCGACCTGGTTTTACTGGATGTGCACATGCCTGAGATGGACGGCTTCGAAGTCGCTCGCCTGATGCGCGGCAGCCAGCGAACCCAACTCACGCCCATCATCTTCCTGACAGCCAACGAGCAGTCCCAGGCCGCCGTGTTGAAAGGCTACGCCAACGGCGCCGTGGACTACATGTTCAAGCCGTTCGACCCGCGGATTCTCAAGCCCAAGGTGCAGGCCCTGCTCGACCAGCAGCGCAATCGGCGGCGCCTGCAGGCGCTGACCCGTGAACTCGACGAGGCCCGCGCCTTCAATGCATCGATTCTGGACAATGCGGCCGAGGGTATTCTGGTGGTGGATGCCGGGGGCATCATCCGCTTCGCCAACCCGGCTATCTGCTCCCTGCTGGCAACGCCTATCGAACAGTTGCAGAACGTCGATCTGCTGGGGCTGTTGCAGCTGAGCACGCCGAGTACGTGGCAGGATTCGACGTTCCACCAAAGCTATCTGGCCAGGCGCATCCACCGCATGCATGACGCCCAGTTGCGTCGCCCGAGCGGCGAGCTGCTGCCGGTGGCCTTGTCATGTGCGCCCCTGCCTGCCGAGCAACAGGCGATGGTGGTAACCGTGCTGGACATGTCGGCGGTGCACAACCTGCACCAACAGCTCGAATACCAAGCCATTACCGACCCGCTCACCGGTCTGCTCAATCGCCGTGGGTTCTACCAGGCGGCCGAAGGGGCGTTGCTGCGCAATGAGCGTTCGGACCGGGCGCAGGCCTTGATGTACATGGACCTCGATGGCTTCAAGCGTATCAACGACTCCCTTGGTCATGATGCCGGTGACCGGGTCCTGCGCTGGGTGGCCGAGCAACTCAAGGATTGCCTGGGCAGTGAAGCGCTGTTGGCACGCATGGGCGGGGACGAATTCACCGCGCTGTTCGACGGCTTGCCCTATGCCGAGCAAGCCGGGCGCTACGCCGAGCGGCTGCTCGAGCGCATTGCCATCAGCCATCAGATCGATGGGCTGGACGTGTGCCTGGGCGTGAGCATCGGTATCGCCACGTACCCTGACTGCGGTGGCAACGTAGAAGGCTTGCTGCGCGCAGCCGATGCGGCCATGTACGCTGCCAAGCAGGCAGGGCGCCAGCAGTATCGCTTCTACGACCAGGAGCTCAATGGCCGCGCCCGCTCCCGCCTGATGCTCGAAGACGGCGTGCGTACAGCCATCGAGCAGCAGGATTTCACCCTGGTGTACCAGCCGCAAGTGGCCTTCGCCGATGGTCGCCTGCGCGGCTTCGAAGCCCTGCTGCGTTGGCAGCACCCCAGCGTTGGCGATGTGCCGCCAGGCCTGTTCATCCCCCTGCTTGAGGAGGCGCGGCTGATCAACCGCCTGGCCGGCTGGATCTACGGTCAGAGTGCTGCCCAGCGCCAGGCCTGGTATCAACGCTTTGCGACCGACATCGTGTTGGGCATCAGCCTGAGCCGGGCCCAGTTCGTCTCGCCAAGCCTGGTCGAGGAGCTGCAACGGGTCATCCAGCGCTATGGCCTGCAGCCGGCGCACCTGGAAGTGGAAGTGGCCGAAACCTCGCTCATGTACAACATCGATGCGGCGGTCAAGCAGGTCGACCGGTTGCGTGCGCTGGGTGTGCGGGTGGCGTTGGACGATTTCGGCGCCGGTGACTGTTCGCTGCGCATGCTGCGCGATTTGCCCATCGACACCCTGAAACTCGATCGCCACCTGGTGGCGCGCTTGCCGGACGCGTCGACCGATGCGGCGCTGGCACGCAGCGTCATCGGGCTGTGTGCCGATTACGGGATCACCGTGATTGCCGAGGGCGTTGAAACCCAGGCTCAGGCTCAATGGCTTAAAGCCGCAGGCTGCGAATACGTTCAGGGCTTTCTGGTAGCGCACCCCATGACAGCTGCCGATGCCGGCAACTTCCCGGCAATTTTCCCCTGGCCTGATCCGCTGGCGGGTTAGAATTGGCGCTCGTTACGCCGACCGTACTGCCATGACCGTCCTACGCTACCTGCAAGCCTACCCACCGCACCTGCAACAGCAAGTGCGGCAGATGATCGACAGCGACCGCCTTGGCGAGTACCTGCACAAGCGCTATCCAGAGCGCCACGAGGTACAAAGCGACAAGGCCCTGTACGGCTACGCCCAGGAACTGCGCCAGCGTTTTCTGCGCAGTGCACCGCCGCTGGACAAGGTGCTGTTCGACAACCGCCTGGACCTGACCCACCGGGCGCTGGGCCTGAACACTGCTGTCTCTCGCGTGCAGGGCGGCAAACTCAAGGCCAAGAAGGAGATCCGCATCGCCTCGCTGTTCAAGGAGGCCGCGCCGCAATTTCTACGCATGATCGTGGTGCACGAGTTGGCGCATTTGCGCGAGCGTGACCACAACAAGGCGTTTTACCAGCTCTGTCAGCACATGGAGCCGGACTACCATCAACTGGAATTCGACCTGCGCGTCTACCTGACCTATCGGGAATTGCCGGGCAACGCTTGAGGACCCCGCAGCATGGAAGTGAGCAAGACAAAAAGCAGTTTCTACCGCCGTCTTTACGTCGCCTGGCTGATCGACAGCCAGACCGCTACCAGCGTGCCTGCGCTGATGCAGGCTACGGGCATGCCCCGGCGCACGGCCCAGGACACCCTTGCGGCGCTGGCCGACCTGGACATCGTCTGCACCTTCGAGCAGCAGGAAGGCGCGCGCAATCACGCAGGTCACTACCGTATACAGGACTGGGGGGCCATCGACCGGCAGTGGATCGAGCTTCACCTGAATCAGGTACGCCAGGTACTGGGTTATCCCTGACCTGTACCCGCTAAGGCCGCTGCAATAAAAATCGCAGGTTCGGCCAGAATAGAGGCTAGATGACACTATTGGCCGCTGCCCCGGCCAGAGCCTTTGTGTAAGCTCATTCGCAGTGTACGTTTCTTCACCGCACAAGGGCTTGGGCATGCGGCTGATGCTTTGTGTTCTCGGGTTACTGGCCACTGTCATGGTGCCCCCGGCCGCAGCCGCCGCCAAGCTGCGGCTGGTATCGGACCATTGGCCGCCCTTCACTGACGCCAGCATGCCTGGCGGCGGTTTGGCCATCAGCATCGTGACCACGGCGCTGACGCGGGCGGGCTACAGCAGCAGCTTCGAGGAGGCACCCTGGGCGCGGGCCCTGGCAGGCGTCGGTGACGGCCGTTACGACATACTGATCAACGCCTGGCACAACGACGCGCGCGCACGCATCGGGCAGTTTTCCAGCGCCTACCTGAGCAACCGCATCCGCCTGCTGCAGCGCAAGGACGCGGGCCTGCATTACGAGCACCTCTCGGACCTGTACCCCTACAGCATCGCCGTGGTGCGTGATTACGCCTACTCGAGCGCGTTCGACGGCAATACCCGCTTGCACAAGGTTGCGGTCAGTACCTTTTCGTCCGCCGTGCGCATGCTGGCGGCGGGGCGTGTAAGCTTGGCCGTGGAGGACGAGTACGTGGCCCGCTATCACCTGCAGCGCGAGCCGGACAATGTGCGTGACAAGGTAGAGCTGATGGAGCCTGTACTGGGCGAGAACCCGCTGCACATCCTGGTCAGCCTGAAGCATCCGGACCACGAGTCGATCGTCGCGCGCTTCGATGCGGCCATCGCCGCCATGAAGGCCGATGGCAGTTATGACCGGTTACTGCATCAGTATGGGTTCTAGGCGAGCGGGTGGCGTTCCCAGGCGCCGGCTTGGCAGTGGCTTCGGATTTGAGCTTCGCAGCTGATCATGGCCGGTCCGCAGCGCCTGGAGATTTGCCCGTCTTCGTAGGCAAAGCAGGCTATTTACCCTCGCGCCAGACCTAACGCGAGGCGTCACCTGCCGAAGCATCCTTCTTGATCAAATGCGCCGCCAACGTGCGCAAAGGGGCCAACTGGCGGCAGATCAATGCCAGTTGCGTCTGTACCAGGCGCTGATGTTCATCCACCTCCTCGGGCATCTGTTCAAGAGCGGTGGCGAGCGCTTCTTCGGCATCACTGTGAATCGCTACCGGTGAACGCGCCGCCAGGCCATTGGCTATCTCCTCAAGGCTGTTCGCCAGGCGGCTGCCCGCATCCTCGATCAAGTGCTCCCGTGCCTCGGCCGGAAGGGCCGTGTCGCGGTGGGCGCCCAGTCCCGACAGGTAGCTGAGCAGGGTGTGCGACAGCACCAGGAAGCGGAAGCCCACATCGGCCTCCTTGCGAAAGTGGCCAGGCTCCATGAGCATGTTGGCCAGGGTCGTCGACAGCGCTGCATCGGCATTGTGGGCATTGCGCCGCGCCAGGCGATAGGCCAGGTCGTCGCGCTTGCCGTAGGCATATTGCTGCATGATCTGGCGCAGGTATTCGCTGGCGCAGATCAGTGTGTTGGCCAGCGCCTTGTTCAAGCGGCGGCCTTGCCAGTCGGGCAGGAACAGGAACACGGCAAGGATGGCGATCAGGCTCCCGATCAGGGTATCGAACAGCCTTGGCAGGAACAGCCCGTAGCCATCGCCGATCTGGTTGAAACAGAACAGCACCATCAGTGTGATCGCGGCCGTGGCCAGGGTGTAGCGCGTGGTCCGGTTGACGAAGAACACCACCCCCGCCACGACCGCGAACAGCGACTGGATGACCGGGTTGGGGAACAGGTCGAACAGCGCCCAGCCAACGGTCAGGCCTACGGCGGTGCCGATGATGCGCTGCACCAGTTTACGCCGGGTCGCCCCGTAGTTGGGTTGGCACACGAACAGGGTGGTGAGGATGATCCAGTAGCCCTGGGTTGGGTGGATCAGGTGCACCATGCCGTAACCGATGGACAGGGCCAGCGGCAGGCGCAGAGCATGGCGGAACAGCAGCGAGGTGGGCGTCAATTGCGTGCGCAGGCGCTTGCCCATGTCCCTGAGCGAGCGCGGCGAGCGGTCCAGCAGGCTGCTGTCGCTGGCATCGGCCAGGCTGTCGGGATTGCTTGCAGCACCGAGCAGGCGATCGAGCGTGGCCAGGTTGGCCGCCAGTGCACGCAATGAGCGCAGCAGCCCGCGCCAGGCCGGGTTGTTCTGGCCGCGCAGGTGTTCGAGCGAAGCGTTGAGGTCTTCGAGTGCCTCGGTAAAGCCGCTGGCCAGCACGAAAGGTTGTCGCAGCCGAATCGAGCGTGCCAGCTCCTGGCACGAGGCGCCTTGCTTGCGCAGCAGGCGCTGGCACCGGAACATCACATCGCTGTGGAAGAAGGCTTCGGCCAGTGCATTGTAGGGGTAGTGGGAGGCGCTGACCCGCTCATGGATATCCTGGGCCAGGAAGTAGAGTTTCAGGTAGCGGCTGACCTTGGAGTTGGGTTGGCTGTTGCCCACCCGGTGCAGGATGATTTCCTTCGCCGCATTGAGGGCCGCCACCACCTTGCCATTTTGCTGGGCCAGTTCAAGCCGACGTGCCTCGACGTCCAGGGTGCGGACAGGCTCGAACAGGCTGGCCTTGAGCTTGAGGTAGCTGCCCAGTTCGAAGAACAGTTTCGCCAGGCTTTGCTGCACCGGCTGGTTGGAAAACAATGCCTGCCACAGCACCGAGAGCAGCCCATACCAGGCCGCACCCGCCACCAGCAGCATGGGTTCGTGCCAGAAGTCCGTCACCTGCCCGCCGCGCTGGTCCACACCGATCATCGTGTACACCGCTGTGATCAGCGTTGCCGATGCGATGGCGCCGTAGCGCTCGCCCAAAGCGCCCAGCATGGTCAAGGCAAACGCTGCCAGGGCCAAGGCGCAGACGAAGATCAGGGGGTAGGGGAACAGCAGTTCGACCGCGAGCGCCGCGATGGCAAAACACACCAGGGTGACCGCCAGGGCGCTGAGGCGGCCTTGCCAGCTGTCATCGGTTTCAGCCAGGGCACTGGCGATGATGCCCAGAAACAGCGGGATCAACAGGGCCATTTCGTTCTGGTGCCAGCACAGGGCAAGGCTGCCGGTAAGGGCAATGGTCACCCGGATGCTGTAGCTGAACTTGTCCTGGCCCCACAGGCGACGCAATGAATGACGTAACGAGCTCGATGACATGATGGCCTGCCGGGCAGTGATCGTAGAAATACCGTAGCGATGAGCGGGCAGCCAGATGCCCCGCCACCCGCTATTGAGCACGTGCCAGCAAGAAGCGTTCCGTGCTGCGCGTTGGATTCTACCCTAGACGAACTGCGCCGCGGCGTTGGCCGATGCCCAGGCCCACTGGAAGTTGAAGCCACCAAGGTGCCCCGTCACGTCCAGCACTTCACCGATGAAGTAAAGCCCAGGGCTCTTGAGCGACTCCATCGTCTTGGACGAGACCTCACGGGTGTCCACGCCGCCCAGGGTCACTTCGGCGGTGCGGTAGCCTTCGGTGCCGGCAGGCACCAGTTGCCAGCGTGCCAGCTTGTCGGCGATCAGGGCCAGTTCGGCCGGTGTGTACTGCTTCATCGGCTTGGATTCGAACCACTGCTCGGCCAGCAAAGTGGCCAGCTTGCGCGTGAACACCTCGCCCAGTACGGTCTTGAGTTCAGCATTGCCGCGCTCGGTTTGCTGGGTGTGCAACCAGTCCAGCGCATCGCGGTCAGGCAACAGGTTGATCTCAAGCGTATCGCCAGCTTCCCAGAATGAAGAAACCTGCAAGATCGCCGGGCCGCTCAGGCCCCGGTGGGTGAACAGCAGATTTTCACGGAAGCTGGTGCCGTTGCAACTGGCGGTGCAGTCCAGCGAGGTGCCGGACAGTTCGGTGCACATGGCCTTGAGCTGGGGCTCGGTGATGGTGAACGGCACCAGGCCCGCGCGGGTTGGCAGCAAGGTATGGCCAAACTGTCGGGCCACCTGGTAGCCGAAACCGGTCGCACCCAACGTCGGGATGGACAGGCCGCCCGTCGCGATCACCAACGACTGGCAAGCGAATGGGCCAGCGCTGGTGCGCAGCAGGTAGCCGCTGTCGGTCTTGTCGATCTGCTCGATGCTGGTGTGCATGCGGATTTCGGCGCCGGCTTCGTCGCACTCGGCCAGGAGCATGTCAAGGATGTCACTGGCCTTGTTGTCGCAGAACAGCTGGCCCAGCTTTTTCTCGTGGTAGGGCACGCCATGCTTGCACACCAGCTCGATGAAGTCCCACTGGGTGTAACGCGCCAGGGCCGACTTGCAGAAGTGCGCGTTGTGCGAGAGGAAATTGCTCGGCTCGGTGTACAGGTTGGTGAAATTGCAGCGCCCGCCGCCGGACATCAGGATCTTCTTGCCTGGCTTGTTGGCGTGGTCGAGCAGCAGGACCCGGCGGCCCCGGCGGGCGCTGAGCTGGGCACACATCAGGCCGGCAGCGCCTGCGCCCAAGATGATCACGTCGGTGGAGTGCACGGTGTTACCTCATCAATAGCCGCGGCCGTGTTGCAGCCCATCGCAGGCAAGCCAGCCCCCACAGGGACGGCACCGGCTTGAGGCCTGTGATGACCCTGTGGGGGCTGGCTTGTTTGCGACAGGCTGCAACGCGGCCCGAAATAAATGTCAGACGATGCGGACTTTCAGGGAGCGGCCCTTGATCTTGCCGCTATTCAAGCGCTGCATGGCCTGCTTGGCCAGTGCCCGCTCAACTGCCACAAATGCCTGGAAATCAAAGATCGCGATCTTGCCCACCTGCTTGCCGGGGATGCCGGCATCACCGGTCAGCGCACCGAGGATATCGCCCGGGCGCAGCTTGTCCTTGCGCCCGGCTGCGATGCACAGTGTGCTCATGACCGGCAGCAGTGGCTCGCCGCCTTTGTTCTTGAGGCTGTCCAACAGGTCCCAGCGCAGCGGGCTCTTCTGCAAGGCTTCGATGGCCTGGGCGCGATGGCCTTCGGCAGGGGCGACCAGGCTGACTGCGATACCCTTCTCGCCAGCGCGGCCCGTGCGGCCCACCCGGTGCACGTGGATTTCGGCATCACGCGCCAGTTCCACGTTGATGACCATGTCCAGGCCGTCGATGTCCAGGCCACGGGCGGCCACATCGGTGGCCACCAGCACCGAGCTGCTGCGGTTGGCGAACATGGTCAGCACCTGGTCGCGGTCACGCTGCTCCAGGTCACCGTGCAGCGCCTGGGCCACGATGCCCTTGGCCGTGAGGTGGGCCACCACGTCCTCGCACTGCTGCTTGGTGAAGCAGAACGCCACGCAGGACTGGGGACGATAATGGGCCAGCACACGGGTCACCGCCTCAAGGCGCTGCTCGGGGGCGATTTCGATGAAGCGCTGCTCGATCTGGTTGTCGGTATGCAGGCTCTCGACCCTGACCTGCTGCGGGTCGCGCATGAAATCGGCCGCCAGCTGCTTGATGCTGGAGGGGTAGGTGGCGGAGAACAGCAAGGTCTGGCGGCGCGCTGGGGTCTTGGCGATGATGCTGGCGATGGCATCGAAGAAACCCATGTCGAGCATGCGGTCGGCTTCGTCGAGGATCAGCGTGTTCAGGCCGCCCAAAACCAGCGTGCCCTTGTCCAGGTGCTGCTGGATGCGGCCCGGGGTGCCGACGATGATGTGCGCACCGTGCTCCAGGGAGGCGATCTGAGGGCCCAGCGACACGCCGCCACACAGCGTCAGGATCTTGATGTTGTCTTCGGCACGGGCCAGGCGACGCAGTTCCTTGGCCACCTGGTCGGCGAGCTCGCGCGTGGGGCACAGCACCAGCGCCTGGCAGCCGAAGTACCGAGGGTTGATCGGGTTGAGCAAGCCGATACCAAAGGCGGCGGTCTTGCCGCTCCCGGTCTTGGCCTGGGCGATCAGGTCCTGGCCCTTGAGAATGACCGGCAGGCTCTGGGCCTGGATCGGCGTCATCGAGGTGTAGCCGAGGGCGTCCAGGTTGGCCAGCATGGCGGCGGACAACGGCAAGGTGGCAAAGGCGGTGGAATCGGTGGTCACGAGGCGGGCCTACGGTGCGAAGCGAAAAATGCTGCACAGTCTACCAGCCCCGACGCCATTCGCCCTAAGACTCCACGTGCTCTTCCGGACGACGGGCACGCCTTCCGTCCGTCGGCGCCAGTTGCAGGAAGATGGCCGCCGCCAGCATGGCCATGATGCCAATGGTGAAGAACGTCAGCTGGAACGCACCCAGGGTGGTTTCCACGCCTTCGGCGCTGCCTGCTGCCGTGAAACCGCCCAGCAGCGCACCGGCACAGGCCACCCCCAGGCTCAGCGACAGCTGGGCGACCACCGACAACAAGCTGTTGCCGCTACTGGCGCTGGCATCGTCCAGGTCGATCAGCGTCACCGTGTTCATGGCAGTGAACTGCAGGGAATTCACGGCGCCCAGCAGGCCAAGTTGCACCAGCAGCAGCCAGTACGGGGTCTGCTCGTCCACCAGGCCCAGGCCGGCCAGCAGTACGCCCAGCAGCACCGTATTGCCGGTCAGGATGATGCGATAACCAAGGCGTTCGATCAGCGGCCTGGCCACGGACTTGGCGACCATGGCCGCCGCCGCCAAGGGGATCATGCTCATGCCCGCCTGTGCCGGTGAATAGCCAAGCGCTACCTGCAGCAGCAGCGGTACCAGGAACGGCAGTGCCCCGCTGCCCAGGCGGGCGAACAGGTTGCCCAAGATACCGATGGCGAAGGTACGTACCCGGAACAGGCTGGGAGAGAACAACGGCTCCGGGTCGCGCCCGGCCCGCAGCCAGTAGGCCGCCAGGCAGGCCATGCCGGCGAACAGCAGCAACATGACGCGCAAGTGCGGCAGGTGCAGCTCGCCCAGGCCTTCCATGGCGATAGTGATCAGCACCATCGCGGCGCCGAACAGCAAAAAGCCCGGCCCGTCGAACGTAGTGCGCTCGGCGCCGCGCAGGTCGGGTATGAACTTCCAGACGGCGTAGCAGCCCAGCAGGCCGACCGGCAAGTTGAGCAGGAAGATCCAGTGCCAGCTCAGGATCTCCACCAGCCAGCCACCTACCGTCGGGCCCAGCAATGGCCCGAGCAGACCGGGGATGGTGATGAAACTCATGATGCGCACCAGTTCGGTGCGAGGGTAGGCACGCAGCACCACCAGCCGGCCGACCGGCAGCATCAGCGCCCCGCCGAGCCCCTGCACGATCCGCGCGAAGATCAAAAAGCCCAGGCTGTTGGCCACCGCGCACAGCAACGAACCGAAACTGAACAGCAAGATGGCACTGAAAAAGATGCGCTTGGTGCCGAAACGGTCGGCGATCCAGCCCGAGGCGGGGATCAGCAAGGCCACGGTGAGCATGTACGAAATGATCACACCCTGCATGCGCAGGGGGTCTTCGGCCAGGGAGCGGGCCATGGCGGGCAGGGCGGTGTTGAGAATGGTGCCGTCCAGCGACTGCATGAAGAAGGCGATCGCCACCACCCATGGCAGCCAGCGGGCGGTGATGGGGTCGAGCGGGGTGCGTTCGGGCATGACGTCCTCGTCTGTCTGTACTGGCCTCTTCACGGCGAACGCCGCGCCTACGGGGCAAGGCAGGCGTGGCGACCGCCATGAAGGGGCCGGCAAATTCCAATCACAATGTCAGCGTCAGCGCTTTGACCAGCGCGCCCGGCAAATGACTCGATCCGGTACTGCGTTGCCCATAGGTACTGGTGGAGAGGATCAGCTCCCGCTCGCACGTCAGCGCCTCCAGTTGGTCGCCCAGCAGGTTGTACAGGCTGTCATCGAAGCGCATCGTGTTGACCGGCCCCTGGATCTGCCCGTCCTGCACCCAGAACGTGGCGAAGCGGGTCAGGCCGGTCATGCGCGCTGCGGGCAGGTCGGAGTAGTTCAAGTACCAGAGGTTACTGATGTAAAGGCCGGTGCCTAGCCGCGCCAGGACCTGTTCCCGGGGTAATTGGCCGGGTGCGAGGCTGAGTGCGCAGGGCGACTCGTAGCTGTCGGCACCATTGGCCAACACCCCGAATTCGGCTGCGCTGCGCGCGCAGGCCAGGCGTTGTGCTGGTTTGCCCTGCTCGATCAGCGCCACGTCCAGGCGCGGTGAACCTTCGTCGGAGAACGCCGGGCTCAATGAGCCGCTGACCTGCTCGGTGAAGCTGATCAGTGGGCTGAGTGTGGCATCACCGCTGTACAAACGCTGCAAGGCACTGCTGCCGGTCGCCAGGGCCTGCGCCGAGAAACCGCCCCAGCACAGCATGCCGGCGATTTCGTCCATGGCCGCAGGCGCCAGGTAGGCGCGGTAGCTGCCGGGTTGGAGTACCACCGGCGCACGCCCCAAGTGGCCCAACTGCGCCCGAGCCTGGCGCAGGCGAGCGGTAAAGTCGTCGGCGCGCCATACCTGCCCGGCATAGTTGGCCTTGACCGCCTGGCCGCTCTCGTGGAACAGGCTCCAGTCGATGTTGAAGCTATTGGCCTGGTGCCAGCCAAAGGCGCCGAATGAGCTGGCGAAACCGCGCCAGATCGGGCCTGCGGCATAAATGCCGACCAGGTCCAGGTCACCGGCTTCCTGTTCCAGCAGGGCCAGCACCTCATTCAGGTCGGGCAGGGCCTGCGTCTGTTGGCTGTCACTGCGCCAGGCACTGTCATCCAGGCTCAGGTACGGGTCTGCTGCCAGCAGTGGCAGCATCTGGCGCAGTTGCGACAGGGCGTCGAGCAAGCGCTGACGGTCCAGGTGCCTATCACCGCTAAGGGTCAGCTGTTGCTCGGCCTGACGACCGGCGTGGATCAGACGCAGGTGAGCACTGGCCTGGCTTACCTCGCCCGCCTGACGGACCTTGGCGTGGTTCAGGCGCACGAACTGCGACTGCTCGGCGCTCAACCCCAGGGTGTAGTGTTCGCCTGCCTGAAGGGCAGAGCCCAGGGTGTCGATGAGGGATTGGAAGGCCTGTTTCATCATGCATCTCCTCCAAACACGTCGATGGCGCTGAACACGCAAGCCGGCGAGGCGTGGCCGACCCGGATCACCTGGTTGGGCTCGCCCTTGCCGCAATTTGGGGTACCCAGGACCTGGAAGGTGCTGCGGTCGCCGACGGCGGCCAGGTTGCGCCAGAACCGTGCGGAGATGCCGCGGTAGTTGGGGTTCTTCACGATGCCCTTGAGTTCGCCATGTTCGATCAGTTGGCCCCATTCGCAGCCGAACTGGAACTTGTTGCGCGCATCGTCGATGGACCAGGACCGGTTGGTGCGCATCAGGATGCCATGCTCGATTCCTGCGATCAGTTGATCCAGGGATTGATCACCCGGCTCGATGTTCAGGTTGGCCATGCGGTCGATCGGCGCCCGGTTCCAGCCGCAGGCGCGGCTGTTGGCCACGCCGCCCAGACCAGAGCGGAACTGGGAAAGGGCACCGCCCAGCGGGCGCAGCAGCACGCCGTTCTGAATGAGAAATTGCTTGCTGGCCGGCGTGCCATCGTCGTCGTGGCTGTAGCTGGCCAGCTCTTCGCTCAAGGTCGGGTCGAAGGTTACGTTCAGCAGGGAGGAACCATATTGCAACCGGCCAAAGTCGGCGGCTTTGACGAAGCTGGTCCCGGCGTAGTTGCGCTCGTCGCCCAGGATGCGATCCATCTCCAAGGGGTGGCCGATGGACTCGTGGATCTGCAGCATCATCTGGTCAGGCATCAACAACAGGTCGCGCACGCCGCTGGGCGTGTTCGGCGCCTGCAGCAATTGCAGGGCCTGGTCGGCAACCTGCCGGGCAGCGCCCCTCAGGCCGCAGCGCTCGATGATTTCGAAGCCACCCTGCTGACCGAAGTTCTCCCTGCCCAGGCTGCGGCTCTGGCTGTCCTGGCCATCGCTGGCCGTCACCGCCAGACCAGGGAACAGAAAGCGCTGGGCCTGGCGCAGTTCGGCACCGGCCGAGTTCAGGTACGTCTGCTCCACCAGGCTCATGCCAAGGCTCGCCTGCCAGTCCACCAGGCGTGAGTCCGACGGCACGCTGGCCGATTCTTCGGCGAGCAGGTCAAGGCAGTCGGCAAGGCCCGGCATGGGCTGGTCGAAATGAGGCGAGAGGTAATCGTGACGCCCGGTGGGCACAGGCTGATCGCGCAGGTCCAGCAGGCTGTAGCGGGCAATCTGTCGAGCGAGGTTTTCAGCCTGCTCCAATGCGCGCTGAAGGCCGCTTTGGGACAGATCGGCCGTGGCAGCGTAGGCCTCCACCCCGTTGATGCGCACGGTCAGCATGGCGCCCTCGTCCTGGCTCAAGGCAGGCGGTTCGGCAACGTTACGGCGCACGGACAAGGCCTGGTGCGACTGTCTGACATGGCGCAAGGAAAACAGATCGGCCGTGCTGCGCAGGGCGGCGAAGCGCTGGCGCAGCAGGGTGCTGGAATCGAACATGGACAAGCCTCCGGATACACGGTGGCTCCCTGGAACCACGCGCTGGGCAGTGCCAAGGCGGGCCGCGCTACGGGCTCGGGCAATGCCGGGTCATTATGGCAGCCTGCTGATGTGCTGGTCAGGCATTAACGGTCGTTTGCGTTGCTGCGAACCCTTAGTCGGCTTCTTTTTGTATGGCAGCCTTGAGCAGTGCGTGCAAGTGCACTGCCACAGGGTGCGCGGTGTCCGTCAACAGGTAGATGCCGTGCGGGGGAAGCGCCGGCAGATCCTGGTCTTGCAAAAAGACGAGCGCGTCGTCGGCTTCGAGCGCCTCGACGATGCCAACTGCCAGGCCACTTTTGACGCAGGCCAGTACCGCATGCCAGTTGGCACTTTCCAGCAGGATACGGTACGCGATGCCTTTGGCTTTCAATGCCTGGAGCGCTGCCTCCCGGTATGGACAGCCCTTTAATTGCAATGCCAGGGGTAGCGGGCGGCTGTCATCGCGGATGAAGCCCTTCGCGGCAGCCCAACGGGGTTCTGTGGAGCGCAGCCAGTCACCCTGCTGGATCTGCTCGCTGCTGACCGCCACGGCCAGGTCCAGCTGCTGCCTGGCAAACAAGTCCAGCAACTGCGCGCTGGAGCACGCCACAGCTTCCAGCTCCATCTTCGGATTACTGGCAACGAACACCGGCAGACACTCACTCATGAGCGTGGCGGCATAGCCGTCCGGTACTCCTAGACGGACTTTGCCGGTCAGCTGCCGGGGAGACAGCGTCGCCAGCAGCTTGTCGTGGGCGATCAGAAAGCGTGTCGCCTCGCCCAGCAGATGCCGGCCTGCGGGCGTGAGCGCCACCGCCTGGTTGCTACGCGCAAACAGCTGTTGGCCAACCTGCTCTTCGAGCTTTTGTATCTGCGTGGTCACCGCTGAAGGGCTGCGATGGACATAGTCTGCCGCTGCGTTGAAACGACCGAGTCGAGCCACGGCCTGGAAAGTTCTCAACACATTGATATCTAGACCTTTGCCCATGAAACCACCTGATTTGGCTGGATCGAATCAGCACTTCGATTTAATCAACTGTACAGGCTTTATAGCCCCTCTTAACGTGAGGTCAAAGCGTGCGCCACTGCCGAAATGCAAAGGAATGATACGGATGAGCCTGAACGACTTTGTTGTAGACGCTCTTGTGCATACCCCTTCCTATCAACGGGCACGGTTATGGTCCGTCGAAAACCACGAGAAATACTCAACCCTCGCGCCGCCTGAACAGGGCACTCAAGACACCTACCGCTTCAACCACGAGATATTTTTGCTCATGCGCGCCCTCAACGAGCAGGGCTTGAATGAACCTGGCTTGTGCGCCGATGCGCAAGGCAGGGGACCACTGCGCAGCGTTATTGGTGATGTAGCACAACGACTGGCTGCTCTAGGCCGCGACCGCAGTGCTCACTACGTTGAACTAGGGCCGGAACCGGTCAAGAGTGCTTGTTTGCTCAAGCATATGGCTGACACCTGTACGGCCGTTCGCTACACCGCCATCGACATCAGTCAGACTTCCGAACCGGCCATGAGGGATGCCCTGTGTCCGATCCTGAGCGCCCAGGGCAGCTTCAACTATATCGCTGCCGACTATCGCACCGTGACCCGCGAAGCGTTGCATCCTGATGAGGACATCACACTGATTACCTTGCTGGGCTTCCAGGAAGGCAATGAATGGCCGGTCAGTACGGGCAGACTGATTCGTACATTGGCCGGCAAAGGGACCTACGTTCTTTCTGAAATGCAGGTATACGAGCCTGGCCTGGAGCAAACCATTCTCGGTTTCTACGCCAATGCCAATATGGTTCAGTTCTCCCGTTTGGTTGCCCTGCAACAAGGTTTCTGCCCCATGGCTGAGCATGAAGCCTTGCTGGTGCCCCTGCGCATACTCGACGAAACCGTTTATGTGGCAGTCACCTTGCAGCCTGTCCTACACGGGCAAACAGAGGGGTTTCTGTTGACCAACATCTGTCTGAAATTCACCCCGGAGCAGTTTCGCCGCACCCGGGCTCGGCATTGCAACTGCAGGGTGGTCGATGAATTTGCCAGCGGTGATGGTTCGGTGCGCTATCAGATCGCTGAATACCTCCAATAGCGTGATCAAACGGAGATAGACGTCATGAGCCATTCGAATACCTTGCCCTTGTTCGAACGCGGCCTGGGCCGAATCAAGCTGGCGCTCAAGTCGACCTTCAAGGGCGCGCCTCGGCCATCAACGGCCTGTTCTGACGGTCACGCTTGCTGGCGGGACGATCTGCTGCAGCCAGTGGGGCCTGCTATTGCAGACATCCGTACGCTGGGCGAACTGGGATACAGCCAGAGCCCACATGCGAGCTTGGCCGTTGATACGATCACAGGGGTTGCGGCGGTTCATCGGCTGTTCACACCTGAGTGCGTCACCATTTTGCAAGACATCTGCGCACGCCTTGAGCACGTGGCAGGTGACAGTGACTGGATCATTTCCCGGCGCACGCGGGGGGTGACGGCACGCTCGCCGTTTATCAACGACATGATGAGCAGCCGTGCATTTCTGTTGGCTGTCTCGCGCATCGCGGGCGTGCCACTGGTGCCTTATCCGATGCTCAATGCCCGCTCGCAGGTCAACTATTACTACCCGAAACCGCCCGAGCAACAGCAGCAAAGGGGCATGTGGCACACCGACGGCACGAACTATGTGTTGAACATCGTGTTAACGGGACCGGCCAGTTATACCGGCGGCGAATTCCTGTATCACAATGGCACAGTCGATACGTTCGACGCCTTGGACTACCGGACCTTCGAAACGGCGCATCTGAACGCATCGGGCGATGCGCTGTTCGTCTTCGGCAGTCGGTTGTTCCACGGTGTGCGACCGGTACTCAGTGGGCGACGAATGTCGCTCGTGTTGTCCTTTCATTGCCCTTACTTCAACGACGATTCCAACCGCTTCTGGCACTTGGCGTCGGATGACGGCATCCCTCGAACACTCCCCAATTGGTTAGCCTTGCGATGGGCGCTCCATCGATCGGCAGCCCGTCACTACGCCAGGCTGGGTATCGAACCCATCACCTTCGAAGAATTACGTCAGACAGGGGCGTGACCATGCCTTCGAGTGCGCTCTACATGCTGGTCTTGCAAGTTGTCTTTGTCCTGTCCTGGAGTTCCGGTTTCATTGGCGCACGGCTCGGCACGCAGGATGCAGGCGCGGTGAACTTGCTGTTCTGGCGCTTCCTGTTGGTCAGTTGCTGTCTGTTGCCGTTTGTATGGCATCGATTACGCAACCTGTCCTGGGCGCAAGTTCGCTACAACGCGGTCATCGGATTTCTGGCCCAGTTCGCGTACTTGATAAGTGTCTACATTGCCATACGCGGTGGCTTGCCGGCGGGGATAGCCGCAATCATTTGCGCGCTGCAGCCCCTGATCACGGCGGCGATGGGCAGCGCGGATCAGCAGGAGCGAAGCGGCAGGCAGGAGTGGCTTGGGCTGGTACTTGGGTTTGCCGGTGTCAGTGTGGTGATTCTTGGTGAATACCGCCTGTCTTCCACCCGGCTCGAACCCTGGCTGTATGCGCTACCGCTGATTGCCGCGATCACGTTATCAATTGCCACCGTCTACCAACGGCGACAGTCGGTCATGGGCACGGATCACAGTAAAGAAGGCTTGTTGATGCCGCTCTTCCTGCAATCGAGCGCGACGCTGGTACTGCTCAGCGTCACGGGAGTGCCGTTGCGCCTGATTGAGCTGCCCGGCAGCGCTCAGGTCTGGGTGGCGGTGGCGTGGTTGACGTTGTTTTCGACCTTCATCGCCTACCTGAGCCTGTGGATACTTTTGACCAAACTGTCTGCCACACGGGTGTCCGCGTTGGTTTACCTGGAACCCCCTGTAACGCTCATTTGGGCGGCGTTGATGTTCGGCGATGCCATTCACTGGACGACCTATCTGGGTATCGCGATAGTCGCCACAGGCATTGCCATCACCCGCACCGCTCGACGTGTGCGGTCGTCAGGGGAGTGCCCGCAACGATGAGCGGGTTTGGGCCACCTTCTAGAACCACCCTGGTTGCATGTTCAAGCTGGTGTCATCGCGCGCCTCGAGCAAAGCCAGGTCTGCATGGCAGCCCGGTATTTCGCAGGTAAGGAAATACCGGGCTGCCTGCAGCTTGCCGAGGTAGAAGTCGCGGTCAGTGGCGCAGCACTGAAGCAGACCGAGTTCGGCATGAATCGCCTGTTGCAGCCAGCGCCAGCCAATCACGCAATGGCCGAAGACCTTGAGGTACAGGGTCGAGTTGGCCAGGGCGCCGGCAACCTTGCCTTGGGCCAGGTCGCCGAGCAGGGCCAGGGTGACACCTTGCAAGCGGTTGACCAGCTGCTCCAGGGGATGGCGCAGCGGGTCGAGGACGGGATGATGGCTGGCGCGCTCGCCAGTGACAGCGATCAGGCGCATCAAGTGTTTGAGCCCGGCCCCCCCGTTCTGGGCCAACTTGCGGCCCAGCAGATCGAGCGATTGGATGCCCTCGGTCCCTTCGTGGATGGGGTTCAGGCGGTTGTCACGGTAATACTGCTCGACCGGGTACTCCCGGGTATAGCCGTGCCCACCGAGAATCTGGATGGCCAGTTCGTTCGCTTTCAGGCAATACGCCGAGGGCCAGGATTTGACGATGGGCGTCAACAGGTCGAGCAACGCCTGGGCCTGCTGGCGAGTGTTTTCATCGGGTGCGGTGTGGGTGTCGTCGAACAGCCGCGCCGCATACAAGCCCAGGTCGAAAGCGCCTTCCACATAGGCCTTTTGCGCAAGCAGCATCCTTTTGACATCGGTGTGCTCAATGATCGGGATGGCCGGGCTTTGCGGGTCCTTGTTGTCGGCTGATCGGCCCTGTGGACGCTGACGCGCATAGTCCAGCGAGTACAGGTAACCGGCGTAACCGAGCATCACCGCGCCCATGCCGACGCCGATGCGTGCTTCGTTCATCATCTGGAACATGCAGGCCAGGCCCTGGTGTGGCTGGCCGATCAGATAGCCCACGCACTGGCCGTTGTCGCCGAAGTTCAGCGCAGTGGACGTGGTGCCGCGCCAGCCCATTTTGTGAAACAGCCCCGCAAGCGCTACGTCGTTGCGCGAGCCCCGGCTACCGTCGGGCCCGACCAGGTACTTGGGCACGATGAACAGCGAGATGCCTTTGACCCCCGGTGGGGCGTCCGGCAGTTTGGCCAGGACCATGTGCACGATGTTTTCCGACAGCTCATGGTCACCGCCGGAAATAAAAATCTTGTTGCCCCTGAGCCGGTAGCTGCCGTCACCGGCAGGTTCTGCGCGGGTGCGGATATCGGCCAGCGAAGACCCTGCGTGGGGTTCGGTCAGCGCCATGGTGCCGAAGTAGCGGCCCTCGATCATCGGCTGCAGGTACAGGCGCTTTTGTTCTTCGCTTCCGAAGCTCTCGATCAGGTTGGCCGCGCCCATGGTCAGGAACGGGTAGGCGGTGGTGCCGGCGTTCGCAGCCTGGAAATGCGCAAAGCAGGCTTGTGACACAAGGCTGGGCAACTGCATGCCCCCGACCTCGAAGTCGCGGTTGGCGTTGAGGAACCCGGCTTCAAGAAAGGCATCGACGGCAGGCTTGACCTCTGGGATCAGCTCAGCGCGGCCGTCTACATAGCGCGGCTCGTTTTCGTCAGCTTTGCGGTTGTGGGGCGCGAAGTATTTTTCGGCGATGGTGCGCGCAGTGGTCAGCGCGGCGTCGAAGGTTTCACGGCTGTGCTCGGCAAAGCGAGGGCGCTGTATGAGGCTTTCGGCGTCGAGGACTTCATAGAGTTCGAATGCCAAGTTTCGGGTGCTAAGCAAGGTCTCGGGCATGACGGCGGTCCTGGGGCACAATGCTGCGAGTGTAGAAGCGGGTTGGATGGCGAGGACAGGTTAATAGGTCTGGGTGATATGGCGTGAGAAAAGTAAAGCCCGTGGTGCCGCAAGCCACTTGCGATACCACGGGTCACACCACCGCTATTGGACGGGCGCCGCTGCTTAGCCAGGTTGTCACTGCGGCAAGATGGCGACCATAAAAAAGGGAGAGCCCGAGCTCTCCCTTTTCTTCGACCTTCAGCGTTAGCCGATGGTCATCAGGCTGGCGTTACCCCCTGCTGCCGCCGTATTCACGCTGACCGCACGCTCGATGACCAGGCGCTCCAGTGCAATCTGATGATCGCCGCTGGACAAGCCGTGTACCCCGACGATGGCACCGGCACGCTTGGCCACCTGCTGGCAGACGCTGCGCAGCTGGTCCGAATCGCCGTGATGGATCACGGCATCGAACGCCACTTCGTCCTTGTTCCAGTCGGGTACCAGCTTCACCTTGGCCTGCAAGTCACGGGGCAGTCGGGCGCGCAGGGCCTTGCCCGGTTCGCCGTCGGCCCACACCGCCGAGCTGCCTACCGCGAGCACCGCAGCGAACTGCGCCAGCAGGTCGGCTTCGTTGTCAGCCAGGCACAGCACGTGTTCGCGCGGCAGGATGGTGTAGGTGTTGCGCTCGCCGGTCGGGCCTGGCAGCAGACGGGCGATACCGCTCTGCGACTGGCTGGCGAACTGGCTGCACAGCACGGCAAGGTCGGACAGCTGATTGCTCTCGGCCCACGCCTTCAGCGCGTGGAGCGGCTTGACCAACTGCTCGTGCAGTGCGCGGTCTGGCTTGGCTTCGCCGTCCTGGTGCTGGAAGTGGCTGCCGATGGCGTCCGCCGGGCGGGTCGACAGCAGGCGGTACAGGTACAGCGGACCGCCGGCTTTCGGGCCAGTGCCCGACAGGCCTTCGCCACCGAACGGCTGTACACCTACGACGGCGCCGACGATGTTGCGGTTGACGTACATGTTGCCGGCATGGGCCGACTCGACCACCTTGGCGATGGTTTCGTCGATACGCGTGTGCACGCCCAGGGTCAGGCCGTACCCCGAATTGTTGATCTGCTCGATCAACTGGTCCAGGTTGCGGCGGTTGTAGCGCACCACGTGCAGGACGGGGCCGAAGATCTCGCGCTTGAGTTCGTCGAGGCTGTCCAGTTCGATCAGGGTTGGCATCACGAAGGTGCCACGCTTGATCTCGGCACTGTCGGCAATCGCCACCTGATAGACCGAGCGGCCTTTCTCGCGCATGCCCTGGATGTGCTTCTCGATGCCAGCCTTGGCTTCAGCGTCGATCACCGGGCCGATGTCCACGGCCAGCCGGTCCGGGCAACCGAGCCGGCTTTCGGCCATGGCGCCCTTGAGCATCTCGATCACGCGGTCGGCGGAGTCTTCCTGCAGGCACAGTACGCGCAGGGCGGAGCAACGCTGGCCGGCACTGTCGAAGGCCGAGGACACGACATCGATCACCACCTGCTCGGTCAGGGCCGAGGAGTCGACGATCATCGCGTTCTGGCCGCCGGTTTCGGCGATCAGTGGCACTGGGCGACCCTGGTTATCCAGGCGACCCGCCACGTTGCGTTGCAACAGGCGCGCCACTTCGGTGGAGCCTGTGAACATCACCCCTTTGACGCGCTCGTCACCCACCAGCCCAGCACCGACGGTTTCGCCGCGGCCCGGCAGCAGTTGCAGGACACCTTCCGGAATGCCGGCTTCGAGCAGCAGGCGCACCGCCTGGGCGGCGATCAGCGGGGTTTGCTCGGCAGGCTTGGCCAGTACCGGGTTGCCGGCGGCCAAGGCTGCGGCTACCTGGCCGGTGAAGATCGCCAGCGGGAAGTTCCAAGGGCTGATGCACACCACAGGGCCCAATGGGCGGTGGGCATCGTTGCTCAGGTCGTTGCGCGCCTGGACGGCGTAGTAGCGCAGGAAGTCGACGGCTTCGCGCACTTCGGCGATGGCGTTGGCGAAGGTCTTGCCGGCTTCGCGGATCAACAGACCCATCAGGGGCTGGATCTCGGCTTCCATCAGGTCGGCCGTGCGTTCCAGGATGGCGGCGCGCTCGGCTGGCGGGGTGGCCTGCCAGATGGGCGCTGCGTTGAGTGCGCACTGGATGGCATTGTCGACGTCTGCAACGGTCGCTTCCTGAACGTGGCCGACCACATCGCGGTGATCGGCAGGGTTCAGAACCGGCGTTGCCGCACTGTCACTGGCGGTGCAGGCCAGCAGCGGGCCGGCTTTCCAGTCGTTGTTGGCGGTGGCCAGCATGGCGCAGGACAGCGAAGCCAGACGGTGCTCGTTGGCCATGTCGATGCCGGCGGAGTTGGCCCGCTCGGTGCCGTACAGGTCACGCGGCAGTGGAATGCGGGGGTGTGGCAAGCCGATGCGGCCTTCCTGGGTACCCATGCGCTCGATGCTGGTGACCGGGTCGGCGACCAGTTCCTGGATGGAAATGGATTGGTCGGCGATGCGGTTGACGAACGAGGTGTTCGCGCCGTTTTCCAGCAGGCGACGAACCAGGTAGGCCAGCAGGGTTTCATGGGTGCCGACCGGTGCATACACGCGGCAAGGGCGGTTCAGCTTGCCATCGGCGATCTTGCCGACCACCTGTTCGTACAGCGGCTCACCCATGCCGTGCAGGCACTGGAACTCGTACTGGCCGGGGTAGTAGTTCTGCCCGGCGATCTGGTAGATGGCCGACAGGGTATGGGCGTTGTGCGTGGCGAACTGCGGGTAGATGGCCTCGGGTACGGCCAGCAGCTTGCGGGCGCAGGCGACGTAGGACACGTCGGTGTAGACCTTGCGCGTGTAGACCGGGTAGCCCTCCAGGCCTTCGACTTGGGCACGCTTGATTTCGCTGTCCCAGTAGGCGCCTTTTACCAGGCGGATCATCAGGCGGTGGCGGCTGCGCTTGGCCAGGTCGATCACGTAGTCGATCACATACGGGCAGCGCTTCTGGTACGCCTGGATGACGAAACCGATACCGTTCCAGCCGGCCAGTGCGGGCTCGAAGCACAGGCGCTCGAGCAGGTCGAGGGACAGCTCAAGGCGGTCGGCTTCCTCGGCATCGATGTTCAGGCCGATGTCGTATTGCTTGGCCAGCAGGGTCAGCGACAGCAGGCGCGGGTACAGCTCTTCCATCACCCGCTCGTACTGGGCACGGCTGTAGCGTGGGTGCAGGGCCGAGAGCTTGATCGAGATGCCCGGGCCTTCATAGATGCCGCGGCCGTTGGATGCCTTGCCGATCGAGTGGATGGCTTGCTCATAGGATGCCAGGTACTTCTGGGCATCGTGCTCGGTGAGTGCCGCTTCACCGAGCATGTCATAGGAATAACGGAAGCCCTTGGACTCGAAACGCGTGGCGTTGGCCAGTGCTTCGGCAATGGTTTCGCCCGTGACGAACTGCTCGCCCATCAGGCGCATGGCCATGTCCACGCCCTTGCGGATCATCGGCTCGCCGCTCTTGCCGATGATGCGGGTCAGCGAGGAGGTCAGGCCCGATTCGTTGTGGGTGCTTACCAGCCTGCCCGTCAGCAACAGGCCCCAGGTGGCGGCATTGACGAACAGCGACGGGCTGTTGCCCAGGTGCGGCTGCCAGTTGCCGGTGCTGATCTTGTCGCGGATCAGGGCGTCGCGGGTGCCTTTGTCGGGAATGCGCAACAGCGCTTCGGCCAGGCACATCAGCGCCACGCCTTCCTGCGACGACAACGAGAATTCCTGCAGCAGGCCTTGAACGATGCCGGCCCGGCCCCCGGTGCTCTTCTGGTTGCGCAGCTTCTCGGCGATGCCGGCAGCCATCTTGTTGGCCGCGTCGGCCAGCGGAGCGCTCAGGCGCGCCTGCTCCAGCAGCATCGGCACCATCTCCTGCTCGGGCCGACGGTAGGCGGCGGTAATGGCCGAGCGCAGCACCGACTGCGGCAGGATGCTTTCGGCGAACTCCATGAAGCTCTGGTGACCCTGCTCGGGCTGCACGTCGCCGGCTTCATCGTTCAGGCCGAGGGTCTGGCCATTGATTTCGGTCAGGGTCGCGCCACCCTCGAGCTTCTCCAGGTAGCTGAAGATCGCTTGCTTGATCAACCAGTGCGGCGTGCGGTCCACGGACAGCGCAGCGGCCTTGAGTCGTTCACGGGTAGGGTCGTCGAGTTTGACCCCAAGGGTGGTCGTCGCCATTTCTTATCCTCATTATTGCCACGAGTGTGGCTTAAGCTGGCGACAAGATTATCTTCAGGAAAACGCGGGTGCAACCAGGTGCAACCCTAAAATGTCGCGAATAAGGTGCAACTCGTCAGGCTGTCGTTTTCAGTGAGGGTCAAAGCGTCAGGCGAGGAAGGATTTGTTCTAAAAAAGAGCATCATCTGCCCCATTAGGGAGCAAAAACGAGGCTTTGTCTGAAAATGCATACTTGGGTGCAACTTCACAGTGAAAAATGGTTGCACCGGATTTACGTTGTTGAATAGCATCTGCCGCCTGGGTGCAACCACCAACGATGTGGGTGCGCATGAGATAACAACAAACGCCAGGGCCAACACATGGGTAATCCCTTAACGATCACATTCGTGGTCTACATCGCAGCAATGGTGCTGATCGGCTTCGCTGCCTACCGCGCCACCAAGAACCTTTCCGACTATATTCTCGGCGGCCGCAGCCTCGGCAGCGTGGTCACCGCATTGTCGGCCGGTGCATCCGACATGAGTGGCTGGCTGCTGATGGGCCTGCCCGGCGCCATCTACTTCGCGGGTCTGTCAGAAGTCTGGATTGCCATCGGCCTTACCGTCGGCGCCTACCTGAACTGGCTGTTCGTCGCCGGGCGCCTGCGCGTGCAGACCGAGCACAACGGCGATGCGCTCACCCTGCCGGACTACTTCTCCAGCCGTTTCGAGGACAAGAGCGGCCTGCTGCGGATCATCTCGGCCATCGTCATCCTGGTGTTCTTCACCATTTATTGCGCCTCTGGCATCGTGGCCGGTGCTCGCCTGTTCGAGAGCACCTTCGGCATGTCTTATGAGACAGCGCTGTGGGCAGGGGCAGCCGCCACCATCATCTACACCTTCGTCGGAGGCTTCCTGGCCGTGAGCTGGACCGACACGGTCCAGGCGTCGCTGATGATCTTCGCGCTGATCCTGACCCCGGTGATCGTGCTGATCTCCACCGGCGGCTTAGACCAGACCTTCGCCGCGATCGAGGCCGTCAACCCGGCCCACTTCGACATGCTCAAGGGCGCCAGCTTCATCGGGATCATTTCGCTGATGGGCTGGGGGCTGGGCTACTTCGGTCAGCCACATATCCTGGCGCGCTTCATGGCGGCCGATTCGGTGAAGTCCATCGCCAAGGCGCGCCGTATTTCCATGACCTGGATGATCCTGTGCCTGGCCGGTACCTGCGCCGTTGGGTTCTTCGGCATCGCCTATTTCTCGGCCCACCCTGAGGTGGCCGGGCCGGTGAACGAAAACCACGAGCGCGTGTTCATCGAGCTGGCGAAGATCCTGTTCAACCCTTGGGTCGCCGGTGTCCTGCTGTCGGCCATCCTGGCGGCGGTGATGAGTACCCTGAGCTGCCAGCTGCTGGTGTGCTCGAGTGCGCTGACCGAAGACTTCTACAAGGCCTTCCTGCGCAAGAATGCCTCCCAGCGAGAATTGGTGTGGGTCGGTCGTCTGATGGTACTGGCCGTGGCCCTGATCGCCATCGCCATGGCTGCCAACCCTGAAAACCGCGTGCTGGGCCTGGTGGCCTACGCCTGGGCGGGCTTCGGTGCTGCGTTCGGCCCTGTCGTGCTGATCTCGGTGCTGTGGAAGGGCATGACGCGCAATGGCGCGCTGGCCGGTATCGTGGTGGGTGCACTGACCGTGATCCTGTGGAAAAGCTTCGACACAATGGGGCTGTACGAAATCATCCCTGGCTTCCTGTTCGCCAGCATCGCCATCGTCCTGGTGAGCAAGCTGGGCCGTCCTTCGCAGACGATGGTGAGCCGCTTCGAGACGGCTGATGCGGCGTATCACGCTGACAAGTGACAGCGCCAAGGCGCGCTGCTAGCTGAAAGACGGGCCCGCTCCTGCAGTGTCCGCACGGCCTTCAAGGGTTCGTGCTGCACTGCGGTAGCGGGTTCGTTGTTTTCTGACGACCGTCAGGCCTGACGTCGTTTGCCAGGCAGGGTAAACTTGCGCTCTGCGCAGGAGTTGCCATGAACTATCGTCACGCCTTCCATGCCGGCAACCATGCCGACGTTCTCAAACATATCGTGCTGACCCGCCTCATCGCCCTGATGTCGCGCAAGGAGCAACCGTTCGCCTACCTCGACACCCATGCCGGGCTGGGGCTGTACGACCTCAAGGGTGACCAGGCGAGCCGGACCGGTGAGTACCTCGAGGGGGTCGCGCGGCTGTGGAACCGTGACGACCTGCCGGCCATGACCGCCGATTACCTGCGCGTCATCAAGCGTCTGAACGCAGACGGCGAGCTGCGCTACTACCCGGGTTCACCTGAATTGGCGCGTCGCCTGATGCGTCAGCAGGACCGCGCCTTGCTCAACGAGAAGCACCCGGAGGACGGGCCGCTGCTCAAGGAAAACATGAAGAAGGATCCGCGCGTGTTCGTGCACCTGGGCGAGGGCTGGCACGTGCCGCGCGCCTTGTTGCCCGTGCAGGAAAAACGCGCGGTCATGCTCATCGATCCGCCGTTCGAGCAGGCCGATGAACTCAAGCGTTGCACAGCCGCGATGAAGGAAGCCATTGGTCGGATGCGCCAGACGGTGGCGGCCATCTGGTACCCCATCAAGGACCAGCGCTCGCTGACCCGTTTCTACCAGGACCTTACCAGCACTGGGGCGCCCAAGCTGCTGCGCGTCGAGCTGTATGTGCATCACCAGGACAGCCCGCAAGGCCTCAATGGATCTGGGCTTGCCATCGCCAACCCGCCTTGGGGGCTGGAAGATGAACTCAAGGAGCTGCTGCCCTGGCTCGCCCGGGAGGTGGCGCAGACCGAAGGCAGCTATCGCATGGACTGGCTGATCGCCGAATAAGGCCGCCCCGGCGAGGCTGCTCCACACAGGCCGCGTGACGCCTGAGTGAGTAGCCCCACAGAGCGTGGAGCGGCCTAGTCAGCGATGGGCCGCAAAGTGGCCCCAGGGTTTCAGCTTCGCAGCGCGTAGTGCAGGGGCCGCTTTGCGGCCCATCGCGGCGCTAGGCCGCTCCCACAGTGACCGCGTGATGGACAAGTTGCGCGGTTGCCGTGCTTGTGGAGTTTGTGCCGTGGCCGAAGGCGTAGCCTTTGCAGAGGCATGCGTACGCTGCGCTTTGCGTTATAATCCCGCCTTTTAGCCGCCACCCGCCCACCGGGCCGCTGGCGCATCTCTACCGAATGAAGAGGCCTATCCCTTGGCATTGACGATTCTTGGCCTGTCCGGCGCCCTCAGCCATGACCCTTCCGCGGCCCTGTACATCGACGGCAAGCTGATTGCCGCCGCCGAAGAAGAGCGTTTCGTGCGCGACAAGCATGCGAAAAACCGCATGCCCTACGAATCGGCGAAGTTCTGCCTGGAACAAGCCGGCATCAAGCCCGCCGACGTCGATGTCATTGCCATCCCGTTCGCGCCCATCAGCCTGTTCGGCAAGGCGCGCTGGCACTACGCCAAGCGCTACTGGTACGCACCGGACCGCGCCCTCGACGCGATCCTGATGGGCAACCGCCGCTACAAGCGCTACCGCAAGAAGATCGTCTGGTGTCTGGAGCAGCTGGGCTTCGACCCGAAAAAGGTCAAGATCGAGCCCGTTGAACATCACTTGGCTCATGCCTCCAGCGCCTACCACTGCTCGGGCTTCAAGGAAAAGACCGCGATCCTGGGCATCGACGGCAAAGGCGAGTACGCCACCACCTTCTTCGGCTACGGCGAGAACGGCAAGATCCACAAGATCAAGGAGTTCTTCGATCCGGATTCCCTGGGTGGCCTGTACGGCGCTATTACCGAATTCCTCGGTTTCGAAATGCTCGACGGTGAGTTCAAGGTCATGGGCATGGCGCCGTACGGCGATGCCAGCAAATATGACTTCTCGCGCCTGGCCAGTTTCGAAAACGGCGAGTTGGTGATCAACACCGATTACGCCAACGTCATCGGCTTGCGTCGCTACAAGGAAAAAGGCAAGGGCTTCTACTTCTCGCCCAAGCTGATCGAGTGGCTGGGGCCCAAGCGCGAAGGCGACATCGCCGACGAGCCGTACATCCATTACGCAGCCAGCATGCAGGCGCTGTTCGAGAAGATCGCCCTGCAGATGATCGACCACTACCTGGGCGATACCCTGCGCGAAACCGGCAAGCTGGCGTTCGCCGGCGGTTGTGCGCTGAACGTGAAACTCAACCAGAAGATCATTGCCCGTTCCGATGTGAAGGAGCTGTTTGTGCAGCCGGCCTCCGGTGACGCCGGTACGGCAGTGGGCGCGGCAGCCTACGTGTCCCACGCCCGCGGCGTGCCGGTCGAGAAGATGGAGCACGTCTACCTTGGCCCGTCCTACTCCAACGAAGATGTGATCGCGGCCTGTGCTCGTCATCCCAACGCCCCGAAATGGCGCAAGCTCGACGACATGCCGCAGCGCATCGCCAAGATCATGGTCGATGGCAACCCGGTGGCCTGGTTCCAGGGCCGCATGGAGTTCGGCCCGCGTGCCCTGGGTGGTCGCTCGATCATTGGCTGCCCGAGCGTGCCGGGCGTTGCCAACCGCATCAACGAGCAGATCAAGTTCCGTGAGCGCTGGAGACCCTTCTGCCCGTCCATGCTCGATACGGTCGCCCCGCAAATGATCAAGGTCGACCATCCGGCGCCATTCATGACCTTCACCTTCGAAGTGGCTGAAGAATGGAAAGCCCGCGTGCCAGAAGTGGTCCATGAGGACGGCACCTCCCGTGCCCAAGTGCTCAAGCGCGAATACAACCCGCGCTACTACGACATGATGAAGGCGCTCGAAGACCTGACCGGCAATGGCGTCTCGCTGAATACCTCGCTCAATCGCCGGGGCGAACCGATGATCTGCTCGCCGACCGATGCCCTGAACATGTTCTTCGGCTCGGATCTGCAGTACCTGATCATGGAAGACATCCTTGTCGTCAAGGACGGCGCTGCCGCCTATGAACAGCCGCTCTGAACCGCGCATCCTGCAGTTCTGCCATGGCTATGACGGGCCTTTCCTGGATTGTGCCCGTCAATACGCCAGCCTGTTCGAGGGCAGCGGCTACAAGGTTACGACCGTGTTTCTGACCGGCGCAGCCGACCCGCAGGTGGCGGCCGGCTGTGCGTCGGATGAAGTGCTGTTTCTGGAGTTCAGCTCCAAGGCGGTCCGTGGCCTGAAGCTTGGCGCGATTCGGGCGTTGCGCAAGGTCGCGGCCCAGCGCAACTTCGCGTTCTGCATAGCTCACCGCTTCAAGCCGATCTACGTCGCCTTGCTCGGTACCCGGTTACCGGTGATAGGCGTGCACCATGCCTTTGGCGACTATGAGCGCAAAGGCCGGCGCCTGTTCGCTAACCTGTTCAGCAAGCGCTTGAGCCTGCTGGGTGTATCCGACGCAGTGCGCGACGACATGCGCCGCTGCCTGGCGCAGTGGCCCGCCGAGCGCATCCAGACGCTGTACAACCGCATCGATATCGCGGCCCTGCAAGCTGCCCTGGTGCCGCGTGCCGAGGCACGCGAAGCCTTGGGGCTGGATGCGCAGGCCTGGGTGGTGGGCAACGTCGGTCGGTTGCACCCGGACAAGGACCAGGCCACCTTGCTGCGCGGCTTTGCCCAGGCATTGCCGGCATTGCCGGGTGGTGCGCGCCTGGCCATCCTGGGCAAGGGCCGCCTGGAACCCAAACTGAAGGCCCTGGCCCGCGAGCTGGGCGTTGCCGATCAGGTCGACTTCCTGGGGCAGGTGCCCGATGCGCGTCGCTATTTCCAGGCCTTCGACGTGTTCGCCTTGAGTTCCGACCATGAGCCTTTCGGCATGGTCCTGCTCGAAGCCATGGTCGCTGGCGTCCCGGTGCTGGCCACGGCCTGTGGCGGCGCGCGGGAAGTGGTCGAGGGTGTCGGCATGCTGTTCCCACTGGGCGAGGCCAGCCAGCTGGCGCAAGGCCTCGAACGCATGGCTGCGCTGGACGACTCGCAACGCCAGGCGTGCGCCGAGCATATGCTCGAACGCCTGCGCGAGCGTTTCTCGGACCAGGCGGTGCGCGATACCTTCTGGCAACTGCCCCAGGTTCGCGCGTTGGTGGGGGCCTGATGTTCAACCATGTAAAAGCCCTGCGCGAGCGTGGCTGGCAAGTCATTGACGCGCAAACCTATGCCCAGGCCTGGGCGCGTTTCGGCGGCAGTGTCGCCACTCATCCCCTGGTGGTCTCGCAGTTGGCGGACCTGGCGCAGATCCCCGTGCGTTACCTGGCCTGGCACCAGGGCGGGGAGCTCAAGGCGGCCATTCCCACCTGGGGGCGCCACCTGGCGCTGTCCAAGGACGTGCTCAAGCGCAGCGGCAAGAAGGCGTTGTTTGACCTGGGCAATGCCGAAATCATCCTGCCGGCGGCGGCCGACGCCGCTGCGCCGCTGCGCCATGGCGCACGCTACCTGTCCGAGCTGAACCAGGGCCGCTTTGTTGGTCTCAAGGCGCAGAAAGAACAGCTGGCGATGGCCCGTGCGCCCGAAGACCTGTCGAAGAAATTCCGTTACAACCAGCGCCGTGAGCTGCGGTTACTGGAAGAAGCCGGTGGCGTGGTGCGGCCGATCAGCGACTTCGATGCCGCTACCATCGCCGCCATGTATTGCGACCTTTTCCAGCGTCGCTGGGGGTTCGCAGCCACCGGCGCCGAGCGCATGGGCGACGTGATCGCGCGGCTGCGGGACCTGCTGATCGGCTCGGTCCTGCTGCTCGAAAACAAGCCTATCGCCATCCAGCTGGTGTACCGCGTCGAGGCGCCTGAGTGGATCAGCGTCGAATACGTCAATGGCGGCGTCGACCCCGAGACCAAGGCGTTCAGCCCCGGCAGCGTGTTGAGTTTCCTCAACACCCAGGCCGCCTGGGAAGACGCCCGCGCGCGCAACAAGCCATTGCGGTTCTCGTTCGGCCGTGCCGACCGCGAGTACAAGGACCGCTGGTGCCACCCCGTGCCGGTGTACCAGGCGTGAGCCGCAAGCAGCAGTTGCTAAAGCGCCACCGGCGCAACAAGCGCCTCGCGCTCCTGGTGGCCCTGGCGGCGTTGATTGCGCTGGGTTTGGTCACCTGGTGGCTGCCGTTGTTGCTGCTGCCGCTGCTGTGGGTGGCCCACGAGGCATGGCTGGCCGATCACCTGTTCTACACCCCGGCCGACGACTACACCTACGCCTTCGATGAGGCCGATGAAGTGGCGGGCGTGAGCTTGAAGGACGGCCGCTTGCAGCTACCTGCATTGCCCGTCGCAGAAGGCGCCACGTGGGTGCTGCAGGTTGAGCTGCGTTGCGCCCTGCTGGGCAGGTTTCTTGACCCCGGCGTGTCCATCGAAGGCGCAGGTGGCGAAGACCTGCAGGTGTTCGAGCGCGGTGTTCGCGGCAAGCGCTACCTCAACCTGACTGGGCTCGACACGGCGCTGCGTCAGGGCCAGATCACCTTGCGCGGGCGCTTCTGCCGGCTGGTGGGCCAGCCGCGCCTGTGGATGTTCCAGCAGCCAGACCTGCGTCGTAAGCGGGTGATGGTCATCGCGCCCCATGCCGATGATGCCGAACTTGCCGCCTACGGCCTGTACAGCCAGGCAGACGAAGCCTGGATCGTGACCCTGACCGCTGGCGAAATCGAGGCCGAGCACTACCAGGCCATGGGCCTGTCATCTGTCGAGGCTGCGCGCCTCAAAGGGCGCTTGCGGGCCTGGGACAGTATCGCGGTGCCTCGCTGGGCAGGCGTTGCGCAAGAGCGCTGCGTGCAGTTGGGCTATTTCTGCCTGCAATTGCCGGCCATGCGGCAGGCACCGACGACCCCCTTCGGCTCGCGTGAAGCGGACATGGCCGACACGCGCCCCTTCCGTACCCTCAACGCGTTGCCTCTGCCCGGCGACGACGGCGTCCCGACTTGGCACAACCTGCTGGCCGATGTGCGCGCGTTGATACAACAGGCGCGTCCGGAAGTGATCGTGATGCCGCACCCGGTGCTCGATCCGCACCCTGACCACGTGGCTGCCCAGCAAGCCCTGCAGGAAGCGTTGCAGGGCCTGCCGTGGCAACCCGAGATCCTGCTGGGCTATGCCAATCACCTGCACGACAACGACCGCTGGCCCATGGGCGACAGCGGTGCAGGCGTGGCCTTGCCGCCGGTCACCCACGCGTTGTCGGTCGGGCAGCCGTGCACCTTGGTGCTGGACCGTCCTCTGCAACTGGACAAGGCCATGGCTCTGGGCATGATGCACGACCTTCAGCCCCGCCCGCCCTTCAAGCGCCGAGTGCGACGGGTGATCCAGCGCTGGCTGGCAGGCCGGCGCAGTTCGCCTTACGGCGAGAACGAATTTTTCCGCAAGGCCGTGCGTCGCCACGAGCTGTTCTGGGTTCTGACGGACCGCCACCAGGGTGTACATCGGGAAAACGTATGAAGCGTTTCAAAGTCCTGCAACTGCAACCGGACTACAACATCAAGCAGCACGATTTCGCCGACCTGGCCGAGCAGATCTTCAAGGCGCTGCCAGCGGATCGGTTCGAAACGACCATGGCCTTTCTCAAGGGCCGGCCTGCGCCTGGCCAACCGGTCAGCCGCGCCGACCATTCGGTGTACTTCGACTTCAGCGACAGTGCGCTCAAGGGCATGCGTCTCAAGGCCTTGTGGCAGCTCTACCGGTATTGCCGGCGCGAACGCTTCGACGTGGTGATCTGCAACCGCTTCAAGCCTGTGAACATGCTGTTGCAGCTCAACCGCTGGTTGAAGATCCCGTTGTGCATCGGCATTTCCCATGGCTTCGGCGAGTACGACCGCGCCTACCGCCGTCGTCAGACCCAGCGCCTGATCGACGGGCATTGGCAGTTCGTAGGCGTGTCGCCGGCAGTCAAGCAGTACCTGCTGGATTGCACCTGCGGTTTCACCGATGCCAACACCCACGCCATCACCAACGCCATCGACACGGATCAGGCCCAGGCGTTGCAGCTGGACAAGGCCGAGGCCCGTACGCAACTTGGCCTGGCCCAGAACGTTCGCATGGTCGGGGCGCTGGGCCGCCTGGTGCCGGTCAAAGGCCATACCTACCTGATCCAGGCGTTTGCCGCCCTGAAGGACAAGTACCCCACCGCGCAGCTGGCGATCATTGGTGCTGGTCGTGAGCAGGCGCGCCTGCAGGCTGAGATCGATCGCCTGGGGCTGACGGGCAGGGCGCACCTGCTGGGCTTTCGTGACAACGCCCTGCGCTACGTCCGTGCCTTCGACATCTGGGCCATGCCATCGCTAGCCGAAGGCCTTGGCCTTGCCCTGCTCGAAGGCATGAGCGGGCGCTTGCCGGTCATCGCCAGCGACGTGCCGGCCATGTTGCCGCTGATTACCGGCGCGGGCGGCGAGGTGGTCAAGCCCGCGGACGTTGACAGCCTGACCACGGCCCTGGACCGCTACCTGGCGCTGGATGACGCGGCGTTGCATGCCAAGGGCGAGCAGGCCTACCACTACCTCAATCAACACCACGACATCGACGTGTTCCGTGAGCAATACCTGGCGCTGATCGAGTCGGGCTTGGCTGCCAAGGAGCCGAAATGAGTGCGGACCCAACCCTGGTCACGGTGATCATTGCATCGTACAACCATGGCCCTTACATCGAGCAGAGCATTCTCAGCGTATTGAACCAGACCTACCCGCACATCGAGCTGCTGGTGGTGGACGACGGCTCGACCGATGACAGCGTCGAACGTATCGAGCGTCTGCAGGCGCAACATGGCTTCGATTTTCGCGTGCAGCGCAACAAAGGCCTGACCCACACGCTCAACGAGGCCATTGCGCGGGCCAGGGGCACGCTGATCGCGCCGTTCGGGTCCGACGACATCATGATGCCGGATCGCATCGCGATCCAGGTCCAGTACATGGCCGACAAGCCCGAAGTGGGTATCTGCGCTGGCAACATCGAGCTCATCGATTCCCAGGGTGAGCTGTTCCCCGAAGCGCGGCAGCGCCGCGAGGTTCCGTTCAGGCGCCTGGACTTCGAGGACATGTTCCTGGAACGCAAACCCTACCCACCTGCGCCCACGCTGCTGATCCGCCGCGAGGCGCTGGAGAAGGTGGGCGGTTTCGACCCGGATATCCGCCTGGAAGACCTGCTGATCGAACTGAAGGTGACCCATGCCGGGTACTTCATCGATGGCCTGAGCGTGGTCATGGCGCGCTACCGCAAACATGCCAGCAACTCGTACAAGAACCACCGATTCATGATCGACAACATCCTGCGTACCTATGCCAAGTTCAAGGATCACCCGGCCTACGAGCAGGTCAAGTTCAAGGCGCTGAACTCGATGTTCCTCAAGGTGGCCAACCGTGACCGCAAGCTGGCCCGCGAACTGCTGGCGCAGATTCCACTGCGCGCCTATACGCGCAAGACCTGGCGCGGGCTGGGGCGGTTGTTCTTCTCGCCCTTGGAAAAGGGCTGAAGGGCCATGGGCTGGCTATCGCGCTACCGGGAAAAACGGGCCAAGCGGGCGATTCGCAAGCTGCCGGCCATCGAGCGCGGGCAGGCGCGATTTGCCGCGCGTTACCCCCAGTACGCTTTCGGCGTGGGCAGCTATGGCGTGCCCGAGGTGCATGACTGGCAAGAGGGCACGACGCTGCGCATCGGCGCCTATTGCTCGATTGCCGAAGGCGTGCAGATTTTCCTTGGCGGGCATCATCGGGCCGACTGGGTCACCACTTACCCATTCCCGGCCATGCTGCCCGAGGCATCGGTCATAGAGGGCTATGCCTTCAGCCGCGGGGATGTGACCATCGGAAACGACGTGTGGCTGTGCTCCAACTGCACGATCCTGTCGGGGGTGAACATTGGCAGTGGCGCCATCGTGGCCGCTGGGGCCGTGGTGACGCGGGATGTACCCGCTTACGCGGTGGTCGGCGGCAACCCGGCCAGCGTCGTGCGCTGGCGATTCCCGGAAGCGGTACGCGTGCAACTGCTGGCCAGCGCCTGGTGGGACTGGCCACCTGCTGAGCTTGCCCACGTGGTGGGCAAGCTGTGCAGCGATGATATCCAGGCGTTTCTCGCCTATGCCGAGCAGCGCGCCTCAGGCCTGGCGGGTCGAACCTGACTTCAGGTTGTCAGGCTTGGTCTGCCGGCGCTGAGCCAGGCGCTTGCCCAGGGCGATCCCCGGCTTTTCCAGTATGAGGAACGTGGCGCTGCTCAAGACCACCAGGACGGTGCAGGCGATGGCGATCACGGCCATGAATGCCCCGTGGTCGTCGTAGGTGAACCCGTAAGAGGGGTAGAGGCGATAGGCGAGCCACCACAGCACCAGCCCATGGAGCAGGTAGAGGCTGTAACTGATTTCACCCAGCCAGCGGGCACTGCGCAGGGCCAGGGCGCCCAGCAGGTCGTTGCCAGAGACGATGATGCAGAACACGAGGCTCAGCAGCAGCAGCGGGAATACCGCGAAGGTCTTGTGCAGCACTGTCATCACCAGCACCAGCAAGCCGATGGCCATCCAGGTGCCGTACCTGCCCTTGGCCCATTGCACCAGCCTCGGGCTGCGTACCCAGTACACCGCCGCAATGCCGCCTGCAAAGCTCATCAGGTATTTCTTCTTCAGCGCATGTTCCCAGCCCACGAGCTTTGCCAGCAGGTACAGGGCGACCACGCAGGCAATGGCCCTCAAGAGCGTACCGCGGTAGACGAACATCAGGCCCAGCAACGGCAAGGCCAGGTAGAAGTAGATTTCGTAGTTCAGGGTCCAGGTCACGTTCGAGATCAGGTTGCCGGTGCCGGCCAACTGGTTGATGTCGGGACGGTGGAACAGCAGCCAGGCTGAAAGCTGTTGTGCCAGCGCGGTCGGCGTATCCAGCAGCTCCCAGCCTTGCAGATAGAACACCGTCACAAGCACCGCAGCCAGCAGGCCGAAATACAGGGGGTACAGGCGCATGACCCGGGAAATGGCAAAGGCCCGCCAATCGAAGGCGCGGCCCTGGCGAACCAGCCTGCTCCAGAACAGAAACCCGGTGATCATGAAGAACAGGGCGACGCTCGCTTGCCCGATCTGGGCAAAGAAGCGCTCTGGTGGCATGTTGATCTGGCCAGTGTGCTGGTAATGCCAGGCAATGGCGGCATGGTGGATGAAGACCCCCAGTGCCAGATAGCCCCTCAAGCCATCGAGGGTGGCCCAGCGCCCCGCCACCGGCTCCAGATGGCGCGCCACCCAAGGGCTGCGCAGCAGCAACCCTGCCAGCAACAGGGCCAGGCCGAACACCAGGAAACTGAGCAGCGGCGCGAGGTAGCCCATGTCAGCGATCCGCTCCAGGGGCCAGTTCGAGCTTCTGGCGCAGGGCGTGGCTCATGGTCTGGCTAGCCGCTGCACTGTAGCCCTCCAGCAGGGCCTGGACGTTTTCCTCGAACAGCCACTGCTTGTCTTCGGCGTAGCGCTGCATGTGGCGCAGGTTGCGCTGGCGCAGGTCTGCCGACAGTGGCGAAGGCAGCAGGCGCATGTCGGCAAGGTCGATCAGGCCAAATTCGCCGTTGTCCATCAGCAGTACGTTGCCCAGGTGCAAGGACCGGAAGTAGACGCCTTGCTGGTGCAACTGACCCATGAACCGCCCAAGCCGCTGCACCAGGGCCTTGCGTGCTGCCAGCGAGGAGCAGGCCTGCAGCGCCTGGCGCACGGTCTGGCCTGCCAGGGGGATGTAGCGCACCCCCTGAGTGCCATCGGCGTAGTTCAGCAGTTCCACGACGGGGGGCGTGGGAATGCCTTCGAGTGCCAGTTGCTGGCTGTTTCTGGCAAAGCGGCGCGCGTAGGGGTAGAAGGCGCCGGCGGTGTACCAGGCGCGCGGGCGGAACAACTTCAGGAAGCTGCCATCTTGCAGGAGCAGGACCTTGGGCCCAAGCCCGTCCTCTTCGATGATGCGGGCACCCTCATGCAGCTGCCTGGCCTGCGCCTCGCTCAAGCGAGCGCGGTTGGCCGCCACCAGCCTGCCGCCCCGGCGGGCGATGTTCAGCCCGGCGACCAGTGCCAGCGGAATCCACAGCAGGAACCAATGCTCCTTGGGCCGCGACAGGATACCGCCGCCCTCGGTCAGGCCCGCACCAATGCCGAACACCAGCAGTGCCGAGGCCATCTGCAGGGCAGGGTGGGTGCGGTACTTCCAGCCGCTGTAAAGCGCGTAGAGGATCATGCCCAGCCACGGCAGCAAGCCCAGGATGCCCACGTAATACAGCACGCCCATGACGAAACTGTGGGGCTCGCTCAGCAGGTAACCCACGCCGACATCGATGGACAAGGGCGCGTCGTAGCCGTGGCCAATCAGCGGGTGCTGGAGGAACAGGTCCCAGGTAATGCGCCAGATATCGAAACGGTACGAGTCGCCGCGCGCCATGATCAACTGCGGGTCCACCACCAGTACTGCGGCGATGAACAGCGGAGCGGCCAGGAACAGGGGGATCGAACGACGGTCCAGGCACAGCAGGGCGATCCAGTTCACCGCCAGGGTCATGGCCACCAGGGGCGTGCGGGAACCGGTGGCCACCACCGCGGCGAACATGACAGCAAAGGCCGCCATGCACAGCGACACGGTCAGCGCCCGCTTGCCGTTGACCGCCATCCACAGCCAGTAGGTCCCGAAGAAACCGTACAAGTGCGAGCTGAGCAGCGGGTTATCCAGAGCGCCTGCGCCGATCAGCCGGCTGCCTGGCGTGTAGGTGAGCATGAACGTGGTCAGGTCCCGCAGCGTGGCCAGCAGCGCCAGTAGCGCAGCCCCCAGGAAAAGGCCCTTGAGCGCCTCGGGCCGGTAACGCAGCATCAGCCCGGTGCCCAGGAACAGCATCAGGGTGTGCAGGGGCCGCTTGATCAGGTTGTCCGCCTGCGCCGCCGAGGGTGACCAGCTCAGGCTGAGGATGGCGTAGCCGGCGAAGGCCACGAACAGCCACAGCAACGGTTCACGAAACAGGGTTTTCAGTTCACGAGGCCGGACACATAGCGCCAGCAGGGTCGGGATGCTGAAAAGGCCGTAGTACAGCTTGTGGTGCAGGCTGCGTTCGGGCAGGAAGAACAGGGCACCGAGCAGCGCCAGCATGCCGGCCGGCAGCAGCCACAGGCACACGAAATCGAAAAAGCGGTTGCCGGCGTTGTGTAGGCTGCTTGGGAACATGGAGAAAGAGGGCCCAGGTCGAAAGAACGGGCAATGTTACCCCAGCTTTGCGCGCATTGCTGCTGGTAAGCGGCGGGGGCCGAGTGGTCCGACGTCGCTGCCAACGTGTGGTAAAGTCAGCACCCCATTTTCAGCATGTTCCGTGATATGACAGACGCCAACGGCTCCCAGAGCCCATCGAGCATGAAGATCTATTTCCGTCTACTTGGCTATGTCCGACCCTACATCGGCGTGTTCCTGCTGAGTATCCTGGGCTTTCTGATCTTTGCTTCGACCCAGCCAATGCTGGGTTACATCCTCAAGTATTTCGTCGACGGCCTGTCCAACCCGGATGCCTCGCTGTTTCCCAACGTCCCGCACCTGCGCGACCTGAACCTGCTGCACACGGTGCCGGCGCTGATCATCATCATCGCCGCCTGGCAAGGCCTGGGTTCGTTCCTGGGCAACTACTTCCTGGCCAAGGTCTCGCTGGGCCTGGTCCATGACCTGCGGGTGCAGCTGTTCAACAACCTGCTGAGCCTGCCCAACCGCTACTTCGACCAGAACAACTCCGGGCACCTGATTTCGCGCATCACCTTCAACGTGACCATGGTCACTGGGGCGGCTACCGACGCCATCAAGGTGGTCATTCGCGAAGGCATGACGGTGGTGTTCCTGTTCGGCTCGCTGCTGTTGATGAACTGGCGCCTGACGCTGGTGATGCTGGCCATCCTGCCGCTGATCGCCTTCATGGTGGGCCGTGCCAGCAAGAAATTCCGCAAACAGAGCAAGAAGATCCAGGTTGCCATGGGCGACGTCACCCACGTGGCGTCCGAGACCATTCAGGGCTACCGCGTGGTGCGCAGCTTCGGCGGCGAGGCCTACGAGCGCCAGCGCTTCCTCAAGGCCAGCCAGAGCAACACCGACAAGCAGCTGCGCATGACCCGTACCAGCGCCATCTACACGCCCCTGCTGCAACTGGTGATCTACGTTGCCATGGCCGTGCTGATGTTCCTGGTGCTGTACCTTCGTGGCGATGCCTCGGCAGGCGACATGGTGGCCTACATCACCCTGGCCGGCCTGCTGCCCAAGCCGATTCGCCAGCTTTCGGAAGTGAGTTCGACCATCCAGAAGGGCGTGGCCGGCGCCGAGAGCATCTTCGAGCAGCTCGACGAGCAGCGAGAAGTGGACACCGGTACCGTCGAGCGCGATGCGGTCAGCGGGCGCCTGGAAGTGCGCAACCTCAGCTTCACCTACCCCGGTACCGATCGCCAGGTGCTGAGCGACATCAACTTCACCGTCGAGCCTGGGCAGATGGTCGCGCTGGTGGGCCGCTCCGGCAGCGGCAAGTCCACCCTGGCCGGCCTGATTCCACGCTTCTACCACCACAGCAGCGGCGAGATACTGCTCGATGGCGTGGAAATCGAAGACTTCAAGTTGCTCAACCTGCGTCGACACATCGCCCAGGTCAACCAGCATGTGACCTTGTTCAGCGACACCATCGCCAACAACATTGCCTACGGTGACCTGGCCGGGGCGCCGCGTGCCGACATCGAAGCGGCGGCTGAGGCAGCCTTCGCCAAGGATTTCGTCGATCAGCTGCCCAAAGGTTTCGATACCCAGATCGGCGAAAACGGGGTGTTGCTCTCCGGTGGCCAGCGCCAACGCCTGGCCATCGCCCGCGCGCTGTTGAAGAACTCGCCACTGCTGATCCTGGACGAAGCGACCTCGGCCCTGGATACCGAGTCCGAGCGGCACATCCAGGCTGCGCTGGACCGCGTGATGCAGGGGCGCACCACGCTGGTGATCGCGCATCGCCTGTCGACCATCGAGAAGGCCGACCAGATCCTGGTCATGGATCAGGGCCGTCTGGTGGAGCGGGGCACCCATGCCGAGCTGCTGGCCGCCAACGGTTACTATGCGCGCCTGCATGCCATGGGCCTGGATGAGCCGGCCAAGGCCGACATCACCTGATCCTACCTGCCAAGGGGCCTCGGTGCCCCTTCTGTTTCGGGGTATTCCTCAGCGCGAACTGGCCCTAAAGCCGCCAGCCTCGCTGTGCTAATATCCCGTCCCTGTTCACTATTGTCATATGGGTTGCCCATGAAGTTGTCCATGCCGCGTTTCGATCAAGCCCCGGTACTGGTGGTCGGCGATGTCATGCTCGACCGCTACTGGCATGGCGGTACGTCGCGTATTTCGCCGGAAGCGCCAGTGCCGGTGGTCAAGGTCGATCAGATCGAGGATCGCCCAGGCGGTGCGGCCAACGTGGCCTTGAACATCGCCGCACTGGGCGCGCCGGCGTCCCTGGTGGGCGTCACCGGGCAGGACGAAGCTGCCGACAGCCTTTCCAACAGCCTGCAGGCGGCAGGCGTGCGTTCGGTCTTCCAGCGCATTGCGCATCAGCCGACCATCGTCAAGCTGCGGGTCATGAGCCGGCACCAGCAGCTGCTGCGCATCGATTTCGAAGAATCCTTCGCCACCGACCCGGTGTCGCTCAGCGCAGAAGTCGACGGTTTGCTCGAAGGCGTCAAGGTCCTGGTGCTGTCGGACTACGGCAAGGGCGCGCTGAAAAACCACCAGGCGCTGATCCAGGCCGCACGGGCCAAGGGCATCCCGGTGCTGGCCGACCCCAAGGGCAAGGATTTCTCCGTCTATCGCGGGGCCAGCCTGATTACCCCCAACCTCAGCGAGTTCGAGAACATCGTTGGGCGTTGTACCGACGAGGCGGAGCTGGTTGCCAAAGGTTTGCAGCTGCTCCAGGAGCTGGACATGGGCGCCTTGCTGGTGACCCGTGGCGAGCACGGTATGACCTTGCTGCGCAATGGTCATCCGCCCCTGCACCTGCCAGCCCGTGCACGTGAAGTGTTCGATGTGACCGGCGCAGGCGATACGGTGATCTCCACCCTTGCCGCCGCCATTGCCGCCGGTGAAGAGCTGCCCCAGGCAGTGGCCCTGGCCAACCTGGCGGCGGGTATTGTCGTCGGCAAGCTTGGTACTGCGGCGATCAGCGCGCCGGAACTGCGCCGCGCCATCCAGCGCGAAGAAGGGTCCGAGCGCGGGGTGCTGGGCCTTGAGCAATTGCTGGTAGCGATCGACGATGCCAGGGCACACAACGAGCGTATCGTGTTCACCAATGGCTGCTTCGACATTCTGCATGCGGGCCACGTGACCTACCTGGAGCAGGCGCGCGCTCAAGGCGATCGCCTGATCGTGGCGGTCAACGACGATGCATCGGTCAGCCGGCTGAAGGGCCCGGGCCGGCCGATCAACAGCGTCGATCGCCGCATGGCCGTGTTGGCAGGCTTGGGCGCAGTGGACTGGGTGATCAGTTTCTCCGAAGGCACCCCAGAAAACCTGCTGAGCCAGGTCAAGCCGGATGTGCTGGTCAAAGGCGGCGACTACGGCATCGACCAAGTGGTTGGCGCCGACATCGTCAACGCCTATGGCGGCACCGTGAAAGTGCTGGGGCTGGTCGAAAACAGCTCCACCACTGCCATCGTCGAGAAGATCCGCAAGCACTGACAGGGCAGGGCTGCGTGGCAGCCCTTGTTGCGGCGGCGCCAGCGGCGGCGCGCTGCATGCCCGCTTCGCTCAGGGCTTGTGCAGCGAGGTACGCGCCCGCTTGAGCAGCGCTCGGGCCTTGGCACCGAACCGTTGCAGGTGGGAGGCTCGGGCAGGCTTGGGTTCAACCAGGCCTTGTTGACGCACCCAATCCTTCCAGCGTATCCGTTCCTCGTTGACCACCCAGCCCTCCTGCCGGGCGAAGCTTTCGGCCAGGTACAACCCCCGTGTGCTGGCCGGCACCAGTTCGTCTTTCTTCAGGGTATACAGCTCGGCCAGGGGTTGGCCGTCCTGTAGCGGCATCAGGTACAGGTCCGGGCGCTTGCGGTTCAGCCGCGCCACCAACTGGTCGCCCTCAAGACGTTCATCCACATGGAACAGGCTGAGCTTCTTGGCCTCCCTGGGCACTTGCAGGCGCATGTCGTAGATCAGTTGCAGCGAAGCGGTCGGCAGGTGCACGTAGGCACGGGGCCGCTCCAGCAGGACCAGGTTGCCGCAGTGGACCGGGCGGGCGGCACCGGACTGCGGGGTCAGTTGAAAATGCGGCGTTTCTCGGTAGTGCAAGGCTGCCGCATAGGGCACAGGTAGCCAGGTGTCGTTGAAGCGGCCGCCCAGCCAGCCCTCTGTGGTTTCCAGCAGGCATTCCTCGGCTACTTCCTGCACGGCGGTGTGCAATGGCAGGTTCAGTTCCTGAGCGGGCACGTAACCTGAGATCAGCTTTAGCACCACGTCGCCGCGGTCTTGGCGCCGTTGACGCACCAGCACCCAGTAGTCGCGGTTCTGCCAGCTCAGCGTCAGGCGCACCGACACACCCAAGTTGGCAAGCTCGACCACGAACCGCTGGGGATCTGCCACCGCCACCGGTTTGCGACGTTGTTGGGTCTGGGCGAAATTGAGGGGCATGCCAGTGCCCTGGTAGAGAAGGCTTTCGGCCGTGGCCTCGACATGCAGCGGCAGCGTCTTGAAGTTGCTCGGGTTCTTGCGTATCAGCGTTCGCGCCACGTTGCTCCTCCTTGCGACGGCTCGCCCGGCGCGTGGCCAGGCAGACTCAATGCTGGCCCAGGATTCGGGCGACGGTGGCCACGTTATGGGCCAGGTGCAACGGGTTGATGGTGCCCACGATAGCACTGCTGACGCCAGGGTGGGCGAAGAGCAGCTCGAAGCTGGCACGGACCGGGTCGACGCCGGGTGCCAGGCAGGCATGGCCGCTGGCCAGGGCCTTTTTGACCAGGATGGCCTTGCCGTGCTGCGCAGCGTAGTCGAGTACCGGGCGCTCTGCCTGTTCGTTCAGGTTGAAGGTGACCATGGCGCAGTCGCCTTGCTCCAAGGCCTTCAAGCCTCCGGCTACAGTCTTGCCTGAAAACCCGAAGCCCAGGATCTTGCCTTCACGCTTGAGCGTGGCCAAGGTCTCATACACCGCCTGCTGCTCGAGGATGGCCAGGTCATTACCGTCGGAGTGCACCAGCACCAGGTCGATGCGGTCGGTTTCCAGCCGGCGCAGGCTGCGCTCCACCGATCGGCGCGTGTGGGCCGCGCTGAAATCGAAACGCGATTGACCGGCGTCGTATTCCTCGCCCACCTTGCTCACCAGCACCCAGGCATCGCGCTGACCCCGCAGCAGCGGGCCAAGGCGCTCTTCACTGCGGCCATAGGCCGGAGCGGTATCTAGCAGGTTGATGCCCAGGTCGCGGGCCTGGCCAAGCAGCAGCCTGGCTTCATCGTCGCCGGGGATGGTGAAGCCTGAAGGGTATTTCACGCCCTGGTCCCGGCCAAGCTTGACCGTGCCCAGCCCCAGGGGCGAAACCTGCAAGCCCGTGCTGCCCAGGGGGCGGTGCAAACCGTGGAGAGTTGGCAAGCTCATGGCAGGAGGGTCTCCCATGCAGGCTGGCCCAGCGGCGGGCGCGGCAAGTCGGTCAGGTCGGCCTGGGCCTGAGGTTGCACGGCGTCGCGTTGCAACTGGCGGATAACCCGGTCGCTGAAGTCAGGTGCCAGGGCCAGCTTGGTAGGCCAGCCCACCAGCAGCCGTTGCTGTTCGGCAAGAAACGCATTGTCCGGGCGCACCAGGCCGGACTGGGCAGGCTCGGCACGGTCCACTCGCAACGTGGCCCAGTGCAACTGGCTTTGATCCACCCAGGGCAGCAGGCTGGCCACTTCTTTCTGCGCGGCGGCGATCTGCGCGGCCGGCTCGCGGGCCACGCCATCGGCTTCGGCCAGTTCGCCGCCCAGGTACCACACCCACTGTCCGTCGGCGGCCGGGTGGGTGGTGACCGTCATCCGCGGCTTGGGGCCTGCGCCCAGGCAATGGGCATAAAGTGGCTTGAGGTTGGCTCCCTTGACCATCACCATGTGCAGGGGGCGGGTTTGCATGGCGGGCTGCTCGAGCCCCAGTGCCTGCAACAGGTCCGCGATGCCGGCGCCCGCGCTGAGCACGATGCGCTGGGCGCGGATGTCACGCCCGTCCACACGCAGGCCCACCAGCTCGCCCTCGTCGCGCAGCGGCTCGATGCGTTCGCCCGCCAGGAGGCTGTCACCGGCCAGTTCGGCCAGGTTGGTCAGCAGGCTGGGCACGTCGATCACCAGTTCGGCCAACCGATAGACCTTGCCCTTGAAGGCACGGTCCTGCAACGCCGCAGGCAATTGGTCGCCTTTGACCTGATCCACCCGGCCGCGCACCGCCTTGCTGGCGAAGAAGCTGGTGAGATTGCCGGCCAGGGTGCCTGGAGACCACAGGTAGTGCGCATCGGACAGCAGGCGCGTATGGCGCAGGTCCAGTTCGCCGTTGCCCGCCAAGGCTTCGCGCCAGCGGCGCGGCATGTCGGCAATCGCCTCCGAGGCGCCGGTCAGCGCCCCATGCAGCGCGTACTTGGTGCCGCCATGGATGATGCCCTGGGACTTGAGCGTCTGTGCGCCGCCTACCGTGGCGCGCTCCACCAGCACTGTCGAATAACCCAGGCGGCGCAAGCGGGCATTGAGCCAGAGGCCTGCGACCCCGGCGCCGACGATCAGCACGTCAGTGGAAATGGCAGATGGCATGGCGATACCTCGAAAACTGGGACAGCTGGCAAGTATACAGGCTCAGGGTCGGATGCACGGGCTGGCGTGCGCCACGCATCCTGAGGCTGCTGCCACGGCCCGGCTCAGTGCCCCGTGGTCTTGGAGAACAGCTGAATCACCACCACGCCGCCAACGATCATCGCCATGCCGAGCATCGCCGGGATGTCCAGTTTCTGCCCATAGAGCACCAGTGCCGCCACGCTGATCAGCACGATACCCAGCCCCGACCAGATCGCGTAGGCGATGCCCACCGGGATGCTGCGCACCACCAGCGTCAGCATCCAGAACGCGATGGCGTAGCCCGCCACCATCAGCAGCAGAGGCAATGGGGTGCTAAGGCCTTTGACAGCCTTCATGGAGGCGGTGGCGACGACTTCGGCGCAGATGGCAATCGCGAGGTAGGTGTAGGCATTCATGACGGTTCTCCAGTGGATGGGCGCATTCTAGGCCGTACTCGAATGCGGTAAAGTCATTACCTATCTGGTAAGGAGATAGGTGAATGGCCGAGCAATGGAGTCTGGATCAGTTGCGCACGTTCATGCGCGTGGCTGAGCTGCGTTCGTTTTCTGCCGTTGCGCGCGAACAGCACAAGGCTCAATCAGCGGTCAGCAACGCCATCGTCCTGCTCGAAACGGACCTTGGGGTCACCCTGTTCGAACGCAGCAGTGGGCGCCAGCCGAAGCTCACCGCAAACGGCGAAGCGCTGCTTGCCGATGCCCGCGAGCTGCTGCGCCAGTGCGAGCGTCTGGATGGGCGGGCCTTGGCGTTGATGCGTGGCCAGGAAGCACTGCTGCGGGTGGCGCAGGATGAGGCGATGCCGTATCAGCCTGTCATCGACAGCCTGGATGAGTTGGCAACCCGTTACCCCTTTCTGGAAGTTCAACTGGCCAGCGGCGCGCAGGGCGACGTCGCACGCAAGCTGGTGGAGCGGCGTGCCGACCTGGGGTTGTTCTTTCACCATGAGCGCATACCGGCGTCGCTGGAACGGCGGGCCTTGGGTAGCGTGGAAATGGTCACGGTCTGCGCCGTCGGCCACCCCTTGGCGCAGGCCGGCCGGGCGGACCGACAGCAACTGGCACGCCATCGCCAGCTGCTGATCACCCCCCAGCAGAGCGGTTACCCGGGGGGTGAGGCGATCAGCCCACAGGTGTGGCGGGCCGACAGCTTCTATGCCATGGCCGAACTGCTGATGCGCGGGCTGGGCTGGGCCTGGCTGCCGCGGCATGTGGTGCAGTACCCCACCTATCAGGCGCACATGGTGGAGCTGGCCAGCGACTGGCGGCCACCGGCGCTGGTGGTGGAGCTGGCCTGGCGTCGGGACGAGCCATTGGGCCCGGCCGCGCAGTGGCTGGCCGAGCGTTTTGCAGTGCATTTGCGTGCGATCGGGTAAACTTCGCCGCCATGAACAGAACTCTCTACACCTTGCTGTTTCACCTTGCCCTGCCACTGCTTGCACTTCGCCTGTACCTACGCGCGCGCAAGGCGCCTGCCTACGGGCGCCGTATCGACGAGCGCTTTGCCATCATGCTGCCGACGATGCGCAAGGGCGGCATATGGGTCCATGCGGTTTCCGTAGGCGAAAGCATCGCAGCTGCCCCCATGGTGCGCGCACTGCTCAAGGCCTACCCTGAGCTGCCGATCACACTGACGTGCATGACGCCCACCGGTTCGGAGCGCATTGGCGCCCTGTTCGCCGATGAGCCGCGGGTCCAGCATTGCTACTTGCCATACGACCTGCCGTGGGCGGCGGGGCGCTTTCTCGACCATGTGCAGCCAAGGCTGGGCGTGATCATGGAAACCGAACTCTGGCCCAATCACATCCATCAATGCGCCAGGCGCGGTATTCCCGTGGCGCTGGCCAATGCGCGCCTGTCCGAACGCTCGGCCCGTGGCTACGGGCGGTTTGCCAGGCTGACCCGGCCCATGCTGGCCGAAATGAGCCTGATTGCCGCGCAGACCGAGGTGGAGGCCCAGCGCTTTCTGGCACTCGGCGCGCGTGCTGCCTGCGTGCAGGTCACCGGCTCCATCAAGTTCGACCTGAAGATCGATGAGCAGCTGGTGCCGCGCGCCCAGGCTTTGCGCCAGCAATGGGCCGCCACTTCGCGCCCGGTGTGGATTGCCGCCAGCACACACGACGGCGAAGATGCCCTGATCCTCCAGGCACACCAGCAGTTGCTGCAGGTGCATGGGGATGCGTTGCTGATCCTGGTGCCCCGGCATCCGGAGCGCTTTGACGCGGTTCATGCCATCTGCAGTCAGCAGTTTGCCACGGTGCGTCGCTCTACCGGGCTACCGGTGCTTGCCCAGACCCAGGTGCTGCTGGGCGACACCATGGGTGAATTGCTGTTCTTGTATGCCCTGGCCGACATGGCGTTCGTCGGTGGCAGCCTGGTGCCGACCGGCGGGCACAACCCGTTGGAACCGGCAGCCCTGGCGCTACCGGTGCTCATGGGGCCGCACGTGTTCAACTTCCTCGAAATCAGCGCCATGCTGCGCGAGGCGGGTGCGTTGCAGCAGGTCGATGACGCTCAGGGGTTGGCCGGTGCCGTGCAACGGCTGGTCGAATTACCGCAAGATGCCCGGCGCATGGGTGAGGCGGGTAGGGCAGTGATGAGGGCCAACCAAGGGGCGCTGCAGCGCTTGCTGAAGGGGTTGGGAAGGCTGATGCCCTGAGCGCTCACTGTCGGGGCGATGGTTGCGGTTGGCGTGATCAGGGCCGCTTTGCGGCCCATCGCCGGCAAGCCGGCTCCCCCAGATGAGGCTGCCCGTCCTCAGGGCTTACGCTCGAAATTCTTCGCCGCCGCTGCCGCCAGGTCCGGTGGCAGGAAATCCTTGTCCGGGTTGTAGTCGGGTTTCAGGTAGCGCTTGAGGTCCTGCAAGTCTTGCGGGCTCAGCGTGCCGGCCGCCTGTTTCAGGCTCAGGTTGTCGAGGATGTAGGCGTACCGGCTGTTGTTGTAGTCGCGCACAGAGGTGTACAGCTGGCGCTGGGCGTCGAGCACATCGACGATGTTGCGGGTGCCCACCTGGTAGCCGATTTCGGTAGCCTCGAGCGCGCTCTGGTTGGAGATGATCGACTGCTTGCGCGCCTGTACCTGTTCGACGTCGGTGTTCACCGCACGGTGCAGGTTGCGGGTGTTCTCCACCACCTGACGGCGCAGGCTTTCGCGCTGCTGTTCGCTCTGGCTGAGGCGCTGGTAGGCTTCGCGTACCTGTGAACTGGTCAGCCCGCCGCTGTAGATGGGAATGTTCAACTGCAGGCCAACGGTGGTCTGCTCCACGTCGCCCCCATACCGAACACCCAGCGGCGATGGGTTGCTGAAGCCCAGGTTGTCGTTGTCACCTTTCTGGTATTTGGCCACGGCATCGACGGTCGGGGCGTGACCGGCCTTGCGCTGACGCAACGTTTCTTCCGCCGCGGACACCGCGTAGTTGGTCGCCAACAGGTTGAGGTTCTGCCGGCCGGCGGTTTCGACCCAGGCCTTGGCGTCGTTGGGCACGGGCACCTGCACCGGCAGGCTGTGGACCACACCCTGGATAGCGGTGTACTCCCGATTGGTCAGGGTGACCAACGCCTGGAAAGCATCCTGCACCTGACGGTCGGCGATGATGCGGTTGGCGCGGGCCGTGTCATAGCTGGCCTGGGACTGCAGCACGTCGGTCTTGTCCGAAAGCCCCACGTCGAAACGTTCGTTGGACTGGTCGAGCTGACGCTTGAGGGCCGCTTCCTCGGCCTTGCTGGCCGCCAGGTTGTCCTGCGCACGCAGCACCGCAAAGTAGCTTTGCGCAGTCTGCAGGATCAGGTTCTGCTCGGTGGCAGACAGCTCCAGCGCGGCCTGTTCGTTGACAGCCTCGGCCGCTTGCAACTGGAACCAGCGGTCAGCGCGGAAGATGGGCTGGGCCAGGGTCGCGCTCCAGGCATTGCCGCTGCGGTTGGATGTGATCGACGGCTCGTCGAGCTTGGTGCGGGTGCTTTGCATCTCGGCACCGGCCGACAGGTTGGGCAGCAAGCCGGCACGGGCCTGGGGCACGATTTCGCGGCGCGCGCCGTAGTCGGCGCGGGCGGCTGCCAGGTCGGCGTTGTTCTCTACCGCTTCCTGGTAAACGCTCACCAGATCGGTCTTCACCGTTGCCGGTACGTCCGCCGCCCAGGCCATCGTATGGGACGCACAAGACACGGCCAAGGCCAGTGAGAGTTTGCGCAGCATAGGGGCAATCCTTGTACGAAATGTAATTACTGAACTGTTGAGTTTTGCTTGATGACGCAGTGTAGTGCCACGCGCTCCGGGCAACAATCACCCTGATGCCGTTGATCATTCCCGGGATTGCTCGCTTGGCTTTGCCGGCAACTCCAGTCTAGACTGCGCATGTTCTTGTCGGGGTGCCTTGAAGCAAAGGCTGAGATCGCATAGGTGCGGATCCCGTTGAACCTGATCAGGTTAGCGCCTGCGTAGGGAACAAGATTGCTCGCCTTCCCGGGGAGCCTCTTGTGCCAGGTCCGGGAAAGCATCGGCTGTTTGCAGCCCATGACACCCCGTCTTTGGCACCGCACCCGTCTAGGAGTGCGTCCGCGTCCTTCAGGTTCACCCCGACATTCCACTGCTAGGAAGCCGTCTGGAGAGCCTGTGATGACCCAACAAGAAAAAGCGATGAACCTCAGCGAATCGGCGCAAGTCGATCAGCAGTCCGTGCAGCCGTTTCCGCGCTCGCGCAAGGTCTATGTCCAGGGCTCGCGCCCGGATATTCGCGTACCGATGCGCGCGATCAGCCTGGCCGACACGCCCACCGATTTCGGGGGCGAGCGTAATGCGCCCGTGCTGGTCTACGACACTTCCGGCCCCTACACCGACCCAGAGGTGTTGATCGACGTGCGCAAGGGCCTGGCCGACGTGCGTTCGGCCTGGATCGATGCACGCGGTGACACCGAGCGCCTGAACGGCCTGAGCTCCCACTTCGGCCAGCAGCGCCTGAACGACGCCGAGCTGGCCAAGCTGCGCTTCGCCCATGTCCGCAACCCGCGTCGTGCCAAGCCAGGCGCCAATGTGTCGCAGATGCACTACGCCCGCCAGGGCATCATCACCGCCGAGATGGAATACGTGGCCATCCGCGAGAACATGAAGCTGCAGGAGGCCCGGGCGGCAGGCCTGCTCGATACGCAGCATGCCGGTCACAGCTTCGGCGCCAGCATTCCCAAGGAAATCACCCCCGAGTTCGTGCGCGAGGAAGTGGCCCGTGGCCGCGCCATCATTCCGGCCAACATCAACCACACCGAGCTGGAGCCGATGATCATCGGCCGCAACTTCCTGGTGAAGATCAACGGCAACATCGGCAACAGTGCGCTGGGTTCGTCCATCGAAGAAGAGGTGGCCAAGCTCACTTGGGGCATTCGCTGGGGTTCGGACACCGTCATGGACTTGTCCACCGGCAAGCACATCCATGAAACCCGCGAATGGATCATTCGCAACTCCCCCGTGCCCATCGGCACCGTGCCCATCTACCAGGCATTGGAAAAGGTCGGTGGCGTGGCCGAGGACCTGACCTGGGAGCTGTTTCGCGACACGCTGATCGAACAAGCCGAGCAGGGCGTGGATTATTTCACCATCCATGCCGGGGTGCTGCTGCGCTATGTACCGCTGACCGCCAAGCGCGTCACCGGCATCGTCAGCCGGGGTGGTTCGATCATGGCCAAGTGGTGCCTGGCGCATCACCAGGAGAACTTCCTGTACACCCACTTCGATGAAATCTGCGAAATCATGAAGGCCTACGACGTCAGCTTCTCGCTGGGCGATGGCCTGCGCCCGGGCTCGATCGCCGATGCCAACGATGCGGCGCAGTTTGGCGAGCTGGAAACCCTGGGCGAGCTGACCAAGATTGCCTGGAAGCACGATGTGCAGTGCATGATCGAAGGCCCCGGCCATGTGCCGATGCAGTTGATCAAGGAGAACATGGACAAGCAGCTCGAATGCTGTGACGAAGCGCCGTTCTACACCTTGGGCCCGCTGACCACCGACATCGCCCCTGGCTACGACCACATCACTTCCGGCATCGGAGCGGCCATGATCGGCTGGTTCGGCTGCGCCATGCTCTGCTATGTCACGCCCAAGGAACACCTGGGGCTGCCCGACAAGGACGACGTCAAGACCGGCATCATCACCTACAAGATTGCGGCCCATGCAGCCGACCTGGCCAAAGGTCACCCAGGGGCCCAGATTCGCGACAACGCGCTGTCGAAGGCGCGCTTCGAGTTTCGCTGGGAAGACCAGTTCAACCTGGGGCTGGACCCCGACACGGCGCGTGCCTTCCATGATGAGACCCTGCCCAAGGAGTCGGCCAAGGTGGCGCATTTCTGCTCCATGTGCGGGCCGAAGTTCTGCTCCATGAAGATCACCCAGGAGGTGCGTGAATACGCTGCCCGGATCGAAACCGTGGACGTCTCGGTGGAGCAGGGCATGCGCGAGCAGGCCGAGCGCTTCCGCCAGGCCGGCAGCCAGCTGTACCACAAGGTCTGAGGCCCAGCCTTTGGGCCAAGGTGGGCGCCACTCAGGCCGCGAAGCAGGGACCTGATTAGCGGCCTGCCTTGCGCCCACCCCAACAATCACATTGCCGAGTGCGAGCAAGCATGACCACGTCCAGTCAATTTTCCCCTGATCATCCCATTCCCAACGGCCAGCGCGTATTCGGTGGCCGCGACCTGTTTTCACTGTGGTTTTCCCTAGGCATCGGCCTGATGGTGCTGCAAGTCGGTGCCATGCTGGCGCCGGGCCTTGGCCTGTCCGGGGCCATCCTGGCCATCGTCCTGGGCACCGGGGTCGGTGTGCTGTTGCTGGGTGCTGCCGGTGTGATCGGCAGCGACACCGGTTTGTCCGCCATGGGTACGCTCAAGCTCAGCCTGGGGGCGCAGGGTGCGCGCTTGCCAGCGCTGCTCAACGTATTGCAGCTGATAGGCTGGGGCGCCTTCGAGATCATCGTGATGCGCGATGCCGCCAGCCTGTTGGGTGCGCGAGCCTTCGGTGAGGGCAGCATCTGGAACAGCCCGGTGCTATGGACGCTGTGTTTTGGCGCGCTGGCCACCGTGCTGGCGGTCAGTGGACCGTTGGCTTTCGTGCGCAAGATCCTGCGGGCCTGGGGCATCTGGCTGCTGCTGGGCGCCTGTGTCTGGCTGACCTGGAACCTATTCGCCAAGGCCGACCTGGCGATGTTGTGGCAGCGCGGCGGGGATGGGTCGATGTCGCTGGCCGTGGGCTTTGACATCGTCATCGCCATGCCCCTGTCCTGGCTGCCGCTGATTGCCGACTATTCGCGTTTTGCCCGCGACGGCAGGCAGGTGTTCGGCAGCACGGTGGTGGGGTATTTCATCGGCAACACCTGGTTGATGAGCCTGGGGGTGGCCTATACCCTGGCCTTCGCGGCGCAAGGCGAAGTCAATGCCCTGCTGCTGGCGCTCGCCGGGGCGGGCATGGGTATTCCGTTGCTACTGATTCTGCTCGACGAATCGGAAAAAGCCTTCGCCGACATTCATTCGGCGGCGGTCTCCGCCGGCGTGCTGGCACGCGTGAAGGTTGAACACCTGGCCCTGGCCATCGGCGTGCTGTGCACCCTGATCGCCCTGTTGGCACCGCTTGCCCAGTACGAAAACTTCCTGCTACTGATCGGCTCGGTGTTCGCCCCACTGTTCGGTGTGGTGCTGACGGACCATTACTGGGTTCGCCGTCGCAGCATTCCAGCCCATGTGGGGGCGCTGCACTGGCCGGCATTGCTGGCATGGGCGGCAGGCGTGGCGGCGTATCACATCATCGCCGCCCAGGCGCCGGACCTGGGCGCGACCCTGCCGGCGTTGGTGCTGGCAGGGGTGTTGTATGGCGTATTGAACTTCAGCCGCGGCCGGGGAACAGTTCGGGCTTAATCACGCCATTGAGGCGTGGGTAGGGAATTTTCAGCTCCACATGGCCCATGGAATACGGCGCGATGGCGTACACCTCGTACTTCACCACCACCGCGCCGTAGGTCAGGGCGATATGCGGCGAGCGCTTGAATGGCCAGGTTTTGATGAACTCGGCATCCTTGTCCATGCCGACACTCATCAGCCAGGCCCGGTGTGATTCCTCCACCGTCTTCCAGAACGTTTCTTCCTGGCCGGGGACCAGCATGTCCTGCAGGGTCAGGACCTTGTCCAGCTTGCGTGAATAGTTGATGAACGCACGACCTGGCATGCCATGGGCGCCACCGGTATCCAGGTAGCTGGATAGCTCGATGATCACCAGCCCGTCATGCTGTTCGCGTACTTTGGCCTGCAGGTAGCTGCTGTTGCGCTTCTCGGCGCTGGCCAGGTAGTGCTGTTCGTAGGCTTGCAGCGTTGTCGGTGCCGCCCCGTGCTGGTTGTCCTCGGTCAGTTGCAGCAGACGCTTTTCGACAATGCCGTCGAGCTTGGGCAACGCCGGGAAATGCACGGTGTCAATATTCACCAACGGGCAATCACGCTCGCTGCAGCCTGGCTTGACGTGTTCCCAGGCTTCGCGCTTGACCTCGAGCGGCGCTCGGTAGTTGGGGGCGAACAGGCTCTGGCATGCGCCCAGCGCCAAGGCCAGCACAGCGATGGATGTCAGTTTGACAAGTGTCATGATGATCCTTGCAAGAACAGGGAAAAGTCGGCCTTTGACCGTCGGCATGGCCTTCAGTTCGCCACTAAGCTAACAGAGACCGGGCCTGCTGTGCCATGTACGCCAACGGTTGTCGCCGGGGGGTGAAACGTGCCAGCGTGCAGAGTAGGATGGCGCGATGCAGCAGCGATGCAACGAGGATTTTCATGTCGGATACGTTGAATTCAGTGCCCCAGGCGGTCGAGATCGTCAAGCGGGACAAGTGCTTCCAGGGCTTTTATAGGCTCGACAAGCTCCACCTTCGCCATGAGCTGTTCGCCGGTGGAATGGGTCGGGAAATCAGCCGTGAGCTGTTCGTGCGCCATGACGCGGTGTGCGTTCTGCCGTACGACCCGCAGCGCGATGAAGTGGTCCTGATCGAGCAGTTTCGTGTGGGTGCCCTGGACAAGGTCGCCAACCCCTGGTTGATCGAGATGGTCGCCGGGCTGATCGACAAGGACGAGCAACCTGAAGAGGTGGCGCACCGCGAGGCCGAGGAAGAGGCCGGCCTGACCTTCAGTGCGCTGTGGCCGATGACGCGCTATTTTCCTTCGCCAGGCGGCAGTGACGAATACGTCCACCTGTTCCTGGGCCGCTGCAGCGCCGAGGGTGCCGGCGGCCTGCACGGGCTGGAGTCCGAAGGCGAGGACATCCGGGTGCGCGTGTGGTCGTTCGAGGATGCCTTGCAGGCGGTACGCGACGGGCGCATCTGTAATGCCGCGACCATCATCGGCTTGCAATGGCTTGCCCTGAACCGCGACGAAGTTCGAGGTATGTGGAAGTGAACCTGTTGCGCGAGCGCTACCGGGTCGACCTGGCCGGGTTGCAGGCCGCCTGCGAGGCCAACTATGCCCGGCTGATGCGCCTGCTCCCGGACATGCGCACCACCCAGAGTTCGCGCAGCATCGGCATGACCCAGGGCGACCAGATGCTGGGCGTGCTGGTGCTCGACGTGGTCCTGGCCTGCCCCTATACCACCACGCTGCGCATACGCCAGGAGCACAGTCTGCCCTGGCTGCCGGTCCCGGTCATGGAGGTGCAGGTGTACCACGATGCCCGCATGGCCGAAGTGGTGAGTGCTGAGCACGCCCGGCGCTTGCGTAGCATCTATCCTTACCCCAACGCCGCCATGCATCAGCCGGACGAGAAAGCCCAGCTGAACCTGTTCCTGGGTGAATGGCTTTCCCACTGCCTGGCCTGCGGCCACGAACTGGTAAGCGCTCGCTGAAAGGAGACGGCCTTGCCGCACTCGAACCCTGCCGGCACCGTTAACGTGGTGCACCTGACCGACGCCCATCTGTTCGCCAGCCCCGAGGGCAGCATGCTGGGCCTCAATACCCGCGACAGCCTGCGCCATGTGGTGCAGCAGGCGTTGCGCGAGCAGCACGACACGCACCTGCTGGTGTGCACGGGGGACCTGTCCCAGGACGCCAGCGTTGCGTCCTACGCAGCCTTTAAGCAATTGACCGCAGGCTTTGCCGCGCCGGCGCGCTGGCTACCGGGCAACCACGACGAGGCGCAGGTGATGGCGCAGGTGGCGCCCGAGTTGGTGCAGCCGGTTACCGACATCGGGGTCTGGCGCATCGTCATGCTCGACACGGCAGTGCCAGGGGCGGCCCATGGTTGGCTGCAGGACGCCCAGCTCAGTGTGCTGGAGGCGGCCTTACGTACGGCAGGGGAGCGCCATTGCCTGGTGTGCCTGCACCATCAACCGGTCGACATCGGCTGCGCATGGATCGCCCCCATCGGCCTGCGCAACGCCGATGCGCTGTTCGCCGTGCTCGATCGTCATCCCCAGGTGCGCGCGCTGTTGTGGGGGCACGTGCATCAGGAATGGGATCAATGGCGCGGCGACCTGCGGCTGCTGGCCACGCCTTCGACCTGCATTCAGTTCGCGCCAGGCAGTGAGGATTTCGAGGTGAGTCAGCAGCATCCTGGCTACCGCTGGATCCGCCTGCATGCTAATGGGACGGTGGACACGGGGGTGCAGCGAGCGCTGGATTTCGAGGTCAGGCTCGATTTCGATAGCCCCGGGTATTGAACCGCGAGGCCGCTCCATTGACCGTGTGGTGCCTGAGCTGACGGGCTCTTGGGCTTGTGGGCCCAACTGTCTGGTGCCGTATCAGCAAGCCAGCGCATTGCCGTGTAGATGCCGGTCAGACGCCCATCCCGCCGCTTACACCAAAGCTGCGAATCCTCTCAGTGACTCTTCACCCTGCCCGTCGGGGAATGTGTTTCAGAAAAACCGGCGCGGCGCCAAAACCTTGCGAACGCGATACACTGCGCGTCCCTGCGCCTGCCTACAGGCGCAACGCTACAGCTTTCGGGGAGCAGCATGTCGGGTTCCATCCTTTATATACACGGCTTCAACAGTTCGCCGTTGTCAGCCAAGGCCAGGCAGCTTCAGGCCGTCATGCAGCACCTCGGGCTGATCGACCGGCTGCGCCTGCCAGCGCTGCATCACCACCCCCGCCAGGCCATCGAGCAGCTTGAAGGCTGCATCGCCGAACTGGACGCGCCGTTGCTGGTGGGCAGCTCACTGGGCGGCTACTATGCCACCTACCTGGCCGAACGCCATGGCCTCAAGGCCTTGCTGATCAACCCCGCCGTAGGGCCGCACCGCCTGTTCGACGGCTATCTGGGTACCCAGCACAACCATCACACAGGCCAGGCGTGGGAGTTGACCCTCGACCACGTCCAGGCGCTGGCCGAGCTGGAGGTCCCGCCTCCTGCGGACCCAAGCCGCTACCAGGTATGGTTGCAGACCGGTGACGAAACCCTGGACTATCGCCATGCCGAGCGGTACTACCGCCACTGCGCGCTGCGTATCCAGGCCGGTGGGGACCACAGTTTTCAAGGCTTCGCCGAGCGCCTGCCGGCCCTGCTGGCCTTCGCCGGGGTTGCCCCGACGCAGTACGCTGCACTCGATTTTTCTGTATTTTGATTTTTTTGCATTCACCAGACTGACGACGAGACCCCATGGCCAATCCCAGCGCTAGCGCCTATAACGCAGACGCCATCGAAGTCCTCTCGGGCCTTGACCCGGTTCGCAAGCGGCCGGGCATGTACACCGACACCAGCCGCCCCAACCATCTGGCCCAGGAAGTCATCGACAACAGCGTCGACGAAGCCCTCGCCGGCCACGCCCGTTCGGTGCAGGTCATCCTGCACGCCGACCATTCGCTGGAAGTCAGCGACGACGGACGCGGCATGCCGGTGGACATCCACCCAGAAGAGGGCGTGTCGGGCGTCGAACTGATCCTCACCAAGCTGCATGCCGGCGGCAAGTTCTCCAACAAGAACTACCAGTTCTCCGGCGGCCTTCACGGCGTCGGCATTTCGGTGGTCAACGCCTTGTCCACGCAGGTGCGCGTGCGCGTAAAGCGTGATGGCAACGAGTACCAGATGACCTTTGCCGATGGCTTCAAGGCAAGCGAGCTGGAAGTGGTCGGCACGGTCGGTAAGCGCAACACCGGCACCAGCGTCTATTTCAGCCCCGACCCCAAGTACTTCGACTCCCCGCGGTTTTCCATCAGCCGGCTCAAGCACGTGCTCAAGGCCAAGGCCGTGCTCTGCCCAGGCCTGCTCGTCAGTTTCGAGGACAAGGCCAGCGGCGAGAAGGTGGAGTGGCATTACGAAGACGGCCTGCGCTCCTACCTCGTGGATTCGGTCAGTGACTTCCAGCGCCTGCCCGACGAGCCGTTCTGCGGCAACCTGGCCGGCAACAAGGAAGCGGTCGATTGGGCCCTGCTGTGGCTGCCCGAAGGGGGCGACAGCATCCAGGAAAGCTACGTCAACCTGATCCCCACGGCCCAGGGCGGCACCCATGTCAACGGCCTTCGCCAGGGCCTGCTGGATGCGATGCGTGAGTTCTGCGAATTCCGCAACCTGCTGCCGCGTGGTGTGAAGCTGGCCCCCGAAGACGTCTGGGAGCGCATCACCTTCGTGCTGTCGATGAAGATGCAGGACCCACAGTTTTCCGGGCAGACCAAGGAGCGCCTTTCCTCGCGTGAAGCCGCCGCCTTCGTTTCAGGCGTGGTCAAGGATGCCTTTAGCCTGTGGCTCAACGCCCACCCGGAGCTGGGCATGCAGTTGGCCGAGTTGGCCATCAGTAACGCCGGGCGCCGCCTGAAAGCCAGCAAGAAGGTCGAGCGCAAGCGCATCACCCAGGGCCCGGCACTGCCGGGCAAGCTGGCCGACTGCGCAGGCCAGGACCCAATGCGCGCCGAGCTGTTCCTGGTCGAGGGCGACTCGGCCGGCGGTTCGGCCAAGCAGGCGCGTGACAAGGAGTTCCAGGCGATCCTGCCGCTGCGCGGCAAGATCCTCAACACCTGGGAAGTGGACGGCGGTGAAGTACTCGCCAGCCAGGAAGTGCACAACATCGCCGTCGCCATCGGCGTAGACCCAGGTGCCACCGACCTGGCCCAGCTTCGCTACGGCAAGGTGTGCATCCTGGCCGACGCCGACTCCGACGGCCTGCACATCGCCACCTTGCTGTGCGCGCTGTTCGTGCAGCATTTCCGGGCACTGGTCGAAGCCGGTCACGTGTATGTGGCCATGCCGCCGCTGTACCGCATCGACCTGGGCAAGGAAATCTACTATGCCCTGGATGAAGCCGAACGAGACGGCATTCTCGACCGCCTGGTGGCAGAGAAAAAACGCGGCAAGCCGCAGGTCACCCGCTTCAAGGGCCTGGGCGAGATGAACCCGCCCCAGTTGCGCGAAACCACCATGGACCCCAACACCCGGCGCCTGGTCCAGCTCACCCTGGACGACGTGCAGACCACGTGCGAGCTGATGGACAAGCTGCTGGCCAAGAAGCGTGCAGGTGATCGCAAAGCCTGGCTGGAAACCAAGGGCAACCTGGCCGAGGTCATGGTTTGATTCGTTGGCTCCTGGCGGCTTGCCTGCCGCTGGTGGCCTTGCCGACCTTGGCAGACACCTGGCCTGAACTCGAACTGATGGGCGAGCACCCCGTCGATGGCATGCGTGCCGGTAACCTGTCGGGCCTTGCGCAATGCCGCGGCAGCTTGTGGGGTGTCTCGGACCGCGACGACGACCGTATTTACCGTTTCGAGCTCAAGGACGGTGCATGGCAGGCGCAGGCAGTGGCCTTTGACCCCCCACCGGTGCCGGAAAGCGGCTTACCATGGGGGCTGAAGATGCGGACCTGGCTGGCGTCGTGGCTGCGCGGTGGCGACCTTGACTTCGAGGGCATCACCTGTGACCAGGACGGCAACCTGTACCTGGTCAGCGAGGCGCATGCCGCCGTGCTGCAACTGCCTGTTTCGGGCACGCCAGACTGGCTGAAGATCGATTCGGCCATGGTGCGCCAGGCGCGCGCCAGCGGCATGCTGCTGAACTTCAATGCGCTGTTCGAGGGTGTGGCCGTCAACCCTGCTGGCGATCGCCTGTGGCTGGCCGGCGAGCGTGAGCGCCGCGGGCTGGTGGCCATCGAGCGCCAACAGTCGGTGTGGGCCTGCGGGCCCCGCTGCGTCCTGTTCAGCGAAGCCGGTGTAGAGATGCAACCGCCGCAGATACCCGATGCGCGGCCGGTTTCACGGGACTTCGCCGACCTGGCCTGGTTCGACGGCAAACTGTTCACGCTCGAGCGCAATGCCTATCGCATCTGTCGCCGCGATGCCGACAGCGGCCAGGTCGAGCGCTGCTGGTCATTTGCGGCCGACGCGTTGACCGAGCCGCGCCGCTATGACCAGCTGTTCGGTGTGGCCGAGGCGCTGGTGGTCGACGCCGAGGGGGCGTGGATCGGCCTGGACAACAATGAAGGCGCGCGTGCCGATGGCGAGCGCCGACCGATCGTCTGGCGCTTTGCGGCCCCTGCCGGCGGCTGGAGCGCCAAGCCGTGAGTCAGGCACCGGGCAGACGGGCGGGCAGGGTGCTGATGATCCTGGCCTGGACGGCGGCGCTGTTTCTGGCTACGCGCTTCTTCGGGCAGTGGGAAGACCGCCAGCGCAATCCCAATGCGCAGGTCCAATCCTCCCACGGGCAAGGGTTCGTCGAGGTGCGCCTGCTGGGCAATGGCCAGGGCCACTTCGTGGCCGATGGCGCCATCAATGGCCAGGTGGTGCATTTCATGCTCGACACCGGTGCCACCGATGTCG